>Ga0099364_10000508_pt1 | contig 65876 bp, 66 predicted proteins | sample TergutTh196P3_FD_73070 | JGI IMG/M metagenome (GOLD analysis project Ga0099364, IMG submission 73070) | Microcerotermes parvus P3 segment gut microbial communities from Pointe-Noire, Republic of the Congo - Th196 P3 | ecosystem: Host-associated > Arthropoda: Insects > Digestive system > Gut ... | reverse complement strand
TTAGGGCGAGATAACCCCCGCCATAATCATTTAAAAGTAGCTTTAAAGTACTCATCTATAAATTTTTTCCGTCGCTCTTTCGCAAGCCCCGCATGATTCCTCAACTTAGTTTTTAAATCGGTGAATAACCCCTCTACTGCATTATTGGTATTGGGTATGCCAGCCTCAATATGCTCGTACCACGTCCACAAATACGGCATATTACGCTTGATACTCAGAAAAGCGCTACGTAACCGCTTATGAACATAATAGCTTTTGCCGGAGCGTTTGTCGTATGTGCGCTCTTTCAGGAAAACCTCCCATCGTTCGTACCATTCCTCAAAAGCGCCGATAAAACTCTCTTTATCGGCCTTGGTAAGCAAGTTGGCAATTGACAGCAATTCAGTGGATGCCGGTAACTCCGGTTTGCGGGTCAGGTAGCGTTGTACAATCCAAAGTTGATGATACTGACACATTTGAACACGATACATGGATAGCATTTTGAACATTCCTCGCAGCCCATCACATACAATCCCTTCTATCTTAAAATCATGGCTTTCAAGCCAATTAATCCCTTCCTGATAATCGGTTAGTGTCTCATAGCGAACAAATTTACGCCAAAGAATACGTTTGGTACGTTGGTCTTTGAATACCATAACCCCGAAGTTACGACCCCAATAAGTCGTATCCATCAGGACTACAACATTTTTAGATGAAGATATAATGCGCGGAACATGAATAGCTTCAAACCTACGACGAATAGTACTCGGACTAATCCCATACCGTTCACTAAGTTGAGATATGGTTTGTTTGCCAAACATATAATCTTGCCATAAAACTTCTGAATCAACAACTTTGCGAATGATAAAGCGCTTGTCACAGGATTTGCATAAATACCTCTGAACGTGGCCTTTATGACCATTCTTTACAATGGCGGTAGAACCGCAGTAAAAGCATTTTTTTGTTCATATATTTTAAAAGGCGGCAAATATATGAAATTTAATCGTTTAAATGGAGTTTCATCACCACTTTTGACTATTAAGCCACGATTACCGAACTGAGATGAACATTGCGATGTTCTATTTTATTTATTATAGAAATTTAGAGCATATCGAAAAATATATCACTAACCGAGAACTGCAAGAGGAATTCGGCTTCAATTCTCCGAAAGAAGTTGTTAAATATTTAGACCATGTCGAAGAATATATCATTAATCGAAAAGCTTTAGCGGTACTCGGCTTCAACAATCCGGAAGAAGCCATTGGTGAACTGCTGCAAATAGAGCACGGAGGCATTGGCTATTTCAAAAAAGGCAGAATTGTCGGTGTTACGGACGATTTTAATTATACAGGATTATATGAAGAAACCGTTCCATTGCTGATAATGCAACGCCTTGGGTATCAACATTGTATTATGGTGCGGTTTGCTCCCGAACATTTTCTGCAAGCGCGGAAAACTTTTGAAAAGGTGTGGAATGAAGTTAATCCCAATTACCCTGCCGATTACATTTTCATGGACGAGGTATTCGGCCGTATGTACCGCAACGAGATGAATGCGCAACAATTGGTGTATATGTTCTCGCTCCTGTGTTTGTTGATAGCCAACTTGGGGTTAATTATTTTTATGGCCTTCATCATAGGGCGGCGTACAAAGGAAATCGGCATACGGAAAATACACGGAGCAAGTGTAATCGAAATTATCCGAATGCTCAACATGGATTTTATCCGCTATGTTGCTCTGGCTTTTGCCATTGCCCTTCCTGTAGCTTGGCATATCATGCAGCGCTGGTTAGAGCGTTTTGCCTACCGTACCTCGCTCGACTGGTGGGTATTTGCTTTGGCGGGCTTGTCCGTATTGACAGTATCGGTGGTGTCCGTATCGTTGCAAAGCTGGCGCGCCGCCGCCGCCAATCCGGTGAAAGCAATAAAGGTGGAATAACTTACGGATTTTTTACTACCTTTGTAGATTAAATCGTAAAATTTCCTATCAATGAAACAACTACTTGTGTTTTTAATGGGTGTTGTCTTGCTGGCTTCTTGCAGCAGTAAAACACCGCATGCCCGCTACGACATTATTCCCCTACCTGCTCAATTAACGGAAATGGAAGGTGAATTTAGACTAAAAAATGGCGCGCCGCTTTATGTTTCCTTGCAAAACAAAGAGCTGAAAAGCATTGCCGAACTGTTTGCCGAACAAATACATCTTGCCTCCGACATCAAATTAGAAATACAGGATTTTCCGGCAGAGGATATTCCGAAAATTGGCATCATTTTTCAGTTAGAAAATCTTCCGGAATTGGGACTTGAAGGATATACCCTGTCGGTAGCTGAGGAGAAAGTACTTGTGCAGGCTAATGCTGCCAATGGCCTCTTCTATGCAGTACAAACCCTGTTCCAGCTATTGCCGCCCGAAATATACAGTACGAAAAAAGAAAGCGCCAATTGGACAATCGCCTGTGTAGAAATTACCGATACCCCGCGTCTGCCTTATCGGGGAATGCATTTAGATGTGTGTCGGCATATTTTTTCTGTCGAATTTATCAAGAAATACATCGACCTTATGGCCTTTCATAAGTTGAATCGTTTCCACTGGCATCTGACCGAAGACCAGGGGTGGCGTATTGAAATAAAAAAATACCCTCTGCTGCAGAAAGTAGCTGCCTGGCGCGATGGCACTTGGGTTGGGCATTATAACGACACCATTGGCTATGACAACATTCGTTACGGAGGTTATTATACGCAAGAGCAAATAAAAGAAGTGATTGCTTATGCCGCTTCCAAATACATAGAAGTGATTCCCGAAATAGAAATGCCGGGACATGCTTCTGCTGCTTTGGCCGCTTATCCCCAATTAGGTTGTATAAAAGATACTGTTTATAAGGTAGTGGGAACCTGGGGCGTATTTGATGATGTTTTTTGCACTACCGACGAGGTCTTTACTTTCTTAGAAGACGTGTTGACGGAAGTAATAGAACTCTTCCCCAGTAAATATATACACATAGGAGGCGACGAATGTCCGAAAGTTCGTTGGAGAAAATGCCCGCATTGCCAGACCATGCTTAAAAAACATAAATTGAAAGACGAACACGAACTACAGAGCTATTTTATTCAACGGATAGAAAAATTTGTCAATGCACATGGTAAAAAAATAATTGGCTGGGACGAGATTTTGGAAGGAGGATTAGCGCCGAATGCCACGGTAATGTCGTGGAGGGGAGAAGAAGGAGGTATTGAAGCAGCCCTGCAAGGCCATGATGTGATTATGGTGCCTACCTCTTATCTTTATTTTGATTATTATCAGTCGGATAATAAAGCGGAAGAACCTTTGGCCATAGGTGGATTTGTACCTTTAGACAAGGTATATTCCTTTGATCCTGTACCTGTTATATTACCTGACGATAAGCAGGCTCATATTATCGGCGTACAGGCCAACTTGTGGACGGAATATATTCCGAATGCCGCTCAGGCTCAATATATGGTTTATCCGCGGGCGTCAGCCTTGTCGGAAATAGCATGGACAGCCAATCATCGTAAGAATTTTACTGCATTTCACAACCGCCTGCAATCGCAATTCAAGCGCTTCGATTATCTGAACGTAAATTATTTTAAAAAAAATCAATAAAAAATTTTATTTTTTCCTAAAAAAGATGTACCTTTGTAAGATTGTATAATTAATTAACCAATTAAATAATGAAAAAAAGAAATGTAATCATTATTGGAGCCGCAGGAAGGGATTTCCATAACTTTAACACCTTTTTCAGAGGGAATGCCGATTATAATGTTGTTGCCTTTACCGCAGCACAGATTCCGGATATCGACGGAAGAAAATACCCCAAAGAATTAGCCGGCGATTTATACCCGAAAGGTATTCCGATTTATGCCGAGTCGGAACTTGAAAGCCTTATTAAAAAACTTAAAGTAGATGTTTGTGTCTTTGCTTATAGCGACGTTCCTTACCCGCGGGTGATGAATATGAGCGCTGTAGTGAACACGGCAGGCGCCGATTTTTGGTTGCTTGGACCTGAAAAAACCATGGTGAAGTCAACCAAGCCGCTTATAGCCGTAGGTGCTACGCGTACAGGGTGCGGAAAAAGCCAAACCTCGCGGCGCATTATCGAAATTTTAGTAGAAATGGGCTTGAAAGTAGTAGCTATTCGCCATCCCATGCCTTACGGCGATTTGGTGAAACAAAAAGTACAGCGTTTCGCTACCGTTGCCGACCTGAAAAAACATAACTGCACCATTGAAGAAATGGAAGAATACGAGCCGCACGTGGTTACAAAACGCAATGTGATTTATGCCGGTGTTGACTATGAAGCCATTCTTCGCAAGGCAGAAAAAGATCCCGACGGCTGTGACGTTGTCTTGTGGGACGGCGGAAATAACGACTTCCCCTTCTATGTTCCCGATTTAATGGTCGGCGTAGTTGACCCCCTGCGCCCGAATGCAGAAGTTTCTTACTATCCGGGCGAAGTGGTTGCCCGCATGTCGGACGTAATATGCATCAATAAAATTGACTCCGCTTCTTTAGATGATATTAATACTGTTCGTAAAAACATCGCTAAAATCAATCCCAAGGCCACGGTTGTAGATGCCGCTTCGTACCTGACTGTGGATAAGCCCCAGTTGATTTCCGGCAAAAAAGTACTGGTTATTGAAGACGGCCCCACCTTAACACATGGCGAAATGAAAATAGGCGCCGGAACGGTTGCCGCTTTGAAATATGGAGCAGCAGAATTGGTTGACCCAAGACCTTATGCCGTTGGAAAATTACAAACGACCTTTAAAACTTATCCGGAAATCGGCACCTTATTACCGGCTATGGGCTATGGCGACCAACAGGTAAAAGACTTGGAAAAAACCATTGCCAATACGCCATGCGATGCCGTAGTTATTGCGACACCTATAGATTTACAGCGTATAGTGAAAATCAAACAACCAACCGTAAAAGTAGGTTACGAACTTCAGGAAATCGGGTATCCGAATTTGGAGGACCTGCTCAAAGACTTTGTTAAAAAACACAAATTAACAGGTAACAAGTCTTCTAAGAAAAAATAATTATCTGTAAAAGCGACTTCACAAGAGTCGCTTTTATTTTATCTATAAATTAATAAACCAATAAAAACAACATGAAAAACAAACATCTCGTATCCATCTCCGATTTTAGCAAAGAAGAGTATATCAAAATACTCGACTCTGCAGAAGATTTTGAAAAACAACCGGTACAGGATATTGCAACCGGAAAAGTAGTGGCAACTTTATTTTTTGAACCCTCTACAAGGACACGCTTAAGTTTTGAAAGCGCAGCCAACCGTATGGGCGCAAAAGTAATCGGATTTTCCGATGCTTCAAGTTCAAGTACTTCTAAGGGCGAAAGTTTAGCCGACACCATCAAAACAGTGTGTTGCTATGCCGACCTTATTGTCATGCGCCACCCCTTGGAAGGAGCGGCGCGACTGGCCGGCGAAGTATCCTCTGTTCCCATCATCAATGCGGGAGACGGCGCAAATCAACACCCTACGCAATGTATGCTTGATTTATACTCTATCCGTAAAACACAAAATACGCTTGATAATTTGCATATTGCCCTCGTTGGCGACTTAAAATACGGACGTACGGTGCACTCTTTGGTGGAGGCGATGTGTAATTTTAATGCTACCTTCCATCTTATATCTCCGGAAAGCCTTAAATTACCGGGTGCCGTAAAAATGCACATTAAGGAAAAGGGCTTAAATTATTATCAATATACGGAAATACAGGAAGCCATTGATAAGGTAGATATTTTATACATGACGCGCGTGCAGCGAGAACGGTTTTTAGATATACAGGATTATGAAAGAGTAAAAAATGCGTATATCTTGGAACAATCCATGCTTAAAAACAGCAAGCCCAATTTGAAGGTATTACACCCGCTTCCCCGCGTAAATGAAATAAACACCAACGTTGACAACACCCGACAAGCCTATTATTTTCAACAGGCGCAGAACGGGGTGTATGTGCGTCAAGCATTAATTGCAGCAATATTAGGTTTAAAATAACATAAAAAGAAAACACAATGAATAAAAAAGAATTAGTAGTTTCCGCCATAAAAAACGGAACCGTTATAGACCATATACCGGCCGACAAACTTTTTCAAGTTATTAAGGCTTTAAAGTTGAATGATTGTACGGAAGAAATCCTGATGGGCAATAATTTGTCCAGCTACAAACTCGGAAAAAAAGGAATTATCAAATGTAAAGATAAATTCTTCGAAAAAAATGAAATTAACAAAATAGCATTGATAACGCTTCATGCAACCTTAATTACCATCAGGGATTATGAAATTGTGGAAAAAATCAAAATTGAGATTCCGGATGCCATAGAAGGCATGGTGAAGTGCTTTAATCCCAAATGCATCACCAACAATGAGAGTGTTATGCAAAAATTTGCGGTCATCGACAAGGAAGACCTTAAGTTACAATGCCATTATTGTCAAAAAATCACAAAAAAAGAAACGTTGACCTTTTTGTAGTCATTGATTAGTATTTTTCGCCCTCATTCAATTATTTTTATTATCTTTGCATTCTTTTTGTTGCAATAAATAAAAATTTTATGAATAAAACAGCAGTAATCGCTTTTGGAGGGAATGCTTTGTTGAGAAGCGGACAGAGAGGTACGTACAACGAACAAATAGAAAACGTAAAAGATACCTGCAAGTCAATTTTACACCTGATTGAAAAAGGGTATAATATCATTATAGGACACGGGAACGGCCCACAGGTCGGCAATGTGATGTTGCAGCACGAAATCACCGGCCGCGTGACAGATGTTCTTGCTATGCCATTGGATTTTTGTGTTTCTGAAACGCAGGGCTCCATCGGCTATTTAATAGAACAAGGCTTGCGCAATATCCTCATGGAACAGGGTATTCAGCGGAATGTAGTGGGAATTATCACACAGGTGATAGTTGATAAGAATGACAGTATGTTTCTGAATCCCACAAAACCGGTAGGCCCTTACTATAAAACCAAAGAAATGAATGCTTTTTTGGAAAACCGCCCGGGAACGCCCTTTAAGGAAGACCCTAAAGGCAATGGCTGGCGTAGGGTGGTGGCATCTCCCAACCCGTATTCCATTCTAAATATTGACGTGGTTAAAACACTGGCAGAGGCCGGAAACATCGTCATAACCGTAGGCGGCGGCGGGATTCCCGTTATTATAGACGAAACTAAACAACTACAAGGCGTGGAAGCGGTTATTGATAAAGACTTGGCCTCGGCCTTGGCCGCTGTAGAAATTGGCGCTGATGAATTTTATATTTTAACCGATGTTCCCAAAATATACATTAACTTCCGCAAAGAAAATGAGAAAGCATTAGATGTCATCACGGTAGAAGAGGCGGAGCGTTATTTGGCGGAAGGACATTTTGCAGAAGGTTCTATGGCGCCCAAAGTACGCGCTGCGCTGTATTTTGTGAAACACGGCGGTAAAGAATGTATTATCACCGAAGCAGGGCAACTGACCAATCCCCAATGCGGAACTCGTATTGTTCGTTAAACCAAACAGGAAAATATTAATCAAATAAATAAACAGCTATGGCATTCAATCTCAGAAACAGAAGTTTTTTAAAATTATTGGATTTTACTCCTCAGGAGATAAAGTATTTGTTGGACTTGTCGGCCGATTTGAAGAAGGCAAAGTACGCAGGAACGGAACAACAAAGGCTCAAAGGTAAAAATGTAGTATTATTGTTCGAAAAAGACTCTACCCGCACCCGCTGCGCTTTTGAAGTAGCGGCATTAGACCAGGGCGCCGGCGTTACTTATTTAGGTCCCTCCGGCTCGCAAATGGGCAAGAAAGAGTCGATGAAAGATACGGCGCGCGTATTGGGACGAATGTACGATGGCATAGAATACCGCGGATATGGGCAGGAAATTGTTGAAACATTGGCGGAATATGCAGGCGTGCCCGTGTGGAACGGACTAACCAACGAGTTTCACCCGACACAGATTTTGGCCGACTTCTTAACCATGATGGAACACACGGATAAGCCCTTGAGTAACGTTGCTTTTTGTTATTTGGGCGATGCTCGGAATAATGTAGGCAATTCCCTAATGGTGGGTGCGGCAAAAATGGGCATGGATTTTCGTGCGGCAGCCCCAAAAAGTTGCCAGCCCGATGCAAAATTAGTCGTTGAATGCGAGAAGATTGCAAAAGAAACAGGAGCGAAAATAACCATTACCGACGATGTGGCCGCAGCCGTAAAAGACGTAGATTTTCTATATACTGACGTTTGGGTATCAATGGGCGAGCCGGAAGAAGTATGGAAAGAACGGATTCAACTGCTCAAGCCCTATCAGGTAAATATGGACGTAGTACGGCAAACAGGTAATCCAAATGTGAAATTTCTGCACTGTTTGCCTGCCTTCCATAATTTGGAAACGTCAGTAGGCCGCGATATTCATGCGAAATTCGGCTTGGAAGCCATGGAAGTTACCGAAGATGTGTTCGAGTCACATATATCTATTGTTTTCGACGAAGCCGAAAACCGCTTGCACACTATCAAGGCGGTAATGGTGGCGACATTGGGAAACTAAAGCAAATTTAAGTGTTTTTTGTCGTTTTTTCAGGGTAAAGGCAAGTATTATTTTGGGAATTTTTTTTACTACCTTTGTCCAACCACTAAGGGCATGGTGAAATTTGAAAACTTGTTTTTATGTCATTGAATGTAAAATACTTAAAACAGGGAGACAGAGTTGCGGTTGTGGCTCCGGCGGGACGCTTGGCTGAAGGTGCGGCAGACTCGCTCCGATGCACCTTGCAGCGGTGGGGCTTAGAACCTGTAGTGGGAAAGCATCTATATGCCCAAGAGCACAGCTTTGCCGGCGCCGATGCCTTGCGGATAGAAGATTTTCAGCAAGCCGTTAATGATTCGGAAATAAAGGCGATTTTTTGCGCCCGCGGCGGTTATGGTTGCAGCCGTATAGTTGATGATATTGATTTTTCGCCATTGTTAACAGCGCCTAAACTTTTGGTAGGTTTCAGCGATATTACTGTGCTGCATGCCCGTTGGCGCCGCTTGGGTTTGGCGAGCATACACGGCGCGATGTCCTCGCATTTTTCGGTCGGCGACCATGACGACGAAACTACAGAAAGCTTACGGAAAGCCTTGTTCGGCGAGGACTTACATTACAAAATTCCGGCGCATTCGCTCAACTGTTGCGGTGAAGCACAGGGAATACTTGTGGGGGGTAATTTGGCGATAATTGCGCACCTCACAGGATCGGCCGATGAGTGGGACACTGAAGGGAAAATTCTTTTCTTGGAAGATGTTAGCGAGCCGCTCTACAATATCGACCGCATGATGATACACCTGCGCAGAAGTGGAAAATTAGCCGGTATTAAGGGTTTGTTGTTGGGTTATTTTACAGCTATGAAAGATGGCGATACCCCCTTTGGCAAAACCGCTTACGAAATTATTGCCGAACAGGTAAACGAGTTGAATATTCCTGTGGCTTACGCCTTTCCGGCAGGGCATGAGAAGCCGAACTTAGCCTTGCCTTTCGGCCAAGATATAAAATTATTAGTAACTAAAACTGCAACAACCCTTGCCACCAAATAACCACTACTCAATAACCTATTTCGACAAAATAATAAATCATAAATTAATAGATTGCCTCATGTTTGCCACTAAACAAGAAATCGGTCAACGGGCTGAACAAATCGCTGTTGACTACCTGCTTGCGCAGGGTTTTACCATTCGCGCCACCAATTGGCGCATGGGACACAAAGAAATTGACATTGTTGCCGAAAAAAACGACCGATTGCACATAGTAGAAGTGCGTTCGCTCACTACTTCCTTTTTTCAGCAGCCCTATCAAAGTATCGACCGCGTCAAAGAACGTCATCTGATTGCAACGGCCAATGCTTATGTACGCTACCACAGGCTAAGCATGGAAGTGCAATTGGACGTGGTGTCTATTGTATTCGACGGCGAAAGCCATTCCTTAGATTACTTCCCCAACGCTATTTATCCAAAAGCGTGATAATAAAACTTATTTGGAAGATATATTTTTTTGATGTACATTTGTGGTGGCATGAATAAGTATTATATATATATAGCAGCGGGATTCCTGCTTGCAGCGGCTTTCATATCCTGCTTTGATGAGGACTCTAAAGACGCTAATCGAATTACCATGACAACGACCTTTGAGGGCAAGTTGGGGGTTTATCTTATCGGCACAGGAAGGGCTGAAATTAATTGGGGAGACGGCAATAGCCGAGCCATAGCGCTTGTCAAACCTGATGATTTTTTGGCTATTTATGAACGTGAATACCAGCATACTTACACTTCGGCAAATGCAAAAACCATTACCATTACCGGAGACAATATTACCGGATTGATGACCGGTTGGGGAGAGGCAGCAACTGACTTAGATGTAAGTCATTGTCCTTCATTGAAGTACTTGAATTGCAATTACGAACAATTATCAACTTTGGACATTAGCAAAAATACTGCACTGGTTGAGCTGTATTGCATTGATAATCAGCTAATAAAATTAGATGTCAGTAAAAATACCGCACTGCAAGCCTTAGGCTGCCACAACAATCAACTAACAACTTTGGATCTTAGTAACAACACAGAAATAATAGAGTTGAACTGCAAAGATAATCAATTAACCCTGTTGGATTTCAGTAAAAACACCCAACTGAAATACCTGTATTGCGGCAACAATCAATTAACAGCTATAGACGTATCAAAATGTAACGAGTTGATCATTCTGAGCTGTAACGCTAATCTGCTGCCTTCATTAGACCTCAGTAAAAACGTAGCGCTACACAGTTTATATTGTCAAGATAATAAACTGAATGCAGAAGCGCTGAATACCCTCTTCGGCGACTTACCCGACAGAGCTGAAACAACCATGGGCGGCGTAGATGTAAGAGATAATCCCGGAGTAGCCGAAGCCGAATATAACCCGACCATAGCTACAGTTAAAAACTGGAGTGTAATTGATTAGTCGAAGAATCGGAAATTCGCTTAGAACGCCTTAATTCCTACCGCTTTTCTTACTACTTTCAAAGTGGCCTGTGCACTTTCGCGGGCTTGCTCGGCGCCGCGTTTGGCTACGCTATGCAGGTAAGCACTATCCGCGCTGATGGCTTCAATCCGCTCACGGATAGGCAACGTTACTTTACAGATATCGCTTGCCAATTGCTTCTTCAAATCGCCGTAACGGATACTGCAATCATTATATTTGTCGAGGAAGTATTGTACAGTTTCGGGGGTGGAAACCACTTTCAGTATGGTGAAGATATTCTGTATGGCTTCCGGCATAACGCTGTTAGGAGTGGTAGGCCCGCTGTCGGTTACTGCTTTCATTACTTTCTTATGAATGGTTTTTTCGTCATCGGCCAAAAAAATGCCGTTGCCTTCGCTCTTTCCCATTTTACCGGAGCCGTCGAGGCCGGGAATTTTCAGTAAATCGTTACCGAAGTTATAAGCCGTAGGCTCAGGAAAAATGTCTTGCCCATACAGATTATTGAAGCGGCGGGCAAACACGCGGGTCATTTCCAAATGTTGTTCCTGATCCTTGCCCACAGGGACTTTAGTTGGACGATGTACTAAAATGTCGGCAGCCATTAACACAGGGTAGGTGAGCAATCCCGCGTTAACATTATCTTCCTGCTTGCGCACCTTTTCTTTAAACGAAGCGGTGCGTTCCAACTCGCCTTTATAAGCCAGCATATTTAATAATACGTACAACTCCGAAACCTCAGGAATATCGCTTTGCACGAAAATGGTGGCTACTTCAGGATCCAATCCCGCCGCTAAATACTCGGACAGCACACGGCGCACATTACCGTGAAAATCATCGGGTTTTGGGTGTGTGGTCAGCGAATGAAGGTCGGCTATAAAAAAGAAGCACTTATGCTCGTGTTGCATTTTAATAAAATTACGCAAAGCGCCGAAATAATTGCCAAGATGCAGATTACCGGTCGATCTGATGCCGCTGAGTACAGTTTCTTTCATAAAACAATTTTTTACAAAGGTAAGGGATTTTTTACAAGTATCAAGTATCAAGTATCAAGTGTCAAGATATGAGCGCTTTACTCCTTGCGCCTTGTTACTTGCTGAAAAAACACTATCTTTGCAGTTTAAAAACATTTTGCCATGGAACAGGAAAGCACGCGACAACAGAAAGTAGGCAAGCAATTGCAAAAAGATTTGGCCGAGATTATTCGACTACAGGGAATGGCAATGTACGGAGGGGCAATGCTCACGGTAACAGGGGTGCGCATGAGTCCCGACTTGGCATTGGCGCGGGTGCATCTGAGCATCTTTCCTTCGACTAAAGCGCCTAATGTGATGAATATTATAGAGCACCAATCGCGCACCATACGCGGCGAATTAGGCAAGCGCATCGGCAAGCAGCTGCGCATTGTGCCGGAGCTGACTTTCTTTGTTGACGACTCGCTCGATTATGTTGCTCATATTGACGAATTGCTGAAAAAATGAAATTAGCGCTTTTCATTGCCCGCCGATACTTGTTCGCCAAAAAGTCGCACAATGTCATTAATATTATTTCGATGATTAGCGTGGCGGGCATTGCCATAGGAACTTTAGCTTTAGTGGTAGTTCTTTCGGTATATAATGGTTTCGACGATTTGGTGAAATCGCTCCATACCACCTTTGACCCCGATTTACGGATTACCCCTGCCGAAGGAAAGGTCTTTTCTCCGCATACCGCCGCTTTTAACGAGCTACGCAGCTTACCCGAAGTAGCTTCTTTTTGTGAAATATTAGAAGAAAACGTACTCTTGCAATACAGCGGCAAACAGGATATTGTAAGCATGAAAGGCGTGGATAGCCTGTTTGAGTCTATAACTCCGATTAGAGAAGCAATGTATGTCGGCGAATTTTCTTTACATACCAGTGAAATAGAACAGGCGGTGCTGGGAAGTACTGTGGCTGCTAAGCTAAGGGCAGGGATTTATTTTATAGATCCGTTGGAAGTATATATCCCTAAACGCGAAGGCCGTATTAACATTCTGAATCCTGCGGAAGCATTGAACTACGATATCTTATACCCTGCCGGCATCTTTTCTATTGAACAAACCTTCGATAAAGGCTATGTTTTTGTCCCCATAGCATTTATGCGCCGTTTATTGAATTATACTGATGAGGTTAGCGCTGTGGAAATCCGCTTGCAGTCAGGCATCAATGAGCAGCAAATGATGAAGCAGGCGCAGCAACTTTTGGGTAATAAATTTGTAGTGAAAGACCGCTATCGCCAAAATGAGTCGGTATATGTGATGATGATGTCGGAAAAGGCCATGATTTACGCCATTTTGTTGTTTATCGTGATTATTATTTCCTGCAATGTCTTAGGCTCCTTAGCCATGTTGATTATAGAAAAGAAAGACGATGTGGCTACCCTCAAAAGCATGGGCGCCAACGATCGTCTGATTCGTCGAATTTTCCTGCTCGAAGGCTGGCTGATTTCTTTGTTCGGCGTGGCGCTCGGCATTGTCGGCGGACTGCTTCTCTGCTATTTGCAGCAGCGTTTCGGTTTGTTAGCGGTTTCGGGCAGTTTATTGATTGATGCCTATCCGGTGCATGTCTTGTGGGGCGATGTATTTTCGGTAGCGCTTTCCGTTGCTGCTATTGGCTTTGTAGCAGCCCTGCTGCCGGTGCGGTATTTGGGGAAGAAATAACCACAACAAACTCAGTCCTGAATAAGACTCTTTTATTATTAGACTGTTTTCTAAGCGCAAAGGTTTAATTGCTTCATGACGATTGAACTTTAAACTGTTTAGCATTACTGCATCTTCCGCAGCAATTCCCGCATTTCGCTTTCGGAAAATTGTCCTGGGGCGGTGGCTTCCACGCCGTCGGGCGAGACATAGGTAAAAGGCGCTCCAAGAAATGCCGCCGCCAAACGGCTGATTTTTCCCTCGTCGCCCATTCCAATAATAATGAGGTTGTGAAAAGAATGCTCATATAAACCCAGTAATAGTCTCAGATCCTGAAAATCATGCACCATTGTGACTATTTTTACGATGTCGGCGCCGCATCTAAATGCACCAAGAATAGTTTCTCCCAAGCTGTCGCGGCTTGGGGTGTCTATATAATTATGGTAAGATAAAATCAACTTACACCCTTTTGCTTTGGCGTAAGGAATTAAGTATTGGAGAAAAGTAATCGGGGCGTCAATTTCCAGATCAACATAAGCGCAGCCGAAATCAATAGCGGTCTTTAGCAGCGCTATCCGCTCAATTTCCTCATGAAATCCCGTACGGCAGGTGGCAATCATTTTTTTTCCATGTATGGCAAATAGCTCTTGTACATTTTGCACTGTCGGGCGTAACAGGTCAAGCCGTATTTCGGCCATGTCCGACTTCTCTACCAATTGCCGTACTTGAGGCAAGGGAAGCGCAGGAATGGATAGACAGAGAGGAAACATATTGATGAAGATTGATGAAGGTTGATGAAGATTGATGAAGGTTGATGAAGGTTGTTTTTTCGTCATTGCGAGGTACGAAGCAATCTGCTTTCACTCTTTAGCAATTAAAGATTGTAGTTGATTTATAGGCATCTTTTCAATACGGGCTTGGCCTATGTTGGTAAGAAAAACAAAATGCAGCGCATTTCCGTCCCGTTTTTTGTCCCATGCTAAATTGTCAATAAATTCATTACGCGATAAAGGTGATTGTATCGGTAATCCTAAAGCCTTCAACAAGGCTATTATTCGATTAACGGCGCTATCCGACAACAAGCCTCGCTGCTGCGACAATTGAGCGGCAATTACCATGCCCGCCGCTACTGCTTCTCCGTGGGTAAGTGTCGAACGTTCTTCGATAATATGCCCTGCGGTATGTCCGAAATTCAATATTCGCCGTTCGCCCTGCTCTCTTTCGTCGCGGTTCACCGCTACAGTTTTGATGCGTACCGAATTGACTACCAATTGCTGTAAGACTTCCGCTTTCCGCGAAATAATGTCCGAAATGCGATTTTCTATGTATTCAAACATTTCGGCATCGGCAATAAGGGCGTGCTTTACAATTTCGCCCAATCCGCAATGGAACTCTTTTTCCGATAGGGTTTGGAAGAAGGTCGGGTCGCACAACACAAAGTCAGGCTGATTAAAAGTGCCGATTCTGTTCTTTAATCCGTTGAAATTTACGCCGTTTTTCCCTCCAACACTAGCATCTACCTGCGCTAAAAGCGTGGTAGGCACAAAGCCGAAGTGAAGGCCGCGCAGGTAAGTAGATGCTGCAAAACCTGTAATATCGCAGACCACCCCACCGCCTACGCCTAATATAAAGGTAGAGCGATCTACTTCATATTCAATAAATTTTTCATAAATAGAAGCAATGGTGGTCAAATTTTTTACGGACTCGCCTCTACCCGACACAATTGTTTTATAAGGTTGAAATAAAGCAGGGTATAAGCGGTAAACCTCCTCATCGGTAATTACTGCCACTTTTGAATCGGGCAGGTATTTATCAAGGTAGTTGGCTGATTCTCCTATCAGTATCAGAGATTCGCCAGATGCTCCGCGGATAAGTTCTTTTTCCATAAATGCAGAAAATTTTCACAAAGGTATTGCATAATTCGGAAATTTCCACTACTTTTGCAGTCCCTTTTAAAATTCCTCAGTAGCTCAGTTGGTTAGAGCACCTGACTGTTAATCAGGGGGTCCTAGGTTCAAGTCCTAGCTGAGGAGCCAAGTGCAAGCGATTAAAGACTAACTTTTGTCGCTTTTTTTATATCGGTTCTGCATAGCAAATATTAAAGCGATAGAAGCCGACATATTTTATTACAATTAAGAAAAAAGCCTGATCATTATTTTAATTTTTGTGTTTTTCTTTGTATCTTGTCGAAAATTGTTCGTTTACAAAATTAAACCTTTTTTATTATCAATGTCAAAACAAGTAAACAAATATGAAAAAGAATGTTCTCATTGCTATCATGTTATTAAGTTTGACAATGCTAGCAAGGTATGCTTATTGTCAAGATCTTTTTTTTAATTCATCTTTGGCCGGTGATTTAATTTCAAAATACAAGCAACTCTCTGCTCAGCAACTCCTTGACACCGCCAATTACTATTTTGACAGGAATAGTACCGATACGGCTTTGGTTTGTTATAGTTTAATTATTAATACTTCTGTAAAAGATGCCGACATTGAACAACAGCAGAGGATTGTTGAAGCGCTTAATAGAACTGCGCTTATTTATTACTACATGTGTGATTATCGTAGTGCTTACGAATTCTTAATTAGGGCCTTGCTTTTATGTGAAAAATATAATTATATACCCTATAAACCAAGAATTTATACTAATATAGGAATCATTTATTCCCGTTTTAACAAATATAATATGGCTAAGCCGTATTTGTTAAAAGCATTGAGTCTATGTTCGGATAGTACATCTATTGCTGCCATATTAAATAATCTGGGAGGGATTGAGCTAAAAAGCGGAAAACTCGACAGTGCATTATATTTTCTTAACAAATCATTACAAATCAGTAAACGGCATAACGATACTTATTTACATAATATACAGAATACTATTGGATGGCTTTATCAAGAAATAAAACACTATGATTCGGCCTATTATTATTTTCGATTATCATTAAATGAGGCAAAAAAGAATAACAAAGTTGAAGTAGAAGCCGAAAATTTATCCAGTTTAGCTAAACTGTTTTTTGAAACTAATAAAACTGATTCGGCTTTATTATATATTGATTTATCGAATATTATTGCGGAAAGAAATAATTTTTTAAGCATTTTAGCCGAAAATTATCTTACTTTATCGAAAATAGAAGATGCGAAAGGACATAATAAAAATGCTTTTGAGTATTTTAAAACTTATGCTAACCTGAGAGATTCGGTATTTAATATCAGAAATTTTGGAGAAATCAATCAGCTACAGCGCTTGTATGAAGTTTCGAAGACCAATCAGGAGATAGAGCAACTTGTTATGGAGCAACAAATTAAAGAACGCACAATTATTTATCAAAGGACCATTCAGTTTATTACCTTAATTGTTTTGTTATTAGTGATTTTTATACTGTTGGCGATGTTTTTCCAAAAAAGAAAATTAAATACAGCCTACAAGGTATTATTCGAAAAGAATCTTAAAATTATTGACCTTCAGGAAAAATCATCTGAAAAATATAAGAAAAGCGCTCTTACGCACGACCTGCAGGGTGCACTCTTAGATAAGATTTTAATATTAATGCAGGATACCTCAATTATTTGCGATACAAAATTTTCTATTGATAAATTGGCAGAATTGGCACAGTCGAATCAAAAGTATGTTTCTCAGGTGATTAATGATACCTTCAAGAAAAATTTTCGTTCATTTTTAAATGGCTACAGGATACGAGAGGCGCAACAGCTATTTTCAGCGCCTGATGCTACAAAATATACCATTGAAGCAGTTGCTTTTCGGGTTGGTTTCAAGTCTCAGAGCGCTTTTCGCGATGCTTTTAAAGAAGTTACAGGTGTAAGCCCTAATTTCTATTTAAAATCAATGCAGGAACAGAATAACTCATAATACAAATTCATTTGCAGGGTATTTCACAGGTTTTTACGTTGAATTCATGAATTCAATGTAAAAATCAAATTTAATAGTAATCTTCCTTTATAATTAATTATAATTTTGTGTTTTATTAACTTTTACACATTGTAAACCATTAATCTATGTAATAATCCATAAAAATCAAAAAACAATGAAAAAGATCACATTTTATCTGATGGCAATCGCCATAGTCTTAGTAGCTGTACTTGCAGCATGCAGCGATAAGGACAACAATGTTCCTGTAATCAGTGTATCATTGAGCCAAAGTTCGGCAACACTAACCACCGGTGGCACGCTAACCTTGACGCCTGCCATAGTGCCTACCAATGCTACCAACAAAAACGTAGCATGGCAATGCAGCAACACAGCCGTAGCTACGGTGAATGATGGCCTTATAACCGCAGGAAGCGTTGGAGCAGCTACCATTACTGTGATTACAGAAGACGGCAATAAAACAGCTGTCTGTGCTTTAACAGTAGTGCCTGTTTCCGTAATCGGCGTAGCATTAAACGCTACATCTGCTACGCTGACCTCCGGCAGTACGCTGACATTAACCGCCACAGTAGAACCGGAAGATGCCGCCAACAAAAACATAAGTTGGCAAAGCAGCAGTACTGTTGTAGCTATGGTGAATGATGGTCTTGTAACTGCGGGAGCTGTAGGTGCAGCTACCATCACTGTAACCACAGAAGACGGTGGTCATACGGCTACCTGCATTGTAACAGTACCGCCTGTTCCCGTAACCGGCGTAACATTAGACAAAGCTATTGCCGAACTTGAGGTAAACGAAATTATGGTCTTGACGGCTACCGTAACGCCCGAAAATGCCACTAATACAAACTTAACATGGGAAAGTGGGAATACCGCAGTGGCTATGGTAACCGCCGGCACAGTAACTGCTGTAGCCGCCGGTACAACAACTATTACCGTAACCACAGTGGACGGCGGTCATACAGCTACTTGTGTCGTAACGGTAGAAGCGCCACCGGCGATGACCAATTGCAATACCAATACTCCGGGCTGGGGAACAAGTCTTGGCACAGTGAGTTTTAAATCCACCCAAACGTGGACGATTGGTGACCAGGAGTGGTCAGATGTTGTTTTGGTTTCCGCTTGCGATAAAGAAACTTTTGACGGAGGTTCTAACGGTAATGTTAACGCCGATTGTCGGAATAATTCCGGTTATGGCGATTTGTTCTCCTGGTGCGCCGTTATGCGCTACCGGAAGCAACTTTGTCCCGACGGTTGGCGTGTGCCTACCGCACAAGATTTATTGGCGTTAGATGTAGCGTTAGGAGGAGACGGTACAGGTGGAAATCAAGTGAATGGGACACTATACGCTAAATATATCAGCGATTGGGGCGCTACTGCCGCCGGCTATTGCACTGTTAATGGTGCTATTTCGCTTGCAGGATCGATAGAGTACTATTGGTCACAGACGGAACGTCCCGACCAATTCAATAATGCCTACGTTCTATATCTTTATTCGGCAGCGGGAGGCCTTGTCTGGGCTAATAATCCTAATCAAGCGAAAACTATCGGAAGCACGCTCCGCTGTGTTCGTTAATTTGGACATCTTGTAGATAAATGAAATTTGATCATAACAACTATGAAAAAGATCACATTCTATTTGATAGTAGTCGTCATAGCCTTGACGACTGCTATTGTTGCTTGCAGTGATAAGGACAACAATATATCCGTAATTGCCGTAACATTGAACGAAAATACGCTGACGCTGGACGTAAACGATACGGAAACACTTGTTCATACCGTGCTGCCTGAAACCGCCACTAACAAAGCCGTAATCTGGGAAAGCGGAAACACTCTTATAGCTACGGTGAACAGTAACGGTCTTGTAACTGCCAACTCTGCCGGTACAACCACCATTACCGTTATCACCGTTGACGGCAACAAAACCGCTACCTGTACTTTGACGGTAAAGATACCCCTTGTTTCCGTAACCGGCGTAGCACTGAGTTGGGCTACCGCTTCAATGGAAGTGAATGATACTTATGTGCTGACAGCTACTGTAGAACCTGAAGACGCTACCAACAAAAACTTGACATGGCTTAGCAGCAGCGCTGCCGTAGCTACCGTAAATAGTGGTACGATAACGGCAACAGGTCTTGGTACGGCTGCCGTGACCGTAATTACCGAAGAAGGCAACAGAACCGCTATCTGTGTGGTGTCGGTAGTAGGAACTCCCGATTTAACCGAATCCGGGGTCAATAACAACACTCCCGGCTGGGGAACTAACCTTGGCGTAGTGAGCTTTGCTTCCACCCAAACATGGACTGTAGGCAGCCAAACCTGGTCAGATGCTGTACAAGCTACCAATTGCAATAGTAAAACAACCTACAATGGCGGTACGCTTGGCGACTATAATGCCGACTGCCGCTCAAATCCCGGTTATTCCGGCAATTTCTTTTCGTGGGGTGCGGTAGTGCGATACCGTAAGCAACTCTGTCCCGATGGTTGGCGCGTACCTTCCAATGCTGATTTTGCGGCCTTGGACCTTGCCTTAGGTGGTACAGGCGCTACGCGTTATGATGTTACTGTTCGGGATAAATACTTAAATGCTACTATTTGGGGTGGTGAATATGGCGGCGCCTGCCTCGCTGCTGATGGTACGCCGGCCGATCAGAATACTCATGGCAATTATTGGTCTGTGAATGAATTCAATCAATCTACCGCCTATATGTTGGTTTACACTCTTGACGGCTACGTTCTCCCTATGAATGTCACCCAAAAGGGGATCGGAGTTACGCTTCGATGCGTGAGATAATTATAGGGAATAATATTGAAAATGAAAGGTTTTTAAACAAAAAATTAATCAACAATAAAATACATGAAAAAAAGCCTATCCTGTCTGATAATAGCCGCTATAGCCTTAGTGATTATATTTATAGCTTGCAGTGAGAAAGATACCAATGTCCCTGTAACTGAAGTAATACTGAATAGAACTTCTGCCACGTTGACTTCCGGCGGAACCATGACCTTGATTCCCATCGTACAGCCCGATAATGCTACCAATAAAAATGTAAGTTGGGAGAGCAGCAACACTGTTGTAGCCACGGTGAACAACGGCTTTGTAACCGCAGTAGCAGCCGGTACAGCCACCATTACCGTAATCACGCTTGACGGCAACAAAACAACCGCTTGTGCACTAAAGGTAAATGCGGCGCATGTTCCCGTAACCGGCGTAACCCTAAATGAAACCTCAAGCGAGTTACCAATCGGCGAAACCTTAATTTTGACGGCCACCATACTCCCCGAAAATGCCGATAACAAAGCCGTAGTGTGGACAAGCAGCAACGAAGCAGCGGCTATCGTAAATAATGGCACGGTAACTCCGGTAGCTATAGGCTCGACTACCATTACCGTAACTACAATAGATGGCGGCAAAACAGCTACCTGCATCGTAACAGTACCCATTTCCGTAAGAGCGGATTGGACTACGGCATCGCTTGAAGTGGGCGATTACTGTACGTTAACGGCCATTGTGCTTCCCGAAAATGTTCCTAACAAAAATGTGAATTGGGCAAGTAATAATACTGCGGTGGCTACGGTAAACAACGGAACAGTAACCGCAGTAGGCTTAGGCACAGCCACTATTATCATAACCACCGAAGAAGGCAACAAAACGGCGACCTGTGTTGTATCGGTACTTGCTCCGCCCTCTATCAATAGCGTTAATAGCGATACTCCCGGCTGGGGTGAATCGCTGGGTACTGTGAGTTTTGCCTCTACCCAAACCTGGGCGGTCGGTAATCAAACATGGTCGGATGCCGTACAAGCTACCGGTTGCAGCAACAAAACTACCTTTAATGGCGGAGTAATGGGGAACTATGATGCCGACTGCCGCAACAATCTGAGTTATTACGGCAGGGGCGACTTCTTTTCGTGGGGAGCAGTGGTACGCTACCGTAAGCAGCTTTGCCCCAACGGTTGGCGCGTACCTACAAGAACCGATTTTGTGAATTTAGACATTGCGATGGGAGGCACAGGTACTAATGGTGGCGATAGTATTCTATACAAATACGTGAGCGCTGTTTCTCTCTGGGGCGGCGCTTTCGGCGGTTACATCACCGACATAAACATTCAGATGCTTTCGGGTGCGGGTGCTGCCTATTGGTCTGCAGCCGAGGCCAATGTAGATCAGGCTTATAGCTTATTCCTTGCTCCTGCCAGAGTCAACCCTCAGGACACTTACAACCTGAAGAACTTCGGATATGCGTTGAGATGTGTGCGATAGTTTGTTTTGAATGTTCCGTTAAGCAATTTTCCGGTTGTTGATTAATTTTCAGAAACTTTTTGTATCTTGTCGAAAATTTTTCTTCAGCAAATTGAAGTCAAACAAATAAATAAACATGAAAAAAATCATTTTTATTGTCGTTGCCATGTTGGTTTCGCTTATCTGTGGAGACGCGCAATCGGAAGATCCCGTAAATGGCTACAGCATTGACCTCTACATAACAGGTGTTGAAGGCGGGACAGTGGTTACATTTAACCAATATGTAGAACCGACGAGCCGTATAATAGATACCTTGCCGATAAATAGCGGCGGAAACGTACGCTTTACGGGGGAAAATCTTTTGGCGCCCGGCATGTATAATTTTACAGTGCCAACAGTTCTTTGGCAGAGCATGACTATTGACTTTTTTATATCCGCCGAAACGCCGCAGCAATTCTCCTTGTCGTTCGACCTGCAAAAAGGTATGTCGTCGTTGGAAGTAAAAGGCTCTCCTGAGAACGAATTATTTGCTGAATGTATGCACTACATCAGCAGCATACAACAACGAGGACAAGTATTGCAACAACAGTTGCAGCAAACAGGGCAAAGCAATTCGGACTCGGCGGCAGCCATCATGATGCAACTGCAACAGTTTAATAGGGATATCAAAACCAAATGGGCAACGGTGCAAGCACGGTTACCGAGTAGTACATTGGCGCTGTTTGCCAATATTATTCGAGACCCCGAAGCTCCGCAGCCTGATATTCCTCCGCTATTGCTTAACCGCGACTCCATCATGCAGGCCTACTACATGAACTATTATAAAGAACATTTCTTTGACAATATTGATTTTTCCGATGCCCGTATCCTCAATATGCCTGTATTGGTCAATTTGCTTAATACATATACCACGCGTATATTGCCGCGCGATAAAGATGTGTTGATAGAACGCTTCGATTTTATTATCAACAAGGCCAAAGCCAATCGGCAGGTGTATGAATTTATTGTACGTAACCGTTACGACTTCTTTCGCTCAACCACCTACCCTGATTTGGCGCTTGTAGCCGCACACATTGCCGAAAAATATGTGGTGGAAGACTCCTTACAATGGACAGATAAGGCGTATGTATATCGTATGGCAGAAGTAGTGCGCATGGCACAATTGAATCCGATAGGGAGTAAAGCAACTGACCTGAAGCTCCGAGATCCTGCGGGAAACAATATATCAATTGATGATATTCAAGCACGCTATCTTGTGCTTCTCTTCTACAACCCCGAATGCGAACTGTGCGCCGTAGAAACGCCCATTCTTTGGAAAACATATCAAGAGTACGGAAAAAAAGGCTTACAGGTGCTGGCTATTTATGTTGATCAAACTCCTGACGAATGGGTGTCTTACATTACTGAGCATAACTACACGTGGCTCAACGCTTGGGATCCGAGCGGGAGCGAAAATATATACGAGAAATACGACATCTACGCTATCCCTACAATTTATCTGCTGGACAGCAATAAAACCATTCTCTTCAAAGATATTCTCATTGAACAGCTAAATCAAAGCTTAAACGAATTATTGGGGCCATAGCTCCTACTCCACCCCCATTGCCTTGCAGATGCGCTTGGGAATGTCGGTGTTGTCCATTTTACCGCCGAACAGTTCGCTGCCTGCGCCAATGGCATATATCGGAACGGCAGTGCCTGTGTGGTCAGTAGTCGTCCAACCGAAGCCGATGTGTTTATTGTGCAGGGACAGCGCTTCTTTTTCTTCTTTCTTTTTTTCATCGGCGCTCATATAAGTTTGGGTATCGACCGAACTACGGTCTATTTTTTCATCTACCAATAGTAAATTAGCTCCCTTTGCGATATTTAAACCCATACCGCCTGTTTCGTGGTCGGCAGTTACAATAATAAGGGTTTCGTTCGGATATTTGTTGTAAAAATCTACAGCAACCTGAACAGCCTCTGCAAAATCAATAGTTTCAAGCACTGCGGCAGCGCCGTCGTTGTTATGGCAAGCCCAGTCGATTTGTCCGCCTTCAATCATTACAAAAAAGCCCTTATCATTCTCCAAGACCCTGATGGCGGCTTCTGTAATTTGCGTTAATGTAAGGTCGTCCTGTTCACGGCGAATAGCGAAGGGAAGGTTGGAACCTTTATTTTCAGATTGAAATAGTACAACCTTGTCTTTTCCATTGCTAATCTCTTGCGGACGGCGTACAATCGTATATCCCGCCTCGCTTACAAGCTCATGCAGGTCGGGTTGGTCGCCTTTTTTTCCTTTAGGGCTCAAAAATCCCCCTCCGGCGAAGAAGTTGAAGCGGCCAAGAGGCAACTGCCTGCCAATATCGTAATAATCGCTGCGTTTACTGGAAGCGGCATAAAATGCGGCGGGCGTAGCGTGGTCGATGCTCACGGTGGTGGCTATGCCGATTTTGTAGCCTGCATCGCGAAGTTTATAACTAATAGGCCACAAGGTATCGCCCGAAGGAGTAATATTTACCATGCCGTTGTTGGTCTTGGAACCGCAAGCCAAAGCCGTAGCTGCTGCCGAAGAGCAGGTTGTAAATGAATCGGCAGAAAAGGTTGTGCATAAGCCGATAATCGGAAACCGACTAAACGACAGATATTTGTTGCCTATAACCTTATCTTTGGCCGACAAATAAGCTTCGGCAGCCGATACCTGAGCTAAACCCATACCGTCGCCGATAAACAAAAACACATACTTGGGTGTTTGTGCGTAGGCTTGGAGCGCAGTAAACAGTACAACAAGCCATAAAATGATTTTTTTATTCATAAGAGAAATCTTTATAACCGCAAAGATACAAAAAAACGCCCATCTATCCAAGATGAGCGTTTTAATAATATACTTAATTTAGGTTACAGCGGTATCATAGAGGAATAAGAAATTTTCAAAGCGCTGCAACGGCGCAGTTCCTGTTTGATGTCGGTAACAATCCCCATGCGTACGTCCCTATCGACTTTCAATGAGGTAGTCATCAACTGACGGTCGGCTTCGGATTTGCTTTCACGTTCGGAAGCAATAAAATCGCGGATTTCATCAATCGTACAAATCTTGTCGTTTAACTGTATGCGGGAGTCAGTACCATATTGCCCTTGCAATTGCTGTACGGGCACTCCTACATAAATGTAACAAGTTAATTCTTTCCGATCTATTTTAACGGCTTCGGTAGCGTCGGGCACTTTTACCGTTACTATTTGCTCGGTTTCACGGAAAGTAGTTACTGTCATGAAGAAGAACAATAACATAAACACCACGTCCGGAAGAGAAGCGGTATTAATACGGGGCAAACCCCCTTTACCTTTTCTTGCAAATTTTGCCATATTAACGTCCTCCTGATTTAGCGGCGCCGACTTCCTTAGGTTCAGCCTCCGATATGGTTTGCGGAATAGCCTCCCTTACCGCTGCTTGCTGGTCATCGTCGAGAGCGGTATATACCTTGCCGAAATGCATTCTCGAAAAGTCATCGCGCAGTTCATTAAAGGCGGCCACCAATTCGTTTTGCACGGCGATATAGGCATTATAACTGGTACCGCGGTCGTTTTGCAAAGATATCACTCCTTTTGATACGGGAACTTCACCCCTAATACCAGGTATTGCTTTCCTTTCTATTACCGATTTGTTGGGGTGGTCCGTAGGATTCATAATAAATTCCTTCACCGTTTCCCGCAGCATACCTATTTCCATCGGCTGATTTCCGGCAAAAAGACGGTCGCTTTTATTGATAAGCACCACCATAATGTTCCGACGATTGATTTCAATTTTTTCTTGCGTGTCTTCATACGGCGGTAAACGACGGGCCAAGCCGGTATCAATATCCATGGTGGTAGTCATCAGGAAATATATCAGTATCAAAAACGCAATATCGGCCATTGAGCCTGCATTAATTTCACCTACTGGTCTTGCCATAGTAATTTAAATTAACGGTTTCTAATCATATTAATGAGGCCACCTGCAAAAATGGCCAATACTGCCGCTACAAGGAAGAAATACGTGGCAATAATGCCCGTTTCCGTCCATTTCACTTCATTAGCTGTATATTTAGCGGTAGTGGGGCCTAAAATTTCCGTTGCCAAAAGGTAGGCAATTATACCCACAATCAACATAATACCTATGTACAATAATGTCTTTTTCAGTAACTTGGGGTTTTGTGCCATGTGTATCAGTGGTAGTCCGATTGCCGCCAAGGCAGCTACCCCTATCAAGATGTATCCCCAACTCAGGTACATACCAATCGACCCCATGTCCCCCTCGGTTTTTGAACCAAAAAGAAACAGAATCAGGATAACGGCTGATACCCCCCAAAGGAACCATGCAAAATATTTAATTAATTTCATAAGCCATCTTCGATTTATTTGTTGTGCTTAACTAAAATGTCAATTAAAGAAATGGAAGTGTCTTCCATAGCTATAACCAAACTGTCAATTTTCGACAAGAGGTAGTTGTAGAATATCTGGAGAATGATAGCTACCACCAAACCGCCCACGGTGGTGATCAGGGCTATTTTCATACCACTGGCTACAATGTTCGGCGAAATAGTACCTGCATTGGCAATGTCGTCGAAAGCCGTAATCATACCGAGTACTGTTCCCAAGAACCCTAACATAGGCGCAACGGCAATGAACAACTGAATCCACGACAGGCCTTTTTCCAACTGGCTCATTTGTACGGAACCATAGGAAACAACCGTTTTTTCTACTACTTCAATGCCTTCGTCCATACGGCTTAGACCTTGATAGAAAATACTGGCAACAGGGCCGCGGGTGTTACGGCATACATCTTTAGCCGCTTCAATACCTCCTTGAGCTAATGCGTCTTCCACACTCTTCAATAATTTCTCGGTATTTACCGTTGACAAATTGAGGTACAGAATACGTTCAATCGCAATAGCCAATCCCAATACTAAAGTAAGCAAAATCACGCCCATAAAGCCGGCGCCGCCTTCAATAAATTTGACTTTTAATTCTTGGTGAATCGATTGTTCAGCAGCAGCTTCTTGAGCAAAGGCATACTGTGCAGTGAAAACCATAAGACCGATAAAGGTCAGGATCATAAACAGTTTTTTCATAATGTTTTTGATAGTTTGAATGTTAAACAATTTTTATTTTTTAATAATTTAGTTTATTTCGTTTTAGAAAGAAAGTGCAATGTACGAATAATTTTTCAATTAATAGTCATCTCACCACTAATATTTTTTTGCCATAATAGTTTAACAACCTCATTATCTCCTTCTTGACCTAAGAGTAAAAAAAGTTTACATATCGCAGCCTCTGTAGTCATGTCATAGCCGCTAATTACACCTACTTCTTTCAAGGTAAGCCCATTAGCGTATTTTTCCATGTTCACGCCGCCGGTTGGGCAGGAGGTAACGTTTATCAAAATTAATCCTCTATCCGATGCAGCTTTCAATGTGTCTATAAACCAGCGAGTTGTTGGCGCATTTCCTGAGCCGTAGGTTTCTAACACCACAGCACGCAATTCGGGAAGCGACAGGATATTTTTCATTAATTGCGGGTTAAGGCCCGGAAAAATTTTTAATACAGCTACATTGGTGTCTAAATTAGTATGCAGGTGTAAGGGTTTTCCCCATTGTCCGGTACGATGAATATTGTTATGATTAAATTTAATATGTATGCCCGCTTCGGCTAAGAACGGATAGTTGCCCGAGCGGAAGGCGCCGAATAACTCGGCACTGTCTTTGGTAGTACGATTTCCGCGGAGTAACTTAGTTCCGAAAAATATACATACCTCCGAAATGCAGGGACGGCCTCTGTACCGTGTGGCTGCAATTTCAATGGCCGAGACCATATTTTCCATGCCGTCGGTACGAATGGCACCTATAGGCAATTGGCTGCCTGTGAGTATTACAGGTTTTTCGAGGTTTCCCAGCATAAAACTGAGAGCAGATGCGGTGTAGGCCATGGTATCGGTACCATGAAGAATAACAAAGCCGCTGTATTTATCATAATTTTCAGCAATAGCTCGGCATAGCTTTATCCAAAAATCGGGCTGCACGTCCGAAGAATCAATTAAAGGGTGGAAACTAATGGCGTCAATAGTAAAGTTGAATTTTTTCAACACGGGCATTTCTTCCCTGATTTGCTCGAAATTGAAGGGCTGCAAGGCGCCTGTTTCAGGGTTTTGTTTCATGCCTATGGTGCCGCCGGTGTATATTACCAAGATGCGAGTCATACGTAGTTGTAAAGTTCAAAGTTGTAAAGTTATAAAGTTCAAAGTTCAATCGTCATTGTCGGTTGCAAAGCAATCATTGTTCATTATTCATTAATGGAAAGAGCGTTAATGCAGTGCGGGTAGTGGTTTCTTCCACCTCTTCGCGGGAGCAGCCTTTGAGTTCGGCGATTTTTGCCACTACATACGACAAATGGGCGCTTTCGTTGCGCTGACCGCGGAATGGAACGGGACTTAACCATGGGGCGTCGGTTTCCAAAATAATATCGCTAAGGCTGCAATTTTTTACTACGTTGGCAAGGCCTGCGTTTTTAAAAGTTACCACCCCGCCTATACCCATTTTAAAATCACCATACTTCTGAATGCGGCGGTATATTTCAATGCTGCCCGAAAAGGCGTGAAATACGCCGTACAGCGCTTGCCCCTTGAATTTATCCAATACGGAAAAAAGTTCATCGAAGGCATCGCGCGAGTGGACAATCAGCGGCAGGTTGTAGCGGAGCGACCAGTTAATCTGCGCCTCAAATACTAACCGTTGTTCAGCTGCATGTGCCTTGTTGTGGTACATATCCATTCCTGTTTCGCCTATGGCTACAAATTTATGTTTACTTAATTGCTCTTCCACAAAATTGAGCTCTTCCTGCCAGTTGTCAAACACATCAATGGGGTGTAAACCCACAGCAGGAAAACATTTATCGGGGTATCGGCGCACTACTTCCATCATAGGAAAAAAGGAAGCGCGGTCAACTCCCGGAATAATAAATTTTTGAACGCCGACAGCCTGCGCCCGTTCCAACACCTCGGGCAAATCGTGAGCAAAGTCTTTGACCGCTAAGTGAACGTGAGTGTCAATAATCATCTATATCTTTATTATTGATTATTTTTATTGGGCAAAGGTAGGGAAAAATTTTATCCAAAAACAATCTTTATCTATATTTCATCACTATTCTTCTATTTTTGTCCTATCTGCGCAGCAGGTACTGTTTCCCCGGTAGGCTTTTAATTATGTCTTTAAATTCCAAACCTAACAAAAGGGAGGATAATTTCCCAACAGGAATATCGGTGCGGTAGCTGATAACGTCTATGGCTTCCGAATCCTTGTTGCGCAAGGCTTCGATAATAAGCTGTTCTTCTTCGGAAAAGTCGGAAAATAAGGGCAATTGTTTGCTTTGCAGGTTAGCGCTCTTTTCCCAGCCTAAGAGGTATTCTACTTCTTCGGCGTTTTGTACCAACGCCGCTTTATTTTGGCGGATAAGATTGTTGCAACCTGCCGAAAAGAGGTCGCCCGCCCGCCCCGGCACGGCAAAAACTTCGCGGTTATACGACTGGGCTATATCGGCCGTAATCAGGGCGCCACCTTTAGCCTTGGATTCTATGACTAAGGTTGCATCGGACAAGCCTGCAATAATACGGTTACGTTTCAAAAAATTTTTACGGTCAAGTTCCGTATCGGAAATAAAATCGCTGATTAATGCGCCATGTTCTACAATTTGCCTTGCTGTGCCTGTATGGCTGCTTGGGTAGATTTGATTAAGCCCTGTAGCCATTACCGCCACCGTGTCGAGCTTGTGGTTAAGGGCTGCGCGATGGGCGCAAATATCAATGCCGTAGGCCAAGCCGCTTACAATTACCGCTCGGTGCCCCAACTCAGCTAATCCGCCAATGATTTTCTCACAGATAGCCTGCCCGTAAGAAGTAGCATGTCTTGTCCCGACAATGCTGAGAAACTTCTCGCGGTTAAAGTCGATATTGCCTTTGGAAAAAAACACAACAGGGCCGTCGTCGCACTGCCGCAGGCGTTCCGAATAATTATCATCGGTATAACAATAAGTATTGATACGGTGTTTTCGGATAAATTCCATTTCTTTTTCAGCCCGCTTTAATACATTTTGCGAAGCGATTTCCTTAGACAGCAAGGCGCCTATGCCGGGAATTTTTTGCAGACTGTTATTCTTTGCGGTAAATACAGCCTGTGCGCTTCCGCAGTAGGCAATAAGCCGTTTTGCCAAGGTGCTTCCTATGCCGGGAATAAGGTCAATGGCAATGTAATACATTGTTTCTTCGGACTGCATAAAACATTTTTTTAAATTTTATAAGTGGCGGACAGTACGTTTTTTCTATAAATCAGGTCGGGGACTATATAAACAATAAGGCGTCGCCGTAACTTCCGAAATGATATTTTTCTTTTACGGCGGTTTCGTAAGCTTTCATGGTTAATTCGTAACCTCCGAAAGCAGCAGCAGTCATCAGCAGGGTAGAATAAGGCAGATGAAAGTTGGTTACCAAACGGTTGGATACGCTAAATTCGTAAGGAGGGAAAATAAATTTGTTAGTCCAACCATTATAAGGTTTCAGTAAGTCTTGGGTTGTTACGGAGGTTTCTATTGCACGCAGTACAGTGGCGCCGATAGCACATACGTTCTTTTTAGCTTCTTTGGCTTTATTGACTATGGCCGCATTTTCTTCGTTAATAATCATTTGCTCCGAGTCTGTCTTATGCTTTGTGAGGTCTTCCACATCAACGGTACGAAAACTGCCTAAGCCCATGTGCAGTGTAATTTCAGCCGTATTAATACCTTTAATTTCGAGGCGTTTCATCAGTTCGCGGCTAAAGTGAAGGCCTGCAGCGGGAGCGGCAACGGCTCCCTCATGTTTAGCAAAAATGGTTTGATAACGCTCATTATCAATGTCTTCTGTTTTTTTACGAACCCATCTGGGAAGCGGCACCTCACCCATACCAAACAGGGTCTTTTTAAACTCGTCATAGGTTCCGTCGAACAGAAAACGCAGGGTACGACCGCGGGAAGTGGTATTATCAATCACTTCGGCTACTAAGGCATCGTTTTCGCCGAAATATAATTTATTGCCTATGCGGATTTTGCGGGCAGGGTCAACGAGCACGTCCCACAAGCGTTGGTCGCGGTTGAGTTCACGCAGCAAGAAAACCTCAATTTCAGCGCCTGTTTTTTCCTTATTGCCGTAAAGACGAGCAGGAAAAACCTTGGTGTTATTGAAAATCATAACATCTCCGTCCGAAAAATATTTCACAATATCTTTAAAGACTTTATGCTCGAATTTACCTGTTTTGCGGTTGACTACCAACAAACGTGATTCATCGCGGTACTTAGCCGGATATTTAGCAATGAGGTCGTTGGGTAATTTGAAATTAAAATGTGATAGTTTCATATATTTTTTGTGGTATTCCCATAATTATAACCTGCAAAGGTATATCATTTTCTATGGAAATCCAAATTTTTTATGATATTTTCTACAGTTTCCATATTGAAGGCCTCTTCCACTCGGTGCTTACCACTGCGGGTGCGCTGTAGCGCCGTAAGGTGTCCTCCGCTTTGCAGGGATAGCCCTATGTCGCGGGCTAAGGAACGAATGTAAGTGCCTTTACTGCAGGTGATTTTAATAGTTATATCGGGAATATCGCAGCTTAGCAAAAGCAATTCTTTAATGGTAATTACGGCAGGTTTCATGGCTATTTCCTGACCGGCTCGGGCTAATTCGTAGGCTCTTTTCCCATCAATAAGTTTGGCGGAAAAAATGGGTGGAATCTGTTCCTGCACCCCAATAAACTGCTGAAGTGTTTGTTCAACCGCTTCTTTAGTAATGTGGTCGAAGGGATAGGTGGCGTCAATTTCCTTTTCTAAGTCGAAACCGGGGGTGGTAGCGCCGAGGCGTATATCGGCTATATATTCTTTCTCTTCGGCTTGCAGGCTGTCGGCCAACTTGGTGGCTTTGCCAACGCAAATCAGCAATACTCCGGTAGCCAACGGGTCGAGGGTGCCTGCGTGGCCAACCTTGATTTTCTTTTGACCTGTTTTCTTTTGCAGCAGGAATTTAATCTTGCGCACCACATCGGCCGAAGTCCAGCCGTAGGGCTTGTCCACAGAAATAATCGCGCCTTCTTCTATGTTAATGATTTGCATAATTTGTTGATTTGTTGAGGACATGCGATTTGCGATTGAATTATTGAACTTTGAATTTTAAATCCCTTCATAGTTCATTGTACACGAGTATGTGGTCGTCTATTGTTTGATACCGAAGTTTAAATTTTGTTACACTGCGGTCGTTATTGGTATATAGGGCTGTTAATATTCCTTTTGTTTTCGGTGTAAATTCTTCAATAAAAATCTGCTGCGCAAAATCAATACCCTCTTCCGACACGCACTTATAGATAGCTTCTTTGGCGCACCAAAGCATGCACAATTGCAGGTTGCGGCACTCGTCCGACAGGTATGCCCGCTCTTTATCAGACAGGGCTTTTCTTTCCACTGCCGAAAAATCACGGGAAAGGCTTTCCATGTCAATGCCTACAGCTTCGTTTTCGTTATAAATAACAGCAGCAAAACCTTTGCTGTGCGTGATGCTTATATTCGCTTTGCTGTTGTCTAAATAGGGACGGCCGTTATCGTGATGGCGTAAGCATACCTTGCTCTTTATCATGCTACTCAGTAAGGCCATAACCGCAAGCCGCTCCAACCGCCGCTGAGGGTGGGCAATATGCTGATATTCGTCTAATCGACAATCGTGGTGTTGTGTGAAAAATTCTTCCGTTTCTGTAATTTTCCAAACTGCAATTATGCTCCCCTTACCTTGTTGTGCTATGTGAATTACAGGCATCTTATTTTTGTTTCCAGACTAAAGTTTCCAATAAATGAAAAATATCGGCCGTGTAATACTTAATCATGGGCGCCAGAAATTCATGATTGGGCGTTTCGTTAAAATATAAGGCGCCGCGCAAGAAATGCCGACTACTGTCAGTAGCATAAAATTGCACAGACGAGGCCGCATTACCTCCGATTTCATAGATTATGCCAAACACTTTTCTATCCTTAATTTGGAAAGTTGATTCGATAATGGCGTCTGCTTTAACCACATGTCGGTACACGAAATTATCAGTATCGTCAAGCATAGCAGTAAGGTTATTGTTTACCTTTTTATAACTAAGGTGGAGCGTGGCCTTCGCAGGAAGTTTCATGTTTATCCAAAATGGCTCATAATTGTAACTTTCGGTATCGGGGATTATTTGTGCGTAAGCAGGGCATTCGAAGCGATAAGGATAACCTGTGCTGTCGAACAGGCGGTACGCTTTTTCCGGCAAATCAATGCGCATATAACCATTAGGCCTTGGCGTTGAACTGTTGTTGCAAGCTGACAGCAGTACAAAAAACAATATGTAAATCGAATAAGCTTTCATTAATCACATTAATTATGAAAATGTGAAAAAATAATTCATTAAAAAATTCCACAGTGTTACAATTCCAATAGCCATTAATTTAGCCAAATAGAAATTAAGTTTGGACTTTTCATGAAAGATATAGAGCATGAGATTATTAATAAGCAGTCCAATTAAAGCAATGACAAAAAAGCTAAGGTATTCCTTCGTTATTTGCGGATTCTCGCTTTGGAAAGTCCACCACCGATTAAGAAAATAGTTGGTAGTAGCCGCAGTTATAAATCCTACAGAATTAGCAATATAACGATTGATGTTAGCTTTTTCTTTCAATAAATAAGTGATGCTGAAGTCAACAACAACACCGCTGCCGCCTACTGCTGCGAATTTTAAAAACAACCAAAAAAAGTGTTCTAAGTTTTCCATTATGTTAGTTCATTTTCAATAAAACTGTAATAACTGTTGCCGGCAATGATTATATGGTCTATAACATTCACCGTTAATAACTTTCCGGCTTCCCTAAGCCTGTGGGTGAGCAACTTATCCTCGTTACTCGGAATATTATTACCCGACGGGTGGTTATGCACCAAAATAATTCCTGTTGCCAAATTTTCAAGTGCAAATTTAAATATAATTTTGGGATCTGCCACTGTTATGTTCACACCTCCCTGTCCGATTTTTTGTTTTGCCACCACTTTATTGGCTCCGTTAAGGGCTAATATCCAAAACTCTTCATAGTCTAAATCCCTGATTATAGGCGCCATTAAGTTATATACATCTTGACTTTTGGCGATGGGCTGCTCCTTCACTGTTTCGTTGCCGATAGCTCTTTGCCCCAACTCAAAAGCAGCTAAAATACTTACCGCTTTAGCTGTGCCAACGCCTTTGATTTGTTGAAACTGTTGTAACGGCAAGCGTTTCAGCGTTTTCAGACTATTATTGGCTTCGGCCATAATCTGTTTAGCTATATCCTGTACAGGATATGGCGGTGTTCCTGAGCGTAATACTAATGCTATCAGCTCGGTGTCGCTAAGAGCAGCAGGTCCTTTAAGCAAAAATTTCTCACGAGGCTTATCGTCAGCACTCCATTCTTTTAATTTTAGTGTGTTAATCATACGAGTGGCGTAAAATAATTGGCAAAGTTAGTAAATTTTTACAATTTTTGTTACCTTTGCATTATTAATCGGAAAGATGGCCGAGTGGTCGAAGGCGCACGCCTGGAAAGTGTGTAAGCTCCAAAAGGGCTTCATGGGTTCGAATCCCATTCTTTCCGCTTATCCTTTAAATGGTGGCAACAACCCTTCATTTATACGTAGAAACCGACCCTTCGGCAGGGTTTTGTTTTGGCGTAATCAATGCCATTAATAAGGCCGAAGCAGCCTTAGCCAATGGACAACCGCTTTATTCTTTAGGAGAATTAGTACATAACGAAGAAGAAAACACTCGGCTGAGAAATCTGGGACTGCAAAGCATTCCGATTGCCCGTTTACAGCACCTGCATGGTAAGCGGATTTTGTTTCGCGCCCACGGCGAGCCTCCCGATAGCTATACGACTGCTCACAATAACAACAACGAAATTATTGATGCTACCTGTCCTATTGTAACCGGATTGCAAAAGCAAATAGAGCGTTCGTACCATGCTGGTGAAGCTATTTATTTATACGGAAAGGCAACTCACCCCGAGGTTGTAGCTATTGCGGGTTATATCAATAACGATTTGGTGGTGTTTAACGAATTAGAAGAGTTGGACACGAATGCCATGTCTCGAAAAATCACCTTATACAGCCAAACCACGCAATCGCTCGATAAATTTCAACAGATAGTAGAAGCCTTGCTGCAGGCCGGCATTGAGGTGAATGTTAAGAATACGATATGCCGTTCGGTAGCCCATCGGAAGCCCGTGCTGCAAGAGTTTTGCCGGAAGTTCGACAAAATTGTATTTGTCGCCGGACAAAATTCTTCCAACGGAAAATTTTTGTATCAGGTATGCGAAGAAACTAATCCGAACAGCTACTTCATCAGCAAGGCCGAGGAGCTCCGTCCCGAATGGTTTACCGCCAACGACCGCGTAGGCCTCAGCGGCGCCACCTCCACCCCTTTATGGCTTTTAGCTGAAGTAAAGCGCTATTTGGAGGGCTTGTAGCGGAAATCGGAAAATATTCATAATTGAAAAAAATTGCAAGTTAAAAAATAAATCTTACCTTTGCCCTCCAAGGAATGAAATTAGAATCAAACATAAACACAAAATGATATGAAAAAAAGAATTATTTTATTAGTAGGCTGCCTTAGCCTTTTAATTGCAGGTTTTATAGCTGTTTCCTGCTCAAAAGACAGCGATGGTTGTACCTGTACCTATACTGATGAATATGGGAACAAAGAAACAGAAACAATTTCAAAAGCAGAACTTGGCGAGTATGGCATCTCTACTTGCAATGAATTACAAGTGCTATTTGAACTGTTTATGGATGAAGGCGGAACGATAACCTGTAAATAGAACAATGAACAAACCGGTACAAATACTATCCTCACTTGTGGGGGTAGTATTTTTAGTTTCGGGCATAGGGAAGTCGATAGTCGCCTACGAATTTTCTCAAATACTTGCACAATACGGATTCGATGCCTTAGCCTTTTTTGCCCCGCTTCTTATTATGGTGGAAGTAGCGCTTGGCTTGTTATTGTTTTTCTGCTTCCGACTAAGGCAAATAAGTCTATTGGCGCTTTGTTTTGTCGCTGTTTTGTCGGCCGGATATTGTTATGGATATTTTTTTAAGAATATTACCGACTGTGGGTGTTTTGGATATTTTTCATTGCTAAATCTATCGCCCTTTTTTACCGGTCTGCGAAATATCATTTTAATCGGCATTCTGTTGTATGTTTTTATAAAAACTAAACATTCGTATAAAACTGTCGGCAAGAGCGAAATTATTATCATGGCCGCTATATTGTGCGCCGTATGCTTTACTACAGGATATACTTATACGGGACAAAATAATAATGACACGCATTACATTACCAAAGGGAGGCATATCAATAAGACCGTCCACGATACGGTATTGGGCGAATTTCTGAATCCCGCCAAAGATTCGAGCTATTTGGTATTTGCCTTTTCCTATTCATGTCCCCATTGCTTTAATTCTATAGAAAATCTGAAGCAGTATGAAAGACAGGGAGTTGTAGATAAGGTGCTGGCTATTTCATTTGTTATTGATACTTCAGGTATGGAAAGGTTTAAAGAAATCTTCCAACCCGATTTCACCATAGTCAATTATCCTCCTAAGCAGCTTTTCCGATTGACCAATCGATTTCCTGTTTCCTATTATATTAAAAATGGAATTATAAAAATGGAAATACGAGGACTGCTGCCCTGCGCCGTTCTGCTACGGCAACTACTTGTTAAAATAGACTAAGTTGTTCATGCTTAAAACCGCTTAGCGCCGCGAAATAAATTTATTTAACTCTTCTTTTGAGGAAGAATAAGAGAAAACATCATTTATCAAATAATAATTATTTTTATCCGAACAGTAGGAATAGGCATATTTAGCATACTCCAATTTTGAATTTTCATAAGTAAACAAATTACATATTTGCGCTATCTGCGTAGCACATAACATGTTGTATGATGTTATCTGTTTCGCTACCGTCAACTTGGTATTCTCAAAAGTTTCCTTTTGAATGGTGGAAAGCATACGGGTAAAATCGACTTGGGGAATACAGGGCGAATGTCCATATTCGGCGGGAGGAGTGTTTCCATATCCTCTCTGAGTCGGCATTGGAGGAGGAGGCGCCACAGGTGGAGTCGGCGGCGTAACAATCCGAGCGTTCCCTTGGCGACTATGCTGATACCCTTGATACGAAGCGCCTCTTGATTGGTTATCCTTTCCATAAACAGCCCTGCTGTCAAATCCCGGATACAAGAATTGTTGGTATTCGGAATAATAAGAATAATCGGGCATAATAAGGCTTTGCACAAAAACAGGATATACTGTAGCCCTTGATTTTTCTAAAGACATCTTGCCCGACCTGTCGGAATTAACCAAATATACATTACTGTTGGGCGCAAAAGCAATCAACAGTTTTTGCCCCACGCAATTTCCTGCAGGATTATCCATTTCAACGCGTACTTTATATTGCTTTAACTCTAACTGCTGAATTTGAATAGAATTAGTAGAATACTGGTTTTGCAGCACATCGTCAATAAACAGCCAAAATCTCTGATTCGGAGAAGCCGAAGTTATCGTCAGCACGCCGTTTTGAGCAAATAGCGAGAGCGTTAAAATGCCGAAAAGAAGAAGTAAACTGATTTTTTTCATAATTTTATTTTAAGCACAAAGATACAAAAATTTCGCATAAACCACTAAATTAGTTGTTAGTTGTCAGTTGTTAGTGATTAGTGGTTAATAAATAATAGCTATTTAGGTAGAGAGTGCGCAGCCAACTCATAATTCATAACCCATAACTCATAATTCATAACTAACCACTAACAACTAATCACTAACCACTAATTTGCTATGGCTTGAATGAGGTAGTTTTAGAGTAATAATCATTTTGCCGAAATGATATTCTTAAAAGTCTCAATATCAACGATGTTTATTTTTGGAAAATCAATATTTTTCAACACATTGAAGTGTTTGTCGTTGGTAACAATAAAATCAGCGCCGGCATTAAACGCGCAATCTACAAACTTATTATCGTCAGGGTCGGCAGCAATTAAATTCCAACGAAAATAGGAAATAACTTTTTCCACATTGTGAGAGTTCAAAAGTAAAAACATAATATTGTCAACAATATCAGAACGATAAAGATTTGACAGCAATTCTTCGTATTCTACAATTATTTCGTTAGAATAGCATAATGTAAAATCTGCGTCGCGAAAAGACTGCCATATCCAGTTATAAATTGAACGTGGAAAAACCGCGGGCAGCAAGCAATTTGTGTCTAATACGATTTTCATTTTTTAGAAGAACGCAAATGACCATACATTAATTCTTCCATTTTTGTATTGTCCAAATTTTGGCTATCCCAAAATTCATTTGCCGACTTGTCTAATTTTTGCTGTATGTAATCAAGGTACAAAGAAGTTAATTCTTCTCTTTCCTGTTCATTTCTTGCTGTTGCAAAGGTCTGTAACACAAACAACTGTGTTGCATTCAACGGCGGATTTGCTACTATTGTTTTCATTATCCTTACATTTTAAATTCACCCCGCAAAGATAGCACTTTTTCCCCAATTACAAAGTTTTTTTAGTGATTAGTTTTTAGTTATCAGTGGTTAGTGGTTAATAAATAATTAGCTATTTAGGTAGAGGGTGCGCAGCCAACTCATAATTCATAACCCATAACTCATAATTCATAACTAACCACTAACAACTAATCACTAACCACTATTTACGGTTGTTCCACCATCGTGAAGTTTTGCCAGAGCGAATGCGCTCCGTAGGCGGATAGTGTTCCCGCAGGTACGTACAGCGTGATGTTACCTATCGTAGTGCCGTAGAATGACGGCGCGATGCCTGTTGGCGGCACTGTCCAGTTAAGCCATAGGTCAGTAAGGTTGGCGCAATAGTGGAAGTTGTTACTATCCATCGATGTAACGCTTGCGGGTATGCGTATTTCCGTGAGGTTGCTTCTGTATATTGCCATAGCTGCGATTGATACCACGCCGGCGGGTATGGTATAGGCGCCGGTCAGCTTTTCGGGTATCCAGCGAACGTAGTACTGCGGATTGCCGCTCTGAGCTTCGTAGAGGACGCCGCTTGCGTCAACGCTGAACCGCGTGTTTCCCGCGGCAACGGTGATGCTCAGATTTTCGCAGCCTGAGAATACCGCGTTCGAGTTGTTAATAAAGGTAAGGCTTGCAGGCAGGTGCAGCGATGCGAGGTTTGTGCAGAGGGTAAAAGCATTGGCGCCTATGGATAATAGCCCTTCCGGCAGGTTAAGCGTTGTAAGCGTAGCGCAACCTCCAAAGGCAGAGTTGTCTATTAGGGTAATGCCTGCGGGCAGGGTTACTGAGGTCAGCCCGTTGGTTCCGGATTCCTGAAACGCACTGAATCCCACCCCTGTTACGTTGTAGGTTATACCTCCGTATTCCACCGTTGCAGGCACCACAACCGCCCCGCTGTAGGAATTGTACATTCCGGCCACCACATTGTCAGAGTATTGTTGATTGGTTACTTTCACATTGGTGCCCGATATCAACTTGTAGTAAATGCCGTCGACCTCGAACTGGCTGGCCGCCGCCAATACATTTACAATAGCGCTGCCGGTTACCGTGGGGTTCGACACCGAGCGAGCCGTAACCATAATGCCGGTTATCGCGTTTACTCCAGTTATCGTGCCGTCTGGCGCAATGGTTATGTTCGAACTTGCCGTTTCCCATGTTACGCTTTTATCCGAAGCGTTGGAGGGGGATACTGTTACCGTAAAGCTGGCGGTACCGTCCTTCATCACGTTCAGCGGGTTGGGCGTCAGCGTAATGCTCGTTACAGGAACATTGGTTACGGTAAAGGTCGGGTTGATGGTTGCGCTTACGCTGTTAGAGCCTGTAACGTCGAAAGTGGGGTTATACGTACCCGCCGTAAGTCCTGCATTGGGGCGAATGGTAAAGATGGCTGTTGCACCTGCTGCCAGCGAGGTGGTCGAAAGCGCCGTAAGGGTGTAATTGCTTACCGCAGGCAGCGCGTTGAGCGTTACCGCGCCTGTTCCTGTATTGGTGATGGTTACGGTTTGCGCCGCAGGCTGCGTATAGCCTATTGCCAACGAGCCGAAAGACGGATTGTCGGGCGATGCGCTAATGGCGTAAGTGAGCGCTGCTGTTACCTCAAAGGTTGGGCTTATCGTTACGCTTACGCTGTTAGAGCCTGTAACGTTGAATGTTGGGTTATAGTCGCCCTCTGCAAGTCCTGCATTGGGGCGAATGGTAAAGATGGCTGTTGCACCTGCTGCCAGCGAGGTGGTCGAAAGCGCACTAAGCGTGTAGTTGCTTACCGCAGGCAGTGCGTTGAGCGTTATTGCGCCGCTCCCTGTATTGGTGATGGTTATGGTCTGTGCCGCAGGCTGCGTATAACCTGCTGCCAACGAGCCGAAAGACGGATTGTCGGGCGATGCGCTAATGCTGTAGGTGGGCGCTGCTGTTACCTCAAAGGTCGGGCTTATCGTTACGCTTACGCTGTTAGAGCCTGTAACGTCGAAAGTCGGATTGTACGTACCCTCTGTAAGTCCTGCATCGGGACGTATGGTGAAGGTAGCGGTTGCGCCTGCTGCAAGCGAGGTCGTCGAAAGCGCTGTAAGCGTGTAGTTACTTACCGCAGGCAGTGCGTTGAGCGTTACCGCGCCAGTTCCTGTATTGGTAATGGTTACGGTCTGCGCCGCAGGCTGCGTATAGCCTTCTACCAACGAGCCGAAAGAGGGATCGTCGGGCGATGCGCTAATGCTGTAGGTGGGCGCTGCTGTTATGGTTAGTGTCGCTACCGTTGAGCTTGTTCCGTCAATTGTTACCTTAAAGTAATAAGTTCCCGCTGCTGCTGCCGTTGTAGCGGTAATGGTAATAGTAGCGGCGTTGTTCGCTACGGCGCTCACCGATGCGCTTATGCCCGCAGGCGCGCTTGCGGAAGTTGTTCCGGCAGCGCTGCTAAACCACGCCACCGAGCCTGTTCGTCCGTTGGCGATATTGGCAGTTGTAAGCACAAAGGTTGCCGTTCCTGCTGTTCCGGAAATAATGGCTCCGCTCTGCGCGGCTACCGCTTTAATGGTCTTAGGAAGTTCTGTTTCCTTGTCCGAGCAGCCTGCCAGCGTTACGCCGACTATTGCTGCGATAAATAAGATTTTTTTCATTTTATTTACGATTTATAATTTTGAGCTTTGAACTATTTTGCTGCAAAGTTAGAGAGTAGATTTTTAATTTACACCAGTATATATACGGGCGGCTTATTGGCGACTTTTAGCAAATAATTGATTTGTAAATACATAATTGATTTAAAAAAAATAAAAAAAACTGTTTAATTTAAACAGTTTCTCCTAAATTTGCATTTAGCCCCGCACCTTTCCACCCTTCACCTTTTACCGCACTACCCTGTTCACATTGCGTTGCCTGCCGCCATACTGATAGCCCGAATCACTATCGCTGTCAGTTGACAGTCCGTCTGTAGAATAAATACTGGTGTGCAAGGCCGCCTTTCCTGCATCGGTGTTTACGCTGCGCAATAAAATACTGCTGTCGGTTTTTTTGGTATATTCCATCATCAGGGTAGCAGTTTGACGCGCGGTTTCTACGCCTTGTTCCGCTTGCTCCATAAAGGTTTTTAAAGCAGCGCGGACAGGGGTTTCAAACTTTAATTTTTCGTCATATTGCTCAAAAGCCTCAGAGGCTGCTGCTTCCAATAATTTTTTCTGCAATTTTTTAAACAGGGCGGCATTGCCGAAAGTTTCCACCGTTGAGATTTTTCCGTTAATAAAAAAAGCGAAGCCCAGCACATCATTTTTGCCGTCGAAGGCAGGCTGTAAGGCATTCACATATTCGGAAATGCTGCCTTTTATCTTGTCGTTTTCCAAGGTAAGCTGCAAACTCGTAGGCGAGGTGCTGCTTTTTACCTCCGCGCTCACCTTTTCACTTGCTTTTGCCTGATAATCGGCTACTTCTTTCCATACTTTGTCCTGACTTTTTTCTGTTCGCGCAGCCACCTTCAGGGCTTTATTATTCAGTGTTTTTTCGGAAGAAGAAAAAACCGCCGCGCTTTCCGAACCACGACTGCTCCAACGGCTTTGCTCTACGCAAAACGACTTTAAGGGTACTTTTTTAGCGCCGGGAGCCAGCACAATATCTTCGCCGATAGTACGGTCTTGACGACCGCCTTTCACAATGTCGCCCGCCATAATAAATACATGCTCCGAAGAACTGTTGTCCACCGACAATTCGCCTACGCTGCCTGTTTCGTGCAGGGTGATTTTCTTTTGCTTCATGGCCTCTTCCAAGGTCAGGTAATTACGCGACAGCTCGTCTTTTCCCTGAATCAGGAAGATGGTCAGGTTCTTGTACGTGTAGCCCGATGAAGAGGCTGTGGCGGTTGGAGTTGATTGCCCGCAGGCCGATAAACATGTAAGCGACAAGAGCGCACTCATTAAAATTGACTTTTTCATAATCTGTAATTTTTAAGTTGATAATTATTTTGTTTAATGTTTAATTCCTAATTTCTGAGGACAAATATAAGGGGTAAAATTTCCTTTTTCCTGTTAAAAATGGTGAAACACTGTTTTGACTTGGTGAAACATAGCGCAGAAATGGATAAAAATGCCTTACTTTGCATAAAAAAGTGATTTATTATTAAAAAGACAGAAAAATGAATATGGATATTATAAAAAATCCTGATTTTAAACAATGGCTTGTGAATTTGAAATCACGTATTCGGCAAAGCCAACTTAAGGCAGCTATAAAAGTAAATGAAGAAATGTTGCGCTTGTACTGGGAATTGGGGCATGACATAGCTGTTCGCCAAATGGATGCTGTGTGGGGTAGCGGATTTTTTGAACAAGTAAGCAAGGAATTAAAGGCGGAATTTCCTGATATGAAAGGATTTTCGGCTACTAATCTAAAGTATTGTAAGTATTTTTTTCAATTCTATTCGCAGGATAAATTAATTCGTCAACAAATTGTTGATGAGACAGCCTTATTTCGTCCCCAACTTGGGGATAAATTGCAATTTGTTGAAAATAAGGAGGATATAATTCGCCCTCAGACTGGGGACAAATTTAACAGTAATTCGTTGTTTTTAATGCCTTGGGGGCATCATAAATGTATTATTGATAAATGCAAATCTGTACATGAAGCCTTGTTTTACGTTCAAAAGACCATCAAAAACGGATGGAGCCGGTCAGTATTGATAAACTTTATCGAAGCAGACTTATACCATAGTCAAGGGAAAGCCATTACTAATTTTGACCGCTTATTACCAAACGTTCAGAGTGAATTAGCCAAAGAAACATTAAAAGACCCTTATAATTTTGATTTTCTGACAATGACCGAAAATTATAAGGAAAAAGAGTTGGAAGATGCTTTAATTGAAAATATTACGAAATTCTTATTAGAGCTTGGACAAGGTTTCGCATACTTAGGGAAGCAATATCCAATATTAATAGGCAATAAAACAAGAAATATTGATTTATTGTTTTATCATTTGGAGTTGCGTTGTTATGTGGTTATAGAATTAAAAATCAAGGAATTTGAACCGGAATACACGGGAAAACTTGGATATTATATAACAGCTGTTAACCATCAATTGAAAAAAGATATAGACAATCCCACTATAGGAATACTTATCGTTAAAAAGAAAGATAATATCGAAGCCCAATATTCATTGGAAAGTAGCAGTCAACCGATAGGTATTTCTGAATATACACTTTCAAAACTGTTACCCGAAAATTTCAAATCGTCGTTACCATCCATTGAGGAAATAGAACGAGAACTGAATAAGGAAGAACCCTGTTCTCCTTAGACCGTAACTTAAAATGAAGCCTCTATAGATTAAATTATGAAAAATAAAAAACAGTTGAAAAGAGACATTCTACATAAAACACTCCTCGGATTTATCCTCCTGACTATTTCGGCGCTCCCTTTGCTTGCTCAGGAAGAGAAAAAATCGGCGGCGCCTATTCAAAAGGCGGCCGAGCGGGTTTCCAAACAATTAGAAGAGCCGACGCAAGATGAAGAGAGCCTTGCCGCAGACTACGTGCGCTTAGCCAAGGAGTTGGCTAATAAAAAAGAATATGCCAAGGCCGAAGATTACTGGAACAGGGCGCTGCGATTGTACAACAAGTTAAACCAAAAAGAAAAGGCTGCCGAGGTTACCCGCGAATTAGCCAAGCTGCAGGAAGTCCAAGGCGAAGTGGACAAGGCGACAAAGCTTTACGAAACAGCAGAATTAAGCAGCTCAAATCCGTCCACAAAGGAGCTTAACAGGAATGACGCCCGCCGCCTGAGAAATGCCAATAATCCTGAGGTGCAGTCGCAGTATATCGAAAAAAACATTCAACTTTTGCAAGAGGAGGAAGCTATTTCCCAAAAAGAAATAGCGCAGGCTTACACCCAAATGGCAGATGTTAATGTGCAGATGAACCAAAGCCAAATTGCTTTGGAAAACTACGAAACAGCCTTGCAAAACATGTCGGAAAAGGCGCCGGAAGCCCTCGGCATACAACGAAAAATGGCCGAAGTATATCTCAGCGAACAGCAGTCGGAGAAAGGCATTAATACCTTAATCGAAGTATATCAGATTGCGCTGGCGGAAAATAACACCATAGAGGCAACCAAAAGTTTGGAAATACTCGCCCGCGAGTACCACAGGCAAGGCAACAACAAAAAAGCCACGACCCTGTATCAGGAATTTTTGCATAACTTGGAAACTATGATTCGCGCCGACAGTTCGCTGATAGATGTTAAGACCTTTCAATCGACCGAAGAAAAAATCATTCAGTTAGAAAAGGAGAAATCGTTACAGGAGGCACTTATCGGTAAGAAAAACACCCTTAACAATGTTTTAATTTGGTCTGTTGTATTGATGACCGCCTTTGTGTTTTTGTTAGTAATCGCTTTGCGCAGCATCAATCTCCGCAACAAAAAAATAGCCTTGCAATCGTTACGGCGCGAGATGAATCCGCATTTTATCTTCAACAGCCTGAACAGCGTTAACCAATATATCGCTCAAAACGACGAGGTCGCAGCCAACAAATACCTCGCCTCCTACTCGCGCCTCATGCGCAATACGATGGAAAATTCCGGCAAGGACTTTATCCGCCTTGACCGCGAATTGACGCTGTTGAAAGAATATCTTGAGTTAGAACAATTGCGTTTCGCCGATAAATTTTCTTATGAAATAACCATTGATAAGGCGGTGGAATCGGAAGCGCTGTACGTTCCCGGAATGTTGCTGCAGCCCTATCTCGAAAACGCTATATGGCATGGACTGCGCTACAAGGACGACAAGGGATTGTTAAAATTGTCGGCGACGATTTCAGAAAAAACGCTCTGCATTGTTATTGACGACAACGGCATCGGCCTGAGCAAAAGCCAAGCGCTGAAAACCGCCAACCAAAAGGCGCACCAATCGCGCGGAATGAACAACATCAATGAAAGAGTAAAACTGCTCTGCGAAATATATAAAATAGCTATAGGCATACAAATTGACGAAAAGCCTGCGCCGGAAAGCGGCGTAAGGATTTCTATCAACCTTCCGCTCCTCCATAATTCATCTATTGAACCTTGATTGCTTCGTACCTCGCAATGACGATTGAACTTTGAACCTTAAACCTTGAACCTTGAACCATTTATTGTTATATGATAAGAAGCGTAATTATAGAAGATGAGGCGGCTGCCCGCGAAGCGCTGAAAAACTATTTAGCGAAATATTGTCCGCAGGTGCAACTGTTAGGCGAAGCGGTCAATGCGCAAGAGGCGATAAATTTGTTGCATGAACTGCAGCCCGAACTCGTGTTCCTTGACGTGGAGATGCCCTTCGGCAATGCCTTTGACGTATTGGAGGCCTGTAAGGATTTATCCTTTGAAACTATTTTTGTAACCGCTTTTTCGGAATACTCGCTGCGTGCGCTGAACCAAAGCGCAGCTTATTATTTGCTCAAGCCGGTGAGCATAGAAGAATTGATTGCTGCGGTGAACAAGGTGCAGCAGCAGATCGAAAAACAGCAACTGTTCAACCGCAACAAAATTATCCTTGATAATTTCCGCGAGGAACGGCTCGACAAGCGACAGGTTATCCTGCCCACCCTTGAAGGCTTTGAAGTGGTGAAGATGGAAGATATTGTCCACTTGCAGGGCAACGGCAATTTTACCGATATTTACCTTGCCGACGGCGGTAAAAAAATGGTCTGCCGTTTTCTGAAACATTTTGAAGAAATTTTGCCCTTTCCCTTTTTGCGCGTACACAAATCGCATATCATCAATATTCATCATGTGAAGTCGTACCACAAAGGAACGGGGGGCGTCATCATGCTCTCGAACGGCCGCGAAGTTGACATTTCGCCTACTTACAAAGATGAATTTTTGAAGACGTTCAGGTAGTTGACGAATTTTCTAATAACCAATCTATTATATTTATTTTTTGTATGCCTTTGTAAGTTGTTGCCGGCTCCACATCGGTAGTGAGTAAAATTCTGCGGTTAAAATCTTTTATCAATTCAAATGGTCGTATTTCCCGTTCAAAAGTACTTTGCTCCTTTGTTGTCCAAGCCACTTGTATATATTCTCTGTCGCCATTTGGTTTTCTCACAACAAAATCAATTTCTGTATTGCCGGCTTTACCAATATTTACTTGATTTCCACGCCTTAACAATTCGATGAAAACTATATTTTCCAAATTATGCCCTAAATCAAGGTTAATTTTATCGCCGAGAAAGAATTTTTTTAATCCCAAATCAACGGAATAATATTTTTCCTGTGTCATCAAAAGACCTTTTCCCCGCAAATCGAAACGTTTTACTTTATAAAACATATATGATTCTACCAACGCATTTATGTAGTTTTCAACCGTATTGTGAGAAAGAGAGATTTGATTGTTTGTTTTCAGCGTGTTGGTTATTTTTTTTGGCGAAATTATTGAGCCGATAGCATCAAAAAGGAAAGCGGTTGTTTTGTTAAAATGGTCTTGGTTACGCCATTTATTACGAACTAATACGTCTTTCTGTATAATGTTTTGTATCACATCTTGAATGTAATTTTTAACTAAATTTTCAGGAAGGTCAAAAATTCCCGGCATTCCGCCTGTGTCAATGTATTTTGCAAACAATAAATCAGTGCGCGAAGTATCTGTTTGAGTAAATAAAAATTCCTTAAACGAAAACGGCAAAATATGAATAGAAATATACCTGCCTGTCAGTAAGGTTCCCAATTCGCTCGAAAGAAGATAAGCATTTGAACCTGTTATATATACATCAATATTTGGTTTTACATAAAGCCCGTCCACCAGTCGCTCAAATTCTTTTATTTGCTGAACTTCGTCAAGAAAAACGTAACAAGACTTTGACAAATCTAATTGATTTACAATATGATAATATAATCCTTCCAAGTCATTTAACCATTTGCGGTTTTCAAAATCTTCAAAATTTAGAAAAACAATTTGAGTTTGGCTAACACCGTCAGCAATTAAATACTCACGAAACAGCTGCATTATAGTAGATTTGCCACAACGCCGTACACCTGTGAGAATTTTTATCAGATTTTTATCACGCAACCCGATAAGCGTGTTCATATAATCCTTTCGTTCTATGCTCTTCATATACCTTTTATTTTTACAGACCAAAGTTTGACATTTCTTAAAGTTTGGTCTACAAAGGTATGGTTAATTTTTGAATTAGAGATACATGAATGAAAGATTTTTTGCATAAATTGGAATAATGCCCTAATTTCAGGCTAAAAAATATTACGAAATTTTTGTAATATATAAATATTTGATAATGTGAATAATCCGTTTAAATTCGGAACAATAGCAGGATATCCGTTTTTTACTGAACAAAATGAGGGTGGCATCAAAGAAACGAAATCCCCACCGACAACCCCAACATGTTAACTTGATTACCTTTATGCTGATTTGTCTTTACTAAATTATGGTTGAAATAATTGGTGTAGGTTTCGAAAAAATCGGCACGTGTAAAGTGCCAAGTGTATTCGAGGCCAAACAAAAGATCAAACTTTGGCGAGATATGGTAGGCGAACCGTAGCCTGCCGGCAAGATAGCCGAGCGTGGCGACGCTACTGCCATTACCGTAGCTGTCTTTTTTAAACCACTGATAAGAAGCGGTGTATTGCATGTTGGAATCCTGCTCCTTGAGTATGGCTTCGCAGGTGGGTGGCGATATGCTCATCATACCAATGCCAAAATAGGGAAATACGGAAAGTTTCTCGTTTGCCGGAATCTTTCCGAAAAGCCCGACAGTCAGCTTGTAATGGATAGTAGCTGTTTGATACCCCTCCTCAATGGTTAATTCTTTGGTGTAATAAGGAATTCCCGCATAGAGAGATGCTCTGGCGGCAGGGTCGGATAGTCCGTTGCGCGGCGCGGGCATGATACCCACAGCTAAATCGCCAAAGAGACCGACAGGTCGGAAAATATACATATTGAGCGTAGCGCGTAGGTCGGTGGAGGACAGGCGCGGCAGGCGGTCGGAGGCAAACTCCAGCTTATTCCAGCTGTTGAGGCCTATAGATTCAATAATTTGTGCATCGAACCACATGTTCTTCTCTTGAGCATGGGTTAAAATAAGGCTCCATAAAAGGAATACGGATAATAATGATAAAACTTTTTTCATGGCTAATAGAGTCTTATTAGTTCTGTATCATATTCGTAGCGTTCCCCGCTGTTATTGGTATACACTACTTTAAAAGAGTGGTCGCCCGGTTCGGGAGCAACTAAGAGTACGAAACCCTCGTTGATGCCCGCCGGAAGATAATTTACCGCCTTGAAGTACTGCGATACATTGGCTCCTGCCGGATTGCGGCTGTTAAAAACCGTGTTGCAATAAATGCGCTTGGTAAAGTTATCGGCAACATTTTGGTATAAGTTATTGCCGGCTTCGACAGGACCGGTGATTTCCTGATTGCCATCGGGGTCGGCATTATCAGTAACCCAGCGGACACCTATCATATAGGCTTCCTTTTTAATAGGATCGACGGTAGTGAAAGGATACTGGCCGGCATTGTTCACGTTGACCGATTCAATACCTATCAAATGGACGGGAATTAGCGGTTCGGTCGAGTCGATCCAATCATTTGAGCACCCCGCTGCACAAAATAGACAAATGACAAAAAGGATTTTTTTCATATTAAACAAAATTTAAGATATTAATTTCATGCAAAGATAAAAAAAATAGTTAATTACGCAAGACACTTCCGGTTTTAATTTGATAAATATGTGAAATTTTATATATTTGCGCGTTAAGCGAAAGCGGTGGGCGACAGAGCGAACTCAAAGCGAGAAATAAAAATCAGAAAAATATTGTATCTTTGCAAAATAAAAACGAAAGAAATAAAATGCCTGTAACAGCCACATATAAAAGACAAAAAAACAAATCCCCACTAAATTATATTGGTGGAAAAACGAAACTTTTGCCCCAACTTTTGCCGTTGTTTCCCACCGAAATTGACAATTTTGTAGATTTATTTTGTGGTGGATGCAATGTCGGAATAAATGTAAACGCAAACAAAATTCATTTTAATGACAATCTTATTTTTTTGATTGAAATGTACAAAGCGTTTCAAGAAAATAGTTTAGACCGGACTTTGTGTCATATTGAAAATAGAATTAGCGACTTTAATTTGTCGCTCACAAATGAAATAGGTTACAAAAACTTGCGAAACGAATACAACAAACAAAAAAATCCGTTGGATTTGTTTGTTTTGGTTGCGTTTTCATTTAATCACCAAATCAGGTTTAACAACAGCCACGAATTTAACAATCCTTTTGGGCGAGAACGCAGTAGTTTTAACTCGACAATGCGACAAAATTTAGAAAACTTCATTGTCGAAATCAAAGAAAACGATGTGGAATTTTCAAGTGAAGATTTTGAGGATTTCAATTTTGAAAATCTCGGAAACGAAGATTTTGTATATGCCGACCCACCCTATTTAATCACTTGTGGAACTTATAACGATGGGAAACGTGGATTTAAAGGTTGGTCTGAAAGCGAAGAAAAGGCACTGTTGAAAAAATTGGATAACCTCGACAGTAAAGGAATAAAGTTTGCGCTGTCCAATGTTTTGGAACACAAAGGAAAAGAAAACGAAATTTTAAAAGCTTGGGTGACTTACCACCCAAGTTATAATGTTAATTATCTAAATTTTGATTATTCAAATTGCAATTATCAGAGAAAAGATAAAAACGCAAGCGTTGAAGTGTTAATAACTAATTATGATACCGTGAATTAGTTATGAGATTTATAGGCAACAAAGAAAATATACTTGATAAAATCTATCAAATAATAACTGAAAAAGGCATAAAAGGTCAGTCATTTTTTGACCTTTTCGCAGGAACTACAAACGTGGGGCGTTTTTTCAAAAAAAAGAATTATCAAGTTTATTCTTCCGATTTGCTGTATTTTTCTTTCGTTTTACAAAAAGCGTACATTGCTAACAATCAAGAATTTGCATTCGATAAATTGCTAAAAAATATAAACTTTCAATCTCAACAATTATTTGCAACTTCGTTGCAAATAATTGTTGATTATCTTAATCAAATTCCCAACAAAGAGGGTTTTATTTGGAAAAACTACACGCCTGCGGGCGGCCGAATGTATTTTTCAGAAGAAAATGGACTGCGAATTGACACAATGCGCCAGCAGATTGAAGATTGGAAAAATGAAAATTTAATCTCTGAAAATGAGTATTTTATATTGTTGTCGTGTTTGATAGAAACCGTACCATTTTACGCAAATGTTGCAGGAATTTATGCTGCTTTTCATAAAAAATGGGACCCGCGAGCAGTTAAAAAATTGGAATTGCGACCGATTGAATTTATGCAAAATGACTTTGAAAATCAATGCTTTCATGAAGATTCTGTGAATTTGCTTGATAAAATCGAGGCAGATATTTTTTATCTTGATCCACCTTATAATCAGCGACAATACGCACCGAATTATCATTTGTTGGAAACAATAGCGAGATATGATAATCCTGAAATAAAAGGAGTTACAGGATTACGAGCAAATTACGAAAATCAAAAATCAAAATTTTGTAATGCCACAACGGCATTGCAAGAATTGGAAAAAGTAGCAAAATTTGGAAAATATAAAACATTGATTTTGAGCTACAATAACGAGGGAATTATGCCACAAAACGAAATTTTTTCTATTCTATCAAAATACGGAAAAGTAGAATTGGAAGAATTTGATTATCTGCGTTTTAAGAGCAACAACAACGGCGAAAGCAAACATAAAAAACATATTAAAGAACAACTTTATATTTTAAGAAGATGAATAAAAATCTTTGGTTTTTGACAGAGGAACGCCCGAAAAAAGAAGTCATTGCAACAATTTTTCAAAAATTTGCAAAGGACAATAAGGTTGCAGTTATCATTGACACAATCCGCATTTTGCCGATTTTGAACAAAGGAAAATTCACATTTACCTACGAAATTATCGGCTTACGCTGTAATTTGGTGGATAAAATTTTCGTAAAAACCGTTTCGGGCAATTCGAGTTTTACGGACTTTTTGATTTTCTATCAAAAAGACGAGCCAACCGCCAAAGATACACCTATTTACGCTATTGAAGAAACGAAAACTGACGACAAAGAAAGTCGAAATACGGGAGTTTATCAGCGTTGCAGTAAGTTTGTTTTCATTGAAAACTACTACCCAACAACAAGAAAAATTATGCTCTACAATTTGCAAATTGAGCAAAAAGAAAAGCCAACCGAAACATACATCTTCGGCACAAGGTTGCTCTTGACTTTGGGCGTGGAAATTTTGGGTAAGAAATTAGACGAAAATATTTTTGTTCCATTCAAAACGATTGAAGAAATAATTGATTTCAAGGCAAATATGCGAAAAGCACCGAAAGGAAATGTGCCAATTTTGCTAACAAAATCAGAAGATAAAATCAATATTTCGGGGCGACTTTTCAAAAGTGGCGGACTATCACACGACCCAAATATTGGTGCGTTGTCAATAATTTCCGCAGTTTTACGAAAATTAGGTTGGAGAGAAGAAATCGAAATTACACAACACGGGCTTTCACAAAATCACATTGGAAAGACAAACAAATTCATTCAAATTGCAAATAAATTAGACATTTCTTTGCATAGTTTGAGCATTCCGAAAGCCGAAATGAATGAAAATTATTGGAAGTATGACCTTGACGGCGAGAAACTTGGAACAATTTTTATTCACTTGGTTGTTGAAAATTTCGCCAACGGATATTCAATTTTTGAAAATCACGCAGGTTGCGAAAAAGGTTATTTTATTCCACTCAAAGGCGACCCAATTCCACTTGCAAAATACACTGACAGAGAAAAATACAAAGCAGGCGACAAGTCGCAGATTATCAACATTCCCGATTTGGTTTTGCTTGACTTGTCGAACAAAATTATCATTGATATTGAGGGCAAAAAATATCAGTTTCGAGCAAACGGAATTAAAGAATTGGCAGGTTATGACGCTTTTGACAAGATTTACAACACAGCACACTACCCTAAATACAAGATTGTAAGAACGGTCGTTTTGTATGGAAGTCAAGAAGAAAGTATCGTAGAAATTGAGGTTGGATTTTTGCTCAATGAAAACGGAAAATTGATTTTGGGTATGAAAGCACCGAAATTATTCCAAGAGGCAATCAAAAATTTGTTAGACTTTTGGAAAAAGTAGATATGAGCGTAGTGATGCCTTCGCTTTACGTGCGGTTTGGCGCAAGCGGAGGTGTATGCCCGCAGAAACATTTGTGCGAATTTGCAAATGTGTCGCCCGCCCAAACCTTTGTGAAACCCCCGCCTGCGTCAAGCCTCCTCCAAGTTAAAACAAAGACATAATGCGCGTAATTATTTATCCAACCAAGTTGAAAGGCCGGCTGAAAGCGCCTGCCTCGAAAAGTTTGACGCTGCGTGCTATTGCTGCAGCTACATTATCCAAGGGAACTTCAATTATCAACAACGCCTCCCTTTGCGGTGATGCCATGGTTGCTATAAACATAGCTAAAGCCTTAGGCACTACTGTGGCTATTAATGGCGACACATTGACCATTACCGGTAATTTTTCGGCGGCGGAAACAAGTTTTTCAGTCGGCGAATCGGGCTTGTGCATGCGCATGTTTGCACCTATTGCCACCTTATTAGGTACTCCTGTGCACATTACCGGAGAAAGCTCCTTGCTGCAACGCCCCATGCAGATGATTGATGAAGCGCTGGCGCAATCAGGCGCCTCCTGTAAATTAATGCGAAATACCGATACTGTGGCTTGGCGGGTAGAAGGGTCGCTCAAAGGAGGCAAACTCTTAATTGACGGACACGAAACCTCTCAGGCGCTTACAGGGCTCTTGATGGCCTTACCCTTAGCTTCTGCCGACTCGGAAATATACGTGCAAAATTTAGCCGGCAAGGGCTATGTGGAGCTGACTATTCAGTTGTTGCGGCAATTTGGCGTGGTCATACAAAAACAGCATGAGGGGTATTATAAAATAAGGGGTGGCCAATCTTATAAGGCTAAAGAATATTTTGTAGAGGGCGATTGGAGCGGCGCTGCCTTTCTTTTGGCAGCAGCAGCCTTAAGCGGTGAGATCACTATCCGTAATTTGTTCGGCAATACGAAGCAACCCGACAGTAGCGTGTTGAAGATACTTACTTTGGCCAATGCGCCTGTTAGCGTCAGCGAACAGGAAGTATTTTTGCGCAAGCCGCAGGGTTTGCTTAGGGCTTTTAACTTCGACGCCAGTGATAGTCCCGATTTGGCGCCTCCTTTAGCGGCCTTGGCTGCCCACTGTAAAGGGACATCTACTATTTACGGCATTCAGCGGTTGAAAATTAAAGAAAGCAACCGAGCTGAAGTCTTGCAGCAGGAGTTTGCCCGTATCGGCGTGCGGATTGACCTTACGGAGAATACGATGAAAATACACGGTGGGACCTTAACTGTCGGCGAGGAGCCCGTATATGCGCATAACGACCACCGGATAGCTATGGCCTTGGCGGTAGCGGCTTGCAGCGCCAATAAGCCGTTGACTATAGAGGGCGCAGAATGTGTAAGCAAATCCTATCCTGCTTTTTTTACCGACCTGCAGAAGTTAGGGGTTAAGGTTATAATTGATGATTGATGAAGATTGTTTTTACAAATCTCATACCCCAAATCCTGATACTTGGCGTCTGATACTAATTTTTTTACTACTTTTGCAGAAAACCATGTATTATGAACAGTTTTGGACGTATATTCCGCATACAGCTATTCGGCGAGTCGCACGGCCCTTATGTGGGGGTAACGATTGACGGTTGTCCGGCCGGATTGGCCTTGACGGTGGACGATTTTGAAGACGACTTAAGCCGTCGGCGCAGCGGTGCAGCGGGAACTACCGATCGCCAAGAGCCGGATGTGCCGGAGATTATCAGCGGTTGGCACAATGGGCGCACTACCGGCGCGCCGCTGACCCTCCTTTTTGCCAACAAAGATGTAGATTCAACCGATTATGAGCCTTTCCGCGCTATTCCCCGTCCCGGCCATGCTGATTTTGCCGCTTCCAAAAAATGGCAGGGTTATAACGATTTACGTGGAGGCGGCTATCTATCGGGACGTTTAACGGTAGCTTTGGTTGCGGCAGGCGTAATTGCCAAGAAGCTGATTGCTCCGATTAATGTGTATGCCAACCTGATAATGGCCGGCGGCTCCTACGATATACAAGAAGCGGTGGAAGCAGCAGTGAAGGAGGGCGACAGTATCGGCGGCTTGATAGAATGTTGCGCACAGGGTGTTCCCTGCGGCTGGGGCGAGCCTTTTTTCGATAGCGTAGAGTCGCTGTTGAGCCATCTGCTTTTCTCCATTCCCGGCGTGAAAGGGGTAGAATTTGGCGCCGGCTTTGATGCTGCCGAAATGAGGGGGTCCGAATATAATGACGCAATTATTTCACCTGCGGGAAAAACCAAGGAGAACAATGCAGGCGGCATAATCGGCGGCATTACCAATGGCAACGATTTATTGTTGACAGTAGCTCTGCGTCCGGCCGCAAGCATCAAAAAAATCCAAAAAGCCTTTGACCTTACAACAGAAAAAGAGTTGGGCTTTCAGCTTTCCGGCCGCCACGACTCCTGCTTTGCTTTGCGCGCACCGGTGATTGTAGAAGCTGCTGTAGCTATAGTGTTGGCAGATTTATCATTTCTTCCAATAATCGCACCTTCGCAATAGATTAGCACCTTTTGGGGGAGTTGGCAAATTCAGAGGTACGGAGTAGTTGTTGAAAAAGGAATAGAAACGATGGGGTAATCTTCAAACTTACCGAAATCTTCTACAGTAAAGCCGCGTACCGAGGCCTGAAGGCTATTCCCGATGCGGGTTATCTGCAAATAAAAGTAGCGGGGTTTTTGGTTTTCTCCTATTAAATCAGTGAAGTCGTGTTTACTTTCTTTTTTGAAATCCTGCCACAGCCCGCCCCCGCCGCCGATAACTAAGAATTTCTTTTGGTAAATATCAAAATATTCAAGATGGTGCGAATGTCCGCTCAGGAATAAGGCTGCCTTAGGCGTATTTACATAAGCAGGTACATACAATTCCTGTACATTCTTGTTCGGGTTTACCACATTGCTATTGGTGTAAGGCGCATGGTGGCAAGCAACAATAATAAACTTTATGTCATTGGCCTTGTTTAATGAGTCTAAACTTCGTTCGTACCATTGGTGTTGGGTTTGTTGCGTATTCTTGTTTAATTTTGAAAAATTGGAGTTAAAAACCACTACCGCTATCGAATCTTGTACGACAATATATCCGGTGTTAGGAATATTCGGAAAACGTTGGGCGAAATTTTTTTCCCCCACCGAGGAAAGAAGCATATACTCGTGGTTGCCATAAGCAGCATACACGGGGGTATTCCTTTCCCTCATAGTGGTTAAAAAACGGTCAATACGCTCCCATGCTCCGAAACTGCTGCCGGTAGAGACCATATCGCCTAAAAAAAACACGGCACGGTGTGGTATCCGACTCAAGTCAGCCAACAACTTGTCGGTAGCCTCTATATTCCGTTCGGTCTTCATGATTACGGTTTCTACTTTCATCGGCCCCTGAGTGTCACTGATAAAAGCGAAAGGCTGAGCCGCTACGTTATAAACTGCCGTCAAACAAAAAGCCAAGATAAATGGTAATTTTTTCATGATTTACAAAGATAAGTATTATCTTCGCATATTATAAAAAACACGGCATGAAAGGCGCTATTATTTTTATTTTTGTTCTCATAGTATTGATTTATGGCCTTATCAATACTTATGTCCTTATACGCGGCTGGCAGGCAATGGAGGCCGTCGGGCCCTTTCGGAAGATAATCATCGGTGTGGCGGCTGTGTTACCGATGCTGTTTATAACGATGTTTTTTGTCCGGCGGTTTTTTGATAACGGCTTGATAGATATAGGCTGGGCTATAGGATCGGACTGGGTGGCAGCCATGCTGTATTTTCTGATGATTGTGATAGCCATTGATGTGCTGCGATTGGCCTTGTGGGCTGTAGGGAAAAGCCCGACGACCTTTATCGGAGAATATTATATGTGGGTAAAGTTTATCGTATTTATAGCCGTCAATATTATTGTGCTTACTATGCTGTTTATAGGACGCTATAACGCTACGGCGCCAAAAGTAAATATGGTAGATATTACCATTGAGAAGAATGTGCCCGACCGCGACAGTTTAAGCATAGTGTTGATTAGCGATTTGCATCTGGGCGCTATTAATGGCTACAGCAGCTTGCAGCGCTGGGTAAGCGAGATAAATAAACTTTCGCCCGACATTGTATTGATTGCAGGGGATATGGTGGACGACAGTCCAAAATCAATGGAACGCAAGAAATTAGGAGAACTACTGATGCAAATTAAGGCGCCTTTAGGCCTTTATGCCGTACAGGGTAATCATGAATTATTTGGTGATTTTTCGCAGACCTTAGGTTATATGCAGTCTTGCGGTATGACCCTCTTGTTAGACACCGCCCTCTTGGTTGATAATAGCTTTTATCTGCTTGGCCGCCTCGACCGCAGTTTCGGCAGAGGTTTTCAAACAGGCAGGCATCGTAAAACCTTGGAAGCGCTGTTAGATGGAGTGGATCATAGCAAGCCCTTGATTTTACTTGACCATCAGCCGTTTGAATTTGACAAAACAGTGGCGGCGGATATAGACCTGCAACTAAGCGGACATACCCACGCCGGACAACTATGGCCGCTTTCGCTGATTACTAAAGGTATGTATGAAATAGACAGGGGCTATTTACGGAAAGGCAATACCCACTTTTATGTTTCGGAGGGCTTAGGAACCTGGGGGCCGCAGGTACGTATAGGCACCCGCTCCGAAATTGTATTTCTCAAACTGCATTTTAAACCTTAAGCCAAAAATATAGTCAAATAAGTAAGAGCTATAACTGCCCTATCATCTGCGCAAACAGGAACGACATGGTTTGTGCAGCTTTGTCGGCGGCGGCCATCACATCTTTGTGGTCGTTTTTGTAGCCATCGGCGGCGGTGCTGTCGAGGTCGTGCGCCTCATTGGTGATGACCGACATTCCGAAGACGCGAACGCCGCAGTGGCGGGCTACAATCACCTCAGGAGTGGTTGACATGCCCACAGCGTCGGCGCCGGTGCTTTTGAAGTAAGCATATTCGGCAGGGGTTTCGTAGGTGGGGCCTGTGCCGGCCACATACACGCCTTTTTGCAGTTTAATGCCATGCTCGGCGGCAATTTCTTCGGCTGATTTAATCAATTCAAGGTCGTAGGGACGGGTCATATCAGGGAAGCGCGTCCCCATCTCATCAATGTTTTTTCCGATGAGCGGATTGGGCAGGAAGTTAATGTGGTCGCGGATAATCATTAGGTCGCCTATGCGGAAGGCAGTGTTCATGCCACCTGCAGCGTTCGACACGAAGAGCGCTTTTATTTTGAGCGAACACATCACCCTGATGGGAAAGGTTACCTGCTCCATGCCGTAGCCTTCGTAATAGTGGAAACGGCCTTGCATGGCTATCACCTTTTTTCCGTTCAACGTTCCGTAAATCAGATTGCCTTTATGTCCTACGGCAGTGGATTGCACAAAATGCGGCACTTCGGAATAAGGAATGATGACAGGGTTTTCAATCTTGTCGGCTAAGGCGCCTAAACCGCTGCCCAAAACAATAGCCACTTCAGGCCTGTCGCCGATTCTTTGAAGAATAAAATCGGCGGTTTCGTTAAATTTTATAACTCTTGAATCCATATTATTGTTGATTTGTTTAACTTTGAACCTTGACCTTTGTTGCCATATTAGTTAAGTGCGTCGCATTAAAGCGTAGGCAACGGCGGCGGCTTTCTGCAAAATTTCTTCTTCTTCGGGTACGTATTTATTTTCCATGAGTACCTTGCCGTCGCAAATAACCGTATCAATACAACTGCCGTTGGCGGCATAGATTAGATTAGATATAAAATTGAAATTAGGCGTAAATGCAGGGCTGTTCAAATCGACCAAACAAAGGTCGGCCAAGTATCCGACAGCTATTTTGCCGATGTTCAATCCAAGTATTTTAGCGCCGTTAATGGTAGTGCAGTCGAAAGCCTCATCGGCGGGCATGGCGGTAGCATCGAAGCGCCAGGCTTTTTGCATCAGTGCGGCTGTTTTCATCGTCTCAATCATATCTAAATTGTTGGACGAGGCGCAGCCGTCGGTGCCCAAACCTACAGTTATTCCTGCCGCTTTCATTTCCTTATATTTGAATTGAAAACCGGAAGCTATTTTCAGATTGGAATTCGGATTATGCACAACTTTCACATTGTGGTCGGCCAACATGTCGATTTCTTCCTCGTCGAGCCATACGCAATGCGCTATAATCAAACGAGGGGAAAGCAGTCCGATGCTGTGTAAATAACGTATCGGCGAGAGACCGAACTGTTGCACGGAATTGTTATATTCGGTCTGGGTTTCGGCAAGATGAAGATGAAGAAGCAAATCATTATCCTGTGCAAAATCATTGCACCAGCGCAAGGAGTCGGCCGATACCGTATAGATAGCGTGAGGGCCTAATGCGAAGGTAATGCGGTTACTGTATTTATCTTTTTTTGCAAAATAATTCTGCATTTGCTGTTTGCCTGCTGCCGCCTGTTTTTCATCAAAATAATCGAACAGGGTAGCGGCCAACACAGCGCGCAGTCCCATTTCTTCCACTGCTTGAGCAGTGCTGTTGAAGTGGGTGTACATATCGCAGAAGCAGGTAGTGCCGCTTTTAATCATCTCAAGACAGGCCAACTTAGCGCCCCAATACACATCTTCAGGAGTAAGGTTGGCTTCGTATGGCCATATTCTTTCGTAGAGCCATCGTTCCAAAGGTATATCGTCGCCATAGCCGCGGGAAAGGGTCATAGCAGCGTGGGTATGGCAGTTGATGAGGCCCGGAATAACAGCTTTCCCTTTTCCATCAATAACTTTTTGCGCTGCGCCTGTCAAGCCCTGCCCTATTTCCCGAATAGTATTCCCTTCAATAAAAACATCAATGGTTTCTTGCTGCAGCAGCACATTTTTGATTAAAATACTCATACTTTTCTGGCGTGGACTTTTATCCAGTCGATGTCGAAATGTTGAGGTAATTGTTGGGTCGGAATTTCACCCACAGCTCCTGCAGTGAGTTGAAGGAATAGCGGGACATTTACCGTGTTGGCTTTTCGGCAAATTTCTTTACCGTTAAGTTTCCATGTAATCATTTTTTTATTCCATCTCACCTCTACGAAATAAAATTCATTAGAGTTTAAGCGCAAGCGGCGGCGCGACTCGTCGATTCCGGCGGCCTGATAAATTCCTGTTACCAAACAGTTGTTACAGTAATTAAACAAACTGATGGCAGGAGTAGGGGCGTTGGTATTGAGCCAAAAGGCGTAATAGGCGTTTTTTACTTTAGGGACACGTATTTTAGCCTCAATTTTTCCGTACCGTATCTGAAACAGGTTAGCAGTGTTGACTACTCCGGCGCTGTAATTAAAATCACGAGAAATGAAACCGAATTTTTCGTCCCAGGCCATACCTTCTTCTTCAACAGGATTGAGGGCGATTTTCAGTTTATTTTCAGCAAGGATTACATTTTCGGCAGCCAGTTTATGGTATTCACTGTTCTGAACATAGCTTGTATGTATGGTTCCAAGTCCTACTTCCTGTTGCGTACTCCAATATTGACTAAGCTGCAGGCCTTCGAACTCGTCGGAGAATAATAACTTCCATGTATCAAGTTCATGGAACTCGGCCTTATATTTGTTTTGCAGATAAAAGTACTGTTTAACGGTTTTTGATTTTTTCAATCGTTGGTATTCCAACAATTGCAGGTAAGCTTGACTTTCTTTATACCTGTTTTTATCTTTAAGATAAGCCGTCCGTTGTTGATAGGCATCGGAGCGAACTAATTTATCTAATGCAATAAATTCCTGCAACAAAGGAGACTCGCTTTCCTCTCCTTTTTTAAGGTATTTTTTTACTGCTTTATTTTTTTTCAACTCCTTGTAATGTTGCCACTGCAAGTGTTCAGGCCCACCTTTATATTTTAAAGATTTGACTCTCTTAATATCTGTTCGGTAGTTCGACGAGTTGATGTAAGAGTCTAAGGCAAGGTAACGTTGAAAGACCTCGCCGGCAGCGATATTGTGAAAAAGCGCATAGCTGTCGTTTAATTGACGGCTTTGCTTTTCGTAACGGCGAGAAGAGGGTAAATACCCTAACGCCAATGATATATCAGAAAAAACATTCATAATAATTAATATACTAATTTAAAACCTTTTCCACGAACATTAACAATTTCCACATCAGGATCTTGTTCTATATACTTACGTAATTTTGCGATGTAAACGTCCATACTGCGGGCGTTGAAATAACTATCGTCGTTCCATACGGCAATCAAAGCGGAATTACGGTCAAGCACACCACCTTTATTCATACACAGTAAGCGAAGAATCTCGGACTCTTTGGCGGTTATTTTTATTTCCTTATCGCAAACAACTAAGGTATGCTTGCCATAGTAGAAAGTAGTGTTATTTCCCAGTTTAAAAACAGTTTTTTCCGTGTCATTGGAAAATGTACGGATACGACGAAGAATAGCCTCAATGCGCAACACTAATTCGTCAACGCTGAAGGGCTTGGTCATATAATCATCGGCGCCTACGGAAAAACCATGAATGAGGTCTTCTTTCATGTTTTTTGCAGTAAGGAAAATAATTGGAATTTCCGGAGATATGGAGCGAATATCTTCGGCCAGCATAAAACCGTCTTTTTTGGGCATCATTACATCTAAAATACAGATGTCGTATTTTTTAGCGCAAAATCCCCTGAAGGCTTTTTCTCCGTCCAGATATAAATCCGCTTGATAACCCTTGGCTTTTAAATAGTCGCAGAGCAAAGTTCCTATGTTTTCTTCGTCTTCGGCTAACAAAATAGTTGTGTTTTTGTCTTCCATAACCTAAGATTCTTCTTTGTTTGTTTCTTTCATTATCGGCAAAGTTACAAAAAATTGCGTACCTATTTCCGGAGTGCTTTCTATTTGTATGCTGCCACGCAGTGTTTCTATCATTTGTTTTACATAATTTAATCCCAGACCAAATCCTTTTACGGTATGAATATTCCCTGTGGGTTCACGAAAGAATTTGGTAAAAATTTTCTTCTGATTTTTTTTGTGTATTCCTATTCCGTTGTCTTCTACTGTAATAATTACTTTATTCGTATGATTGGTAGTTGTTATTTTTATCCATGCGTCCTGTTCTTTCCGATATTTAATAGCATTATCAACAAGGTTGGTAAACACATTCGTAAGGTGTGTTTCATCGGCCCATACCTTTGTTCCCTTTTCCTTGAAATCAGTTATTATTTTAATATTATTATTCTCTAATTGCAAGGTGAAAAATCCGGTAATTTTCGATAATAAATCCACAATATCCACTTCCTGATACTTTAGTTTAAACTTTTTTCGCTCAAAGATAGCAATTTGTAAGACTTTTTCCACTAAAAACTGTAATCTTTTAGTTTCAAAAAGTATAGTTTGGTGTAAATAAGGCCATTTCTCTTCCTTGATAGAGGTGTGCGGGTCGTTCAGTATTTGGGCTGCCAAAGAAATGGTGGTTATAGGTGTTTTTAACTCATGGGTAATGTTGTTGACGAAGTCGTTTTTAATTTCCGTTAATTGTTTTTGTTTAAAGATAATCAACAAATTAGAGGTAAAAAGAGCAATGATGATTAGGGTCAGCAAAATGGAAGCGCCTATGAGCAGCCAGATAGATGTACGGATAATACTGCCTGCATATTCGTAGAATAATAAGGAATATTGAGTAACATAATCGGGGTCGCGGGGAAAGAGGGCAACGATGTGGGCTTGCATGGGGTCCACATCTTTGAAACCTTTGGTGCTGAAAATGATTTCCCCTGATGCATTATTGGTTACGGCAAACTCATAAGAGATATTCTTCAAATGATGCCTCTGGCATTCCTTTTGAAGAAAATCATTTATTTCTTCTATGGATATTCGTTCCTGAATGGGAAGGTCGTAGCTATGTATGATTATACCTGATAAAAGTTGCTCCTGAATAGATGGATTCCATTTAACGGCCTCATCAATGTCGGCTACAGCATTATCTAACGCAAAGCGAATATTTTGCTCGAAATTAACCTTTTCGGCTTTTCGTATAGAAAAAATCCAATTGAGTTGAACATAGATGAGTGCCAACGTGCATACTGAAATGGCAGCAGCCAAAGCCCATATTAGTCGTTTGTTCACCCTTCAGATTATAAGGTTGTTAGATTTTACGAATCAATACAGATGAATTGTGGCCGCCGAACCCAAAGGTGTTGCTTAGCGCAACTTTTACATCGCGTTTTTGTGCCTTATTGAGCGTAAGGTTTAATTTGTAATCAATTTCAGGGTCTTCTACTTGAAAGTTAATGGTTGGCGGGACAATTCCGGTTTGCAAGGCGAAAACACATGCCAGAAATTCAACCGCGCCGGCAGCACCCAGCAAATGCCCTGTCATGGATTTGGTCGCGCTGATGTTTAGTTTGTAGGCATGTTCGCCGAAAAGTTGTTTGATGGCTTTAAGTTCGGCAATATCGCCCAAAGGAGTGGAGGTTCCATGCACATTGATGTAATCCACTTCTTCGGATGTAATACCGGCCTCTTCGATGGCTTGTCGCATAACATTCTTAGCGCCAATGCCTTCGGGGTGAGGAGCTGTAATGTGATAAGCGTCGGCAGTCATGCCGCAGCCTATTACTTCAGCATAAATTTTTGCACCACGGGCTTTAGCGTGTTCATACTCTTCGAGTAAAACGCCTGCGCCACCCTCTCCCATTACAAAACCGTCGCGGGTTTTATCAAAGGGCCGTGATGCGGTGGCGGCATTTTCGTTGTTGGTAGAAAGCGCCTGGGCAGCATTGAACCCGCCCACGCTCACTTCACAGATGCCTGCTTCGGAACCGCCGCTAATAATCATATCGGCTTTGTTCAAGCGAATAAGGTTAAAAGCATCGCCAATGGCATTAGTTGACGAGGCGCAAGCAGATACTGTGGCATAGTTAGGGCCGCGGAATCCATATTTCATGGAAATGTGCCCTGCAGCAATATCTGCGATCATTCTGGGAACGAGGAAAGGACTGAAACGGGGAACTAATCCGCCGGCTACATAGTCTTTAATGTCTTGTGTAAGAGACTCTATACCCCCAATTCCCGAAGCCCAAATCACTCCGATACGGTCCTTATCAGCCGTTTCGAGGTCAATTCCGCTGTCGGTTATAATTTCGGCAGCAGCGGCTAAAGCAAATAGCGCGTAAAGGTCAAGTTTACGCGCTTCTTTGCGATCAATGCCGTGTTGGCTTGGGTCAAAATTTTTAACTTCACAAGCAAATTTTGTTTTGAAAAGCGTAGTATCAAAACGGGTAATAGGCCCTGCGCCGCTAACGCCTTTTTCGAGATTGGCAAAATATTCCTGAACATTATTACCTAAAGGATTAACGGTACCCAAACCAGTGACTACTACTCGTTTTAACTGCATAAATACAAAATGTTAAATACTAAACTGCTTGAATAAGGATAATAAAAATTACTTAACGTGTTCTTCAATATAGGAAATAGCGTCGCCCACAGTGCTGATTTTTTCGGCATCGCCATCAGGAATGGTAACTCCAAACTCTTTTTCAAATTCCATAATCAATTCTACAGTGTCCAGAGAGTCAGCGCCTAAGTCGTTGGTAAAACTAGCGGTGGGAGTAATTTCATTTTCGTCAACGCCTAATTTGTCAACGATGATGGCTTTTACTTTTGATACTACATCTGCCATAATTTAATAAGTTTTTAGGTTAATACTATAAGTTATTTGTTTTATAATTGAGCCTAAAGAAAGATACAAAGGTAACACTTTTATCTGAAACAGGAAATTTTTTTTGCATATTCCGAAAATTTTCCTTAAATTCGCTCGATTTAATTAACGCAATATATGGGGCTTAGATACAAAAGAATTCTCTTAAAACTCAGCGGCGAAAGTCTTATGGGAGAAAATAATTACGGCATTAGTACTGAGGTGCTTAACCAATACGCCAAAGAGGTGCAATTAGCGGTAGAGGCTCAGGCTCAGGTCGGTATAGTGATTGGCGGAGGAAACATTTTTCGCGGGTTAAGCGGCATCAATCAGGGTTTCGACAGGGTTAAAGGCGACCAGATGGGCATGTTAGCTACGGTTATCAATAGTATAGCCCTGCAAGCCGCCCTCCTGAGTATTGGTGTAAAAGCAGTGATTTTCACGGCTGTAGCTATTGAATCTATAGGAGAGCGGTTTTCTATGGATTTAGTCAACCAATATTTAGAAGAAGGTAGGGTTTGCATCTTTGCCGGCGGAACCGGAAATCCCTTTTTTACTACCGATACAGCAGCGGCTTTACGTGCGGCGGAAATTAAAGCCGATGTATTATTAAAAGGTACGCGCGTGGACGGCGTTTATTCTGCCGACCCTGAAAAAGACCCTTCGGCCACGAAATATGAGCAATTGACCTTCGACGAAGCCTATAGCAAGAATTTGAAAATTATGGACCTTACCGCTTTTACCATTTGCAAGGAAAATAATATTCCGCTTATTGTTTTCGACATGAATCACAGCGGCAATTTGCAAAAGGTTGTTAAAGGAGAAGCCATCGGCACATTAACCACGAACAGATTGCCTATTAGACACTTGACTGTTTAAAAACCTTAAATAATTAAATCATCAATCAACAACAAAAATAACAGATAATAATATGGATCTTATAAAAGCAAAAGAACTGGTGGTTGCAGCCAAGGAAAAAATGCAGAAAGCCATTGATTACCTCGAAGCGGAGATGTTATTGGTGCGTGCCGGAAAAGCCAATCCGGCCATATTCCAGAATGTGATGATTGATTACTACGGAACAGCTACGCCCTTGCCGCAGGTTTCGAGCATTACTACTCCCGATGCTAAAACTATACTTATCCAGCCATGGGATAAGAGCATGATTGCCCCGATAGAAAAGGCCATAATGGCAGCCAATCTTGGCTTCACGCCTCAGAATAACGGGGAGCAAATACGTATTAATGTGCCGGCTTTAACGGAAGAACGCCGTAAGGATTTGGTGAAGCAAATAAGGGCTGAAAGCGAACAGGCGCGCGTAAGCATTCGTGCTGCCCGCCGCGATGGAGTGGAGCAGGCGAAAAAACTCCAGAAAGAAGGCTTGCCGGAAGATGTAGCCAAAGACGCGGAAGCCGAATTGCAGAAACTCACCGACAATTTCAACAAAAAAGCAGATGAATTATTGGAGAAAAAAGAGAAAGAAATAATGACGGTGTAATTTATAAATTTGGGGTATTCAGCAAATAAAATTCAAATCACAACAAATTCATTTTGAAGATGTTGTGATTTTTGTATCTCTGTGCCTTACCACGAAAATAGGCTTAATAGTCAAAAGTGGTGATGAAATAGCTCTTTTTTTCATTAATAGTCAAAAGTGGTGATGATTATGGCGGGATTAATCCCGCCATAATCATTTAAAAGTAGCTT
>Ga0099364_10000507_pt1 | contig 65956 bp, 52 predicted proteins | sample TergutTh196P3_FD_73070 | JGI IMG/M metagenome (GOLD analysis project Ga0099364, IMG submission 73070) | Microcerotermes parvus P3 segment gut microbial communities from Pointe-Noire, Republic of the Congo - Th196 P3 | ecosystem: Host-associated > Arthropoda: Insects > Digestive system > Gut ... | reverse complement strand
TTTTTCTGGTTTTCATGTCTAAACCCATTTGTTCCCCCTTGCTTGGTAGGAACTATTATAATTTGGGCTAGATTTTTACTTTTGAGGCACACACCAGTTTCGGCTAGATTAATTATGAGGCAATGCGATATATTGACAAATAATGGTTTAAATGTTATTATCTATTGACACGGTCAAAAAATATGACTGAATTGTAATTAAATTTTGGAGTTTATTATGTTTTTAAAAGTTACAAGTATAATTTTTGTTCTATTCATGGGTTTTGGTTTAAATTGTTTTGGGCAATCAGTTGATGTTGATATTAATATTGGAGGAAGTTTACGTATTAATGGAGGATCAACACCATCGCAACAGCAACCACAACAAAGTCAAGTAGAAAAAAATGGAGGTTTTGCTGTTGCTGGTGTGGAAATGTACCCCCACACATTTTGGATTTTTTCTCACGGTAAAACCCAAGGAACAAAAATAGGTACAAAATTTATTAATCGAAATAATTACGGTATAAAAATAAAGGTTGGATATATTTCGTTTGATCTTGCACCAAGAGAAGAAAGAGATAATGCTTCTTTGGAATTTCAAGTAGTAAAATCATCTGAAATAAAAGTTGAAAGACAACAAAACAATAATCAAACAAATAGTTCATCAAATAGCTCAGGATGGGATAAATTTATTAGAGGTGAAGCTGAAATTCATAAATACTAAATAAAAAAATTATGGCACTTAACAAACGGTATATGCTGCGCCGCCTGTTCGGCGGCTCGGGTTTCCGCAGGGCTAGGTCGGTCAGCCTACGGCTTCGCTCCCACGCCCTGCTCCACCCACATTTTTGCTGCCCTGCAAACCTACGGTTTGCTTATTCCGGCAGCAAAAACGTCATATACCTAGAAAGTTATATGCAATGGGGCTAAATATTTTGTAATTATTAATTTTTGATATTGACAAAATATTGGTTTTTTTATAAAATCTCAGTATATTGGAGGAAAGATATGTTCGGTATTGTTTTTGGCTTGATTCTTATTTGCGTTGGAGGATTTTTTCTTAAGATTAAGAAAAATATTAAAGTTGGCTCTCTCTGTTTGATTCCTGGTGTTCTTATATTAGGAATTGGAATGATTGTTGTTGGTCTTGGTGGGAGTAATGATAGTTCATCAAACTCTACAACATCAAATAATCGTGCATCAAATTCTGGCAGAGAATCCGCACCTGTTTCCGTTACTAATACTAGAAATTCTCCTAATCCTGAGACAGACTTTACTGTTATATTGACAGATGATGGTATGGGGGCAGTTATAACGGGATATATAGGTAGCACTAACGTGGTTTCGATCCCTGATACAATACAGGGTATGCCAGTGCGTGAAATTGGTAGTTGGGTATTAACTTCTGGCAGATCCGCTGTAAATGATACTGTCACCAGTGTTATTATTCCCGAAGGTGTTACAGTAATTAGAAGTTCAGCGTTCAGACAAGTCCAAAACCTATCAACGGTTACTATACCTGAAAGTGTTATAGAAATCGGTCAAATGGCATTTTTTGGCACTGCATTAAATTCTGTTATTCTTCCTAGAAACTTAAAAACACTCGAAACTGGAACATTTGCACATACAAACATTAGTACCATAACTCTCCCTCAAGGCATTGAAGTTGTTGCAAGTAGGTATTATGATGATCGAGGTGCCTTTTTTGGTTGTACTAATTTAAATACAGTGATTATCCCTGAAGGTGTAACTTTAATTCATAATTCTATGTTTGGTGGGTGTACGGCACTAACATCAATCAGCATTCCTGCTTCAGTGACGACGATAGGGATGTGGGCATTTGCTGAAACTGGACTTGCAAGCATTTCAATACCAGAATCTGTTACAGCAATTTCTATACACGATCGAGCATTTGAAGGTAGTAATAGCCTTAATCTAGCAAGCCAAGCACTTTTAAGGAGACTTGGTTATAGAGGGGATTTTTAGATAATTCATTTTGCCAAATATTAACCTTTGGTATGTTTTTTTTAAAAATTGTTTTATGATTTGAATACAGGCATACAAGCCGCCCCACTGCATATAACAAACGATTAACGCTACGCCGCCCATTCGGGCGGCTCGGGGTTACGCATGGCTAGGTCGGTCGGGCTACGCCCTCACTCCCACGCCTCCCTCCACCCACAGTTTGCCAACCTTGAACGTTATGCGACATTGAAGCTTTTTGAAATAATTGAATTATACACATTTTAATGCATAATCCTCAGACCTATCTTCCAGAGCCTCTGCTTGGCGGCCTGCTGTTATCGTTTCTGCCCGGGTTAGCAGGCGGCTGGCTTGGGGGTCTGCTTGCTTCGCCTCTGTCTGAGTTTTCGGGCCTGCTTGGCGGCCTGCTGTTATCGTTTCTGCCCGGGTTAGCAGGCGGCTGACTTTGTGGGGGTCTGCTTGCTTCGCCTCTGTCTGAGTTTTCAGGTCGGCTTGGGGGTCTGCTGTTATCGTTTCTGCCTGGGTTAGCTGGCGGCTGGCTTTGTGGCGGTCTGCTTGGAGGTCTGTTGTCTTCGACCCTGTCTGGGTTTTCGGGTCTATTTGGCGGCCTGCTGTTATCGTTTCTGCCCGGGTTATTAGCGGGCGGTTGGCTTTGCGGGGGTCTGCTTGGAGGTCTGTTGTCTTCGACCCTGCCCGGGTTTTCGGGTCGGCTGGGCGGTCGGCTGCCCGGGTTAGCAGGAGGCTGGCTTTGTGGCGGTCTGCTTGGCGGGGTCCTGTAGCCTCCGCCTCTGCCTGGGTTAGCGGGCGGCCACCAGTTTTGAACATAGATTCTCTGCGGGGAGCCGCGGTAAGGGTGTCTGCTGTAAAAATAATAGCTTGGAGCGAAAGGAAAATAATTGTATGACAATAGTATTTTGTTTTGGATTACATATATTCTTGTGACAGTTGTATCAATCATATTGGTAATAAAAATACCGTCTTTTTTTTCAATTCTGATTATATAGTCATGGCCTGCCTGCAAATCAAGGGCAAACAGCAAATTTTCATTCACGCAAATTATTTTGCTATAAGTGGATAACAGAAACAGAGTTCCGTTTCTTTCGATGCTTTCCCATATATACCTTGTTTCACCTATGCCTATGCCTAAGACATGTATGTAAGGCAATTCTAATTCTTCCAAACTGTCTTCGGGGAGCATATTAATGATTTGAACTTTAGCCGGAGCTAAAAGCATATCTCCGAAAATATCCTCTGCTTTGACAGAAAACAGCCTTAAAGACAAGAAAAAAATACCTAATGCTTTTTTCATTTTTTACCCTTTATATGTTCTATAATGATAATAAAGCAAACGCTCAATGGTTACATTCTGTTTGCCTATATTGAGTTATTTTTCAATACCCTTTATACTGTAAAAATGAATTTATCTACAAGTTTGCTGCTTGGAATTGACATTCAAAATGACTTTTGTCCGGGCGGCGCTCTGGCTGTAAAAGACGGGGACAAGGTAATAGAACCGTTCAATGCACTTGCCGCTGCTTTTGCCGCTGCCGGGGGCAGGGTAGCCCTAAGCCAGGACTGGCATCCTAGCGGGCATATTTCTTTTGCATCTACTCACACAGAAAAAAAGCCCGGGGATATTATTACGCTTAACAGTGGCACAGAACAGGTTCTCTGGCCGGATCACTGCGTGCAGGGGCAGTGCGGGGCAGATTTTCACAGCACCCTGGACCTTAGGCCTGTTTCAATGATTATCCGCAAGGGCTTTAGCGGCGGGCTTGATTCTTACTCGGCCTTTTTTGAAAATGACAGGAAAACCCCAACAGGACTTGAAGGCTGGATGCGTTTTCTGGGGATAGAGACTGTAATAATCGGGGGGCTTGCCACCGACTACTGTGTTTTTTACAGTGCCATGGATGCCGTAAAACTAGGTTTTAAAACAACAGTCTTAAGCGATGCGGTTAGGGGCGTAGGCTATCCTGCCGGCTCTGTAGAAAAAGCTGTTGAAGAAATGAAAAACGCCGGTATTGTTTTTACCGATTCTGAGAGTCTGTTAAAGGAAATCGACTAATGCCGGATGAAATGACTGCCGGGACATTTCTGTTTACCGATTTTTATTCCCTTACAATGTCTCAGGGATATTTTAAAAGCACCGCGTCTAATACACCCCCCCGCAGGGCAGTTTTTGAAATGTTTTTTAGGCGGCAGCCTTGTCAAGGCGGTTATGCGATATTTGCAGGTCTTGGAACCTTGCTGCAAAACCTTTCTTCATTTACTTTTTCAGGCGATGATATAGCTTATTTAAAAAGCCTCGGTCTCTTTGAAGATGATTTTCTTGACTATCTTAAAAACTTTAAATTTTCCGGCTCTCTTTGGGCAGCAGATGAAGGTACTGTAGTCTTTCCAAATGAACCGCTCATCAGGATAGAAGGCAATTTAATCGAATGTCAGTTGATAGAAGGAATGCTTCTTAACACAATAAATTTTCAAAGCCTTATTGCCACAAAAACCAGGCGTATTTGGCTTGCTTCGGGAAAAGGCTCTGTAATGGAATTCGGGTTACGCCGTGCGCACGGGATGGACGGGGCCTTATCTGCATCAAGAGCTGCCTGGATTGGCGGCGTAATCGGGACTTCAAATACACTTGCAGGAAAGTTATTTGACATACCGGTTCTGGGAACAATGGCTCATTCCTGGGTAATGTCTTTTCCCACCGAGAAAGAAGCCTTTGACGCTTATGCAGAAATTTATCCCGATAATACCGTATTCCTCATCGATACTTATAATTCTCTTAAAAGCGGAATTCATAATGCAATACTTGCAGGAAAAAAACTTGCAGAAAAAGGGAAGAATTTCGGCATTCGTTTAGATTCAGGTGATATACAATACCTATCTGCCGAGGTAAGAAAAATGCTGGATAAAGAAGGTTTCAATAAAGCAAAAATTACAGTATCAAATGAGTTAAACGAATCAATTATTGAAACGCTGGTAAAATCAAATGTTCCTGTTGATACCTGGGGGGTAGGGACGAATCTGGTGACGGGCGGCAGGGATTCATCTTTTACCGGAGTTTATAAATTATCCGCCTGCGAAGATTCGTGCGGGCAGATGCTGCCTGTAATGAAATTTTCCGACAACCCTGATAAAACAACCAATCCTGGAGTAAAGCAAGTTTGGAGGATAAGCGATAGGAATGGATCTCCGCTTGCCGATATTCTTGCTTTAGATGATGATGAGGAGTTTTGCGCAGGCGGCAATTATTGTTTTTGGCACCCTTCTGCGGACTGGCGGCATTTTTCTCATGTAATTGAGGCCGAACCTGTGCCGCTTTTGAAAAAATACATTGAAAACGGCGTTATATGTAATACACTGCCTTCGTTGCATGAAATCCGTTCCAATTCACTTGCCGCCTTTGAATTCTTTGACTCAACCTACAAACGGCAGCTTAACCCGCATCTTTACAAGGTATCAATTACCGAAAAACTCCGTAAACTTAAACTGGAACTAATTAACCGGCAAGGTTTTCATTCCACATAGAAATAATTTCTTCTCTTGCCTGATCAAGGGCAGTCTGATAATGGGCTTTTAGCGCATTAAAATTTTGGTTATAAAAATTAACAAATTCCGGATCCTGGAAAGGATCAATTTTTACTTCCCTGCCAAAACGCCGTGACAATTCCTCTTCTTTTTGCCTAAGTTTTGGCGCATACTGCTGGCGAATCATCTGTTCATACTGGGCTGTTTCACTTAGGTACTGTGAAAGCATTTTGATAAGCTCTTTATACAATTCCGAAAAACTACCGTCTTTTATCAATAACTTTAACCCCCTGCCGGCTGCTTCAAGCCGAGGAATGTCTTCGGCAGTAACCGGAAGAATTATCTGCGTAGAAAGAACATCAAAAATTCCCTGCTTCAAGCTTTCAACTTGTTCTTTTGGGGCTTTTTTCAATTCATCCTCCAGACTCAAAGACAAATCTGAAAGGAAACTATTGGCAAGCCTTTTCCCCTGCTGCCTTGCTTCGTATTGGCCTATACTGGCTTTATCGGTTTTTACCGATTCTGTTTTTTCCAACGCAATTTCCAGCGCGCTTTTGATTCTTCCCATGCCTGTATTGTATTACGGACAAAATTTATTTTCAAGGAGGGTTTCCCTTATCGCCGAGCTTTTTTTGATATTTGCAGTTGACTAATTCTTTTACAAGTGTATACTTTATAGTGTATACTTTAGTATGGAGGATGTGATGAAAATTTCAACCAAACAGCTTAGAATGGAGCCTGGAAGGATTATTTCAATGGTAAACAAGGGGCATGATATAACCATTACCTACAGGGGAAAATCAAGTGCAAAATTAGTACCCATTGCGAAAAAAAAAGCTGTAAACAAAGAAGAAGTTGGTTCAGAAAATGAATTATTTGGTCTTTGGAAAAACAGGCAGGATACAGTTAATGTTGAACAATATGTCAGGAATATAAGAAAAGGCAGGAAATTTTGTTAATCGATACCGATGTAATTATATGGTACTTGCGCGGTAATATAAACGCCCAAAAATCAATAAACGCCAATATCCCGTTCAAGATTTCGGTTATTACTTATTTGGAGTTGATACAGGGAATGCGTGATAAAAAGGAATTACGGATTTTACAAAAATATCTGAGGGAATGGGCAACAGAAATTATTCAAATTACTGATAATATATCAACCCGTGCAATGTTTTTTTTAGAAGATTACTATTTAAGCCATTCCATGGAAATCGCAGATGCTCTAATTGCTGCCACTGCAATTGAAAATCAGGAAATTTTACTGACAGCAAACGATAAGCATTACAGTTATATACCAAATATTCAAATCAAAAAATTCAGACCGAAATAATAAATAAATTAGAAGTTAGTTCGGGGGCTTGTTAGATATTACTCTCGATGATATACTTTACAGTGAAAGTATGGAGGAAATTATGGTTGATAGAGCGGTTCTGATAAAGGAAATCGATTCCCTTCCAACACGTTATTATAGCGAAGTGATTGATTTTGTGAGTTTTATAAAAGAAAAAAAAATGAAGAAATCATGCTCATTGGAAAAAGCCGCTGAAATGGCTGCTGAGGAATACCACCTAAATGAAGAATTAACTGCATTTTGTGCTATTGACGGTGACGATTTTTATGAAACAAGGTGAAATTTGGCAAATAAATCTTGATCCAGCCATTGGTGCCGAGATGAAGAAAACCCGGCCTGCCCTGATCATAAATGTTGACGATCTCGGAAGGCTGCCTCTTAAAATTGTAGTTCCTATCACCGATTGGAAAGAACATTATTGTAATTATCCCTGGATGGTACAAATTAGTCCTTCCGACCAAAACGGTCTTAAAAAAACATCTGCCGTAGACTGTTTTCAAATTCGAAGTGTTTCTGTTGAACGGCTTGCCGCTTTTACAGGATCTGTTGCATCGAACATTATCAGTCAAGTACAGGAAGCTGTTAATCAGGTAATTGGTTTTCAAATAATGACTGAATAATTATATAAAGGAGCCCCCCATGACCAATAAAACCAACCACAGCACGCTGAACAGCTTGCCAACCGGCATTCTTCGGACAACAGCATTGCTCATTGCTCTCTGCTCATTTTTCATTTGTAACTGTGCCGGAACAGTCTCAACCCGAGGAGCTGATGGTGCAAGTACCGGCGAACCGGAAGTAGCTGTGTTTCCTCAGATGGGACATTCAGCGCTTGTTACCTCTGTGGCGTTCAGCCCTGACAGAAAATTTATTCTTTCAAGTTCCGGCGACAACACCATAAAACTCTGGGACATGGCGACAGGCAGGGAAATCCGCACATTTTCGGGGCATACCGCCGCAGTTAATTCTGTAGCGTTCAGCCCTAACGGAAAACAGATCCTTTCCGGTTCCTTGGATAAAACCATTAAACTTTGGGATACGGCGACAGGCCGTGAAATTCGCACCTTTATCGGGCATGGCGCTGGTGTCCGGGCGGACTGGGAAGGCGGTATTAACTCTGTAGCGTTCAGCCCGAACGGAAGACAGATACTTTCAGGTTCCTCGGATAAAACCATTAAACTTTGGGATACGGCAACAGGCCGTGAAATCAGAACATTCAGCCCTGACGGCCTTGTCCGCTCCGTAACATTCAGCCTTGACGGAAAACAGGCTCTTTCAGGTTCAACCGCTCTTACGACACTTTGGGATATAGGGACAGGCCGTGTAATCAGAACCTTTAGAACCAGTGCCTACTCCGTAATATTCAGTCCTGACGGAAAACAGGCTCTTTCCAGCGATGGCAGTACTAGCCAGATAAAACTTTGGGATATAGCGACAGGCAGTGAAATACGAAGTATTTCTTTCGGTTCGGGCAGGGTTAATTCTGTAGCTTTCAGCCCGGACGGAAGCCAATTTGCTGCCAGCGCTACTGGCGGTGCCTCTTATGCCGGATCGGTAAAACTTTGGGATACAGCGACAGGCCGTGAAATTCACACTTTTTCGGGATATACTAGCGGAGCATTTTCTGTAACATTCAGCCCTGACGGAAGGCAGGTTCTTAGCGGTTCAGGAGACGGCACTATAAAACTCTGGGATGCGGCTACAGGCAGGGAAGTTAAGGCATTTTCGGGGCTCACTTATGATATTTTATCTACATCGTTCAGCCCTGACGGAAAACAAGCCGTTTCAGGTTTTTTGTTGGATGGAGGTTTAAGACAGGAGGGGATCCCGCTTAAAATATGGGACATGGAGGCAGGCAGCGAGATTAACACACTACAAGGGCATACTGCTTCAGTTTTCTCTGTATCATTCAGCCCTGACGGTAAGCAAATTCTTTCCGGTTCCTTTGATGAAACCATGAAACTTTGGGATGCTGCTACAGGCAGGGAAATACGCACCTTTTCAGGGCATGAAGAGCCGGTTAACTTTGTAACATTCAGCCCTGACGGACGACAGGCCCGTTCGCTTTCAGGCGGTCTTATGTTTGGCGTCACTTTAAAACTCTGGGACATAACGACAGGCAGGGAAACCAGAACATTTTCCGGAGATACCCATACGGATAATTTCGTAGCATTCAGCCCTGACGGCAGGCATGCTCTTTCGGATGCTTATCCTGATGCCATGAAACTTTGGGATTTAACGACAGGCCGTGAAATAAGGACCTTTTCGGGGGAAGTTTTAAGTAATAACTCTGTAACATTCAGCCCCGACGGAAAACAGGCTCTTTCCAATAGTAGAAAAAATCTTATAACACTTTGGGATATAGAGACAGGCAGGGAAGTCAGAACATTTTCAGGGCATTCCGGCGAGGTTATCTCTTTAACATTCAGCCCTGACGGAAAGCAGGCCATTTCCGGTTCCTTGGATTTTAATATAAAACTTTGGGACTTAGCGGCAGGCAATGAAGTAAGGACTTTTTCAGGGCATACTGGTGAAGTTTATTCCATTGCATTCAGCCAGGACGGTCAGCGTGTATTTTCAAGTTCCCGTGACGGAACTGTCCGTATTTGGGATAAGGCAACAGGCAATGAACTCGCCCAGCTTATTTCTTTCACAGACGACGAGTGGATCGCCATCACCCCCGAAGGCTACTATAAGTCTTCGCCTAACGGAGATCAGCACCTCAATGTCCGTGTTGGCAATAATGTCTTCGGCATAGACCAGTACCGCACAACTTTCTACAACCCCGGCATTGTCGAGCTTGCCCTTTCCGGCGACAGGAACGCCTATCTTGCCGCAATACAACAGGGCGGCATTACCATTCAGGGGGCTGCTTCTCCCCCGCAAATCAGCATAACAGGCCCCTCCGCCAGTGTCTCTGCGGCACGGACAAATATTTCCGTTACCGTTGACGGCGGCAGCCAGAGCATAGAGTATCTTACTGTTCTGGTCAACGGCAGAATTGTAGCGCGGGATATGGGCGTAACGCCGCCGGGGACAAAGGGCATTACACCGGTTGCAAGGCTTGCGGCACTGTCGGACGGGAATGTCAACCGCAGGCAGGCACGTTTCAGTCTGGACATCCCCCTTGATCCGGGCAGCAATACAGTCGAAGTGCTTGCATTTAACGGCTATTCCGAAGGCAGGGCTCTTACAGAAATTGTATTTCAGACAACGCAGACTGCAACAGCAAGCAATCTGCCCAATATGTACATTCTTTCCATCGGGGTAAACAGCTATACCGATAATTCCATACCAAACCTGCGTTTTGCGGCTAACGATGCGCAGAGAATTGTCGATGCATTCAGGGTACAGGAGGGGAGGCGTTTCGGCTCGGTAAAAAGTTTGGTCATTGCCGATGGAACGAGTACGCCGCCGACAAGAAGCAATATCGCAGACGGCCTTGATTTTCTGCGGGGCGCGGGGGCCAATGATGTAATGGTGCTGTTTCTATCAGGCCACGGTGGCAGCGATGACCGAGGGAACTTTTTCTTTATGCCGGGAAACACAGCCTTTAACCAGAACGGCGCAGTGTTGCGCTCAAGCATAATCCCCAACAGTGAATTGCAGGATGTTCTGCGCTTCCCCGGTCAAAAGCTTGTGTTCATCGACTCCTGCTATTCCGGCGGCATTACGGGGATGCAGTCGGGCGGCGTAAACAACGACAGGTTGATCAACAGCCTAAAGGACGATGCCCCGGTAATTTTCACTTCCAGTACCGGCACCCAGTTATCCTGGGAACACGAGCCTGCGCGGCTGGGCCTGTTCACCCATGTCTTAATACAGGGCCTTTCCGGCGCGGCAGATTTGAACAAAGACGGGCGGATCACCATAGAGGAACTGGGAGCATACGTACGGCAGAATGTCCCCGGCATAAGAAGCACCCAGCAGCCATATTTCTGGTCGCCGCCAGGGTATAGGAATTTTGTGGTAGCGGAAGTTAGATAAAGTTAGAGGCAAAATAATTAACCGCAGAGTCCGCAAAGATCGCAAAGGAAATTCTAAGATTTTGGTACGAAAACTTTGCGGTACTTTGCGCACTTTGCGGTTTAAAATTTTAAGTATATGTGTAAGGAAGTGGCTTTAGCATGAAGTTAGGAGTTAGGGGCCTTGACTAAACTTAGTTTGCGGACTAAGTTTATTGTAGGAGAATTGTATGCATCAATATAATATTCATACTGCAAAAACCAACCTTTCCGCTTTGGTGGAAAAAGCCGCAAGGGGAGATGCGTTTATTATAGCAAAATCAGGCAAGCCAATGGTTAAGGTTATTCCTTTCAAGCAACAAAATGCAGAGCAAAAACGGGTAGGCTTCCTTAAAGGACACATTGAGGTTCCAGCCGACTTTGATAAAATCGGGTACAATGAAATAAGCGAACTGTTTGAGGCATGATTTGAAACTGCTTATTGATACTCACCTTCTATTATGGGCGGCGGCGGATATGCTGCCGCAAGAAGCTGTGCCGTATTTTTCTGAAAAGGAAAATGTTCTGTTATTCAGCTCTGCCAGTATTTGGGAAATAGTTATCAAAAAAGGATTGAACCGCCCTGATTTCCAAGTAGATACTGCTGCATTATATTGGGGTCTCCTTGACAATGGATATACGGAACTTGCAATTACAAGCCGTCATGCCCTTTTGGTTGCAGATTTACCTTCTTTACATAAAGATCCTTTTGATCGCATTTTGATCGCACAAGCCAAAGCAGAAGGAGCGATGTTACTTAGTTCAGATGAAACTGTGTCGCATTATTCTCCAACGATTTATATTAAAAGCCAAAGAGGAATTAGGGGTTAATGAATAAATACAATGAAATCGTCAGTATGTGGCAGGGTTGGCGCATTGAATCGGTTGCTGACCTTGACCAGCGGCTGGAAAATTTTAGGATTCTTTTTGCGTATAATTCTGGAAAAATCGAAAATGAAGATATTACCTATCACGACACACGGGAGATTTTTGAAAACGGGCGTGCAATAAATTTTACAGGCGACCCAAGGGCCTTGTTTGAACAGAAAAACCAAAAAATCTGTTACGAACTGCTCAAACATAAAATTATTTCAAGGCAGCCGCTCACCGTTCCGCTTGTCCTTGAAATCCACGAAGCTCTTACTGGCGGTACTTATGATGAAAGGCGGTTTGTCGATCGTGGGGAACGTCCGGGAACTTTTAAAAAACATGATTATGTGATTGGGCGTGAAGAAACAGGCTCCCCTCCGGCAAATGTCCCAGACGACATTGCAATATTGCTTGACGAAGTGCAGGCGTATAACGGAAATGAACTATTAAAAGCCGCAGCGTATTTTCATTTGCGTTTTGAATACATCCATCCTTTTGCCGATGGCAACGGACGCACTGGCAGAACGCTTCTTAATTATTTTTTAATGACACATAACCATCCGCCGCTTATTATTTACGAAGAAGACAAGGCAGAATATTATGCCGCTTTAGAGGCTTACGATAAACAAGAAGAAATTATTCCCATGTTTAATTTCCTGTGCCAGGAACTTGAACGCACATGGGAAAAAACATTGGAAAGGAGTTTTTTATGAAAAAAATTATAATCATTTTTTTAAGCGCCATCATCGCAACGGCATCATGCGCTACAGGCGAGGCATCCAAGACGGATATACAAACCCTGCCAGACGGCACGGTCAATCTTAACAATGCCCTGGGGGATTTTTCTGCGTATATCGGGGAGCGGCTGACTGATGCAGCTCTTACCGCAGTGGCCGTAACCGATACGCCGGTGCAGCGGCTGGCAAATTATATCGTCGATGAACTTAGCGCAATGCTTTTGAACAGCGCCGGCCTTCGCATGGTAAGCCGGCAGGATTTTGAACGGGTTTTAGCCGAGCAAAATATCCAGACAGCCCTCAATTTTAATGACGATACTGCTGCAAGAATCGGTCATAACCTGGGCTGGCAGACCGTTATCTTCGGCGCGGTAGAACCATTGCAGGAAGTTTACCGTCTTTCGTTAAGGGCAGTGGATGTTGAAACCGGGGAACTCCTGGGAAGCAACAGTTATCTTCTAAACGGAAGCGATCCCGTCCTCATAAATATTATCAACCCGAATATAAGCGTACAGCATCTAAGCGAGCGGGATGCGATTCTCCAGCCCTTTAGCGGACGGCTGAACAATTTCCCCTTGACAGTAACTACCAGTAAAACCGTTTACTATGACAACGAAGAATTGTTCATCACCCTGCTTGCAGGCGAAGACTGCTATTTTGTGGTATACCATCTTGATATAGAAAATAATATGCAGGTAATCTATCCCAACTTATGGGACAAAGATACAAATTTTCTAAGAGCGGGAGTACGGCGTATAATACCGGAGAATGCCAGTTTCGCCCTCCATGCGCCTTACGGTGAAGAACGGATACTGGTTTATGCTTCTCCCAGGCCATTTGCCATTAACGAAAATCAGTACAGCAAAAGACCTGTTACCAGTGAAATGCTTGCATCTCCCGAAGCGCTCTGGCGGCTTAACAGCGATGAAGATGCTTCCAAGGGTATGTCTGTAGTTCCCAGGGGCGCGACAGCCCAGGCAATCTATTCAATTTTGCCCGGAAAGTAAAAGCGCAAACTGTTTGTACAACCGTCTTGTTAAGTTATTAAATTATTTGTATATTTAGTTAAGGAGTTATATGTTTTATGGATAAAAAGGTTTTAAAAAATCAGGATATGGTAAAATCGTTTTTAGGTTTTGTTGATACAAATGTACTGTTCAAAAAACCGATAAGCTGCCTCTTTGCAATTATCAGTTTGGGGCTGCCTGTTTATTTTCTTGTAATGTCCATTACAGGAAATTTATTTAGATCAGGAGATGCAAAGCTGATAATATCGGTTATTCTTACATTTTTTGTTTTTGCTTTTGCCGGCTTGTTTGGCGCTTTAATTTGGTGGCACAGGCGGATTAAACCCGACGAAGGGATAAGCATTTATCAAAATTTCCGCCGTTTTGTTCAAACATTGGGGGAATGGCTTGGAATGATTGTCGCCATAGTTGCTTTTGGCGTAGTTCTTGTTCTTTGGGCACTTTTACAGGAAGCCGGCAGTTTTATATTAAACATAATCCCGGTGCCTTTTATGAGCCATGTGGGTCTTGAGTATGCATTTATCGGGCCAATTGTTGGATTCCTTATAATAATATTAACAAAAATATTATTGTTTCTGCTTGATCCGGTTATTTGGCTTTTAAAACAGATATGGAAAATATTTGTACAAATAGTTCTGTATTTTTATCGCTGTATTATCAATACAGGTAAAACTTATGAAACGCATACCAGGCTTTGGATAGGCTGTATATGGATATTGTCTGTGTTGGCAGTATTCTCAGGTTTGGCATTGCTGCTTTCCTTGTTTGTTTTCCGGGAGTATATCCTTCTTTACGGCGGTCTTATTGTTCTGGCGCTTGGCTTTGCTTTAATGGCATTCCTTGTAATGAAAAGAAGGAGTTACGACGCGTAACTTATCAGGCAGCCGAATTGCCTTAGTAGCCGCTGCAGCAGAAAAAAGGCGTTTTAGATTTTTTTTATGTTGTTTAACGGCCTTTAGCGCAGTAGGTCTTTCATTTCTAAATCCGCAAATAATACGGCATACGATAGATTCCGTTATTGGGAACGAACCGTCAAATATGCCGGCTTTTATGGATAATATTTGGATTTGCGCCCTTCTTATAGCAGGGGTAGGTTTGTGCGCCGCCCTATGTAATATGAGCCGCCGGTATATAATTACAGAAATCAGCGAAACCGCCTCATTCACATTGCGCAATACGGTTTATGCCCATATACAAAAACTTCCCTATAACTGGCACGTTAAATGTCAAACCGGAGATATCATTCAGCGGTGTACCACCGATATTGACAATATACGCAATTTTATACAAAACCAGTTAGGCGAACTAATGAGGACTATATGCGTTCTAATAGTTGCTGTAACGCTTATGTTATCCATGGATATCTTTATGTCGCTTATGGCAATGTCGCTTATCCCAATAATTATTGTCTTTTCATTTTTGTTTTACCGCAGGGCAAGCAAAGAATTTAAATGCGCGGATGAAGCCGAAGGCGTAATGCAGAGCGTGGCTCAGGAAAATTATACCGGTGTAAGGGTTGTACGCGCCTTTGGAAGAGAAGCTTACGAAGTTGATAAATTTTTTGATAAAACCAAAATCTATCGGAACATCTGGGTAAGAATAGGAAGGCTGCTTGGCCTTTTTTGGGGGGCAGGGGATATTATTTCAGGCTTGCAGCTTTTAATTGTTATTGTCGCCGGCGTGTACAGATGCATACAGGGGGATCTTTCGCCGGGAACATTTTTGGCATTTTACACCTACTGCAACTGGATGATTTGGCCTATACGCCAATTGGGACGTATTCTTTCAGAACTTTCCAAAACACTGGTTGCCTCGGGCCGTGTCAAAGAAATATTGTCTGTTGAACCGGAAACAGGTATGGAAACCGGCATTAAGCCTGAAATTAAAGGTGAAATATGCTTTAAAAATGTGTCTTTTAAATATGACGGAGAGACTCCGGTATTGCGGGATATTTCTTTTACGGTAAAGCCCGGAGAAAGCATGGCGATACTTGGCGCCACAGGTTCCGGCAAATCATCTTTGGTGCATCTTCTTTGCCGCTTTTATGAACTTGATAATAATGACGGGCTTATTACAATTGACGGAATTGACATACGGCAGATCTCGCTGCCCCACCTGCGCCGTCATATAGGAATTTGTTTACAGGAGACTTTCCTTTTTTCAAAAACAATTAAAGAAAATATCGCACTGCCAAAACCAGAACTTGAAATGACGGATATAAAAAATGCCGCCGCCATTGCAATGGTTGACGAAACCATAGAAGCTTTTGCCGACGGGTACAATACCGTGATCGGTGAACGCGGGGTTACGGTTTCCGGCGGGCAAAAACAGAGAATTGCCATTGCCCGTATGCTTGCCTGCGATACGCCCGTTATGATTTTTGATGACAGCCTTTCCGCCGTCGACACCGAAACTGATGCCAAAATTCGCTGCGCCATAGATCGCTCACTGCGCAGCAAAGATAAAAAAGCGGCTGTGATTATAATTTCTCACAGGATATCAAGCTTGATGCAGGCCGATAAAATACTTGTCCTTAAAGAAGGAACCGTCGAAGACATTGGTTCCCATGAAGAGCTGCTTGGCAGGGACGGCAGCTACCGGCGTATTTTTGAAATGCAAAAAGGAATTAACGATGGCTGATTATGAAGACATAGATTACAACAAACCAATGTCGTTTAAGGTTTGGAAAAAAATTATCCCCTTTATCCTGCCCCAGAAAAAAACATTGATAAAGTGCACCCTCTTAATGTTTTCTGTCGCATTGGTTGATGTCTTTCTGCCTATCCTGCTGGGGTATACCATAAAGAACAATATCGTTCCGCGCAGTGCCGAAGGCATTGGATTAATTTTAACAGTGATATTTGTTTTGGTAATTGTCCAGGGGATCAATGTACGTTATTTTGTCGATCTTGGCATAAGAGCGGAAACAGGCGTTAGCCGCGCCATTCGCAATGCGGTTTTTTTACGCCTTCAAAAACTGGGCATTTTTTATTACAATAAAACCCCTGTCGGTTATATGATGGCAAGGACCAATTCTGATACAAGCCGGATTGGAGACCTTGTCGCCTGGGGGGTAATTGATTTTAGCTGGTCTGTTTTTTACTGTATCGGCGCTATAATTGCCATGTTTTTTGTTCACTGGCGTTTGGCTTTTATTGTCTGCGCCACCATCCTGCCCCTTGCACTGCTTACATGGTTTTTTCAAAAACGAATTCTTTTTGTTAATAGAATTTTAAGAAAAATAAATTCTAAAATGACAGGGGCCATGAACGAAGGTATAACAGGGGCGCGTACAGTTAAGACCCTTGTTGCCGAAAAACAATGCAGCGAAGAATATTCAGAGATTACAGCCGAATACCGTTCTTATGCAAAAAAAATGGCAAAGTTAAAATCGGTTTTTATCCCTACAGTTATGTTTGTCGGTACTGCGGCAACTGCATTAACAATTGGCTCAAGCAGCATGGTAGACCTTGCAATTCTGGCAATTTTTTTGCAGTATGCGGCAAGTTTTTTTGAACCGGTACATAATATTGCAAATATTCTTACAGAATTTGCCGCAACGCAGGCAAATGTTGAGCGGGTATCAGGCCTCTTGCAGCAAGAGCCTGGCATTACAGAAAAAAACGAAGTCCTTGAAAAATACGGGGATACTTTTTCTCCCAAAAAAGAAAACTGGGAACCCTTACTGGGAGACATAGAATTCAAGGGGGTTACTTTTAAGTACCCCGATGGAAAAGAAAATGTCCTTGAAAATTTTAACCTGCATGTTGAACGCGGAACTTATGCAGCCATTGTCGGAGAGACAGGGGCAGGCAAGTCAACGCTTGTGAATTTGGTCTGCCGTTTCTTTGAACCGGATGCAGGGGAAATATTGATAGACGGGCGGGATTACAGGGAAAGAAGCCAGCTTTGGCTTCACAGTAACTTGGGTTATGTGCTTCAAAACCCCCATCTTTTTTCGGGAAGCATAAGGGAAAATATCCGTTACGGAAGGCTTGATGCAAGCGATGAAGAAGTGGAAAATGCCGCAAAAATTGTCCATGCGGATAAAGTTATTGCAAAACTAAAAAACGGCTATGATACCGAGTCTGGTGAAGGCGGCGACCTTCTTTCGACCGGGGAAAAGCAGTTGATTTCTTTTGCCCGTGCCATCCTTGCCAACCCGCAGATTTTTATTTTAGATGAAGCGACCAGTTCCGTTGACACAGAAACAGAAATGCTTTTGCAGAAGGCAATCAGCCGTTTGCTCGAAGGCAGGACAAGTTTTGTAATTGCCCACCGCCTTTCGACCATCCGTAACGCCGATATAATTCTTGTGGTTCATGACGGAAAAATCATTGAGCGCGGAACCCACACCGAACTTATGAAAAAGAGCGGCGTTTATTTTGATCTTTACACCCGCCAGTTTGAAGAAGAAGCCGAAGAAAAAGTTTTGGGGGAAAAGCCGAAAGCTTAGTTGGAAAAGCTATTAAAAGACTGTATGCTTGAAAAATATAGAAAGTGTTCATAAAATAAACAGGAAGGAGTTAGTTTATGTTAGGTGTTAATTTATTGTTTGCAGGTTTTGCGTTAACATTGAATGGGATCAGCTATCTGACAGAAGTTGATAATAAGGTAAAAGGCGTGGCAAATATACTTGTCGGGGCCGTGATTGCAATCAACGCTGTTTTCCAGACCGCACAGGCAGCTAATTATACCGCTTATGGATTTTCGGCGGCAATGTGGCTGTTTGCCCTTAATTATTTTGTTATAGCGGCGCATATTCTGCTTAAAAGCAATAACTGGAAAGTGTTTGGTTTGTATGGCTTGTTTGCATCTTTGGTTTCATTTACCTTTGCCGCAGAAGCAATAGTTAACGGCGCCCCCTGGGTTTTGGTGTATTTGTGGGGTATGTGGGGCATTTTATGGACACAAAGTTTTTTAGCCTGCCTGCTAGGGATAAAGCCCGTTGATAAGTTAAGCCCCTACATTTTAATTATTAACGGTGTGGGAAGTACATTTATTCCGGGGTTTCTTATTTTATTGGGCCTTATTCTTTAACAAGGGAAACAACAGCCGAAATTAAGCGGCGGTTTACAATTGATTCAACTTTAATTTTCATTCCGTCCCCTTCCAGTTCGGGCGTGTCGCCGTCATCGGGGATTTTGCCAAGTATGTCAAAGACAAGCCCGCTAAATGTATTATAGTTTTCGTTTGATATTGTTATGCCAAGATGTTCGGAAACTGCAAATAAGGGCGCATCACCCTGTATTCTCCATGTATTAGAATCGATGTTTTCAATTGGCGGCAGTTTTTCTGGCTGTAAAATATTATCATCTATATCGCCGACCAATTCTTCCAGTAAATCGCTTATTGTAATTATGCCGCTTATACCCCCGTATTCATCCATAACAATGGCAAAATGATTCTTGGTTTTTTTCATCTTGCTAAAAAGAACATCGGCGCAAACCGTTTCTGGTATAAAATACGCAGGCTTTACACAGGAATTAATTATTTCTTCCTGGATTTTGCTGTTAAACCTGTAATAATCCTTTATATTTAAAATACCAACAACATTGTCAATATTTTTTTCGCAAACAGGGTAAATTGTATGCAGGCTTTCATTAATAGTATTTTCCCATTGTTCTAAATCGTCTTCCATCAATAAATACGATACATTGGTCCTGTGCGTCATTATTTCACAAGCAGCCTTGTCATCAAAATTAAAAATATTGTGAATAAATTTTCTTTCTTCATCATCGATATTTCCGTCCTCGCTTCCGGCATCAACCATAAGCCGTATTTCTTCTTCGGTAACTTCTTCGTCGGGCATATTTGGGTCAATGCGGATTAAACGTAAAACCCCGTTTGTAGATTTTGTTAAAAGCCATATTACTGGAGAAAACAGGGCCGAAATAAAAGTTAATAATCCTGACAAAGCAAGCCCTACTTTTTCGGAATGTCTCATGGCAATTCTTTTAGGAACCAGTTCGCCAAAAACAAGCGTAAAATAAGATAAAATTAATGTAATGGTAACTATTATTATTGTGTGAAGCAAAGAGGCAGGAATTCTTAAGCCCAAATTAACAAAAAAACCGGTTAATCTTTCTGAAAAACTGTCTGCGGCAAAAGCACTTGCAAAAAAACCTGCAAGCGTAATACCCACTTGAATAACCGACAGGAACTTTGCAGGCTGCTCGGTTAGTTTGATAAGCCTTTTTGCCCGTTTGTCGCCCTGGGATGCAAGTTTTTTAACTTTATTGTCATTTAGAGAAATAACCGCAATTTCGGCACAGGCAAAAATTGCATTAAGAATAATAAGAAATAGCAGTAATAAGAAACGCCATATAAGCGGATCCCCATCATTCATATAATATTAATACTAAACCATTTGTGTTTTTTTTGTCAAGGCATCTAGCCCCTGAAAATATTTTCGTGGCTATGGCTTGACATTATTTTCGTGGCTATGGCCATTGCCTAGCATCAAACCTGCCGTTCAACCAATTGGTTCGAGTCTGGAGCCAGTCTTTCAGATAATCAACCTGTTTGTCAAAGGTGTCTGCCTCTTCCACTTCCGGCGGGTTACACCATATCCATTTACCCATAACCCGGAACCAGTCAAAATTCCTGTTTGCTGCCGGGCGTATAAATTCTTTTACAATATCGATGCTGTCAATCACATATGCAATTTCTCTTGTGTGTAAACCCATATACCGCGTACGGACAGCATCGCGGAAATCATTATTCTGCATAAGCCTTCTGTTCCAGTTCAGCTCCCCATCGCTGTTTCCAATTCCCCAAGTGTCAGGTGAATAATCAGGGGTTCTCCATTGTGGGAAATAGCAATTTCCAAGCGTTATATCAAAGTCCCAAAGCGGCCCCATCTGCATTTTTTGACCGAGTTTTTTATTGGCATAAATACTCAGCTTGTTGCCGTCAACGTTTTTAACCAACTCCTGTACTATATAATAATCTACGAACGTTTCTCTTTCGCACAAATTATTAAAATTCGAATAATTATTCTGTATCGCACTGTGAACATTTTCAACATAGGTCCTAATTTGATTAACAGCTTGAGTATGAAGCGCGGAGTTCCCTTCAAACCCGTCATCATCAAAGCGGGGATAGTGTATAAACCAGTTTACACCGCCAGCTCTGAAATAATCACGATTCTGGACTGCGTTGGGATTCCGTGGCGGAGTTCCTCCTACCCAATCCACCTCTATCATAAAAGCGGTTTCGGCCAAATTGCCGTTAGCGTCAAGTATGAAGCCTTCGACATCCACACGTGTGTTTTTCCTTACTTCTTTAATATGATCCTTTAGAATATACAGGCCGTCATAACGGTTGTTAAAATAAACCTCGACATAAATTACATTAGATGAAAAAACCATTGTCCCAAGGCTTCTGTCCAGCATATGAACCGTATAGTTTCGCATTAGAGATTTGTCTGCATATTCGGCGCATAAGGCCCAGCTTCTTACCTCGGGCAAGCCGAAAATTGATCTCTTTTCCAGAGCCTTTATACGGTAAGGTTTTTTTTGCCTGCCGTCAAAATAGGTCATTTCATTCCATGTCGAATTGCCCCTGCCGCGAATCTCTACTTCCCAGTCAGACACATTATATTCTGCGGAACCTTCTATATTGATTGTGGCATTAATATAAGTTTCTTTGCTGGTTACTTCTCTATTACCTTCAGTTGAGATGCGCATTACGGGGATTTCTGTCAAAAAGTTCATGTATCTTTGCCTGAAATCTTCCGCAGAGCTAGGCGGCGGGAGCGGAATATGGATTTCATCTATTAAGAATTTGTGGTAACGGAATAAGCCGCTTTCGGATTCTATCCTTATTGCCAGAACATCGCCGACGTTAAAATTCAATGCTCCAGAGCTTGCCCAAGTAACATTTTCGCCGTTCATTTTGCCGTACATACGGCTTTTGGCTTTATGTGATTTTGGTATAATCACAACAATGCCATTACTGGCTTCTTTGGAGGTGAGGCTTGCTGACAAGACAGGGGCTGTTTCCAACTCATCTACAGAATATCCAAATGTTATTCTTTTTCCGCCAACAAAAAGGGCTTCCATTTCCGCATTGTTATCCGGGGGCGAAATAACAGTTATAGAAAATTTGTAATAGCGGAATATGCCGCTGCCCGCTCTTATCCTTATGCCCAGAACTTCGCCGTTAGTAAAACTAAGGTTGCCGGAATCTCTCCATGTAACTGCGTTGTTTGACCCCACCTTGCTATACATCGCAGTTGCATTTTCAGAACTTGTTATTATTACAATAGCAACATTGCTTGCTTCTGCCAAAAGAAAAGAAACAGGCGCGGCAGTGGCTGTTGCCAATTCCGCAGAAGAATTTCCAAAAGTTATTTCTTTTTCTCCAATATGGAGGCTTTCCATTTCCGCATTATTATCAGGCTCTTCCAGGACTTTTATTATCAATTTATAGTAGCTGAATGAATCGTTTTCTTCTTCTACTTTTATTGCCAGAATATCACCGTCGGTAAAATCCAGGGGGCCGGAACCTGCCCAATCGACACTTCCGTCTTCAATTATGCCGTATTCGGCACTGGCCTTGTCAGATTTAAGATTGATGACAATAGCGGTATTGGCCGCTTCTTCAAAAGAAAGGGTTATTTCCGCAGCATCAGCCGTTTCCAGATCATCGGAAGGATTTCCAAAATCAACTGTTTTGCCTGCTATGGAAATGCTTGCTATTCCCAGAACAATCTCTTCGACCTGTATTGTTATTTTGTAGTACCGCACAGCACCGCCCTCAGATTCTACCTTTATTATAAGCACATCGCCGCTGGAAAAATCCATGTTGCCGGTTTCCCATGTAATTATATCATCGCCCGGCTGCATTTTGCCGTATGTTGCAATGCCTGTACTTTCGCTTATAGTAATTTCGATAGATGCATCGGATGCATCCTCATAAGAAAGCGTTATTTCCACAACAGCCGGATCGCTCATGTTTTCAACAGGTTCTCCGAAGTTCACTCTTCTTCCTGCAATTGAAAGGCTTTCCAATTCCGCATTGTTATCCTTTTCATCGATAGGAATTTCGGGACACGAAGCCAACAGCATTGCAAACAATGCCATAAATGTAAAACTGCCAATTTGTTTAAATAAATTTTTCATACTAACCGCCTATTTAATAATATACAATAACCTATCTTAATCTACCTTAATTAAATATTAATTTCAAGTGTTTTTGCAATATATTACAAAAAAAAACCCAACCTGACTACTCGTAAGTTGTCAGGCCGGGACCTTTCCGAGACATAGATTACCGCCCGCAGGCGGCAATTTAATTATTGCAGTAACTGAAGTACCGTCTGTCCTCTTTGGTTTGCCTGGGCCAGCATTGCTGTTCCAGCCTGAGTTAGAATCATGTTCTTTGTGTAATTGACTGTTTCGTTAGCCATATTAGCATCCCTGATACGAGATTCCGCTGCTTGCAGATTCTCGGCTCCAATATCAATTCCACGGATTGCATGTTCCAGACGATTCTGGTAAGCGCCAAGATCAGCTCGTTGTTTGTTGATTCTTTTTAACGCTACATCGAGGGTTCCAATGGCACGGTTGGCGTTGTCCGGTTGGGACAACGAAATAAAACTATCGTCACCTACATTGCGGATTCCAAGACCCTTTGCAGTCATAGTGCCGATATAAACCTGGGACCGCTGATCCATGTTAGCTCCGATATGGAACCACATTGAGGCGGTTACAACATTTTCACCCACTGGCCGGGCAAAGCGGCCGGTTAACAGATTCATCCCGTTAAATTGTGCGTGCGATGCAATTCTGTCGACTTCTGCAACTAATTGCGAAACCTCGATCTGAATGTACAATCGATCCTCTTCGGTATAAATACCGTTTGAGGCTTGCACTGACAATTCACGAAGACGCTGGACAATGTCTTGGGATTCCTGGAGATAGCCCTCTGTAACCTGAATGAATGAAATACCATTCTGGGCGTTAAAAGACGCCATATTCAGACCACGTATTTGAGCGCGCATCTTCTCAGAAACAGCGAGCCCCGAAGCATCATCGCCGGCGCGGTTGATGCGAATGCCGCTAGACAGTTTTTCCATATTTTTATCCAGAAACACCTGGGTAACTTTGAGGGATCTGTCGGCAAACATTGCGCTTAAGTTGTGATTGATTATCATAATACACTCCTTTGGCTTTTTCGGCGTACTGTTGCTATATACAACTTTTGACGCCGCGGCTTCCATGCCGTTATACCAATAAAATTTTCGGCATTCACCTACGTAAATGCCTGTTGTGCCATCGGGTTAAAGGAATTGTTTTCATTTCTTTAAACCCGCTAACCCTCTCCCCGTCTGTCCCCGGAAGGGTGAGGATAACCGGACAAACCGAGGAGGCCCAACGGGCGCACGGATTATTCCAGTTCACTTTTAATATCGGAATTTGAAAAAAAGCCTTTAGCAATATTTTTTAAAAGTAATACAAGGCGAAATTCTGTTTGGAAGGTATTTTTTATCCCGCCGCTTCAATGAGGTTTTTCATTATATATTCCCTGCGTTCGGGGGTATTTTTGCCCATGTAAAAATTCAAAACTTGGGGAACGGTTTTAAGCGTGTTTACAGATACAGGCACAATGCGCATATCTTCGCCGATAAACTGCCCGAATTCCTTGGGGTTAATTTCCCCCAGTCCTTTAAAACGGGTTACCTCGCTTTGGCTTCCCAGTGCCGCAGTTGCTTCATCGCGTTCCTTCTCTGAATAACAATAGCGGGTTTCTTTTTTTGTCCTGACACGGAACAAGGGGGTTTCAAGGATGTAAATTCTGCCTGCAGTTACAAGCTCTTCAAAAAAAGAAAGGAAAAAAGTAAGCAGGAGGTTTCGGATATGGAAACCGTCAAAGTCGGCATCGGTTGCAATTACTATTCTGGCATAACGAAGACCCTCAACATCGTTTTCTATGCCCAAAGCCATCATCATGTTATAAAGTTCTTCGTTTTTGTATATTGAGGTGCGTTTTTTTCCGTGCATATTTTCCACTTTGCCGCGCAGGGCGAAAATTGCCTGGCTCATCACATCTCTTGAAGAAACAATTGAGCCGGCAGCCGAATCTCCCTCTGTGATAAATATGGTGGTATTTTCGCCGTCTTTGCCGTCTTCCAGATGGTACTTGCAGTCCTTTAATTTGGGAATTTTTAGGGCAATTTTTTTTGCCGCCTCGCGGGCTTCTTTTTTAACCGCATTAAGTTCGGTACGCAGGCTTTCGTTGGAAAGAATTTTTTGCTCAAGCTTTTTTGCCGCTTCGGGGTTTCTGTGCAGCCAGTCCTCTGCCGCATTGCGGGTTTCCTGCACAACCCATGAACGTATGTCGGAATTGCCCAACTTGTTTTTGGTCTGGCTTTCAAAAACCGGGTTTTTCAGCTTTATGGCAATTGCCGAAACATTGCCTTCGCGGATATCCTCGCTGCGGTAATCTTTTTTAAAAAATGTCTGAATACCCTTAAGAAAACCTTCCTTAAAAGCGGAAAGGTGAGTGCCCCCGTCTGATGTATACTGGCCGTTTACAAAGGAAAAGTATTCTTCGCCGTAATTGTTGGTATGGGTAAATGCAAATTCAAGCTGGCCGTTGGGGGAATGTTCGCCCTTGTAATGTCCCAGCGGGTAAAGGCCGTCCTCGCCTGTTTCCTCGTATAACAAGTCGTAAAGCCCGCGCTTGGAAACAAATTGTTTGTCGTTAAATGCGATGGCAAGCCCGGCATTAAGGTAGGCATAATTCATTAAACGCTTTTCCACAAATTCGCTGTTAAACAGATAATCGGGAAAAATTTCCGGGTCGGGCATAAATTCAACATAAGTTCCGTCTTTTTGCTTGTCCTTTAGCTTTCCCTTGCGGCTGTTTTTTAGTTTGCCCCGTTCAAAAACAGCCTCGGCAAATTCGCCGTTTCGCAGGGCAACAACCCTAAAATGAATCGAAAGGGCGTTAACCGCTTTTGTCCCTACCCCGTTAAGCCCCACCGAAAACTGAAAAACATCATCGTTATATTTTGCCCCCGTATTAATTACAGAAACACATTCAACAAGTTTCCCCAAAGGTATGCCGCGCCCGTAATCGCGTACCTTTACTATAGCCTTGCCCGGCTTGTCAATGTCCTTAATTACAAGCTCGATGCATTTTCCGTTTCCCATAATAAATTCGTCAACGCCGTTATCAATTACCTCTTTTAAAAGGACATATATTCCATCATCATGATTTGAACCGTCTCCGAGGCGGCCTATGTACATACCTGTGCGCAGGCGAATATGCTCAAGCGAGGAAAGTGTTTTAATTTTTGATTCGTCATATACGCCGTCGGCGCCGTTGCTGCCTTTGGCGTTATCCGCCTTTTTCATTTCTATTCTCCCTAATATCTTAGAACTAATAACTTCTAAAAACTTCAGTTTTTAGAGTTTCCATTCTTCCGTTAAATTTTTTATGCGTTCTTCCGCATCGCTGATATTTTTTTCGTACTCATGTATTTTTAATTTAGCCTGAGCAATGTCTTCTTTTTTCTCCTGTATCAGCCTTAAGAATTTTTCAATGCGGGCTTTTTCATCATCTATTGTAAGAGAAATCTTAAGTTTCTCAATAGTCTTTTCATCTTCATTTATATATTGATTGATTTTTGCCGCATTGTCAAATTCAATTTCGTCTTCCGGCAAAATAAATGAATCAAATATTTTTTTTCGTTTTACATGAAATGTCCCTGAGTCGGGGATAATACCGCAGGCTTCAGCTCCGATTTGCCGGAATAAAACCTTAAATTCGTTTTGGATATTGCCAATATGATTATTCTTTGCCTGAATAAATTTTTGCGGCCCGCCCTCTGTGCTGTATCCGGAATAAATGCTTCGTTTTTCTTCCTTGAAGTTGGTCATATCCTGAGAAAGGCCCCGTAACACTTCCCTTTTACGGTCAATCTCTGCACATAACTTTTGCACATCTTCGTCTTCGGGTTGAAGAGCGTTTTTTTTATTTTTTTTATTGACATGAACAGTATCGCGGCGGCTGTAACGTTCGCCTGTCTTACGGTAAAGCTGTTCAATATTGTCATGGGCTTTTGTAAGAAAAGTCCGCAGCACCATGCTTTGGGCGCTTTTGCCAATCCATGAAAAAATATTGCCTCCGTTCCTGTGTTCAAGCGCTGCCGTACGATCCTCCAGGGACATTATTTTTGCCCTCAGCGTATCAACCTGATTTTGATACGGAGAACAAAAAGCGGAATAATTATTATTGTCAGATACCTCAAAAAGGCGCTTCCCAAGATTGCTGTATACTGCCGACAATTCCTTTATGTAGTTTTTCTCATCCTTTTTTCCCGTCTCTATATTTTCTTCAAGCTCGTTAAATTTAATTATATTTTCTTCGGCGGCTATTATTTGATTTTCCGTTTTTAATAAATCTGCCTTAAGCCGCCTGTAAACAGCCAGCTCAGGAAAAGCAGAAGGCTCCTCCCGCTTGGTGTCGGGAATTCTGCTGAAAAAAGTTTCCCCAATACGGGCTAACTGCGCATCAAGTAGAACACTTTGATCTTTCTTGCGCTTTTCCAGTTCGCCAATCTGTTTTTTTCTTTCATCCATACATCTAATATACAAAATTTTACGCAAAAAGAAAAGCTAAATGTTTAGGGGAATCAGATGGTTTTGGATATATTCATCGATACAATCAATAATATAGAGATGTCCTGTCGTATGTAAGCCTTCGTAACAGTCGATAATGTAATTAGTTGCCCCGGTACGATACAGATAGTTAAAAGCGTCTTGACCGTTCATTTTCTTTTCCGCCTTATAAATTTCCACACAAAACCCCAAGAAAAAAACCTCGTTGCTAATTTTGTTCATATTATTGTTCCTCTGGAAAAGTTATATTTCCTGTGGTTAACTCTTCCTCAAGCATATCGTAAAGAATAGGATAACTTAGGTGCCACAGTTTTGTTTCCTCATCCTCTAAAAGACTGTATAATCTTGAATTGTAAAGGAGTATTGAAGCTGCCTCGGCTGTAATTTTTCGGTTATCCATAAGCTGCTGCAATATACCCGGCGTGATAAATGTAAGCACCACATTAAGGTTTTCTTGATTAACCATTTTTTGCCTCTTTTTGCGTTGCAGTTTTAAATTTCAACATAGACAAAGCCTTTTCCGTTGAAAAGCAGTATTGATTGAACAATTTATAAGGCTTTAACGCCGCCAATGCCGCTTCTATATTAAATTGCCCTATAACGAGTGCCTGAATGGTTGCATATACTCTATCGTCAGCTACAGGCCCATAAATAATATCATATTGCTTGCCTGTATAAATTTTCAATCTATTATCTTTTACAAATTCAAGCCAATCGGCATTAGGTTCAGAAAAGATTTTAAAATCCGTTTTATCTTCCGCCGCTACTTCATCATATTCATATACGCTTACTGTCGGAACACCTGACTTTCGTCGTCTAATAACGTCTTGCGAAAACAGATATGCCTGTTCTTCTCTTGAAGTTAAATAAAAGCCCACACCAAAGTCGAGACCTCTTGTTTGTTTTAACAATTGCGGTTTTTCAACGGCTATGTTACTTCCATGGTATAACAACATATTAACTTCAGTTTAACACATAGCCCATCAACAGGCAAGTTCTCTAATATTGAACTGTATAAACCATAGGGCTTTAGCCCACCGCTCCTACCTTGATTTTCATGTGATTATTTTATAAAATAGGGTATATAAGGAAATGAATCTATGATAAACTTAAAACTCGTTCTTCCGTTCTTCCGTTCTTCCGTTCTTCCGTTCTTCCGTTCTTCCGTTCTTCCGTTCTTCCGTTCTTCCGTTCTTCCGTTCTTCTACATATTAGAAGAATTTTTCTTTTTTCTCTTTTACCTTTTCTCTTGTCATGCAATCTCTTTAATCCACCTACTGACGATTACTGGGAAAAAATAAACGAGGAAATCCGATGGGCTAATGCTGACCCGCTGAAAATTACAGTCGCCTACCATGGGGGCTGGGGATCAAGCCCGCAGCTTGGGCTGGACAGGTGTTTCGATGCGGTGCGGACAAGGGAAACACCGCGAAGGACTTATCCATTTAATCTGGAATTCAGCCCAACCGCCGTCTACGGCTCTACCGAATGGAGGGCATACCTAAGCGATTCCCTGCCGGAAGGCTGGGAAGAAAACCCTCTTGTGCCGGAATTGTCAAGCCGTACACCGCTTTCAACAGAAGAGGTGAGCTTTAGCCAGGCAATGTGGAACAGCACTACAGTCACTGTTTGGATTACAGAACCGGTAACCATTGTCCCCTACAGCAAGCCCGAACCGCGCATGGTGGAAATTTTTCCGCCTTTCAACAGGGAACATGAACCTGTAATAGAAGCCGCACGGACACAGGAGATTACCATAACCTTTGCCGCCGCCCTTGATCCGGACACGGTAATTTTTGGTGATAAAAATATCATTATAACCTGTGAGAATGACGACTACAGCCGCTATTACGGTTTAAGCTATGACTTATGGAGAAGTATTATTCGCATAACACCAGGTGAGGGGACAAGCAGGGAATTTCCCCCTGTTGGGCACATGATAACAATCAAACTCGGAGAAGGTATACAGAGTATGCTTGGCAATAATCCCCTGACCACCACGTATGAATTTAGTTTTTCGATAACTGCCATTACTCCCATAACAGAATGGAGTACCGACTACAACGGCAATACAGTCACGGTAAAATGGAAAATGCCGACACCAGGAGAAGACGCACCAGATATTTTCAGTGCATGGTTCAGAATGAACGGCGGTATGCCAGAATACTTTGAAGTCGGTGGCATTATCGGCGAATATAATTACGAGTTTACAATCCCCAATGTCCCGCAGCCTGATGACACCGGGGTAAGAAGCGGAATAAATGTAAGAGACATACGCGAATACCATATTTTTCTGGAAATATCAAAAGACAATTCTTTAGAGGTAACATCATTCAAGATATGGAACATACCAGGGATGTTTATAAACGCGACTAACACGGTTTATATCAATGAGCAATTAGAAATGAGCAATGAGCAAATAAGGGAGTTGTTTGAAGATGAAGGGATAAGCAACATTGTGTTGACGAGTAACATAACGCTAGAGAATTGGGAGCCTGTTGATTTGTCCAGTAAAAATTTCTACGGTAATGGGCATACGGTTACGATTAACAGCTTAGCCGGAAACCTTTCTGCCGACATTGGGCTGTTCGGGACGGTAAAAGACGGCACAGTGCGCGACTTAACGGTGGTGTACGACTCAGACGGAAACCCCAACGCGCCGCATAGTGCCGTAACTATAAACCCCACGGCCGCTGCGCAATTCGGCGGTATAGCCGGAACAGCGGCAGGAAACGCGCAATTTATTAATGTGCTGGTAAAAGGCGCGGCAGCTTTTACCGTAAGCGGCAATACAACAGCATACACCGGAGGGCTTGTCGGGCGTATGGGCAGCGCCGCAACCGACACGGCAAGCATATTCAACGCTTACGGCGGCTTAAACCTGAGCGTGGAAACACAAACCGGAAGGACGGCAAGCGGCGCAATCTATGTCGGCGGCATAAGCGGAAGTTTGGGCGATGTTTCCAACGGAAGCCCTGTAAGCGTGGAAGAAGTAAGCGTTGCGGGGGACATTACCGTAGGCAGCCAAAGAGAAGTGAATACCATTGCCGCTGAGAATTCCGCTACTGACGGTCTTTTTGTCGGCGGAATAACGGGTTTTATAAGAGGTAATTCCGGCGGAAATGCAGTGATAAAAAATTCTGACTATAAACATGGGGCTATAATGGTAACAAGCGGTCTTGGCTCCTGTATAATTGGCGGAATGGCAGGCAGAAGCTATGGGTTTGTTGATATAGAAAATTGCTTTTCACAACAAAGTGGTTTTAACATTACCAAAACCCCTGCCAATAGCGATAGCGGGCAGTTTTATGTTGGAGGATTCGTAGGCGATTATTACTTTTTTAATGATATATCAAATGCAGGAACAATAAAGAATTGTTACAGCATAGGTGATGTTACGGCGATTGCCGGTGATAATTTTGCCGGCATTGTAGCTGCCGGAGGATTTGGCGGAAGAATCTTCGCTGATATTTCATACTGTTACGCGCAGGGAAATGTAACCCTTACAGGCTATAGCAGTGTTTACGGCGGAGGTTTTGCCGGTATAATTTCAGGCAGTGCAAAAGCCGAATACTCTTATGCCACGGGAAATGTAAGCATTATTAACATAGCACAAGGGAGTGGTGATAATTCATCAGTAGCAGGCGGTTTTGCGGGGTTTGCCAGAGAATTGTCGAACTGCTATGCTACAGGGAATGTGTTTGCTGATATAGCGGGGACAGGGGGTGTTGCAGAATTAAGTGCAGGCGGTTTAATTGGTGAATCTCGTAATAATTTTGATAGATGTTTTGCTATTGGCAGCGTTACCGCGCAGAGAAGCGACAACAACACTATAAATGCCGGCGGCCTTGTTGGGAGAGGAGCCACCAGCATAACCAACAGCGCGGCATTAGGCTCAAGCATTACCGCAACAGGCAGCGGCGCAAAAAATGTCGGGCGGGTTTTAGGCAGCGGTACAGGCACTTACACAAACAACCGCGCCAATAACAACATGGCTCTTTATGTAAGTTCCACTTACGCCGCAAGCATTCATGGCATAACCCCAACCTTGGCAGGAACAGGAAGCGATTTTAATGACGGCGAGGATGCCCATGACGGCAACTTCCGTCTCGGCACTTTCTGGCAAAATACAATGCTTTTCAGCCCTTCTGTTTGGGACTTCAGCGAATCGGGGAATAAGCGTCACCCAATACTTCGCGGCGTAAACGGCGTTGGGCTTTTAGGGGGACAGTGAGGCAAAAAAACCAAACAAAAATGACATATATGCATTCAAAATATTTGGCAGTATGGAAGAACTTGGTTTTGGATGCGAAATTTGCCTAACGCCCCAAATACAGCCATTGTCACCGGAAGTTTGCGCAATTTCAATATGGCATATTTGATAACTTTTACAGATAGCGAATTTGTTCGGTGTCAGCCTGACACTTTTTTGTAATGGAGGTATAATAATATTAAAATTCGGAGAAAAATATGGATTATGAATATAAAGAATATTATTTAAAGCATAAAAATAATTTAGTAATGAAATTTGCTTAACGAAAAAAAGGACAGTTTTTGCAGATGGTTAGATTGTGAAAATGAAACCGCAATAAAAAAAATAGGTTATCCGGGGTGGTACGATGAAAGTAAAAAAAGCGCTATTTTAAATATTATTTATGAAGGTTTAAGCAATAACGAAAGATTAAAAACAAATAAAGCAAAAAATGTTGTAAATATTGTAGAAGAACGATTAAAGAATTTTGAGAAAATAATAGGTAGCAAGAAACCTTTCCCTTAAGCGGTGACAGGCTTTTGCTTGACAGTTTCAAACGAAAATGACAGGATTTACCTATGAAACATAAAATAGGGACTTTTTTCATTTTTCTCTTTTCATTTTTCATTTGTACTTGCAATCTCTTCAATCCGCCTAATGACGATTACTGGGAAAAAATAGAGGAGGAAATTCGCTGGGCTAATGCGGAAAAAATTCAAGTTGATGTGGTCACCCAGCAAAATACAGGGCAGGCCCGATGGCCTGACAAATTCGGGGAAATCCGCAAAGGCTACGAGTTTACTGTAGAGTTTATTTCCACAGGCGATGTGCGGCTTGATACTTGGATTGCGCTTGCAGGCACTGTAGATATTTCAGGAAAAACCGCAGCCGAATTAAAGGATGAAGCTTATGACCTTGATGAAGTTGATAAAGACAAGATTAGCATAACTGACGATAAAAGCCCTACCGGATCAGATTTGGCAAATGTTACCATATACATTCCCGGCCCCATTACCCTTGTCCCCCTTTGCACAGACGAGCCTGAAATTATAGGGACTTACCCGACAGAATTATCTGATGGCAAGGAAGGTTATAAATATCCTCCCTTTAGAAACGATCAAGATTTTACATTTTACTTTGCATCCCGCCTTGATTCTTCGACAGTTGATTTCGGCGAAAAGGCTATAAGCATTACCATGCAGGATATTGATGAAAACGGAGATGGCGAGGATGCCTCAAGATATTTTAGAAAACCTCGCTGGGATAACGGGCAGAGGGCAATCATATTAGAACCTGGAAATACCCTCCCGCCTGAAAATAAATTATTTACTATAACTTTTGGCACAGAAATTAGAGGCTCTCTTTTTTCTACCCCGCTTGATGAGGCAGTTAGTTTTTCATGGATAATTGGTAACAGCGAAGATAAGGTGTCAATGAAAAGCTGGGAAGCAAAATTTCCTGATGCTGATTTTGGAGACATAACAGTAAGCTGGGAATACGAAGATAAAATTGCCCCTAATGATACAAGGGCATATTACAGGATAGACAATGGTCCGCCAACAAATATTGATTTTTCTGGTAATTCTGATAAGCAGATAGAAATCTCAAGCGTGCAGGCAATAAATACAAAAGATGTGCGGCAAGGGAACATAGAAAGGGCCAAACGCTTCGATGTGTATCTTGAATATATAGACAGTGCTGATCGAGTATTTAAAACCGAGGGGCCCTTGTCAATTTGGAATGTGCCGGGGATGTCAGTGAACGCGTCTAACACGGTTTATATCAATGAGCAATTAAAAATGAGCAATGAGCAAATAAGGGAGTTGTTTGAAGATGAAGGGATAAGCAACATTGTGTTGACGAGTAACATAACGCTAGAAAACTGGAATCCTGTTAGTTTCAGCGATAAAAAGTTCTACGGCAATGGACACACGGTTACGATTAGCAGCATGAATGCCGCCGCCGACACGGGGCTATTCGGCGTGGTGAACGGCGGTACAGTGCGCGACTTGACAGTGAACTATGAAACCGCAGAATACGATGCGGAAACAGGCTGGGCAGTAACTATAAACCCAACAACCGCCGCTCAATTTGGCGGTATAGCCGGAACAGCGGCAGGAAAAGCGGAATTTATCAATGTACTGGTAAAAGGGGCGGCAACTTTCAATGTAAGCGGCGACACCACCGCTTATGTTGGCGGGCTTGTGGGGCAGTTGGGCAATGCCGCCGATGATACGGCAAGTATATACAACGCTTACGGCAGCTTGAACCTTACCGTGGAAACGGCGAGTACAAGGGAGGCAGACGGCGCAATCTATGTCGGAGGTATAACCGGAAGCATGGGCAGCACATCTAATGGCAGTTGTGTAAGCGTAGAAGAAGCAAGCGTTGTGGGGAACATCACCGTAACGGCGAGCGGCCCCCTTAATGTCGGCGGAATAACGGGTTATATGCGGGGTAATACCGGAGGAGACGCCGTATTAAAAAATTCAAGTTATATGCAGGGAACTATCACGGTATCAATCGGTACCGGCGTTAGTAATATCGGCGGCGCTGTAGGAACTACCTATGGGGATGTTGCAATAGATTCCTGTTTTTCCCGGCAGGGCGGTTTTACTATAAGCAGAACAGGCAGAGGGGAGTTTAATACAGGGGGATTCATCGGCAATTTTCAAATAGGTTTGAACAGCAGCTTACCGGGGACAATAAGGAACTCATACAGTGTAGGCGATGTTAATGTTTCTGCCGGTGAAAGCTCTACCTCTGCCGTATATGCCGGAGGTTTTGCCGGACGTATCGCCGCCGATATTGAATACTGTTATGCTACGGGAAATGTAAGCGCATTTGGTTATAACTTTGTTTATGCCGGAGGTTTTGCCGGATTGTTTGTGACCACTGGCAATGTGGAAGCCCAATACTGTTACGCTGCAGGAGATGTAAGCGCCATTTTCAAAGGTACAGCAGAGGCTATTCTCTACGCAGGCGGATTTGTGGGCGACGGCAGCAGCGGCGAACTGTCGAACTGTTATGCTACCGGGAATGTGTTCGCCGACAGATTGGGGACTGCGCAATTATTCGTAGGAGGACTCGTTGGGCAGATAAACTCAAATGGGAAAATTAGCAACTGTTTTGCCACCGGCAGCGTTATTGCCCAACGTAGCGGCAGCATGGGCAGTATCAATGCCGGCGGTCTTGCAGGGAACGCCTTATTAACTGCTCCTGTAGCAAACAGCGCCGCTCTTGGCTCTAGCGTTACGGCAACCGGTGGTAGCACAAGATATGTCGGTCGTGTTTTTGGCAATAATGTTACCGGTGGCAAATCCAACAACCACGCCAATAACAGCATGAGGCTTTACAGCGACAGCACCTATAATGCAGACGAGCCGTCCAGTTATACCCCAACTCCAACACCGGCTGACAACAACCGCAACGGAGCAGATGCCGACATAAACGATGACTTTAAAAACCACTGGTTCTGGAGAGACACTATGCGCTTCAATCCTGATGTCTGGCTTTTCACTACGGTAGCAGAACGCGGTTATCCTATCCTGCGCGGCCCAAATGTCAACTTTGTCCCGGGCAGCGCATTAGGCGGCCAAGAGCAGGGCGTTATTGTCGGTACTCCGGCGAAAGAGACAATTACGCTGCCGGACAATACTAAGGTAACCTTCGATACATGGCAGCGGCTGAGGAGTTAGGGTGTCAGACACCGAATTCGTCTACCCGTTAGTCGCTATTTTACTATCAATATCTTCAATGGCGTTATTAACACGCTCGGTGTGGTATGTTTGGTTTAAAGCTATATTTCTCCCAGCATTTGTTTGGTTAGCTCGGGGGAGGAATACCAAAGAGTTACAGGTTCTCCCAGTCTTGTATTTACTTTTAAATGGATGTATCCGCCAGGCAGGTTCCATGAGCTTTGATAAGCCCTTAGCTCATTAATCATTCCGTCAAAAAGAAAAGTAGGGCCGAATTTGTCACGGAGTTCTTGCCGCATTTCACTGTAACATTTCATGTGCTCTTCCATGTTATAAGTGAGAAAATAATATGTGCCGCCCTGCAGTTTGTTATTTGAAAAATAAGCCAGCATATATGTTGCGTATCCGTTCACAATAACCCCTTCCCAAATAAGAGAATCAAGGCCATTGTTTTTTTCTCTGGATACAGGGTTTCCCATTCTTTTTATTACATCCTCCATGCTGGTTCCCCATGAAAAATTCTGAAAAGACACATCGGTTTCATAGATTTCGGATTCTTGATTGTTGCTGGTATTGTCTGCGGCGGATAAAATCATCAGCGGCATTATTAATATTAAAATGTACTTTTTAATAACAAAACTCCTAAGTACGCCGCTTTGCGGCGAATTAAATCTTCTATGACAATATCGGTATTTTTAGGGTCTATCTTTAATTGCTATTCATTACTAATTTTGTTATAATAAGCTAATGCGAAATGTATATGTAGATTATAATGCAACCACCCCTTTAAGACCGGAAGTGAAATCTGCAATTATTGAAGAGCTTGATATATATGGAAATGCTTCAAGTTTGCATAATTCCGGCAGGCTTGCCCGGGGGCGCATAGAAGACGCAAGGCAAAAAATTGAAAGCCTTATAGGGGCGCAGAACCAGACGGTCATTTTTACTTCCGGCGGGTCGGAATCGAATAATGCTGTTTTCCAAACCATGCGCCGTCTTGCTTCGGACAGTAAACGCTGTGAATTTATTGTAAGCTCTGTCGAACATCCCTGTGTGCTGAATACCGCAAAATACCTGCAAAGCATTGGTTTTAAAGTGATTTTTTTACCGGTTGATAGTTACGGAAAGGTAAAAATTGAAGCCTTAAAAAATGCGTTAAGCGAAAAAACCCTTTTTGTATCGGTAATGACAGCCAATAACGAAACAGGCATTATTCAAGACATTGCCGAAATTTCCGCTCTTGTAAAATCGGCAGGCGCATGGATGCATACGGATGCGGTTCAGGCGCTGGGGAAAATACCCGTTAATGTTGATGAACTGGGAGTAGATTACCTTACATTGTCGGCGCATAAAATTTACGGCCCCAAGGGAATTGGCGCTTTATATACCCGCAAGGGCTCTCCCCTGTTTCCGCTTATCCATGGGGGGCATCAGGAAAACGGCTTAAGGGCAGGCACCTACAACAATGCTGGAATTGCCGGTTTTGGAAAAGCGGCAGAACTTGCAGCAAATGAACTGGAAAAATACCAAATGGAAATAAGCCTGCTTCGCAAGCGTTTGCGCGAGGGGCTTGTTTCTGCAATTCCCAATGTTATAATTAACAGCCATATTGCAGAAGCGCTTCCCAATACGCTTAATGTTTCTTTTCCCGGCGCCGAAGGGGAGGCTATACTCCTTTCGATGGATATGGCAGGAATAGAGGCATCTACCGGGTCTGCCTGCGCTTCAGGCAGCCTGGATCCCTCCCATGTGTTAGTTGCAATGGGACTTGAGCCGGAAATAACCCACAGCTCTATTCGCTTTAGCCTGGGCTGGGGAACAAGTGCCGAAGATATAAATTATATTATAGAAATTCTGCCGCCCTTAATCGCAAGGCTTAGGGCAATATCGTCAGCGGACTGAAGGAGAAATTATGTCTAACTGGGTTTACTCGGATGAAGTAAAAGAACATTTTACCAACCCAAGAAATGTGCTTTTGGATGATGAAGGGGCTTTCGCAGCAAATGCCAGGGGGCAGATGGGAAATATGAAGTGCGGCGATCAGATGATCATGCTGCTTAAAATTGAAGATGATGTTATCACCGATGTACGTTGGAAAACCTACGGCTGCGCAAGCGCAATTGCTTCTACCAGTATGCTGTCGGAAATGATAAAAGGCATGAAAATAGAAGATGCTTATCAGATAAAGCCTGAGGACCTTGTAAAAAAACTAGGCGGCCTGCCTGCAATAAAAATCCATTGTTCGGTGTTAGGCGATAAAGCCCTGCGTGCCGCCATAGACGACCACCTTGCCAAAACCGGCAGGGCGGGGATGCTCAAGGAAGCAGCCACGGTAATTTGCAATTGCATGGGCATTACCGACAAGGATATTGAAAATGCCTTTAAAAACGGCGCACAAAGTTGGGAAGATTTACAGCAGGCAACAAAAATAGGCACTGTCTGCGGCGGCTGCAAAGATAAGGCCATGGAACTGCTTCACAGCCTTATTCACATTTACAGTTGATCCTTATCATGCGGGCTTATTTTCGACAGGTTTTTCCAAAAACTGTTCTCTGACTATATCTGCGTTCAAAAGCCCGGCATACAGGGCGTAAACAGCTATCTGCGTACGGTTTTTCAATCCGGTTTTTCGCTTGATCTTATAGACACAGTTACGCAGAGAACCGACACTCATGTTCAGATCCTCGGCAATTTCCTTGTCTGTACGCCCGTGAATAATACCTTCGAATATGCGCAGTTCGGTTACGGTAAAGGCGCAGCGGAAAATTGGCGGGTACAGGGGCAGGGAAAAAGCATGCACGGAAAAATAATGCATAACATGATTTCTAACGGCCTCGTTTATATACAGGCCGCCGTAAAAGACGCTTCGGATAGAAGAAGCAAGGTCGTTAAAGCCCCCCTGCTTGGGAAGGCAGCCGGAAATTCCTGCCCTAATAGCCTTGCCCACGGCATCGCCTTCATTGGGAGAATACAGGACGATAAGGGCGGTGGACGGGGAATTGCGTTTGATTATCGGCGCCAGATCGGGGCTGTCAATATCGTCCATGCTGAAATCCATGATAATAACATCAGGGTGGTCGGTCATTGCCGACCGCAATGCATGAAACCCGTCTTCTCCAACGCTTGTTAGTTTAAAATCATGCTGTTTGACCAAAAGTTCGGTTAAGATTTGCCTGTTGTGCCCGCTTTTACTGGCTACGGTTATGCTTATCATGGACCGCCCCCGAAAAATAAATTTTTAATTATCTATTACTAAAATATGAAAATATTTTTGCAAGGGCAATAAAAAAATCGCTAATTAAGAAAATTTATCCCCAATAAGGGCAGAATTCAGACAAAATCCGCTTGTTTCGGCAGTTTCATGGGCAATTTTACAGTCACGTCGCTGCATTGCAAGCCTAAAGAATAGCTTGTATAATACTAAATGCAAATGAAAAAAGTTTTATATACATTAATTTTGATAATACTGGCTGCCCCAAATATTTTTGCAGAAGAGCAAACAAGGGCGGAACAAGTAACAAGGGCACTTGCAAGAGCATACCCAAGGCAAATACAGCAGGTAGAATTTCGCAACGGCGACTGGGCTGTACTGCTTAGGGATACATGGTACTTTTATGCCGAGGGGAGAATGCTGCCCGAAAATTTAACGGCAAAAGCATCTGACTATAACCGCCTGCCTTTTTATTCTTTGCCTGCTGAATTACCGGAATGGGTAAGGCCAAACAAGGAAGAAGAGGAACGTTTTCGCAACTTTGCCAATAACAGAAGGCAAAACCGGCTTAGACGCCCGGCTTACTTTTTTGACGATCTCTGGCAGGCAGGCAGCCGAAGTGAATCGTATGATCGGGTAAAAACCATCCGTTTTTTGCAGCATCCCGTAACAGTTCATTATTTGATTCTGGAACATCTTTCGTTAGTCGAAATGCAAATTACCTCTGATGCAAGGAATGATCCTCAGGTTCAGGAATGGGTTAACAGCATAAGCAGGCTGGAAGGATGGAGCTGGCGGGATATTGCCGAAACCCAATCGCGCTCATACCATTCTTACGGCCTTGCCGTAGACATCATTCCAAAATCATACAATGGCATGGAAGCATACTGGCTTTGGACAATAAGCCGCAGAGAAGACTGGTGGAATATTCCTTACAGCCAGCGTTATCATCCCCCGCAGGCAGTAATAGCCGCATTTGAAAAATATGGATTTATCTGGGGCGGCAAATGGTCAATTTTTGATACCATCCACTTTGAATACCGCCCTGAAATATTGATTTTAAGCGGGAGACCGCCGGAAATACAAAGGTAAGTGTCATTTGCCGGATTTCATCGTTAGAGCATTAAATACATAATCCGCAACGTCAAAAGCGATTTTGTACCCATTACACGCTATCGGGTAGGCATGAGGTTCTACCTCATTTGTTATAATGTTTCCTATAGCCGATATACACGCATCGTTTATTGGACATTTTTCACAGCCTTTAACGAATCCTAGATTATTGACCTTGTTCAACATCGTTTGATTCATACCCGAAATAACATTGCCTAAACATAAGTTATTATTACCTACAGCCGAAGCATAAGGATAAACATCGCCGTTAGCCGCTACCGAATACACCAAATCACGCTTTACCTGTGTTTTGCTAAGGCCAAACTTGCTCGAATAAGCCCTAAGCATTTCGTCAATTTTATTTATTTGTACTTTGTTTCCTTCGTTTATCCATTTGATGTAAGTATCCGCAATCTTGAAAAATTCTCTGCGTAAAATTTCAACATGATCGGATTTCCAGGGCGACTTGTAATCTATAAAAAAACTCATAGACTTAAAACCTAAGCTTCTTAGGTGCAGAACGTTGTCATGCCAAATGCTAACATTGTTTACATCAATTACGCTTGCAGACCCTATTTTGTATTTTTCTATAGCATTCTTGTATAGGGTTATATCCAAAACAGGCTTCATCTCTTTGTTCACTCTGTTAGTGTCGTTCAGCAAGCCGTCATACGATATACTTATATGAATTTTGTTTTTGTCAGCATATTCAAAAAATTCGTCAGTTAACAAGGTTCCGTTGGTTGTAACATCCAAGGGGACATCACGGGTTGTTTTTCTTTGTATATATTCGGTGATATGCCGTATCAATTCAATCTCTAACAAAGGCTCGCCGCCGAAAAAGGTTACTTTAGCATATTTGCCGCAGTTTTGCAGCAAATAATCCACAGCGGCTTCGGCAACCTCGGCGGGCATAGATTCGTTACCGTGCGTCATAAAACAGTATTTGCACTGCATATTGCAACGCTCGGTCAAATGCAAAACAATATTGTTGATGTCTATTTTTTTATTCGTCATTAGGGCAGTCTGAACAGTAACACGGATCGCACTCACACGGCTCGGTAGTGCAATTATACCATGAGCCTGCACCGCCGTTTGGAAGATAGCATGAACTAAATAATCCCGCCGAAATTGCAATAACACCGCCGGCTATAGCCATGCGTTTTTTTATCGACTGTTTTTTAGCCGCGACTTCTTTTGCATCGTAACATTTTACCTGTAAATCGTTCATAAGCATGCTCCTTCCTAAATAGTATATTATTTTAATCACGCATTCTCAAGAGGTTTCTTCTTCTCGTCATGAGTACATTCATAACAGTAACACGGATCGCACTCACACGGCTCGATAGTGCAATTATACCATGAGCCTGCACCGCCGCTTAGATAATCGTAGCATGAACTAAATAACCCCGCTGAAATTACAATAACACCGCCGGCTATAGCCATGCGTTTTTTTATCGACTGTTTTTTAGCCGCGACTTCTTTTGCATCGTAACATTCTACTTTTAAATCGTTCATGTGCATGCTCCTTCCATGATAATAATATACCATATTGTAGGCATTTTGTCAAGGAAAGCTCTTGCAAAACTGAACCTCCCCTCAAACAAAAAAAGGGCTGTCCTTATTGGGACAGCCCTTGTGGTTAGCGTTTAACTAGAACGGTCTTTCTGAAAGGTACTTGTATTCCTTCCATACCCGCTCGGCATGAGTTTTGGCTTTTGCCAGCAGCATGTCTGCACGGGCAGGGTCGGCGGCTTTAAGGCTCTTGAAACGGACTTCCTTGTACATAAAATCTTCTATGCTGGTTGTCGGGTCTTTTGAGTCAAGCTGGAAGGGGTTTTTTCCCTGTTCTTTAAGCCTGGGGTCGTAGCGGTATAAAGGCCATAAGCCGCTTGTTACAGCCGCCTTGCCTTGCTCAAGTCCCCGGCTCATATCAATTCCGTGGCTGATACAATGCGAGTATGCGATTATCAGTGACGGGCCATTATACGATTCAGCTTCACGGAAAGCCTTGATTGCGTGAGCCATATTACCGCCCATTGAAATCTTGGCAACGTAGACATAACCGTAACTCATGGCAATTGCGCCCAGGTCCTTTTTGGCAATGTCTTTTCCCGCAAAGGCAAATTTTGCAATTGCGCCAAACGGAGTGGCCTTGGACATCTGGCCGCCGGTATTGGAATAAACTTCCGTATCCATACAGAGAAGGTTTACATTTTTGCCCGATGCGATTACATGATCAAGCCCGCCAAAACCAATGTCGTAAGCCCAGCCGTCACCGCCGAATCCCCATATTGAACGTTTTACAAAGAAATCGGCAAGCGAAAACAGTAGTTTTGCTGTCGGCTTAGTATCGTTTTTAATGGCAGCTTTTAGCTCGTCAATGTTTGCCCTAAGTTCGTCTATGGCAGCATCGTCCGCCTGGCCGTTGGAAAGAATCTTGTCGATAATGGCGGCGGCAATTCCTTCGCTCTTTGCCTTTTCCGCAATTTCACGGGCATGAACTGCCAGTTTGTCGCTAGTCAGACGGAAGCCCATGGCAAATTCGGCAGCGTCTTCAAAGAGGCTGTTCGACCATGAGGGCCCGCGTCCTGCGGCGTTCTTGCAATACGGAGTGGTTGGCAGGTTGCCGCCGTAAATCGAAGAACAGCCTGTTGCATTTGCAATTATTGCCCTGTCGCCGAAAAGCTGGGACATAAGTTTGATATAAGGAGTTTCACCGCAGCCGCCGCAGGCTCCGGAGAATTCAAACAAGGGGCGTTTGTAGGCTAGGGCCTTTGGCGTATCCCCTGCTGCCGGGGTTTCGGGCAGGCTTAGGAAGTAATCCCAAACAGCCACTTGCTCGGTATGGTATTCATGGTCATCGGCATAGGACTTCCATGAAAGAGCCGTAGGTTTGCTGGTATCCTTGGACATCGGGCAAACATTAAAGCAGAGGCCGCATTCATAGCAGTCTTCGCAGGCAATAACCAATGTCGCTTTTTGGCCGTCAACCGGTTTGGGCCTGACTGCCGCAGCCTTGAAGCCCTTGGGAGCTTTTGCCGCCTGGTCATCGCTTAGGTTTTTCATGCGGATACAGGCATGGGGGCAAACCACAGTACAGATTCCGCACTGGGTGCAAACATCCGGATTCCACACAGGAACCCGCTCTGCAACAGAACGTTTCTCGTACTGGCTGGTTGCCGTGGGGAAGGTTCCGTCTTCGGGAATGCTGCTGACAGGCAGGGAATCACCGTCTTGTATTGATACGGTTCCCAGCGTATCCCTTATCCAGTTGTCTTTTGCAGTTGCAAAAGGTTTTTTCTTATGGATATTGCCTTCTGTAGAAGACGGATAATTCACCTGTTCTATTGCGCCTAAGGACGTGTCTACTGTTACATAGTTTTTCTCAACTACATCCGCGCCTTTTTTGCCGTAGGAATGTTGAATGTGTTCCTTCATAAGTTTAACCGCTTCGGCTTCCGGTATTATGCCGGAAATCTTAAAGAAAGCAGCCTGCATAACCGTATTGATGCGATTCCCCATCCCTGTATTGCGGGCAATCTCGGCGGCATTGATAACATAGAATTTTAATTTTTTATCAATGATTTGTTTTTGGGCTTCGACAGGGATATTTTTCCATACATCAGCCGCATTGAAGGGGCTGTTAAGAAGGAAGGTGCCTCCGGACTTGACGCTCTTTAGCATGTTATATGTTTCCATATAGGAAAATTTATGACAGGCAAGGAAGTCCGCCGTATTGATAAGATAGGGCCTGCGTATAACGTTCTTTCCAAAGCGAAGGTGGGAAACGGTAAAACCGCCTGATTTTTTCGAGTCGTAAGAGAAATAGGCCTGCGCATTAAGTTCCGGTTTTGCTTCGCTTATTATCTTGATTGAGTTTTTATTTGCGCCGACTGTCCCGTCCGCACCGAGACCGTAGAACAGAGCCTCGTTAAGGCCTTCTTCTTCCATAACAAAAGCCGCATCGTAATCCAGGCTTTTGCCAAGAACATCGTCATTAATGCCAACGATAAAGCTGGCGGTTTTTTTACCGGAAAGATTGTCAAATACCGCTTTAACCATAGCGGGGGTGAATTCTTTTGAACCCAGACCGTAACGGCCTCCAAGAACAAGGGGGTTGGCGGTAAAAGTACCTGCGGCCTGCATTTCAGCAATGGCTGTGCGGACATCTTCGTATAAAGGTTCTCCAGGGGATCCTGGTTCTTTTGTACGATCCAGAACGGCAATAGCCTTGACAGTAGAAGGCAGCGCGCTGACAAATAATTTTGCATCGAAAGGACGGTAGAGGCGGACTTTGACAATACCGAGTTTTTCGCCCTTTGCATTAAGGTAGTCGATAGTTTCTTCGCAGGTATCCGCACCGGATCCCATTATAATGATTACTTTATCTGCATCTTTTGCCCCGTAATAATCGAAAATATGATACGAACGGCCTGTAAGTTTGGCATACTTGTCCATTTCTTCCTGCACGATGGCGGGAACTTTTTCGTAGTATTTGTTCACGCCTTCACGCCCCTGGAAGTAAGTGTCGGGGTTTTGGGCTGTACCGCGAATCGAGGGGGTTTCCGGAGTAAGGCCTCTTGTACGGTGGGCGGTAACAAGATCATCATCAATCATTTTACGCATATCATCGTAAGAGATTTCTTCGATTTTTTGCAGTTCATGGCTTGTGCGGAAACCGTCAAAAAAATGAAGGAAAGGGACGCGTGAACGAAGGGTGCTTGCATGGGAAATAAGTGCCAAATCCATAACTTCCTGCACATTGTTGGAAGCTATCATCGCCCAGCCTGTCTGCCGGCAGGCCATAACATCCTGGTGGTCGCCGAAAATAGAAAGGCTCGATGTTGCCAAAGCCCTTGCGGAAATGTGGAAAACTGTAGAAGTAAGTTCCCCGGCAACCTTGTACATGGTGGGAATCATCAGGAGGAGCCCCTGAGAAGCCGTAAAAGTTGTAGAAAGAGCGCCTGTCGTTAGAGCGCCGTGTACAGCCGCCGCCGCTCCGGCTTCGGACTGCATTTCTACTACATCGGGGATAGTCCCCCAAATGTTTCTAATGCCCTGGGCAGAAAACTCATCAGAGAGCTCTCCCATAGGGCTGGAAGGGGTAATTGGATAAATCGCAATTACTTCGCTAAGAGCGTGGGCAACATAGGCCGCCGCATTATTACCATCAATCATAACCATCTTTTTCTGTGACATAATTCTTCCTTATAAATTTGATAAGATAATGAATATTACACTGAAAAGTGGTATTTGTTCAAGTGTTGCGATGCCTTAATCCAGCCTTTGCAGGTCTTTTTTTACATAGTTTGGAAGAACAAAAGAAGCCTTGTGCAGTTCTGTATTATAGTAGCTTGTTTCAATTCCCAGGGTGTTCCACTTTTTTTCGTCAAAAACTAAAGGGTTTGTGTTGCTGTTTTTGCTCGCAAAGCCAAAAAGCCAATGGCCGGATTGATAAGTTGGGATAAAAGCCTGATACACAAAGCAGCTTTCGCTTGGAAAGGATTCTTTTATCCTTTTATGGGAACGCCTCATTGCTTTGGAGGTTATTTCGTAATAAGGGCTTTCGTGCTGGTTTACAAGGATACCGTTTTTTTTAAGCGCCTTATAACAGCTATTGTAAAAAGCGCTGGTAAATAACCCTTCGCCAACGCTTATAGGGTCGGTAGAATCAACGATGATAAGATCGTATTTATTTTCTTTGCGGGAAACAAAATCTACGCCGTCTTCAAAAAAAAGGCTGACACGGGGATCGTCCAGGCGGCATGATGTAAAAGGCAAAAATTCTTTGCAAATTTCAACCACCCGCCTGTCAATATCAACCATATCGATTTTTTCTATGGAAGGATACCTGGCAAGTTCCCTTACAGTCCCGCCATCGCCGCCTCCGACAACAAGCACTTGCTTTATATCCGGGGCTGCTGCCATGGGAACATGAACGATCATTTCGTGGTATATAAATTCGTCTTTTTCTGTAAGCATAACAACATCGTCAAGGGTAAAAAAACGCCCGAATTCAGGAGAATCATAAACATCTATCTGCTGAAAATCGGTTTTTTCCGAATAAAGATGCCTTGAAATTTTAATGGAAAAGCAGACATCAGGGGTATGAAACTCTGTAAACCATAACATTTTATGATTCTTCCTCCTGTTCCCTGTCACAATCTTTGTCAATTGTGCCGTATACATTCATGCCGTAAAAAATTTCTATCATTTCACGGGAGATTTTATCGCGTATATCCCTTCGCAGATCCGGGCTTAATTCATAAGCGTCCATGTTAAAAAGATAATCGTTAAGAACTATTTCGTTCCTCATCATTTTTGTATGAAAATAATTTGATTGGTACACATTGATATCTATTGCATCATACTTATGTAATATTGAACAATCAATAAAATTCTGAATTGAAGTAATATCATGATCCAGATAAAATTTATTCCCGTTCAAGTCGCGGGTAAAACCCCTAACGCGGTAATCTATGGTGATAATGTCTGAATCAAAGCTGGAAATAAGGTAATCAAGGGCTGTCAACGGGCTTATCATTCCGCAGGTTCCTACATCTATATCGACACGGAATGTTGACACTTCATTATCGGGATGGCTTTCGGGATATGTATGGACGGTAACATGGCTTTTATCCAAATGTCCCACAACGCTCTCGCGGTGTATTACCGGCAGCATGACAATGGACTCTCCGCCATTGCATGAGGGGTCTGTTTTTTTTATGGATTCCTCTGCGATAAGAAGCACCACGCTTGCCCCCTGGGGGTCGTAATCCTGGCGGGCAATGTTAAGGACATGAGCCCCAATCAGATCGGTAACATGGCAAAGAATCCCTGTAAGACGTTCGCTGTTGTACTGTTCGTTGATGTAGGCAAGGTAATCCTTTTTTTCACGTTTTGTACGGGCATAACATACATCATAAATATTAAAACTTAAAGTTTTTGTAAGGTTGTTAAACCCATAAAGTTTAAATTTTTTCGCCAAGGCCGGTCACTCCTTAATATGAATATTATATAATTCATACTAGAAATTGGAGAAAATGTCAATTAGGGAGTGAATTTTACTCATCTTATGCAAAGAATTAATCTAATAGCAGAAAAATATGCTGTGAAAAATTTAGTGCAGGACAGCAGAAACGTGTTCTATGAACACGACCCTGCTCCGGACTCGACGGCTGTTTAAACTTGGGGCAGCCGTATGTCCTAAGCAGGGTTTCTGCTGCTCCACTAAAGCAATTCCTAGCATATTTTTCTGCCGTTATTTAATTGTGCATAAGGCGAGTAAAAGAAGGTGGGGGGCGCCTGTGCAATTATCTTTACAACCCGCTTGACAAATTAGTTAGGATATACTAACTTTTAAATAGTTAGTTAAGACTTACCGTTATGGAGTTATAATGCAGACATTAAAAGAAATAAAACCCGGTTTAACAGTGCGGGTGGTAAAAATAAAAGGCGAAGGCCCTGTAAAACGCCGTATCATGGAAATGGGCATTACAAAAGGGGTTGAGGTACATGTCCGTAAGGTTGCCCCGCTAGGCGATCCTATGGAAGTAAAAGTTCGGGGCTACGGGCTTTCCCTGCGAAAAGCAGATGCAGAAAACATAGAAGTAGAGTCAGAAGTAGAATCAAAAGGAGAATTGAATGGCTGTAAAAATTGCCCTTGCAGGAAATCCTAACAGCGGCAAAACGCGTTTGTTTAATTCCCTTACCGGCTCGAACCAGTTTGTAGGAAACTGGCCTGGTGTAACTGTGGAAAAAAAAGAGGGTAAATTAAAAGGGCACGAAGATGTAATTATCACGGATCTGCCGGGCATTTATTCCCTTTCCCCGTATTCGCCGGAAGAAATAGTTACGCGCAACTATTTAACAGACGAACGCCCGGATGCTATCCTCAACATAATTGACGGCACTAATATAGAGCGTAATTTATTCCTTACAACCCAACTGACCGAGCTTGGAATTCCACTTGTAGCGGCAATCAACATGATGGATATTATAGAAAAAAATGGCGGCAAAATTGACACCGCCCGGCTTTCCAAAGAACTTGGCTGTCAGGTTGTGGAAATGTCCGCTTTGAAAGGCTACGGTGTTACAGAGGCAGCAGATGCGGCTGTCAAGGCGGCGGACAGGGAGCATACCATCCCGCGGCACATTTTTTCCGGCGGCGTGGAACATACGCTTGCGCATATCGAAGAAGCTGTTCTTCATAAATTGCCGCAGGAACGGCAGCGTTTTTTTGCTGTAAAATTATTTGAACGTGATAAGGAGATTATTAAAAAACTCGGGTTGAAACCGAAACAGGTTGCCCATATTGAAGATGACATCAAACGGCGCGAGGAAGAACTTGATGATGACAGCGAAAGTATTATCATCGCCGAACGCTATAACTTTATTGAGGCACTCGTAAGGAACTCTGTGAAAATCAAGAACAAGGGGCACATGTCAGTCTCGGATAAAATCGACAAGGTAATTACCAACCGTGTTTTAGCGCTTCCAATTTTTGCGGCAGTTATGTTCATTGTTTATTTTGTTTCGGTTACCACCATAGGTTCTATTGCTGCCGAGTGGGCAAACGAAGGTTTATTCGGTGAAGGCTGGTATTTTTTCGGCACATGGGTTCCCGGCATCCCTGTCCTGTTAGGCGATTTCCTTGAAGCCATCAACTGTGCAGGATGGCTTCAAAGTTTGATTGTAGACGGCATAGTCGCAGGAGTGGGCGCGGTACTTGGTTTTGTGCCGCAAATATTCATCCTCTTTATCTTCCTTGCATTCCTTGAAGGCTGCGGTTACATGGCGCGTATCGCCTTTATCATGGACAGGATTTTCCGGCGTTTCGGGCTGTCGGGCAAATCCTTTATCCCTATGCTTATTGGCACCGGCTGCAGCGTACCCGGCATTATGGCCTGCAGGACAATCGAAAATGACCGTGACCGTAAATTGACCATTATGACCATTTCATTTATCCCCTGTTCTGCCAAGCTGCCGGTAATAGCCCTGATTGCAGGCGCCCTTTTCGGCGGAACATGGTGGGTCGCCCCCAGCGCTTACTTTATCGGTATAGCCGCTGTTGTTTGTTCCGGTATAATTTTGAAAAAGACAAGAATCTTCGCCGGTTATGCCGCTCCCTTTGTCATGGAACTTCCTGCCTACCACTGGCCGACTGTAGGCAATATTTTGCGGAGCATGTGGGAACGAGGTTGGTCATTCATCAAAAAAGCCGGCACCATCATCCTTTTGGCAGCAATATTTGTATGGTTTGCTTCAAGTTTCGGATGGGACGAGAGCGGATTCGGCATAGTTGACATGGAAAACAGCATTCTTGCAATATTTGGCAGGGCTATTGCTACAATTTTTGTGCCCCTGGGCTGGGGAAACTGGCAACCGGCAGTCGCCGCTCTTACCGGCCTGATAGCCAAAGAAAATGTGGTCGGTACTTTCGGCATCCTCTACGGCCAGGGGGAGCTTGCCTCAAGCTTTACAGCCCTGAGCGCTTTTTCCTTCCTTGTGTTCAACCTGCTTTGCGCCCCTTGTATTGCGGCAATGGCGGCGATAGGGCGGGAGATGAAAAGTGCCAAATGGTTCTGGTTCGCCATCGGCTACCAGAGCCTCTTTGCCTATATTGTGTCGCTGTGCATATATCAGTTTGGCAGATTGTTTTAGGGACAATTTAGTAAAATCGGTTGAAAACAAATTATAAATATGATAGATTATTCTCATGGCAGAGAAAACCCCTCCTCCCTTACTGCGAGATGTACTGGGAGAAAATAAAGATTATATTAATGTGTGTCTTAATCTGGATATTGCTGTTATCTGTTTCAACAGCGAAACAAGAAATAAAAAGCATATGCCTTTTAAAATACTTTATGGAAACAATCCCAAATTCTGGAAAATAGAAGACGGATCATGGGATTTCTATATTACCAATGGTGATTATATAAAAATAAAAGAGGCCGCAGTGCTGCCGCAACGGGTACTTCCTGTTAATGACACGGCTGCGGATGATGAGCCTGTAAAAGAAGTCTCAGCAGAGACTGTTAAAGCAGAGCCTGCTAAAATAGAGCTTGCCAAAACAGAACCTTTGATTGTTGCAGAAACCGTTAAACGAAATGAATCTGATCCAGAAAAAGCTTTTGAAGAAGAATACAAGTCACTTGCCGCCATGCCGACTCCCATGCGAATCCAGAAAATCAATGATGATAAAACCCAACTGGACCTGCTGATTATCCAAAAACCTCGGCAAAAAGAACGTGTAACAGAAGCGCTTATTAATACTACAAGGGATGCGGTTCTGCATAACCACGCAGCGTTGATGAATGTCATAAATCTTTCAGGTGATGAAGCAAAAGAACAAACCCAAAACCTTGTAGATTCTACCAAAGAACTTGTTAAATCATCTGTGCAATTAATTACAACTGATATATTTAACGATGAATTAATGAATACTCTGGTATCTAAATCGAACGGTACAATAATCCAGCACATGATACGGGTTTATCTTAACGGCCTGGCTTTTATGGCCTACTACAACAAGCTGGTTTCAACATCAAGCGCTATTGTAAAAATGCGTATCTCTTTTGACGAAAAATATAAAGAATTTTACGCGCATCTTCTGCCCCATGTTCATCCCGACCAACTTAATCTTGAGAAAGTTTATTTGGGCGGAATGGGGGCAATTTCGGAAAATGAATTTTATAATTGGGCGGCAGGATTTTTGGTTCATGATATAGGAAAGGCTTTTGCTGTTGAATACCATGAAGGCGAGGCCGCATATGACCGCGAAATTGTTACAGAGCATGTAAAGGCCGGTTATACGTCAATAATGAACAAAACAAATTATCCAAAAGATGTAGCCCTAATAACCGGGTACCACCATGAGTATTACGGCGACCCGGCGGGGTATGGTTATTTCCGCAGTTATCTTGAGTATTTTCAAAAAAAGAATCCTTTTTCCAGACGAAATGCCTGCATTGCGTTTAACGTTGAATCTATTATTAACTGCGAAGCACTGGCTTTTTTCCCGGCAAAGGTACTGGAAATTATTGATGTATATGACAGCGTTACCGACCCTAACCGCAAATATCGCAAGGCCATGAAACCGGAAGAAGCATTAAATATGATGTGCGAAGAATTTATTATTAAGCATCAAAAACTGGATATAATTCTTTTTGATATATTTTCCGATTTTGTTAGAGAGAGTATGCTGCAAGCTTAAACGACAGATTTAATTATGAAAAAAAGAACATACACTAATAATAAATTTTTGTTATTTTCCTGTATACTTTTGCTGATTGTTTTTTCTGTAGCAATTATGACTTATGGAATTTCCGTACGCCAAATCAACCGCTCATATATAGAACAGCAACTTTCCATAGCATCGGAAACCTTAAGGCTGCGCCTCGCGACAACAATAAACAACGAACTGCCGCTGGTAATGAAATTGGGCGATACTCCTGTAATACGCCAGTATTTCACGAATCCGTCAGATTCGTATCTTAGGGATCGTGCCCTTGCCGAGTTTGAACTGTACCGCGAGCATTTCAGAACCAAGCTTCTCTTCTGGGTTAATGATGTTGATAAGATATTTTATTTTACGGGCAATGATCCTTATATCATGGATCCTGATAACCCGGAAGATTATTGGTACAACCTTACACTGCACCATACGGAAACTCATAATTTGAATATCAACTATAATCCTGAACTGCGTCAAATTAATCTTTGGATCAATGTTCCGGTATTTTCGGATGATGGAACAAGAAGGCCCCTGGGAATGCTTGGAACCGGTATTAACCTTACAGAATTCTCGGATTTTGTAGCTACCGCATACAGGGAATTCGATAAAAATATTATTTCCTATATGTTCAACAAGTTCGATGAAATTACTTCGGCCATTGATATTCTGTTGATACACAACAAAGTCCGCATTGATGAGCATCTGGGAGAAGCCGGGGCGCAACTGCTCAGTATTGCCCGCACGCTCTCTGATTCTGATGTTCAGACCTTCACAAGCGGCGGCAACATATATCAGATACGATCCATCCCTGCAATGGAATGGTATCTGGCGGTAAGTTACCCGGAACCCGGTTTTTGGGCATTGAACCAATCAATGAACATGGTATTTTTTGGAATGTTGATTCTTATTTTAATCATGTTCATCATTATGAATCTATATATTTACCGCTCAGAAAATACATTGGCAGAAAGTAATATTCGGCTGCTTGAAGCAAACAGGAAAGCAGAATCCGCTTCTGCGGCCAAAAGCGATTTTCTTGCAAATATGAGCCACGAAATACGCACGCCCATGAACGCCATTACCGGAATGTCGGAATTGCTTCTTCGCAGAAAACTGCCCGATGATGCCCGCTCTGACGCTCAGGATATAAAACAGGCGGCAACTAGCCTTATTTCGATTATTAATGATATTCTTGACTTGTCAAAAATCGAAGCGGGAAAACTGGAAATTATTCCCGTTAAATACATACTTTCATCTTTAATAAATGATTCGGTAAACATTATCCGGATGCGGCTAATCGAAAAGCCTGTTAATTTAATCACTCAAGTAGATAAAAATATACCCTACAATCTTTTTGGTGACGAGGTGCGTCTGCGCCAGATCATTATCAACCTTCTTTCCAATGCGGCAAAGTTTACCGACGAGGGGCAGATATGTTTTTCAATTGCCGCGGAAAAAAAGACGGAAAAGCAAATATGGCTAAAGATTACAATCAGCGATACCGGGCGGGGAATTAAACCGGAAGACCAGGAAAAACTTTTTTCGGATTTTATGCAGGTTGACACCAAAAGAAACCGAACTATTGAAGGGACGGGCTTAGGTCTTGCAATCACCAGGCGGCTCTGCGATGCCATGGGTGCAAGCATATCCATGACAAGCGAATACGGGAAAGGCTCGTGTTTTACGGTAATTATCCCTCAAGAGATTGACATTAATTCTCCTTATCCGGCGACAAATGAGGCGCTGGATTATAATTACCGCTCTAAACCTATGAGCGGAAACTATATATTCCCCAAGGCCCGGCTTTTGATTGTGGACGACATTCCTTCCAACCTGAAAGTAGCGGAGGGACTTTTGGCCCCTTACGAGGCGGCAATTGACACCTGCTTAAGCGGCAAAGAGGCAATTGAATTGATAAAACGGCGCAGGGATCAGGGCGGCGGAGATTACGATATTGTTTTCATGGATCACATGATGCCCGAAATGGACGGCGTAGAAACAGTCAGACAAATAAGGGAATGGGAGAGGGAAGCAGGGATCAGGGAACAGGGATCAGGGAACAGGGGGTGTGAAATGGAAGATTTCGGTGATTCAATGAAGATAAGCGATACAACAAATCAAGATATTTGCTCATCACTTCCTTATTCACAAACCACCCCCCTAACACCCCAACCGCTGCCCCCTGCCCCCTGTCCCCTGCTCCCTGTAATTGCCTTAACGGCTAACGCTGTTTCGGGCATGAGGGAAATGTTCATGGAAAAAGGGTTTAGCGATTTTCTTGCCAAACCGATTGATGTTATGAAGCTGGACGAAATACTTAACCGCTGGATAGCGGAAGTAAAAAAAGAAAAGCAGTTTGTTAATCTTCACCAACCAATGGCAGACCCAAAGCTGATACAGGTATTTTGCCGCGATGCAAAAGACGGAATTGTAACTTTGCGTCAAACTATAGAAAACGGCGACATTAAGCGCTTTGCCACTGCTGTTCATTCGATGAAATCCGTGCTTGCTTACCTTGAAGAAAACGAAGCTTCCGCTGCGGCATACAATCTGGAGAAAGCCGCTCTTAAGGGCGACAAATATTTTATGTCAGCTAACACGGAAAGTTTTATTAAGACGCTTGAAACCATAATTCAGTGTTTAGACCCGCAAAAACATTTTGACGGGAAATCAAATGTATCTGAGGATGTTTCGTCATCTGAAGAAGCCTCGGCATCAGAAGAAGCCGTGGCATCTGAAGAAGCCGCTTTTTTAATCGAACAATTAAAGAAAATACGAATTGCCTGCGAGGATTACAATGCCAAGGCAGCCTATGCAATCCTTGACCAGTTAAAAGAAAAATCATGGAAAGCCGAAACAAGAGCCGCCCTTGAGCGTATCCGTGATACATTATATTTGCACAGCGATTTTGAAGAAGCCTGCAAACAGATTGATGTAGCTGTTGGCGGCAGGGTACAGGTGTGAAAAAAACAGGTCTTGGTTTATTTGCTTTATCTCTCAAAAACCTCAAGGCAAAGCCGGTGCGTACTGCCTGCCTTGTGGTTGTTGCGGCAATACTCTCCCTTACCCTTTTTGGCGGATCTATCCTGGTATTAAACCTGCGGCGCGGGCTAACGGTAATGACACAGCGTTTTGGCGCGGACTTGATGGTCGTTCCCAAAGGTTCCGAGCAAAGTGCAGAAGCCTTATTGCTTAGAGGTGAACCTGGCTTTTTTTACTTTGATGCAAAGATAAACGACAGAATAGCCCAAACAAATGGTGTTATACGCGCTTCACCTCAATTTTTTCTTGCTTCACTTTCAGATTCAGGATGCTGTGATGCGGCTTTTCAGCTTATCGCTTATGATCCCGCGACTGATTTTGTTGTTCAGCCCTGGATTTCAGAAAAATTCAGCGGGCAGGTCTCTGACGGGCAAATTGTGATTGGAAGCCGCATTACCCAAAGGCCAAACGGTACTGTTCAACTGTATGGCCATGAATACCCGGTGGCGGCGCGGCTTTCACAAAGCGCCAGCGGTTTTGACACTTCAATTTTTATGACCATGAACACGATGGAGCATCTTACCGGAAACGCTAATGCGCTAGGTATTGACTTTCAGGTAGACCGCTACGAAGGACAAGTGATTTCCACGGTTCTGGTTCAAACAGATCGGTCAATAAATCAATCTTTAATTGCCCGTAATATTCGGGCGCAAAATCAAAATGTAGAAGTGCTGTCTTCTCAAAGCATATTTTCCAATTTTACCAAAGTATTATCGGGACTTGTAAAATACATACAAGTTTTTTCCATTGCGCTATGGGCATTGGCAGTTATTGTGCTTTCAGCGGTGTTTTCGGGAATTATCCACGAGCGTAAAAAAGAATTCGCCCTTTTGCGAATTTTTGGAGCGACAAAAAAACATCTTGCAGGCATTGTGTTAAGCGAATCTTTTATAGCAGGGCTTATCGGCGGAGCGGCAGGAATTTTTCTTGCAAGCCTTACTGTCTTTCCTTTCTCTGCACTTATCAGCGGGCGGCTTGAATTACCCTACATTGACGCTCCGTTTATACAAGTCCTTCTGCTTGGTTTTGGAAGCCTTTTACTTTCTTCCATTGTCGGGCCTCTTTCTTCTCTCTACTCGGCAATTCGGATAAGCAAAGCCGAAACATATTTTACCATGCGGGAAGGCGAATAAATGAGCGTACTGGAACTTAGGGAATTAACCAGAGAATACAAACGCGGCGGTAAAATTTTTAATGCCGTAAACCGTGCGGATCTTTGTGTAGAAGCTGGGGACTTTATAAGCATTATAGGAAGAAGCGGAAGCGGAAAAAGCACTTTGCTCAATATGAGCGCGGGGCTGATAAAACCTTCCGCCGGAAATGTTTTTTTTGACGGAACAGATATTCATAAACTAAACGACCGTGACATTTCTTTTTTTCGCAATGAAAAAATAGGCTACGTTCCCCAGGGGCAAAGCCTGCTTTCAAATTTTACGGTTTTGGAAAATGTTTGTATCCCCTGGTTTTTATCCAAACGCCAGGGAGATCCAACGGAACGCGCTTTTACTCTGCTTGAAAAAACAGGCATAGGCCATCTTGCGAATTCATTTCCCAAAGAACTGTCAGGCGGAGAAATGCGGCGTACCGCGATAGCCCGCTCTCTTATTAACAAGCCGGCTCTTCTTATTGCCGATGAGCCCACTGGCGATTTAGACACTGAAACAACCGCAGAAATAATGCAGGTCTTGGCAGGTATAGCACAGGAAGGAACGGCTGTGCTTATCGTTACCCACGAGCTTGATACGATTTCTTACGGTAACAAAACATATAAAATGGACAATGGCAATTTATCCCTGCATTCGCAGGATAAAAAATTATAGGAGTAATGTTATGAAAAAAAGAATTATTGGTATTATTGTTGCTGTTCTGGGGCTTTTGCTCTCTCTTGGACCTCAGTTTCTTTTCAAGGTCTGCGATTCTGACCCTGTTATGAAATGCCACTGGACGGCACAGGCGGAAATAGGCATAGGGATAATAATTTTCTTGTTAGGCATAAGCCTGGTCATCTTTAAGGACATTAGAATACGGCTTGGGTTGAGTATTGGTATATTTCTTTCAGGTGTTTATGCCCTGCTTTTACCCCATATGCTTATAGGCGGCTGTATTATGCCTTCTATGCCCTGTCATACAACTGCATTTCCGGCAATTACCGTTATATGTATTGTATTACTTGTAAGCATTTCGTTTAACCTGTTTTTTATTATCCGGAAGATTTCCGGCAATAAAAGAGTTTCAAAGCGAACATGAATAACTTCCGTAGTCATCGCTAAAAAACCAGGCAGTTCCGCATATTTTTATGCGCCGGATAGCTAAATTCGAGCTATTTAGCGCGTTTATCAAACCCTGCGGCGCAGTCCCGCGAATCCTCCACCCTTTATCATGAACGGATGCAATAATGCCGTCGTCTGTTATGTTTGTTGATAAAAGAGTGCCCCGCTCTTTGATTCCTTCCAAAAGCCAGTTCTGAATATCGGAATTGGATGATGAAAAAGTCTTGTTAGTTACAATGATCCAATCCCCTTTATCATTAAACGCCACCGAGAGAATATTTTCTCTATTCCGATCGGCTTCAAGAATTTTATCTCCAAGGTTTGAATTAACACTATTCCAATACACATTATGCTCGGTAACAACAGCCCATCCGCCGCCTTCCGAAATATTTATATCTTCAATATATTCTTTTGCATTAACAATTTGTTTGAGACGATCACCCAATGAATCAGGTATATCCTTATAGGAATAACCGTTTACGGCATAAATTGCAACATTTCCCTGTGTCTTTGTAAGAGCAACGTTGCGGCACTGGTTCCATTGACGCATGGAATCCAAAATAAAATCCCGCGAATCTCGTGATGAGTTTGAAGGTCCTTGAAGATTTGACGGAGCCTCAGGAGCAAAAGTTGATAAAGACGCAGCTCCATCCAAATCATCAGCGGTAAACACAATCCTCGCATTAGCCGTAACTAAGGTATTTACTTTTAAATAGCTGTTTTCATCTGAGTCTTCCAGCATTATGTCATAGCGGTTTGCCGTGTTTATGGAATAGGGCAGTTTTAAGGTAAGAGATTCCCCGTTGTTCAGGGTTTCAGTTTTGCCTAACCTGTCTTCCCCCCAACTGTCATCATCAGACAGGCTGACATACACCCACCAAATATCCTCTCCCGTATTATTAACCAAAGTGATACTAGGCTGTGCTGCAGCGGAGGTTTCTGCCGGAGGTTTAATTGCACCAGGGGAACTTGTTGAAGGCACAGATGCCATCTGCGATCCATCCTGTGAATAAATGTAAGGAAGCCGCAGAGAACATTTGCCGTAGCTCAAGTTGTTAAAATTGCTTCCAGGGCTGTTGCGAAAAAAGTTCGGATACGAATACCGTGTTCCGTGGGCTAAAGGAATATTATTTGCTGACGCGCGATCGCGATGGCGGGTCTTGTTTATTTCGCTGCTTGTTATGTTAAAATAGTCATAGTAAAATCTATTCGGAGGATTACCGACAGGATCGTTCCATGTAACATCCATTTCGTAATACTCACCGTATAATTTAACCAGATTCCATGCATGACTTTCTCCAGCATAACCTTCCACCGTGAGGCTGGGAATGCCCAGTCTCTGCATATAATATGTAAATGCGGCTGCATACCCGGCGCACACTGTCTTTTTGTTGACAATGGCGCTGTAGGCGCTTTGATTCATGGGAGAATTCGCAACATAATCATTGATATATGTTAGAACATCATGTATATATTTTACTTTTAGCACATCATTTTCCAGTTTCATAGCCTGTTCAAGTACAGAATCAGCGCAATCGTAAAACACCTTTTTAAATGCATCCAGATTCCTTGAACAATCGGAGAATTTCAATGTGACCGCAATAATATTGCCGTCATTTCCATAAGAATAGCTGATACTTGGTTCTACCCAAAATAAATCCGGATTATCAAATAATACTGCCGATAAAACAGGCATTGCCCTTGTATGGTTAACGCGGCTTTGAATATTAAAACTTGGATCATTTTCAACACAATTCGCATAAATTTGATCGTATAACTGCTTCTCGGCGCTGCTGAGAATGCTTCTGTAGTAGTAGAAATCATCGCTTAATTCACGGCCGTAAACATCCTGCTTTACGATTCGGCGTATGGCCTGCGCTTTTTTTGAAACCCTGAACTGCGAGTTTGGATCCAGTATCCCATTGTCTTCAACAGCAACCAGACCGCCGGGAGGGATCATATCTTCAGTGATTTCCCCGCCTTCTTCGGCATCATCTGTAAAAACAATTTCCGGCATAACAGGAAGCAATTCTTCTACGGCCTCTGAAACTGTTGCCTCATCCGCTGTCTTATCCTCATCCTCGTCGCAGCCGGTTATGATCAAACAAAAAAAGAATACCGCAAAAACGGCTAAAAATAATTTTTTATTCATTGTTTATTCTCCTTAAAACATTTTTATGGAAATATAATTGGTACAGTAAGCATAATTCCTGTTGCAGCAAGGAATCCGATAAAGGATACTATCAGCATAACTTTCTTGGCGCTTTCCGACTTGAAAGGCGACATTATGCCCAGCAAAAACAGGACAACGGCATAGATCACGGTAACAAGCCCCAGATTGTCACCGTAGGCGCTGTTTTGGTTTCCATCTTCCATCATTAGCTCGGCTTCTTCGAATTTTTCGCCGGCATCAATAAAGTAATGTTCTATGAATTCCTTATTTTCAAAAGGAGATGCATATTCCTCCTGGTCCCCAGCCCAATCAATGGCTGCTTCAAATTCATCGTATACATTATTTCCCATAAGCATACCCAGTTTAAATTCAAACATTTCAACTTCATCATCAAAACCCTTCTCCCTTGCAAACTCCAGGTCGAGATTCAAGTTGATAATTTGATTCCAAATATTCATATCCTGTGCCATCATTCTGGTCGCTTCGTTATACAATGCACTGCCTTCGGCTGTTAAGCGGGTAGCGTTTGTGTATTTCTGGCTTTGCAGGCTTCCATGCATTGACCCTTGCCATGATGCCCATCCTGTGGCCACCGCCGTAATGCCCAAAAGAATTACGGTAATAAGTTCAAGGTTATTTTTTTTCTTTATTTCACTCATAATATTCTCCTTAAGGGTAATTATAAATTTATGCAGGAAAATGTCAATGATGGCTCTTGCAAAACTGAAATCTAAACATACAAATAATGAATACCCAGCAATGAATACCTCTAAAGAGGTTTACTGTGAGGCTCGTCAGGAGAAAAAAACCACGCGTAGCATGGTTTTCTTTCTCCTGCCACTCAAGTTCCCCATCACTGAGGTATTCATTGCTGCTTTAATTTTTAAGTTTTTTTCAATTTTGCATCGCTTCCCAAGCCAATCTTGGATGCCCGTCTATTCCAACGCGGGTGAAGCTCCATGTACCTTCCGGGCTGTCGGGGCTGTTGTTAAAGCCTAAGTCTGTCCATAAACTCATGTTGAAAAAGGCGCTGGATGCTGTGTCTGCTCCGTCGGGGCCGTTTGGGTTGGATACGGCTGGCCGTGCGCCTGGATTGTGGGTACTGTAATCTGTATCAACTTCTATTTCCATTGTCTTTAACGCAAAATTCCCGTTGCCTATATTCATTGCTGGATCCCCGTAAATGCGCCCTGCACCACGTGTGCTGGCGGTTTGGACAGTAACGCTTGCCCCCAAGGCCGCGCTGTTCTTTATATTACCACTTAACGACATGCGCCCCACAAGGCCGCCGGAGTATGCTTCATCTAATGCAGACTTGGCGCTTACCTGCCCCGCACTGAAACTATTACTTATGTTTCCGACATTATAGCCGACAAGACCACCTATATGCAAGTTTCCTGGATTGCCCTGTTTTTCTGCAATTACATTACCTAAAGCATAGCTGTTCGATATTGTTCCCCAACTATTAGTGCCCACTAAACCACCGACATTTACATCATTAGATACTGCGTTGCCATTTTGCACTACTCTCACAGTTCCAGCCGCATAACAGTTGCTTATAGAACTAGAAGTGTATCTTAAGAAACCCAAAAATCCGCCAACAGCAGTAGAATATTCACTATTGGCTATTATATTAATCTTGCTAAAACAGTTGGAAATATTTCCGGTAAAATCACTGGAAAAGCCGCCAGCATATAAATAAGAACTGGAACTTGCATCAACAGTTAAGTTTCCTGCCAGCGCGCCGCAGTTGTTTAAGCTGTGAAAATTCTGTATGTAACCACTAAAACCTCCCGCATTATTAATAGAGGAACCTCCTATTAAGGTAATATTACCATCTTCAAAGAAAGTGTTTGTTATTATAATTGTTCTGTCTACTGATGTATTTTCAATATGTGAAAATCCAAAAATACCGCCGATTTGAGATCTGGAATCTGCTTGAAGACTGAAGTCTCCGCGTACATTGCAGTTATTGATATAATAATTACCATCGTTATTAATATTATTATACCCAACAAGCCCCCCAAGATACGTATAACCGCTCAAGGAAATTCCTCCGCCTGAGCTGGCAGGTATAACCCCGATTGAACCCAAAAAATAGCTGTCAACAATATTTGACAGTACTGTATTCCCGCAAATCCCTCCAATATAATTTTCGCCCCCTCCATTATTAAAAATGGAAACCGTCCCCGAAGTAAACTCAATTCCCCGCATGGTGTTTTGTCCATTTCTGCCCACTGCACCGCCTGCTGTTAAAATACCGTTTCTGTTTTTCTTGTTAGCAGTAACATCCGCTGTAATAATAACTCTGTTTATCAGCAGCCTGTTTTTTCCATCGTTATCAAGCAGAATGTTATTTTCCAGCCCGTTGTTGATGGTGATTTTTTCACCAGTCCCCGCGCCTGTTTCTCCGGCAATGCCGCCTATAAGAGCTTCGCCTGTATGCTCTCCGCTTGCCTCGTATTTAACAGAAAGCGCAGCCCGGCAGTTTTCGATTTTGCCGCCGCCTTCAAAATAACCTGCAATACCGCCCAGCCGAAGATGATCATTTCCACCTGTTGCTTCAACACTAAGAGCACAAGTGCTCAAGGTACTTGTTCCACGTACAATGCAGTTGAGTATCTGCGTGTTTCCGCTTGCGCTCCCAACAATGCCGCCTATGCTGCTAAAAACTGTAGCGTTTACGCTTATCGGTGAGGGGTTGGCATATACCAGAGTCAGGTCGCGTATAACAGCATCACCCGACACTACCCCGAACAGCCCTATGTCAGCAGGCAGGCCGGAAGCAAAGCTTGTAATCGTAACCGTATGCCCGTTGCCATAGAACTTGCCTTTGAAGGGAGAGGTAATGCCATTAATCGGGACCCATCCCCCAGTCCCCGAAATAATATCTCTTGTCAGTACAAAATTTTTCCCATCGGAATTTTTAAACTCTTCACTATACGTTGTAAACTCTTCACTGATTAAAACAGTGTTGCCCTCGCTTACCCTCATCCCCGGTATATTCCAAATTGTCAGAGGGCCTTTTAATCTGGTATCTTCATTCCCTGCGCCTTCGCTTAATTCTATGTATATATCATAACGGCGTATGCCGCTTACCGGCTGGCCTGGCCTAACTCCATCGGCATTGGGAGGCTGCACATTCTCTATTAAAGCTTCGTTTTCTCCCTCCACCATAATTGCATTCTGACGCTGGCCTGCATCAAGGTAATAATATACCGTTGCCGGAACAAGTGTCTTTGGCTGTCCCTCAATCGGTTCATCACCCCATGTTACGCGTATCTCTTTATCTTCGTTACAGTGCAATTCCCAATTGTTGATTGCAGGATCGTGGCTGTCAGTTGTTTTCCATGAAAATTCAAGGGTTTTTGTTAAAGGATTTCCCATAAGGTTTTTTATCCCGTTCTGTACAATTCCGTTCTCATCTTTAACTCCGGCACAAACCCTGACGCTAATCTCGGCATTCTCAAGAGGTTCTAAAGCATCATCTTCCAGAGCTTCAATAATGACTAATTTTCTATTTTCATCCCATACCGGGTCTTTATAATACTTTTTAGAACTGCCTGTACCTTCAATATGTTTGAATTCATCGCTGCCGGAAGGCCGCATCTGTATACTTATATTATTTTCTTCTAATTTAGCAGTACTGCCGTCAATGGGAGCGGCAAAATAAAGCATGATGCTCTGGTTAGGGGCATAGGTTTCACTGGCAGCCTGCATGGAAGGGTAGGTCCGAATAATGCGCGGAGCTTCTTCGCAATAGGGAACAAGGGTTACAGGCACAGTTGCATTAACTGTAACAGCGGCAATACTTCCATTTGGGTCAATATCTTCGAAAGACTTAAGCAATACGGCGTTTTTATCCAGCCAGTCAGCCGGATCTGCACTAGAGAACCAGCCTTGTTCCAGCGAATTTGTATCATAAGAGCGCCATTGTACAAGCGAATAAGCAGCATTTGGTGAAAACTCCACATTAAAAGCATAGCCGCTGCGAGGCATTTCTCTAGTCCTAACCGCATCAAAGCACCTGCCCATACCCGACTGCGGGCTTGAACCCCAGATTGGAGGAACAGCCACAGTTACCGTTAGAGGTTTCGCATTCGCCCATGCGATTTCCTCATCAATTTTTTCAAAATAATCAGGATCGATAGGGGCGTTGAAGAGATTACATGACCAAAAGAAAAATGAAAAGAGAAAAGTAATTTTGGTAATTAGGAATTAGTAATAGTTTTCTCATCATGGCTTTATTCCTAACTCCTAATTCCTCATTCCTAATTTTTCTATCACTGACCCCTGATCCCTGTTTATGTTTTCCATGTTTTGCACGAGCCTCTACAAATTTAGCCCCGAAACATAATCCTCATAAGCTTTTTGGGCTTCCTTTACTTTTTCTCTTAATTTATCCAGCTCGGGATCGAGCTTGTCAATATCTGCATCAATTGATAAGAGCCTGTTAAGGTAATTCTGCCCTTGTTGGGTTTCGCTGCCTGCCGCTTCAAGATTTTTCCGTATGCGATCCTGCTCGGTAACATAGCCTGCGCGCTGCCTCTCAGAATCTTTTACTTCGTTTTCTGCGGAATTAGCTGCCGACCTGAGTTCCATTGCTTTTTTAAACGCTTCTTTTACATTGGAAGGAATTTCATCGCTGCTTATGTAGGAAACAAAAGCATCCGGCCTAAGCTGCAATAAAGCAATCCTTTCTGAAAGGGGCCTTGTCTCACGAACCTGAAAAGTAAATTCTTTATTTCCGGGAAGTACAGTTGAAAAACGGTAGAGGGCAGGGGTCTCTTCATCTGCCTCAGGAGATTCCAGATTTGCGCCTTGAGTTTTAGGGTGTTCAATTACAAGGTCTTTTTCTTCAGTAGAATTATTCTTAAAAGTATATGTTTTTAAGTATTCCTGGCTGCGGTTAAGCGTCATTACCCCGCCGGAAACAATTACGCTTGACATAGTTCTGGTGCTTGAATCCATAACAGCGCCTGTTACAGAAAGATCTTCCCCGTAAGAAATCAGCCTTTTTTCCCCTTCATTCCAAAACTCTATAAGAGCATCGCCTGCATAAGCGCCGCTGTCATAAACTGTAATCGGGCCGGCCGGAAGTTTTATCCCGCTGGAATTTGTCAACTCCGCTCCAAGCCTGGGGTTTTTATTCCTTTGCGGATTTGCGCCGGAAAATATCAAGAGTTTTTTTGCATCAACATTGGATTCCACGAGAGGCAGCATGGAACTCATACGCCTGTCAATGCTGACATTATTTTTAATAGTAAATTCAAACTGATCGCCTGCATCAGATGCGCTGCTTGTTTCAATTGCGCCGCCTGCAATATTTGCGCTCAGGGAAGCTGCCGGCGGCGCTGCCGCCATTTCCATATCATACATTTGCTTTAAGGCCCGCTCTTCTAAAAAAACATCTTCACTTACAGATTCTGCTGCAACACGGCTGCGTGCTCCAAAACCTGTATCATGAGCCTGCGCCGATGCAGTTCCGGCAATTGCCAAAGGAAGTACAGGGCGCCAAACATAATAAGGCGGGTATAAATTCTGAATAAAGGATGCAGGCCGGCCTGCAAGCAGTGAAAGACGGACATTGTTCCAGTCCATGTCGCTGTCATTGTCAACGATTGCCCAGCCCTGCAATAAAGGTTTTGAGCCCTTGTTTCCCAGATCAAGCCTGTATGATACTTTCCAGACCGGCGCCGGTATCACATAACTAACAGTAACATTGCGGCTGCCGCTTCCGGGTAAATTTAACGATAAGTTTCGCTTCTCTGAATTCCGTGATGCAGTTAAAATATCCAGTGCTCTTGAAAGATCGCCTTTAAGCTCCGGGTCTTTAAAGTTGATTGAATTTATTTCGGAAAAATTAAACAATTGTATCCCTTTATCTGTCTGAAGCGAGAGCCATGGTTCTCGCTGCTCGGCGCCGGTTGGATTAATTTTTAACCTGTATTCAACCCCGATTATTCTGCCGCTGACTAAAGCCGGGACGGTAATTTCAATTTCAGTCCCGCGCAGCCGGCTTAAAATTTCCGCAATACCAGGGTTATTTGAAAGATCGATTTTCAGGCTGCGAAGAATTTGATACAGGGCCTGTTCGCCCTGATATGAAACAGATGGATTCTTCGATGCGGAATCGTTTACTACAAGGGATTTTAGCGCATCATTAATAACATTCGCATTAAAGGGAAGGTCGATTACAGATGGCCCGATTAAAGTCCCTGAATGTTCAAAATATGCAAGCCCTGATGATAAAATTGATATTTTTGTTACAGGGAGTAATTTAATCTGCGTTCCTATTGCATCTTCCCTGATCGTTTGGGCAAAAACTCCGATTGAACAAAAAATGCAAATAATTTTAAATAATTTTTTCATTTTTTTCTCCTCTATTTATTTTTTTCCAGAATTAATGTTTCTGTTGGTTTATCGCATAGTTCGGATGGGCCAAAGTACTGAATAGCCCCCGGCACCAGATAGCTGGTTTTTTCTGATAATTCGTATCTCATTGCGGCAAAAGTTTTAAATGGATTCCCCTCAAGATCGACAAGGGCTTTTTTAATTACAGGCTTTTCCTTGCCGTGCCGGCGCTCAAGGTTCATCATCATGGTAATGGGGATGCCGCCTGCAATCCATTCTTCCGCAGCGGCAGTAAGATTACGGATACTTGACAGGTAGCCGGTTAATCCTGAAGCAATGAGCATAAATGAATTGAAGCCAAGCGAATAACAGTAATCAGAATCAAAATTAGAAGGAAAAGCGCATCTGCCTTCATATCCGAAAAAGTGGCCCAGGGCGTTAAATTTCCCCGTAAATATGCCCCTATCTTTTAATTCTTTAAGCCTTTTGGCCGCCATGTTAATTAGGAGTTTTTCTGTTTCAATTCCTGAAACCTGAACATTCCCGTGAGGATCTCTTTCTGCAAGAAATTCTTTTGCAATATCCGGGGGCAGCGATTTTAATACTTCGTAGGAAGTTTCCGACAAGCGCCTTGAAAACCAATAGATCTGATCAATAAAGGATGTAATATTAACAAATTCCTGTTCATTCTGTGCAATAACATCGTTAAGTTCTGTTATCAACTGCTTTATTTCAGGAATAAATTCCACAAGGCCTTCGGGGATTAACACAACGCCGAAATCCATCGAAGCAGATGATCTTTTTACTACGGATTCACAGATAATTTCCACAACCCTTTTAAGCGAATACTGCTTTTCTTCGATTTCTTCGGAAATCAAACATACATTTGGCTTTGTCTGCAGGGCGCATTCAAGGGCGATATGGCTTGCGGCGCGCCCCATTAATTTAATAAAATGCCAATATTTTTTTGAACTGTTTGCATCCCGCATTATATTCCCGATTAATTCACTGTATGTTTTGCAGGCAGTATCAAAACCAAAAGAAGTTTCTATATATTCATTTTTTAAATCCCCGTCAATTGTTTTTGGGCAGCCTATTACCTGAATGTCTGACCCCTTATTGATAAAATATTCAGCCAGCAATGCTGCATTGGTATTGGAGTCATCCCCTCCGACAATAACAATTGCATTTAACAACATTTTTTTTGCGGTTTCAAGTGATGCAGCAAACTGTTCATCGGTTTCGATTTTTGTCCGCCCTGAGCCTATCATATCAAAGCCGCCGGTATTGCGGTATTGATCGATTAAAGCGCCGTCAATGAGAATAGATTCATTATTAATAAGGCCGGCGGGCCCCTTTAAAAAACCGTAAAGGGCAGATTTTTGATTTCCCTTTTTTAACCCGTCATACAAACCTGCAATTACATTATGCCCTCCCGGCGCCTGTCCGCCGGAAAGAATAACGCCTACTTTAAGTTCTTTC
>Ga0099364_10000506_pt1 | contig 66010 bp, 54 predicted proteins | sample TergutTh196P3_FD_73070 | JGI IMG/M metagenome (GOLD analysis project Ga0099364, IMG submission 73070) | Microcerotermes parvus P3 segment gut microbial communities from Pointe-Noire, Republic of the Congo - Th196 P3 | ecosystem: Host-associated > Arthropoda: Insects > Digestive system > Gut ... | reverse complement strand
CGACTACTACACCCGCCGCCGCCCCGGCCGGGCCATCGCCAACGCCGTCGCCCAGCTCCGAGCCGCAGGCGTGGACGTCACCTTCACCAGCACCAACGAGGCCATGGTCACCTGAGTTTCGTATCAGGGACGAAGCAAATAGTTCGTCCCTCGCACGGAACTTCGTCCCTGGCCAGGTCATGCTTGATCTGCGCTGTCGCCGACGGCGGCCAGGCGGGCGGCCTCGTCGGCGGCGACGGCGGACGCGATCACCGGGCCCAGGTCGCCGTCGAGCACCTGGTCCAGGTTGTACGCCTTGTACCCGGTGCGGTGGTCGACGATCCGGTTCTCCGGGAAGTTGTAGGTCCGGATGCGCTCGGACCGGTCCACGGTGCGCACCTGCGAGCGCCGTGCGGCGCTGGCGGCAGCGGCGGCCTCCTCGACCCGTGCGGCCAGCAGCCGGGCGCGCAGCACCCGCAGCGCCGCCTCCCGGTTCTGCAGCTGGGACTTCTCGTTCTGCATCGACACGACGATGCCGGTCGGCAGGTGCGTCAGCCGCACCGCCGAGTCGGTCGTGTTGACCGACTGCCCGCCGGGCCCGGACGAGCGGAACACGTCGACGCGCAGATCGGCCGGGTCGATCTCGACCTCGCCCGGGTCGTCTACCTCGGGCAGCACCAGCACCCCGGCCGCGGAGGTGTGGATCCGCCCGGCGGACTCGGTGACCGGGACGCGCTGCACCCGGTGCACCCCGCCCTCGTACTTCAGCCGGGCCCACACCCCGTCAGCCGGGCCGCCGCGGGACTTGACGGCCAGCTGGACGTCCTTGATACCGCCCAGATCGGACTCGGTAGTGTCCAGCAGCTGCACGGTCCAGCCGGTGCGCTCGGCGTACCGGATGTACATGCGCAGCAGGTCACCGGCGAACAGCGCCGACTCCGCACCGCCCTCCCCGGCCTTGATCTGCACGATCACGTCCCGGCCGTCGTCGGGGTCGCGCGGTACGAGCACCTGGCGCAGATGCTCGGCGGCGGCCTGCTCCCGCTGGCGCAGGGCCGGCAGCTCGGCCGCCAGGTCGGGATCGTCGGCCAGTTCTTCACCCGTCCCGACATCGTCGGCGGCGGCCTGCCACTCCCGGTAGGCCGATACGACCCGACCCAGCTCGGCGTAACGTCGGCCCAGGCGCCGGGCCCGGCCCGCGTCGGCGTGCACCGCCGGGTCGGCCAGCTGGTCCTCCAGCTCGGCGTACTCGTCGAGCAGGGGGCGCACGGCGGCGAACCGGTCACCGGGGGGTGCGTTCATAGTCGTTCCTCGTCAGGTCGTGGTGGTTCGCGGGTCCAGCTGCATGACGAAGCGCCGGTACCCAGGCAGTCCCAGGCACCGGCGCGGTGACGAGGCTATTTGCGCTTGCCGTACCGGGCCTCGAACCGGGCCACACGGCCACCGGTGTCGAGGATCTTCTGCTTGCCCGTGTAGAACGGGTGGCAGGCGCTGCACACATCAGCGTGGATCAGGCCCGACGTCACCGTGGACCGGGTGACGAAGCTGTTGCCGCAGGTGCAGACCACCTGGGTGGGCACGTAGGCGGGGTGGACTCCAGACTTCACAGGGGTTCTCCTTCATCAGGATGCCGACGGGTCCGCACGCCCGCTCGGGTCGCGCACGGCGGTGAACCGTAGGCCAGCGGGCCATTCTGCCAGACCCGCGCCCTCGACCCGAAACGCAACGGACTCCCCACCCGATCGGCGCTCGACCCCTGTCCTGTCGCCGATCTGCGACACCGTGTCTCGAGACTGTGACACCGAGCCCGTCCCGGCGGACGAGGCTGCCTGGCAGACTCGGCGCCATGAAGAGAGCAACTTTCCTGTGCACGGTCCCGCTGCTGGCAGTGCTGGGCCTGTCGGCGTGCAGCGCCACGACCGACGACGCCCCCTCGAGCCCGACGGTCCAGACCGACACCCCGGCCGACAGCCCCCCGGTCGGCCGCATCGCGGAAGTGCCCGGTCTCGGGACTCTCGTCGAGCAGCCCGACGGCAGCTTCGCGGCCACCGACGGCAGCATGACCTACCTCCGCAACGCCGACGGCAGCTACACCGCCACCGACGGCAGCGCGGCCTTCGTCCAGAACGCCGACGGCAGCTTCGCCGTCACCGACGGGGACGGGAACTCCGTCGTCGAGAACCCGGACGGCGGCCAAGCCGCGACCGACAGCGAAGGCAACTCCTACGTCGAGAGGCCGGACGGCTGCTTCACCGCCACCACCAAGGACGGCCTCACCTACACCGCCTGCCCGTAGCACCCGGTCGAGGGCGACAGCCCCCGGGAGGTAGCAGGATGGTGGGACCAAGGAAGACGGTAGGAACCGTCGTCCCCACTGCCCTGCCTGCCTGACCGGGCGACCGCGCCGCCGACGCGCGGTAGATTCGGCGGACGTGACCTCGTCTCCGCTGCGCATCGCGATGGTGTCGATGCACACCTCGCCGACCGATGCTCCCGGGGCGGGTGACGCGGGCGGGATGAACGTCGTGGAGTGCCATGAGGCGTTGGCGCTGGCCGAGCTGGGACACCGGGTGGAGCTGGTCACCCGGCGCACCGCCGACCACCAGCCGGACGCGCTGGCGCTGGCCCCGGGGGTCACGCTGCACCACCTGGACGCCGGACCGGCCCGGCGGCTGGCCAAGTCCACCACCGACCAGTACATCCCCGAGTTCGCCGAGGCCCTGGCGCAGCTGGGCGGACGTCTGGGCGACGGCGGGGTCGACCTGGTGCACTCCCACCACTGGATGTCGGGGATGGCGGCGCTGCCCCTGGCCCGGGCCTGGGGGGTGCCGCACGTGCAGAGCTTCCACTCGGTGGCCGCGACCCCCGGGTCGGAGCTGTCCGACGGGGAGCCGCCCGAGTCGCCCGCCCGGGTGCCCGGCGAGGCGTTGCTGGCCCGCGAGTCCGACCGGCTGGTGGCCATCTCCGCGGCGGAGGCCCGGATCGTGGTCGAACGGTGCGGCGCCGACCCCGACCGGGTGTCGATCGTGCCGCCCGGGGTCGACCTCGACCAGTTCCACCCCCTCCGGCACCGGGCGGGGCCGGACGACCCGCCGGACTGGGTGGCGCAGACGACCGGACCGCTGGGGAGGGACCGGCCCTTCGCCGTCGTCGCCGCCCGGCTGCAGCCGCTGAAGGCACCAGACCTGGCCATCGCCGCCCTGGCCCACGTGCCCGCGCCGATCCGCCCGGACCTGGTGGTCGCCGGGGCCGGTTCGGCCGACTTCCCCGACTACGAGGCTCATCTGCACCGGCTGGCCGACGAGCTGGGCCTGCACGGGCGCGTCCACCTGGTCGGCCCCCAGTCCCGCGCCGACCTGGCCTGGCTGCTGCGGCACGCCACGCTGACCCTGGTGCCCAGCCACTCCGAGACCTTCGGGCTGGTGGCGCTGGAGTCCGCGGCCTGCGGCACCCCGGTCGTGGCCGCCGCCACCGGCGGGCTGCGCGAGGCCGTCGTGCACGGCGAGTCGGGCCAGCTCATGGACTCCCGGCAGCCCGAGGACTGGGGTGTGGCCATGACCAAGCTGCTGGCCCGGCCGGACGTGCTGCGCCGGATGGGCACCGTGGCCCGAGTTCATGCCCGCCGGTTCACCTGGACCGCTACCGTCTCCGGCCTGCTGCACCTGTACGACGGTCTGCTCGGCCGCCCCAGACCTGCCACCAGGCCGACGCGGCCCCGGCGCTACCTGTTCGTGCACGCCCACCCCGACGACGAGACCCTGTCGTCCGGGGCGGCGGTCCTGGCGCTACGGCGGCGCGGCGACGAACCGATGGTGGTCACCGCCACCCGCGGCGAGCGCGGCCAGGTCACCGGGCGGGTCGCGGCCCGGCTGGACCACGACGGCCTGGCCGACTGCCGCCTGGCCGAACGGGCCCGGGCCCTGGCTCACCTCGGCGCGGTCGACGCCGGGTTTCTGGGCGAGAGGGGCAACCGCGCGCCCGACCGTCCGGACCGGCGCTACCTGGACTCGGGGATGACCTGGACCACCGCGACGACGGCCGGACCCGACCCCGAGGCGCCAGCCGAGGCCCTGGCCCGCACCGACCTGGCCGCGGTGGTGGCCGATATCGTCGCCACCGCCCGGCACTGGCGGGCCGACGTCCTGGTCTCCTACGACGCCACCGGCGGCTACGGCCACCCCGACCACGTCCGCTGCCACGCGGCCACCGCCCAGGCCGCCGCCGCGCTCGGCATCACGTTCCGGCAGATCGTCCCGGCCGACGGGCCCGGCGACGAGGCCCTGGAGGCCGGACCGGACCTGGACCGCCTGGTCGCCGCCCACCGGGCCTACGCCAGCCAGCTGACCGTCGCCGACGACGGTACGACGTACACCCATGTCGGCGGCCAGCCCGGCACCGTCGCCACCCGCACCTGGTTGTCGTCTGTCCCGCCGCGGCGCTGACGTGGCAGAGTTGGACCCACTTCGCCCTTGACCGATTGCGAGGCGTCATGGCCCCCTCAGCCGCCCACCAGCCCCCCAAGCACCTCGGTATCGGGGTGGGGCTGGCCCTGGTCGTCACCGTCATCGTCCTGGCCTTCTCCTGGCCGGCCGTCACGGCTGACCCGCGGAACGTGCCGCTGGCCATCACCGGCCCGGAGGAGCAGGTCGCCGCGGTCAGCGCCGCACTGGACCAGCACCTCGGGGACGCCGTCGCCCTGACCACCGTCGCCGACCGGGACGCCGCCGTGCGCGCGGTCGAACGCCGCGCGGTGTACGGCGCCATCGTGCTCGGACCCGACCCGGAGGTGCTCAAGGCCACCGCCGCCAGTCCCGTCGCCGCCCAGCTGGTCGAGGGCACCAAGGTCCCGCTCGGCCAGCTCCTGGCCGCGATGACGCAGACGCTGGTCCCTGAGGGCAACGCCGGCCCGGTCGACCAGGCCGGTCCCGCCCCGGCGGCGGACCAGGCCGCCGTGACGGTCCTGGTCACCGACGTCGTCCCCCTGCTGGAGGCCGACTCGCGCGGTTCGGGCCTGGCGGCCGCGACACTGCCGCTGGTGCTGGGCGGCCTGGTCGGCGGGGTCGCCATCAGCCTGCTGGTCGTCGGGATCTGGCGCCGGATCGCGGCGCTGGCGGTATACGCCGTCGCCGCCGGGCTGCTCATCACCGGGGTGCTGCAGACCTGGTTCGGAGTGCTCGCCGGTGCCTACCTGGCCAATGCCGCGGTGTTCACCGCGTGCCTGCTGGCGATCGGCAGCACCATCGTCGGGTTCGCGTCGCTGCTCGGCCGTCCCGGGATCCCGGTCGGACCGGTGCTGTTCCTGCTCGTCGCCAACCCGATCGCCGGGGTCACCATGCCACCGGAGTTCCTGCCCACCGGGTGGGGCACCATCGGCCAGCTGTTCCCGCCCGGCGCCGGGGCCACCCTGGTGCGCAACGTGTCGTACTTCCCGGACGCCAGCACCACCGCCCCCTGGCTGGTGCTCACCGGCTGGACCGTGCTCGGCCTGGCGCTCGCCACCCTGGCCCACCGCCGCGCCCCCCGGACCGAACCCGCCACCGCACCCGCGGCGTGACCGTCCGAACCAGCGAAGACATCGCCGAGCACCGCCCATCCGCAGGTCCACCATCCGCAGGCCATCTAACCCACCATCCGCAGGTCGTCTGACCCACTGATCGCAGACTCCGGGCGGCCTTGTATATCGCGAGGCGATGTAGTACGGTTGCCGATGTACCGGGAAGCGATGCAGACAGGAGGGTGGAGCGGATGGCCGAGAGCCGGGGTGCGCTGACCGAGGCCGCGTACTACATCCTCCTGTCGCTGTTCGAAGCCCGGCACGGGTACTCGATCATGCAGTTCGTGGAGCAGATCAGCGCCGGGCGGGTCACGCTGGGCGCCGGGACCCTCTACGGTGCGCTGTCCACCCTGGTCGAACGCGGCCTGATCTACGAGGTCGCGGCCTACGACCGCAAGAAGGAGTACCTCATCACCGACGCAGGCAAGGCGGCCGTGCGCACCGAGATGCGTCGGCTGGCCGAGCTGCTGACCAACGGACGACAGATTGCAGGTGAACCATGACCACCAAGGCACCGACCACCATCACCCGGTGGAAGTGGACGCTGACGACCCTCGACGATGTGGAGCGCTACCTGTCACGGATGTGCGCCGAGGGCTGGGAACCGCTGTCGACGTCATTCTTCGGTAGCCGCTTCTCTTTTGCACGCACGGAACCTGGGGAGTACGTCTGCGCCACCGCTGCCACGGTCAAGACGTCCGGCTTCTTCGCAGGCAGTTTTGACCGCAAAAAATATTCTGAGCTCGCGGCCCTGCTCGAAGCCCAGGGCGCCTACGTGGTACCGCAGGGCACAACCTGGGACAAGGAGGGGGTCATAGCCGTGCGTCGAGCAGACCAGGGCCCCCTGAATATATGCACCGATATCGACTCCAAGATCGCAGATCTCAAAGCCCGGCTTAACTTCGCGGGAGGACTGATCGCCACACTGGTGATTGTGACGGTAATGCTAGTGTCTTCGATAGTCGACTGGCCAGAGGAAGCTACGCTGTTCCTGCCCACCATAGCATCAGCCATGGCCCTCGCGAGTCTCGCGTCAGTCTGCGGCCTCACCTGGAACGTCATCAAGTACTCAAACGCTATTCGACGGCTGGGTCGACACCGCACAACCTTCGAGTGAGCGCTGCTGCGTCCTCGGCAGAACACCGTCCCACCAGGCTGACTGTCACTCCAGGACGGCCCAGGTGGTGACGGCGCGGACCAGGTCGTCGCGGCCCTCGCAACCCAGCTTGCGGTAGGAGCCGACCAGGTAGTTGTCGACGGTGCGGGCGCTGAGGCCCAGGGTCGAGGCGATCTTCTGGCCGGTCATGCCGTTGGCGATCATGAGGGCGATCTCCCGCTCGCGGGCGCTCAGGCCGACGGCGCTGCCCAGGCGGAAGAACAGGCCGCGGAACTCCTGGCCCAGCTCGGAGGCTCGCGCCCAGGCCCGCTCCGCCTGCCGGACCGAGGCGTCGACCTCGCCGCGGGCCCGCAGCACGAGCGCGCGCGAGACGGAGGCCTTGAGGGCGTGCAGCCGGGCGCCCCGGCCCCGCAGGTCAGCGGCGCAGGCCGCGAGGGCGTCCGGGTCGTTCGCCGCCGTCGCCGCGACGTAGTCGCCGAGCGCGACCAGGAACGGGCTCTGGGTGCGGTGCGCCTGGTCGACGACGGCCGCCGCGCGCTCGGCGTCAGGCCTGATCTCCGCCGCGGTGACCGCCACCGCGACGGCCGCGGCGACGTAGCCCTTCGCGAGACGCTCGTCCACCGCCCCCCACAGCCGTTCGCCTATCGCGTCCAGGTCCGCGTCAAGATCGGATATCGGGGTCACCCCGTGCAGCATGCCCGGGAAGGGACCGGAGCGACGCCCGGTGGTCTCGGCCTGCACCGACAACGACCAGCCGTGGTCCTGACGGCCGCGCCACCCCGCCGCCAGGGAGGCCAGCCCGAGCACACCGATCTGGTAGGGCTCGGAGAGTATCGTGGTGCCGCTCAGCGTCAGGACCGAGCCGAGCAGCGCGTCGAGCTCGTCCAGCCGACCGGCGAAGGTCAGGCCGAGCGCGGCGACATAGGCGTGGGCGTGGATCTCGCCCAGCTTGAGCTTGGTCTCGGCCTCGGCCATCAGGTGCAGCGCCCACTCCACCCCGTCGTCGAAGTCGCCGTGGAGCACCCGGGCCAGCCCGACGCAGACCCGGTGGGTCTCGACATAGGGCGAGTAGGTGGGGGCGTTACCGGGCAGCGCCGCCAGGGCGTCGACCGTCCGCCCCTCGGCCAGCAGGGAGGCGATGCGCACCGCCTCCAGGGACTCCACCCCGAGCCGGTCCTCGTCGGGACCGGCCGGGACCAGGCGGTCGGAGTCCGGCATGGGGCCGACCATGAGCCGCAGGTACGCCTCGGCCGACCGGAGCTCTGAGTCGAAAGCGGGCAGGGCGGCACGCTGGGCGTCCAGGATCTGGCGTCCGCCGTCGGCGTCGCCGAGCACCAGCGTGGTCAGTGCGGCCTGCCACTCGACGAAGAGGGCCCGCGGCTGAGGGTCGCCGCCGGTCTGCCGGGTACCGTCGACCACGCCTGTGAACTCCGCCGGTCCGGCCGCGGCCTCGTTGAGGGCCCACAGGAGCGGTACCGCGTTCTCGGGACCCGGATCGGCGTTCCACGCGGTGCGCAGGGCGTCGACCTCCGCCTTCCAGTGCTCGATGATCCGCATGTTGAGGATCGCGGCCCGGGAACTGGTCAGGGCGAGCCGCGGCGTCAGCAGGCTCGCTGAGGGGTCCGAGCTCTTGTCCGTCCCGTCGAACGTCACCGTCCGGGAAGCCCCGGTGCGCCGCAGGTGCTCGGCGACCAGCGGCGGGAAGACCCCGACCAGCGGGCCCGAGGGCGTCTCGGCCACCTGCAGCAGCCCCATCTCGTCGATCCGGGCGAACACCGGCTCTGGGACGATCGCCTGGGCCCGCGCCACGGCGACGGTCCCGACGAACGCCAGTGTCGTCAGCCCGTCCAGCTCCTCGTCGCTCAGGTCCGCCACCAGCGGTTCGACGGCCTGGGCCAGCTGGGCGTCCCACAGGGAGCCCTCCACCCGCCAGACCCCGCGGTCCTCGACGATGGCACCGGTCCGCCGCCCCGTGCTCACGATCGCCTCCACCAGGCCCGGCAGGCCACCGGACAGCGTCGCGATCCGGGCGATCGTCGAGGAACCCACCCGCCCGGAGATCATGCGGTGGACGACGCGGTACAGGCTGTCGAAGTCCAGCGGGTCGAGCGCGACCCGGACACCGGGCTGGAGCCTGGCCGTCAGGGGGCTGCCAGACTGACGCCCCGCGGGCCGGGTCACCGAGAGCACCGGGAACGGGCGTCGCACCCGGGCCGCGACCACTACGCCGCAGCTGACCGGGTCCAGGTCGTCGGCGTCGTCGACGACCAGCACCGACCGGCCCGGCGCCAGGTGCTCGCACAGCGCGCCGACCGCGCCCGAGACCGACGAGACCGCGCTTCCCGCCGGGACGTCGACCCCGGCCAGCGCCAGGGCGACCAGCGGCCGGTCGCGCAGCGCCGCGATCCCGGAGAGCATGACGACGCTGTGGTCCAGCTGCCGCAGGCGATCGGCTACCCGTCGGGCGATCCGGCTGCGCCCCGACTGCCGCAGACCGACCAGGTTGACGCTGAGAGAGTCACGCAGGCAGGCGACTACGTCATCGACTATTTCACCTTGCTCATGCTCCACGGTGACACGTTACGCCCTCAGCCCGGATCTCGGCGGATCACTCCAGGACGGCCCAGGTCGTCACGGCCCGCACCAGGTCGTCGCGACCCTCGCAGGCTAGCTTACGGTAGGTGCCGACCAGGTAGTTCTCGACGGTGCGCATGCTGAGGCCCAGCGTCGAGGCGATACCCGGGACGGTCGTGCCGTTCGCGATCATGAGGGCGATCTCCCGCTCGCGGGCGCTCAGGCCGACGGCGTGGCCCAGACGGAAGAACAGACCACGCGGTCGCGGCTGACCCAGCTCGGACGCGCGCTGCCAGGCGGACTCCGCCTGCTGGACCGACCCGTCGACGTCGCCGCGCAGGCGCAGCACCAGCGAACGTGTCACCAGTGCCTTGACGGAGTGCAGCCGGGCCCCGCAGCCCCACAGGTCGGCGGCGCAGGCCGCGAGGGCGTCCGGGTCACCTGTCACTGTCGCCGCGACGTAGTCGCCGAGCCTGACCAGGAACGAGCTCTGGGTCCGACGGGCCTGCTCGACGACGTCCGCCGCCCGCTCGGCGTCGGGCAGCAGGTCCACGGCGGTGACCGCCACCGCGACGGCAGCGGCGACATAGCCTTTCGAGAGGCGCTCGGCCGTCGCCCGCCACAGCCGTTCGCCCGCCTCGTCCCACCGCCCGTCGGGATCGGTCACCAGAGGGGTGACCCCGTGCAGCATCCCCGGGTAGGGCCCCGGACGGCGCCCGGTGGTCTCGGCCTGCACCGACAGCGACCAGCCGTAGTCCAGACGGCCCCGCCAGCCCGCCGCCAGGGACGCCAGCCCGAGCACGCCGATCCGGTAGTGCTCGCTGAACATCGTGGTGCCGCTCAGTGTCAGGACGGGACCGAGCAGCGCGTCGAGGTCGTCCAGCCGCCCGGCGAACGCCAGGCCGAGCGCCGCCACGTACGCGTGCCCGTGGATCTCGCCCAGGCTGAGCCTGGTCTCGGCCTCGGTCATGGCGCGCAGCGCCCACTCCACGCCGTCGTCGAAGTCGCCGTGGAGCACCCGGGCCAGCCCCACGACGACGCGGCTCCACTCCAGGTAGAACGGGTAGTCGGGGGCGTAGCCGGGCAGCGCCGCCAGGGCGTCGACCGTCCGCCCGTCGACGACCGCGGTGGTGATGCGGGCCAGCTCCAGGCCCGGGGCGCCGAGCGGGTCGGAACCCAGCCCGTCCGGGGCCAGCAGCTCGGGGCCGGGGACGAGGCCGGCCAAGAACTGGATCATCGCCTCAAGGGCACGCAGCCGCGACGCGAACGCGGGCAGCCGAGCACGGTGCTCTTCCAGGAGCCGGCGAGCACCGTCGAGGTCGTCGAGCAGGAGAGCCCGGTAGGTGACGTGCCAGCAGACGAAACGGACCCGCCGCTGGGGATCGGAACCCTCCAGCCGGGTGCCGTCGATCACCCCGGCGAACTCGGCCACCCCCGCCGAGGCCGCGTTGAGGGCCACCAGGAGCGGTATCGCGTTCTCCACGCTCGGGTCGGCGCTCCACACCGCGCGCAGAGTGTTGACCTCCGCCCGCCAGTAGTCGACGATCCGCATGTTGAGGATCGCGGCGCGCGAGCTGGTCAGCGTAAAGCGCGGCGTCACCGGTGCGTCCGCGACCGGGTCCGCCTCGTCGAAGACAGCCGGGCGGCACACCGCCCTGGTGCGCCGTAGGTGCTCGGCGACCAGCGGCGGGAAGACCCCGACCAGCGGGCCCGAGGGCGTCTCGGCCACCTGCAGCAGCCCCATCTTGTCGATCCGGGCGAACACCGGCTCCGGGACGATCGCCTGGGCCTGGGCCGCGGTGACGGTCCCGACCAGAGACAGCCTGGTCAGCGCGTCCAGCTCGTCGTCGGCCAGGTCCGCCACCAGCGGTTCGACGACCTGCGCCAGCCGACCGTCCCACAGGGCGCCGCCGGCCCGCCAGATTCCACGGTCGTCCTCGGCGATGCTCCCGGTCCGCCGTCCGGTGTCGACGACTGCCTCCACCAGGCCCAGCAGGCCACCCGACAGCGTCGCGATCTGGGCCACCGTCGAGGAGTCCACCAGACCGGGCAGCATGCGGTGGACGACGCGGTGCAGGCCGTCGAAGTCCAGCGGGTCGAGCACCACCCGGACACCGGGCTGGAGCCGGGTGGTCAGCAGGCTGCTGGACCGGCGCCCGGCGGGCCGGGTCACCGAGAGCACCGGGAACGGACGACGGGCCCGGGCCGCGACCACCACGCCGCCGCTGGCCGGGTCCAGGTCGTCGGCATCGTCGACGACCAGCACCGACCGTCCCGGCGCCATGAGCTCGGACAGCGCGTCGACCGCACCCGAGACCGACGAGACCGCGTTACCCGACGGCACGTCCACCCCGGCCAGCGCCAGGGCGACCAGCGGACGGTCGCGCAGCGCCGCGACCCCGTAGACCACGACGACGTCGCAGCCCAGCTCGCGGAGCCGGTCGGCCACCCCCAGGGCGGTCCGGCTGCGCCCCGACTGCCGCAGGCCGACCAGGTTGACGCTGATCGAGTCGCGCAGACAGCCGACCACGTCGTCGACCGTCGCAGCCAGATCCTGCTCCATGAGGGACCACCGTACGCAGTCGGCCGGACGCGCCCGGTGCCCCGGTGGCCGGGGCACCAGGCGCGTCAGGAACGGTCAGGCCGGGACGGAGGCGGGCAGGGCGGCGACGATATCGTCCACCCGGACCTTGGCGTCACCGAACAGCATCGAGGTGTTCTCCTTGAAGAACAGCGGGTTCTGGACCCCGGCGTAACCGGTGGCCATGGAACGCTTGAACACGATGACGTGCTTGGCGTTCCAGACCTCCAGGACCGGCATCCCCGCGATGGGCGAGTTCGGGTCGTCCAGGGCCGCGGGGTTGACCGTGTCGTTGGCGCCGATGACCAGGACGACGTCCGTGGCGGGGAAGTCGTCGTTGATCTCGTCCATCTCCAGCACGATGTCGTACGGCACCTTGGCCTCGGCCAGCAGCACGTTCATGTGCCCGGGCAGGCGCCCGGCCACCGGGTGCACCCCGAACCGGACGGTCACCCCGTGCGCCCGCAGCTTCTCGGTCAGGTCGGCCACGGGATACTGCGCCTTGGCCACGGCCATGCCGTAGCCCGGAGTGATGATCACCGACGAGGCGTTCCACAGCAGGTCGGCGGTGGACTCGGCGTCGATCTCGCGGTGCTCGCCCTGGTCGACGTCGCCGGCCACGACCATGCCACCCTCGGTGCCGAAACCGCCCAGGATCACCGAGACGAACTTCCGGTTCATGGCCCGGCACATGATGTACGACAGGATCGCACCGGAGGAACCGACGAGGGACCCGGTGATGATGAGCAGGTTGTTGCCCAGCATGAACCCGGCCGCAGCGGCGGCCCACCCGGAGTAGGAGTTCAGCATGGACACCACGACGGGCATGTCGCCGCCACCGATGGCCGCGACCATGAGGTAGCCCAGTCCGAACCCGATCAGCGCCATGGCGATAACCAGCCACCAGCCCAGAGCGTTGGCCTTGCCGTCGTCCGAACCCTGGGCGACGTACACCAGCATGAGCCCGAAGAAGACGACGAACAGGGCCAGGTTGATGTGGTGACGGAACGGCAGCATGATCGGCTGCGACTTCATCTTGGCCGACAGCTTGAGGAACGCCACCACCGAACCGGTGAAGGTGTAGGCACCGATGAGCACGCCCAGCGCCACCTCGGTCAGGTGCACCGCGTCGTTGTGGGCGGTGGCGAACGAGTTGAACCCGATGAACACCGCCGCCATACCGACGAACGAGTGGAAGGCCGCGATCAGCTCGGGCATCTGGGTCATCTCGACCTTGCGGGCGATCGGCAGACCGACCACCGCACCGACGGCCAGCACCACCACGATGAGCAGGGCCGTCGCCCAGACCGGCTGCCGGTCGTCCTGGGTGGCCGACATGTGCAGCGAGGCGGCCACGACCGCCCCCAGCGCCAGCACCATGCCGACCATACCGGCCACGTTGCCCATCCGGGCCGTGGTCTGCTTCGACAGTCCCGCCAGGGACAAGATGAACAGCACCGCGGCCACCAGGTACAGACCGTCGAACAGCTGCGTGACGTTGTTCGTCGCGACGATATCTACGCTGAGGATCATGGCTCAGGCCTCCTTCCGGAACATGGAGAGCATCCGGTAGGAGACCAGGAACCCGCCGAAGATATTGATAGAGGCGATAGCCGCCGCGAAGACCGACATGAGCAGCACCGCGACGTTGGTCGACCCGATCTGGAGCAGCGCGCCGACCAGGATGATCCCGGAGATGGCGTTGGTCTGGGCCATCAGCGGGGTGTGCAGGGAGTGCGTCACACCGGTGATGACGTAGAACCCGACCACCACCGCGATGACGAACACGGTGAAGGCGCTGACGAAGGTCCACGGCGCGAAGGTCATGGCCGCGATCACCAGCCCGGCCGCCACCACCGACGAGACCATCCGCCGGATATTGCGGGTCTTGGCCGCGGCCGCCTCGCGGGCGGCCTTCACCGCGGGGTCCTCGACCTCGACCACCGGGGCGGCCGGGGCGGCCGAGACAGCCACCGGGGGCGGCGGCCACATCACCGCACCAGCGTGGGCCACGGTCATACCGCGCTGCACCGGGTCCTCCAGGTCGAGCACCATCTGCCCGTCCTTCTTGCCCGGGGTGAGCAGCTTCATGAGGTTGACGACGTTGGTGCCGAACAGCTGGGAGGTGTGCTTCGGCATGCGCGACGTCAGGTCGGTGTAGCCGAGGATGATCACGCCGTTGTCGGTGACGACCCGCTCCCCCGGCACCGTCAGCTCGCAGTTGCCGCCGCCGGAGGCCGCCAGGTCCACGATCACCGAACCGGGCCGCATGTTCGCGACCATGTCCGCGGTGATGGTGCGGACGGCCTTGCCCCGCACCAGCGCCGTGGTGATGACGATATCCGCCCCGGCCGTCTCCTTGGCGTACATCTGCATGGTCAGACGCTCTTGCTCGGCCGTCAGCTCCTTGGCGTAGCCGTCGGAAGAGACCTCCTGCTGAGCGGCCTCGGCCTGGACGAACGAAGCGCCCATCGACTCGATCTGCTCGGCGACCTCAGGCCGCACGTCGAAGGCCCGCACCTGGGCGCCCAGCGACACCGACCCGCCCAGGGCGGCCAGACCGGCCACCCCGGCGCCGATGACGAACACCGTGGCGGGCTGGGTCTTCCCGGCGGCGGTGACCTGCCCGGCGAACATACCGCCGTACTCCTCAGCCGCCTCGATGACCGCCCGGTAGCCCGCGACGTTCGACATCGTGGACAGCACGTCGAGCGCCTGGGCCCGGGAGATACGCGGCACCGCGTCGAGCGCCAGCGCGGTGACCCCGCGGTCGGCCAGCTTGGCCGCCAGGCCGTCGTCGGAGTGGGGAGCCATGATCGAGACCAGGGTGGCACCGGAGCGCAGCCGGGCCAGATCGGCGTCGGCCGGGGTGTTCACGGCGGTGACGATGTCGGCCTGCCACACCTTCGCGGGCGTCACGAGGGTCGCCCCGGCCGCCTCGTAGTCGGCGTCGAGGAAGGTCGCGGCGGCGCCGGCGCCCTTCTGGACCAGCACCTGGTAACCCAGGGCGGTCAGCTGGCCGACGGTCTTCGGCGTCGCGGCGACCAGACGTTCGCCGGACCGGGTCTCGGAGGGCACACCGATAGTCATCGGCGTCGGTGGCGCCTGTGCAGCGGTATCAGTCACGGAGGTTTCCTATCGTCCTACGACAGATGGGCGACGAAACAGGTATTGCAGACGGGCCCGGCCGCACCAGTCAGACGGCCGGTGGGCGGCCTTGCCCGCGCCGAGGCACAATCTACTGCCTCGTGACGTCGTTCGGAGCCAACGGCACACAGCAGCCGAGCGGCCCACGGCCGCCGGGGCCACGAGGCGGACCCCGCCGCCGGACCTAGGTCCGCCGTGATCCGGTCTGTGTCCTACGTGGCAGCGGCGTCCGGTCTGGCCGCCGCTGCTTCTGCGCGCTGCTCGAGCCCGGTCTTGGAGTGCAGCGGGACCTCGCGCAGAGCCAGTACGGCGATCAGTCCGACCAGGCTCAGCGGCGCGCCGATGAGGAACAGCTCGGGTACGGAGTCGCCGAAGGCGTTGTGCACGACGTCCAGCACGGCGGGCGGCAGGTCCAGCGCGGACAGGTCGGGGATCGACCCGTCGCCCAGCGCCCGGGCCGCGGCGGCCTGGTCCGTCGGCGACAGCGTCGTGATGCCGTTCGTCATCGCGGTGGCCACCCGGCTGGACAGCACCGCCCCCAGCACCGCCACGCCCATCGCCCCGCCGAGGGTGCGGAAGAACGCGATGGTCGAGGTCCCGGCACCGATATCGGTGATGTCCAGGGAGTTCTGCACCGCCAGCACGAAGTTCTGCATCATCATGCCGACGCCCGCGCCGAGCACCACCATGTACACGGCGAGGTGCCAGAACGGGGTGTCGGCGTGGATAGTGCCCATCAGGGCCAGCCCGACGACCTGCAACCCGGCACCCGTCGCCATGATCCACTTGTAGTGGCCCGTCCGGGAGACCAGCTGGCCGGAGACGGTCGACGCGACGAACAGCCCGACGACCATCGGGATGGTCATCACCCCGGCCATGGTCGGCGACTCGCCCTTGGCCAGCTGGAGGTACTGGGACAAGAACACCGAGGTGCCGAACATCGACACCCCGACCGCGGCCGAACCCGTCACCGACAGCACCAGTGTGCGGTTGCGGAACAGGCGCAGCGGGATCATCGGCTCCGCCGCCCGGGACTCCACCCACACCGCCAGCAGGCCCAGCACCACCGCGGTGCCGACCATGGCCCAGGTCTGCCAGGACAGCCAGGCGAACCGGTCGTCGGCGAACGTCACCCACAGCAGCAGCAGCGACACGCTCGCGGCGATGAGCAGGGCCCCGGCCACGTCCAGCTTGACCTTGCGCCGCGGGACCGGCGGCAGGCGCAGGGTGCGCTGCAGCACGACGATGGCCACGACGGCGAACGGCAACGACCCGTAGAAGTTCCAGCGCCACCCGAAGGTATCGGTGACCACACCGCCGATGAGGGGCCCGCCGACCATGGACACCGCCATGACCGCGCCGGTCAGGCCCATGTACCGGCCACGTTCGCGCGGGCTGATGATGTCGGCGATGAGCACGACCGCCAGGGCGGTGAGCCCACCGGCGCCGATGCCCTGGACGGCCCGGGCCGCGATCAGCTCGGCGGTGTTCCTGGCCATCCCGGCCGCCGCCGACGACAGCACGGAGACGACCAGCGCCACCTGGATGAGCACCTTGCGGTTGCGCAGGTCGGCCAGCTTGCCCCAGATCGGGGTGGAGATCGTCGTGGTCAGCAGGGTGGCGGTGACCACCCAGGTGAACGCCGACTGGGTGCCGTTCAGGTCGGCGACGATCTTCGGCAGCGACGAGGAGATCAGGCTCGTGGCCAGCATGGACACGAACATCCCGAGCAGGATGCCGGACAGGGCCTCGAGCACCTGGCGGTGGGTCATCGCAGTCTCGGCGGCGGGCTCCTCGGTCAGCACCGCGGTCGGCGGCGCTGTGGTCACCGGCTCGTCGGCCGGGAGCGGGCTGTCGGTCATGGTGGTGCCTCTCTTCGAGCAGGGACGGCGGGCCGCCCCGTCGGGACGTCAGTGGTTCAGGTGGGTGGTTCAGGTGGGCAGCGCATCCGGCCGGGGCCTGTCGGGTCCTGGCACACCGGGCGCCACGGCCGAACGTTCGATCGCCTCGGCGAGCCGCCGGGTCAGCGCCGTGACCGCGTCGAGGTCGGCGGCGCTCCAGCCGGCGAACCCGACCGCGGCCCGGGCCTGGATCTCGGCCACGGCCTGCGCGTAGACGTCGCGCCCGGCGGCGGTCAGCCGCAGCGGACGCACCCGGCGGTCGGTGGCGTCGACGGCCCGTTCGACCAGCCCGCGGTCCACCAGCGCCGAGACCTGGCGGGAGGCGACGGACTGGTCGACCCGCAGCGTCGTGGCGATCTCCCCGATCGTGGCCGAGCCGTGGCAGGTGAGCAGCCGCAGCAGCCCCAGCCCGGGGCTCGGCAGCCCGACAACCTCGCTCACGACGCAGGCCAGCGTGCGCTGGGCCCGGGCCAGCGACGCGACGGCCGTCATCACGTCGTCGCGCAGGGTGATCGTGTCTGGCACGCCGGACAGCATGGCAAATTTCCATGCACGAAGCAAATATTGCTCGGACCAACCACTCTGGCGGGCGGCATCGGCGGCGGCCGCCCCGTGCGACGATGGCGCCATGGACCAGACCTCGCCCGCCTCGCCCACCGTCGTCGCCGTGAACCTCGACGGGCCCGATATCGGCGGCGGCCTGGGCCGGGCCCGCACGGTCGCCGTGGCGCACGTCACCGACGGGCAGGTCACCAGCTGGACCGAGCACGCCGTCGGCTGGGACGCCCGGCACGACGAAGGCCCGCCCGGCAGCCACCACGCCCGGATCGTGCGGTTCTGCCGCGAGCACGACGTCACCGTCATGGTCACCGGCCACCTGGGCCCACCCATGCACAACACCCTGACCCGGCTCGGCTGCAAGGTCGTCACCAGCCTGGTCGGCGACGCCCGCGCCGCCGCGGTCGCGGCGGTCGACACCCCGACCAGCCCCCCAGCACCCGGCCCGCACCGCCACGGCCCGGTCGGTATCACCATCGAGCCCCCGCACTGAGCCCGGATCCACCGGCCCGACGGCCGGTTAGAGGGTTCCACGCCGTTCCACCGTTTTGAACCAGTGGATCGGCGTGGGACCCTCGACCCGGGACTACCTTATCGGCCAGCTGGTGAGGGGGAGAGCCCCAAGTCCTGACTTTTGCCCCACCCCGCCCCGAGCTCGACCCCTGAAGCACCCGCCAGCCAACCTTGGCCGGGTTTCCGTGAGTGGGCCAGAGGTGGCACATCTTTGCCCTGGGAACGCCATAGTGTGGCGTCATGACCGATACCTCCGGTCCCACGCCGGACCTCGAACCTGTGCCCAGTCTTGTAGCCGACCCGACCGCTGCAGAACCGACCGCTGCAGACCCGCAGGCCGCGACCGACCCGAGCGGACCGGTCGTCGATCCCAGCGGGCTGCCACCCGGTCTGTACCCGCCGCCGCCGGGCTACCGGTGGGTCTACCCGGTGCAGCCTCAGCCACCAGGACCGTTCCGGCGGTTCTGGTCCGGTTACCGCGAGCCCCTGCCGGGGCGCGCGGTGGGCGGGGCGCTGGTCGCCGCGGCGCTCGGGGCGACGGTGGGGCTGGTGCGGCCCGGGCTCGGGGTGGTGCTGCTGTGCGTGGTGGCCTGGCTGGCGGCGGTGCCGGTGCTGGTCAAGACCCGGCGCTGGGCCGATCTGCTGCTCGCCGTCGCATCGGTGGCCACGGTCAGCGTGCTGGCCTGGCGCGCCTCACCGGTGGTGACCGTACCGGCGGTGCTCGTGGCCGTGCTGGCCGGGACCGTGGCCGCGGTCGGGGCGCGCACCGTGCTGTCCGTCGGGCTGGCGCCGCTGACGACGCTCGCCACCGCGGTGCGGACCGTGCCCTGGTTCGTCGTAGGTGCCACGCACAACACCGCGGGGCGACGGCGCGCGGTCGGCGGGGTCGTGGCCGCGACAGGTGTCGCGGTGGTGCTGCTGGCGGTGCTGGCGTCGCTGTTCGCCGCCGCCGACCCGGTCTTCGCCCAGGTGTTCCCCCGGATATCGCTGCCGAGCGTGCCCGGACGGGTCGTCGCCGCGCTGTTCTGGTTCGGGGTCGCGGTGACCGTCGTGCACGCTGTGACCACCCCGCCGCCCGGGGCGACCCGTCGGCTGGGCCAGGCCCGGGCCGCCCGGCTGACGGAGTGGCTGATCCCGGTGCTCACCGTCGTCGGGATCGTCGTGGTGTTCGGCGTGTTCCAGCTGGTCGGGCTGGCCGGCGGTACCGGCGCGCTGCTGGACCGCACCGGGCTGACCTACGCCGAGCACGCCCGGCAGGGTTTCGGGCAGCTGCTCGTGGCGACGGTCCTGACGGTGGCCGTGGTGGCCGTCGCCGTCCGGCGCGCCCCCCGGAGCACCCGCTCCGAGCGCACGTGGACCACCGCGTCGGTCGTCGCACTGTGCCTGGGCGCCCTCGGTGTGGTGGCCGTCGCGCTGCACCGGCTGGACTCCTACGTGACCGAGTTCGGGCTGTCCCGCTCGCGCGTCCTGGCCGGGTGGACCGCCCTGGTGCTGGCCGCGCTGCTGGTGCTCGGCCTGGTCGCCGTCGTACGGTGGCGCACCGGCTGGCTGGTGCGCGGCGTCGTCGGGGTCCTGGTGGTCGCGGTGCTGGCCCTGGCCGCCTGGAACCCCGAGGCCCGCATCGTCACCTCCAACGCCCAGGTCGACCACCCGATCGACGTGCCCTACCTGTCCAGGCTGTCCGCCGACGCGGTCCCCGCCGTCGCCCGCCTGCCCGAACCCGAACGCACCCGCCTGCTGCGTCGCTACCACGAGACCACCTCCCCCGACTGGACGTCGTGGAACTGGTCCCGCGACCGCGCCGCCACGGCCCTGCGGAACCACTGACACCGTATCCGCACGGTCGTTCACTCCTCACAAAGTCGTTCGTTCGGACGAACGACTTTGTGAGGAGTGAACGACCGTGCGCCTGGGTGCTGGCCCTCGGTCTGGACCTCGACCCGGTGGCCCCGGCCGAGCTCGACGTGATCGAGCAGGGTGCGACTCGGGGAGCACCGGCGCCGTAGCAGCATCACTGTCCATCTGTTAGATAGATGAGTGTCGATTTGCTAGTTGGCATGCCGTCCATCTGTTAGATTGGCGGCATGGAGTACCGCAGACGAGTCCTCGACGACACCCTCGACGACTTCTTCCCACACCTGGCAGCCCTCGCGCTGGAGGGTGCCAAAGGTGTGGGTAAGACGGCCACGGCAGCGCGGCGCGCGCGGACCGTGCTGACGCTGGACGACCCTGCTCAGCAGCAGGTACTCGCTGCAGACCTCGATATGGTCGTCCGAGCACCGAGCCCAGTCCTGGTCGACGAGTGGCAGCTGGAGCCCCCAGTGTGGGACCGGGTCCGCCGGGCGGTGGATGCCGACCCGACAGGTGGGCGGTTCCTGCTCACCGGGTCGGCGGGGGTGGCCCCTGGTGTACGCATCCACTCAGGGGCCGGGCGCATCGTCAGTCTTCTGATGCGCCCCATGGCAATGAGCGAACGCAACCTGGCCACCCCGACAGTCTCTCTGCGGGACCTGCTCAGCGGTGAGCGGACAACGATCGAGGGGCGTTCACCGGCTACCTTACCGGTGTACACCGAGGAGATACTGCGCTCGGGGTTCCCCGGGATCCGCGACCTGCCCGAAAGGTTGCGTCGGACGCAGCTCGACAGCTACCTGACCCGCATCGTGGAACGCGAACTGCCGGAGAACGGCGTCACGGTGCGTCGCCCAGGCGCGCTGCGGGCCTGGCTCACCGCCTACGCCGCCGCGACGGCGACTGACGCCACCTACAGCGCCATCCTCGACGCCGCGACCCCCGCCGAACCTGACAAGCCTGCCCGCCAGACTGTCGACATCTACCGTGAGCACCTGCGACGGATCTTCGTGCTTGACCCTGTCCCAGCCTGGATCCCGACGTTCTCACCCCTGAGACGTCTCACCCGTTCGCCCAAGCACCACCTGGTTGACCCGGCCTTGGCTGCCCGCCTGGTCGGGGTGGGTGCCGACGGGCTGCTCCGCGGCCAGGGAAAGCCCCCGACCGCAACAGCGGGCACCTGGCTCGGCGCGCTCTTCGAGTCGCTGGTCACCCAGAGTGTGCGGGTGTACGCCGACGCGGCCCAGGCACGAGTCGGGCATCTGCGCACCAAGAGCACCGACCGCGAGATCGACCTCATCGTGGAGGGAGACGACCTGCGCGTGGTGGCGATCGAGGTCAAGCTGGCCGCCACTGTCTCCGACTCTGCTGTGCGCCACCTCAACTGGCTCAGCGACCAGATCGGCGACCGCCTCGCCGACCGCGTCGTCATCACCACCGGCGAGTACGCCTACCGTCGGCCCGACGGCGTCGCCGTGGTGCCCCTAGCCCTGCTGGGGCCATGAAGACTCGTCTGGGCACAGGACGGGGAGAAGCAAACGGTGAGTCCTGCGGAACCGCTGACGCCGTATCCGCACGGTCGTTCATTCCTCACAAAGTCGTTCATTCGAATGAACGACTTTGTGAGGAATGAACGACCGTGTGCCCAGGTGCCGGTCGAGCAGCGGCTGGGTACGACTGCGCACCAAGTATGATCAACTTATGAAGCGAATCACGATCAGTGTTCCTGACGACGTGGCCGACAAGGCGCAGCGGGCTGTGGACGCCGGGGACGTGCCCACCATGTCGGGCTACTTCACCCGGCTCGCCAAGCGTGAACCCGACTGGGTAGCCGCACGTGCCATCGTCGCGGAGATGATCGAGGAAGCCGGTGGCCTCAGCGAGGAGGACTACGCCTGGGCCAGGGCCTCGCTCGGCCTGGACGCGCAGACCTCGGCCGTGGCATGACGATACTGGTCCCTGGACGAACCGTCCCCACTGTCCCGAGACACTGTCCCGAGACTCAGAGCCCTGAAGACGAACCTGTCTGACCTTGCGCATCTGCCCTGAGACACCACGACGGGCACCGGGGTCGCCGGTGCCCGTCGGGCTTGGCGGCGGGGCCGCCACGGACGCAGGATGGGCGTCGCTGGGGCCAGACGCTAGCGGCCCGCAGAGGGGGCGTCACGGACCTTGGTCCCTACCGGGAGCGCGGTCAGGCACTCTCGGCCGACGGTCCCTAGGCTGGGGAAGTCAGCGGCACGGACCGGAGGTGATGGCTGTGGCCACGAGCTATCTGACCAGTGCGCACCGGGTGCTGGCCCTGGCTCACCGCGGGTTCGACCTGGCCGGGCGGGAGAACTCGATGGCAGCCTTCGCCGCGGCCCGGCAGCTGGGCATCGAGCACGTCGAGACCGATGCGCACGTCACGTCCGACGGGGTGGCGGTGGCCCTGCACGACGCCCGGCTGGAGCGCACCACCGACGCCACCGGGGCGGTCTCCGCCCTGCCCTGGTCCCGGGTGCGTCAGGCCCGGATCGGCGGTACCGACCCGGTCCCCCGGCTCGAGGATCTGCTCGGCCAGTGGCCCGACCTGCGGGTCAATATCGACGTCAAGGCCGACGGTGCGGAACGGGCGGTGGCGGCGGCGGTGGAACGCACCGGCGCCCACGACCGGGTGCTGCTCACGTCGTTCTCCGCCGCCCGGCGGCGACGCACCCTGGCCGCGCTGTCCCGGCCCGTCGCCACGTCGGCGGGCCGGTCGGAGATCGCCGCGTTCCTGGCCGCCGCGGCCCTGCCCGACGGCGCGGCGCTGCCCGCGGCCCGAGCCGCGCTGAGCCAGGTGGACTGTCTCCAGGTGCCCGAACGGTCCGGGCTGCGGGTGGTCTCGGCCCGCACCGTGGCCCTGGCCCACCTGGTCGGCCGCCCGGTGCACGTGTGGACCGTGGACGACGCGGCGGACATGCACCGCCTGCTCGACCTGGGCGTCGACGGACTGGTCACCAACCGGTCCGACGTGCTGCGCGACGTGCTGGTCACCCGCGGCGCCTGGTAGACCGAACCGTCACCTCCGTACGGTCGTCAGACGGGCCGGTCGAAGCGTTGCCCCTCTGGCTTTGTCGACAGGGTCCCGATCACGATCAACCATGCGAGCGCGCCCATGCTGATCAGGGATCCTATGATCGGGAGGTTGCTCAGCACCTGGAAGGCCAGAGTCGCGAAGGTCCACCCGCCGGGCACGTTCGCGTCCTGGAGCCTGCGCCAGCCCAGCGCCAGGTTCGGCAGCAGTATGGCCAGGCTGTACAGGACGAGGATGCCGAGCACGACCGCGACCGACGGGGTGTTGATCATCCACTCCAGCATGGCTGCCTGGTCGCCGGAGAGCCTATTCGCCTCCGACCTGGGCAGGTCCATGACCTGCGGCATCGTCACAGCGAGCAGCACGATGACGAGGACGATGCTGATCAACACCTGGAAGAGCTGGGCCCACCAGTACTCGCTCTTCGAGGCCCGCCCCCTGAACCGGACGTAGCCCTTGAAGAACCGCTTGACGGCGGCGCCGAACGAAGCCTTGTACAGCGGCAGCGTCATGTCGTCGGGGTCGGTCGCTCCGCGGACCCCGGGATAGCCGGGACCACCGTGGCCCGGGTACTGCCCCGGCGGTGCACCGTACAGCGGCGCACCGTAGGGCGCAGCATCCTGCGGCGACGCGGCACCGTACGACGGCAGAGCGCCGGGCTGGGGCCCCGGGCTGGCGTACGGGTTGCTCGGAGTCTCAGGCGGGATCGGTGGGTATGTCATCGGTCTCCCTCTTCGTGGCGCGGGGCCTGGTCAAGACTATCCCGCGCCCCAGGCGGTATGTGGCGATTTCGGCACTGTGGGTACCTGGCGGGGACGACAAGGAATCGTCCCATCGGCGCCGACCTCGTCCGTCCGACCGGGCGCAGATCGTCACCACCGCTGGTCTGGTCCGGTGGATGAGATACGTTGGTTTTCCAGGTCGGACGACCTGATCACGACGTCCCGGAGCTGCCCGTGTCCTCCCTGCTCTACCGTCTGGGCCACTGGGCGTACGCCCACCGGGTGCGGGTGGTGGCGTCGTGGCTGCTGGTGCTGCTGGTCGCGGGGGGTGCGGCGACGGTGCTGTCCGAGGGCACCGACAACACGTTCTCGATCCCGGGTACCGAGTCGACCCGGGCCTGGGGGCAGCTGCACCGCACGTTCCCGCAGGTCTCGGGCACTTCCGCGCGGCTCGTCGTCGTGGCGCCGGACCAGACCAGCGTCAGCGACCCGGCGTTCACCGGGCCGGTCGCCCAGTTCGTCGCCACGGTCGCGCAGGTGGACCTGGTCGAGGGGGTCGTCGACCCGTTCGTCGAGCAGGAGGCCGGGCAGAAGAACACCGCGCTGTCCGACGACGGGCGCGCGGCCATCGTCACCGTCCGGATGACCGGCCAGGGCACCGCCGTCCCCGACGCGGTCAAGGACCAGCTGGTCGCCGCCCGCGACGCCCTGGCGGCCGAGCTGCCCGACGGCAGCCAGGTGGCCCTGGGCGGCGACCTGTTCTCCATCAACGTGCCCGCGCTCAGCGCGACCGAGGCCGTCGGGGTGGCGGTGGCGCTGGTGGTGCTCGTCATCACCTTCGGGTCGTTCGTGGCCGCGGGGATGCCGCTGCTCAACGCGGTGCTCGGGGTGGCGGTGACCGCCGCGGGTATCTTCGCGACCACCCGGTTCACCACTATCGTCTCGACGACCCCGCTGCTGGCGCTGATGCTGGGCCTGGCCGTGGGCATCGACTACACCCTGTTCGTCGTCTCCCGGCACACCGGGCAGCTGCGCGCCGGGATGGACCCGCACGAGTCGGCGGCCCGGGCGCTGGCCACCGCCGGGTCGGCGGTGGTGTTCGCCGGGCTGACCGTGATGATCGCCCTGCTCGGGCTGGGGCTGGCGCAGATACCGTTCCTCACCGTCATGGGCCTGGCCGGGGCGGTCGGGGTGGGTATGGCCGTGCTCGTCGCCCTGACTCTGACCCCGGCGCTGCTCGGCTTCGCCGGGGAACGCCTGCGACCACGCCAGAAGAAACGGGGCCAGAAGCAGCGGGGTCGGACCGCAGGCGACGGGCCCGCCCACGTCCGTCCGGCCGATGGTGAGCCCGCGGCGCGAGCGGCCGCAACGGGGACCGACGAGCACAGCCAGGACGGGGAGCACCAGGAGGTCCACCCCAACCGGTTCTTCACCGGGTGGGTCAGCGCCTCGACCAAGGTCCCGGCGCTGACCGTCGTCGTGGTGGTCGCCGCGCTGGGGGCACTGGCCCTGCCCGCGCAGTCGTTGCGGCTGGCGCTGCCGGACGCGGGCACCCAGCCGCCCGGCGGCGGCGCCCGGGTGGCCTACGACCTGGTCGCCGAGCACTTCGGCCCGGGGTTCAACGGTCCGCTGCTGCTCACCGGGGTGATCGTCGGCTCCCACGACCCGTTGACCCTGATGGCCGACCTCAGGTCGGATATCGAGGCGCTGCCCGGGGTGGCGGCGGTGCCGCTGGCCACCCCCAACGCCGATGCCACCATGGGCGTGGTGCAGGTGGTACCGCAGGGCGCACCGGACTCGGTGGCCACCCAGGACCTGGTCCACGAGCTGCGGGCGCACCACGACGAGCTCCAGGCGAAGTACGGTATCGACCTGTCGGTCACGGGGATCACCGCGGTGCAGATCGATATCTCCGCCCAGCTGGGCGGGGCTCTGCTGCCGTTCGGGCTGTTCGTCGTCGGGTTGTCGATCCTGCTGCTCATGATGGTGTTCCGGTCGTTGTGGGTACCGCTGACCGCCGCGGTCGGGTACGCGCTGAGCGTCGGCGCGGCGTTCGGCACGGTGGCGCTGGTGTTCGAGCACGGGGTGGGTGCCGGGCTGCTCAACCTGGACCCGGTGCCGCAGGCGGTGCTGTCGTTCATGCCGATCGTCACCATGGGGGTGCTGTTCGGGCTGGCGATGGACTACGAGGTGTTCCTCGTGGCCCGGATGCGCGAGGAGTACGTCCACCACGGCGACGCGCGCCGGGCGGTGCGGGTGGGTTTCCTGTCCTCGGCCAAGGTGGTCACGGCCGCGGCGCTCATCATGTTCTCCGTGTTCATCGCCTTCGTGCCCGGGCACGAGACGATGATCAAGCCGATCGCGCTGGGCCTGGCCACCGGGGTGGCGGTGGACGCCTTCGTGGTGCGGATGACGCTGATCCCCGCGGTGCTGCACCTGCTGGGCGACCGGGCCTGGCACATGCCGCGCTGGCTGGACCGGCGGTTGCCGCACTTCGACGTGGAAGGCTCAGGCCTGGCCGAAGAGCTGCGGCTGGCCGGCTGGCCCGAGTCGGGGGCCGACGACGTCATCGCCGCTCACGGGCTGCGGCTGGACGCCCCGGACGGCAGCCCGATCTTCGCCGACGTGTCGGCCCGGGTGAAACCTGGCGGCAGGCTGCTGGTGACCGGTCCGCACCGGTCGGGCCGCACCGCGCTGCTGCTGGCCCTGGCCGGACGGGCCCACCTGGACGCGGGCACCCTCAAGGTGGCCGGGCTCGTGGCGTCGGTCCGGGCCCGCGATATCCGCCACCGGGTGGCCTTCGCCCGGCTGGCCCGGACGGCCGACCCGGTGGCCGAGCTGGACGAGGCGTTCGCCACCGGCGCGCCGGTCGTCGTGGTGGACGACCTGGACGCCGTCGGCGACCCGCTGCTGCGGGCCGCGGTGCGCCACCGGCTGGCCGCCGCCCAGGCCGCCGACCCGCGGATGGTCCTGGTGGTCTCCGCCCTGGAGGTGGCAGCCGTCACCGACCTGCTGGCGCCCGCCGCGACCCTCACCCTGCCCCCACGCCCCGCTCTCCAGACAACTCTCCAGGAGGCGTCACGATGACCACCCAGACTTTTTGGTCGGCCCTGTTCCGGCCCGAGCGTCCACGCGGCGGCGGCCGGGGCACCTGGTTCACCGTGCTCGGGCTGGTGCTGGTGCCGCTGACCGTCGGCGGTCTGCTCACCTGGGCGCTGTGGCAGCCCGCCGAACGGCTGGACCGGATGACCGCGGCCGTGGTCAACCAGGACGCCGGGGCCGACTGGCTGCCCGGACCGCTGGGCCGGGAGCTGGTCGCGGGCCTGGTCACCGCGTCGGGCCCGGCCTCGAGCACCCGGCTGCCGGACGCCGCGGCGACCGGCGCCACCCCGCCCAGTGTCTCCGGGCACACCTCGACGACCAACCTGACCTGGGAGATCACTAACGCCGCCGATGCCGATGCCGGGTTGGCCTCCGGCCGGTACGTCGCGGTAGTGGTGATTCCCGAGAACTTTTCCGCCGCGGCGACGTCCTGGGCCGACCCGGGGGCCACCAACGCCGAGCAGGCCCAGATCAGGCTGCGGACCTCGGACCGGGCCCGGCCGTTGGACGCGGTCGTCGCCGGGACGGTCACCCAGACCGCCAGCCGGGTGCTCGGGGTCACGCTCACCCGGGCCTATGTCGACGGGGCGCTCACCGGTCTGACCACCATCGGCACCGAGCTGGGCACGGCCGCCACCGGTGCCGAGCAGATCGCGGCCGGGACCGACGCCCTGGTCGACGGTGCCGCCGCGCTGGCCTCCGGGGCCGACCAGCTGGCCGCGGGGGCCGACCAGCTCACCGTCAGCACCGGGTCGCTGGTCACCGGGGTCGGGGGGCTGTCGGCCGGGACCAGCACCCTGGCCGACGGGGTCAGCGGCCTGTCGGGCGGTACGTCGTCGCTGGCCGCCGCCCTGCAGCAGCTCGACGCCCAGACCTCGACCGCGGCCGGTACCGCCCAGCAGGGGGTGCCCGCCGCGGCCCAGCTGGCCGCGGGCCTGGACCAGCTCGCCACCGGGGTGAACGGGACGTCGCCCGGCGACCCGGCCAGCCTGTCGGCGGGCGCGTCGACGCTGGCCACCGGGGCCTCGGGAGTGGCCGGTGCCGTGCACACCAGCGCCACGGGGGCCGCTGACCTCACCAGCGGGCTGAACGCCGCGAGCGGAGGCTTCGACACCTTCCTCGCCACGGCGCAGGGCCTGGCCCAGGCCTGCCAGGCCGACCCGTCCGACCTGTCGCCCAGCGGCCCGTGCCAGCAGCTGGCCGCCCTCGTGACCAGCCCGCAACCCACCAGCCTGTCCGGCACGCTTGCCACCCTGAGCGCCGGGGCGAGCACCCTGTCAACCAACCTGGCCGCGCTGGACGCCGCCGCCAGCCAGGTGGCGACCGGCGCGGCGGCCCTGGACGCGACGGTCAACACTGGAGGCACCAGGCCCGACGGCACTGTCGTCCCGCCGCTGACCACCTCCACCGCCCAGCTGGCGGCGGGCGGGCACGCCCTGCTCGACGGGGTCACCCAGTCCGCCACCGGGCTGTCGACGCTCGCCAGGTACCTGCAGCAGTCGGCCACCAGCGCCACCACGCTGGCGGACGGCGCGTCGAGCGTGGCCGGGGGTGCGGCCCGGCTGGCCGACGGGGTGGACGGCGCGACCCGGGGCATCCACCAGCTGTTCAACGCCACCAACCAGCTGGCCGACGGGGTGGACGGTCTGGCCGGGGGTGCCTCACAGCTGGCCGACGGGACGTCCCGGCTGGCCCCGGGCGCCCAAGGCCTGGCCACCGGGCTGCGCACCGCCACCGGCGACGTCCCGTCGTACACCGCCGACCAGGCCGGGCAGCTGGCCGCGGTGATCGCCGACCCGGTGGTGACCAGCGGCACCGACGCCGACCTGTTCGGCCCGTCGGTGGTGCCCTGGTTCATGGTGCTGGCGCTGTGGCTGGGGGGCCTGGCCGCGTATCTGGTGCTCAGCCCGATGACGTCCCGGGCGCTGGGGGCGACGCGGCCGTCGTGGCAGCTGGCGCTGCGGTCGTTCGCCCCGGCGGCACTGGTCGGCGCGGTCCAGGGTGTCGGGCTGACCGCCGTCCTCGGTCCGCCGCTGGGCCTGGGGCCAACGGCCTGGTTCAAGGTCGCCGCCGTGGCGGCGGGGGTCGGGGTCGCGTTCGCCGCGGTCAACCAGGGGCTCGCCGCGGCCTTCCGCGGGACCGGCCGGTTCGTGGCGGCGCTGGTCGCGACGGTCGGGCTGGCCGCCGCGGTGGTCTCGACCGTCCCGCAGGCCGTGGTCGACCTGTACGCCGGTTCCCCGCTGGGCCCGGCGCTGACGGCCCTGCAGGACGCCAGGGGCGGTGGCGCGCTGGCCGGTCCGGTCCTGCTGCTGCTCGCCTGGACGCTGGGCGGGCTGGCCCTGACCACGGCCGCGCTGGCCCGCCACCGCGTCGTACCGGCCGGGACCCTGGCCCGCTGGGCCCGGGCGACCTGACCGTCCGGTCCAGGTCACCTGGTCCGAGGCCGCCAGGCGGTTCACGAGGCCCGGGTGCGCCAGTCGGGGTGGGCGGCGATGATCTGCTGGGTGCGGTCGGGCAGCTCGGGTGGGGGGTGCTCGTCGTCGGTGCGGTTGCCGATGTCGTGGGCGACGATGCGGGCGGCTTCGGCGTGGCGGCCTTCGGCGGAGGCGATAGCGGCCAGGTCGAGGTGGATGATCTCGGCGTCGGGGTCGGCGGCCTGCGCGGCCTGGGCGGCCCACCGGGCGGTCTGGAGCGCTGTGGTGACCAGGGCGGCGTCAGTGGTGGCCAGGGCACCGGTGATGACGGTGTGGGCGGTGTCGATGATGGCGATCAGCGCCGCCTCGTCGATACGGTCCTCGACCAGCCAGGCCCAGCCGCCGGGACGCCAGGCGGCCGGGTCGTCGAAGGGCCGCCCGACGACCAGGCGCAGGGCGGCCAGCAGGTCGTCGGTACCCTCGGCACCGCGGGCCTGGGCACGGACCCGCAGCCGACGCAGCAGGTCCAGGTCGACCAGGGCCTGCCCGACCTGGTAGGTCGGGTCGGGCCTGCCGGGCTGCGGCTGGGCGTCGGGCAGGTACGGCTGGCCGGTGACCGGGTCGGTGCCCAGCCACCGTTGCACGGTCTGCAGGTACTCGCGGGCCTTGGCCCGGCTGGTGTCCAGCGCCTCGGCGACCTGGGCGCCGTTCACCCCGTCCGGGTGCAGCGCCAGGTAGGTCACCAGCTCGGTGAAGAACGGCTCGCGCCGGGTCGGCGGGGTGCCGCAGGCCACGACCTGGACCGGGCCCAGCACCTGGACCTTCGGGTACGGCGCGGCCGGGTCGTACCAGGCGGCGAGGTCCTCGTCGAGCCTGGGGTCGGCGGCCAGGACCTCCTGGCGTACCTCGGCCGGTACCCGGGGGGCCAGGACCGCCAGGTCCTCGGCGGTGGTCGCGGCAACGTCGAGGTAGGTGGCGTCCGGGGCGGGCAGCACGCTGGACGGGCCCGGCGGGTCGGGCCAGGCGTCGGGCGTGCGGGGCGCGGTGTGCTCGGGGCGCAGCGCCCCGGCCGCGTCGGACCAGGACCGCCACCCGGTGTCCACGGTGCCGTCCAGGCCCGGTACCGGTACCGGGTCCACAGCGGTCTCGGCGTGCGCCACCAGGCCGGCGCACCCGGCGGCCTCGGTGATGTCCAGCCCGACCGCGACCAGGTCCAGACCCACCTCCGGCAGGTAGACCCGACCGTCGGCGCCGACCTCGATCCGCACCCCGCCCCCGGCACCGCCCGGCCGGGACCCGGCCACCACCACCGACGTAGCGGTCCGCCCCGCCCGGGCGGCCAGGACCTCCAGCAGCGGGTCCAGCGCCGGGTCGTCGCTGGACGCGTCCACCAGCACCACCCGCGGCGACCACGACCACGTACCGACCCCCACCGACCGGGCCGTGACCACGTCCGTCCCGGCCGCGTCGGCCCGGTCCACCGTGGCCAGGGCCTCGGCCAGGGCCTCGCCCACCGGGTCCCCGCCCGCCCCCGGGTGGTGGTAGCAGATCCGGTCCGGGTTCAGCCCGACCAGCTCGGCCCCCAGCCCCACGCAGTCGACCCTGGTCCAGGCCGCCCACGGCGAGCAGCCGACCTCGGCCACCAGGTACCGGCCGAAGTCCCTGGCCCGCTCGCAGTCCCCGGTCAGCGTCACCGCCAGGTCCTCCAGGTTGAACAACCACAACGACCCCGCGTCGCTGGTACCCACCGTGACCAGCAACGGGTACGGCGCCGGATGGTCCCCGGCCGGACCGACCAGACCCAGGTCCAGCCCCACCGGCACCCGCCACCGACGCGACTCCCCGCAGTCCTCCCACGGGTCGCCCAGGTCCCACGGACCACCCAGGTGCAGCACCACGTGCTCCCCGGTCAGCTCGACCGCCACCAGGTCAGGCATCGCACCACCACCGGCCGCGACCACCGCCCCCATACGCCGCAGCACCGCGTCCAAGAACCCGACCGTCTCGGCCGGACCCGGACCGACCGCCACCACAGTCCTGGCCACCGGAGCCAGCAACGGCCCCGGCACCTCCAGAGCCCGCCCCGGACGACGGTGCCGCCACCGCGCCCGCCGCCTGGCCTGCAGCACCAACCACAACGACCCCGCCAGCACCGCACCACCACCAGTCAGACCCACCAGCACCCACGGCGCCCACTCCGGCACACCAGACTGCTGCGCACCACCAGGCCGCGCACCGCTGTCAGACACAGCCCGCGCCCCACCCGCACCAGCCCGCTCCGGAGACCCGTCAGCCGCCCGGACGTCCCCACCGACCACGTCCTGACCGACCACGTCCTGACCGACCACGTCCTGACCGACCACGTCCTGACCGACCACGTCCTGACCGACCACGTCCTGACCGACCACGTCCTGACCAGCCGCCTCGGACCGGTCCGGCACCTGGTCGACGGTCTGCGGCGGCACCACCGGGACCTCATCGGTCGGCAAGTCCCTGCCCGGCACCTGCGGCACCGTCCCGGCACCAGAGTCCGGGACGTCGGGCGCGGCCGTCCCGGGGACGGTCACCTGCCACCCGGGGTAGATCAGGTCCGGGTCGACCAGGTGCCGCCCGTCGGGCTGCACCGTCCCGGTCGAGGCAGCGAAGATCTCCGGGTACCGGTTCGCCTCGCCCAGCTCGTCCTTGGCGATCTGCGACAGCGTGTCACCGGGCTGCACCGTGTAGGCGTGCTCCACGACGACCGGCGGGGCCTGCGCGTCGGCAGGCAGGACCAGCTGCCAACCGGGCTCGACCCACCCGGCGTCGTCCAGGGCGTACCCGTCGGCCTGGACCACCCCGACGTTCAGCTCGTACACCTCGGTCCACCGGTGCGGGTCTCCCAACCGGGACTGGGCGATCTTCCACAGGCTGTCCCCGTCCACCACCGTGTACACCACGGTCCCGTCCGTGCGGTCCGGTGCGACGGCCTGGTGGGCGACCTGAGCCACCTCCGGCGCGACGACAGCCGACGAGGGCAGGACCGCACCGGCCACCTCGGTCACACTGAGCGTCACAGCAGCCGGTGTCGGCGGCACCGCATGAGTGGGGATCGCCAGAGCAGCCTGGGCGGTTGCCAGCCCCAGGAGAGCAGCCACCAGCCCTGCGGCGACACGCTGCTGAACACCCAGACCCCGCAGGCAGGGAGCCGGGCGACGACCGATCTGCGACACCAGCTCGGTAACAGCCGATACCGCGAACGTCGCCCAGGCAGCCCATCCCGCGATCTTGAGCACGACCATGAGCACCTGCCCGGTCGTGTCCGGCCGCGACAAGACACCGCGGACCTCCTCCCACGCAGGCAGCTGGTCCGGCACCGGCGACCCACCCAAGACATACAGCACCACCGGCAGGCCGACCACCAACCCCACCAGGACCAGCCCCGCCGCGACCGCTCTGACGAACCTCATCGACTTACCCCTTTCCTGTCCTGTTCCCAGGCTGTCTCGTCCGGGCCGCTCTCTGCTGTCGTGTGGGCCGGGTCGCCTGGTTAGCGACCCGTCGGCCTGTGCGCCTGGGACGCCACCCAGAGGCCATCTCGTTGAGGTACCGCTCCTGCTCCGCCGACAACGTCCCGTTGCGCAGGTGGAACAGCCAACCATTCCTCCACCTGCGAATCCGCCGCTCGTGCGGGTCGTCGCTGCTACCGGACGGAAGCCTGCCGTCAGCCGAGGCTGGCCACCGACCCAGTGCCTCGGCCCGGGGGCGGAACGGTTCTGCGGACAACCTGCTGTTATCTGCCACCCATCCTCTCCCACCACTCGACGTTACGGTAGTCGTGAACCTTGATACCAGTACCGTCCATCACGTCGTCGGCAGCCGCATCGACCGCCTGCTGCAGCGCAGCAAGCTGGGCGGTATTGCCTTCCTCGAGCGCCTGGAAATACGCTGTCGCCGCCCGGAGGTTGTTCGCACCGGCTTCCCAGTCCCCGGCCATGTTGTCCAGCAGGTCGTGCAGAGCCTCGTCCAGCTCCTGAACGGCCTGGCTGGGACCGTAACCGCCACCTACGCCCACACCCGGTTTCCTCGTCACATAAGACCTGATACCTTCGGCCACGTCAGGATCGTCGTAGATCTTCGCGGTGTCCCTCAGGTGCGTCGCGATATTGTCCATGCCGAAGGCGATACCGGACGCGACGGCGACGTCCCACCTGATGTCAGGGCTGGATCCCACCCGGAACTCGTGCGCCTCGTCGATCTCGTCGAAGTGCAGCGCCGCGGCACCCCGGCTGTTCGCGATGCTGTTGTCCGGCATGTCTCTGGTGCCTCCGCGCAGACGGTAGCTGCCCCGGTCGGTCCAGATGGTACTGAGCCTCCAGACCGTCCACCTGCGGATACCGTCCTCCTGCTGCCGGATCTCGGAGTTGAGCGCGGCCAAGGTCTTGCCCAGCGCGGCCCTGACCGCCTCGTATGTCCCCAGGTTCCCGTTCTTCACCTGGTTGTCCGCCGCCTCGTCCAAGCCGTACTGAGCGGCTATCGACAGCACCTTCACCCGCGGATCTTTCGCAGTTCCAAACCCTTTGTTCACGGTGCTGAGAATCTTGAGCGTCTGGGTCCAGTCGTCGGAGCGACCCTTGGCAACCGCCCTGAACCTCCCGATACACTCTGACAGTATGCTGGCGACGTCCTTCCTCACTCCTTCCCACATCGCCTGCTGCCGAACCAGGTGCGCATACAGCTCGAGCGCGACCATTGCAAAGTTCTCGATCATCGCTCCGGTGGTACCGATGTAGAAGGTCCTGAAGTTCGAGGCAGTCTCTCCGTGGATGTAGTCTGCCTCGCCCTTCAGGAAGTCGACCATACTGGAGAGCTCGACGTTCAGAGGCGGACGCAGAGAACTGTCGCCGCTGGCCCGGTCGATCTCTTCCTTTCCGGTCTGGGCTGTGGAGTCGGCAATGACCAACCTGCCGTAGGCGTCGGCCAGCCTGTCGGCGACTTTCGCGATCTTGGCTGGATCCGGCAGGTCGCGCCACATCCTGACCAGAGAGTCGATCTCCTCTCTCCTCCGGTTGAAGTCCCAGGCGAAGTTCCCGGTCAGCTCGTCTTCGACCCAGTGGTGACCAGAACCCCAACCGTCAGGACCGGGACGGGACACGTACTCGTATGGGTCGCGCGCATTTGTGATGTGCCCGTTGATCTCGTAGTAGTTGTCGTTCTGTGCTATCTGCCACTTCGCCGGGTGCAACGAGATGATGGACTGCCCGCCCTGGCACATCCAGGCATCGATCGCTGTCTGTCTCAGCAGACCTTCCAGGGTCTCAAGATCGTCATAGGTGTACGGCATCATTCCTCCTGCTGTGTCGAAATATCACCCTGCTGGGCCGGACTGTCGACGGCCCGCACCGACAGCACATGGCGAGCCAAGAGCCCACCGGCGACCGCCGCTGCCGAACCGACGGCGAACAGCACCCATACCGACGTCCCGTGCGAACCCGCACGAGCCGGGCCTGGCAGAGGGTCGGCCCAGGCCGGACGTCCAGCCGAACGGATCTCCTCGGCGGTCAGCCCGTGCCTGCGACCGTCGTCCGGCACGATCAGCGGGTTACGGTCCGGGTACTGCGTCGGGTCTACCCGCAGCATCCGCGGCAGGTCCACCACCCCGCGCCCGACCTGCCCGTCGGAGCGGGGCACCGGCGAGGCAGCGCTGGCCAGCAGGGTCTGGATCAGCTGGTCGTTGGTCGCCTGGGGCCATCTCTGGGCGACAACAGCCAGCATCCCGGCGACTATCGCCGCCGAAGGACGTGACGAGACAACTCCAAGCGTACGGTCGAAGTCCAGGTCCTCTACCAGGACCTCCACACCCGGCGCGCTCACGGCGACAGCCGACCCGCCGAGCTCCCAGCCGTCCGCGCCGGACGCCCCCACCGCGACCACTCCGTTCAACGCCTCGACCCAAGAACCTCCTGCCACCGGGACGACCAGCACAACCCTCTGGTGCAGCGCATAAGCCACAGCCTGGGAGACCTGGGCGTCCGGCTGCACCCTGCCCTCGTCGATCAGCAAGACGATGCGCGCTCCGTCGTCCACGGCCTGGACTATGGCCCGTGCCGCCGCCCGCTCCGACGCCTCCGGACCCACGCACTCACCGTTAGGTAGGTGCTGGTAACCGACCGCGTAGAACCGTACGTCGGCGTCCGGGGCGATACCGGGCAACGACACCCGCCCGCCGGGGCCTCGACCATTGCCCGCGATGAACGCCACCGCGTTGGACCCAGCCTCAGCCGTCGAGACGAACCCGTCTTCGAAGGCCGCCGGGACCGGTTCCAGGTGGTCCAGCCCCGCAATCAGCTCCTCGAGGCAGAACGACGGTTCACGGACCGCCAGGTTCGCATCGGCCAGCACCGGCATGTCCGGTTTGATCCCCAGCGCGATCACCGCCACCGGCACCCCCTTGCCAGTCAGCCACCTCGCATGGGCCTGAGCCACCTCCTGCTGCTCGTACCACCAGTTCCCGTCCTCCTCGTCCGCCGCAGCAGGGCCCGCCCCGAACCACACCACGGCGCTCAGCACCAGCCCCGCCGCTACCGCTCTGACAAACCTCATCGACACCACCTTCCTATCCGCTCTCGTCCGTGCCCACGCCGTAGGCGATCCTCGACGACGAATAGGCGGTGACGTCTCGCGGTACGGGAAGGATCTTCGGGTCGTACTGGGCGGTCACCCTTACCTCGATGCGCCCGTCAGACACGGCAACCGTGCCGTCCATCCCCGCCGCGGCTACGACGCTGCGGGCCGCCGCCGTGGCCGCCTCTACGTTCAGCCCGGTCGGGAGGTTGCCGGCCTGGACCGTGCCTTCCTGGATGCGCTGCCCAGCGGCCCTGGCTGCCTGGTCCGCGGTCCACTGGGCCTGGTCCTCCAGCTCCAGACGGCCGCCGTAGTCGACGACCAGGCCGAAAGCGGCGATCAGAACCGGGAGGCACATCAAGATCAGCACCGACGACCCGCCGTCCTCGCCCCCACGTCCTCGACGCCAAGCGGCACGTACGCGTGTCATCATCCTCGCCCCCGGTAGGTGTCCAGCGCCGACGTAGCGGTCGCGGTGACTGTCTGGTCGCCAAGACCAGGCACCCCGAACCCGGCCAGAGGTACCACGCACGTCACCGTGACTGTGACCTGGGCCGGCTGGCCGTCTGGGACTGCGAACCCAGAGGTATCCACCACCACGGTCGGAGAGTCCTGACAGCGCAGGTCAGAGTTGTCCAGCGTGACCCGCGCCGCAGACAGGGCCAGCCGCTCGGCGTCACCGGCCCCCCGGGCCAGCGTCGCCGCCCGGGCCGCCTCGTTCGCCGCCGAGCTCACCGCACTCCTGCCCGTCACGTACCACCCCGCAGCCACGACCAGGACCGTCAGCACCATCAGCGCGGGCAGGCCTATCAGCGTCTCCAGGCTGACCGACCCCGCCTGGTCCCGGCGCCTCGTCCCTCGTCTCCTGCTCATCCTTTGTCTCCTCTCCTGTCGGTGATGACCTGGACCTCTCCCACCCGCAGCTGGGTCGAACGGACCACCGACCTGTAGATCACCCCGGACCGGCCCCCACCAGACCAGTCGACCGCCCAGTTCGCCGTCACCGTCACCGTGAACGCCCCACCCGGCTCACGAGCGCTGGTCCACCCGTACCGGTACCCGCACGTCGGCGACGGCGCACCACCATAAGACGCGTCGTACGGCGTCCCCGCAGCGTCTGACCCAGCGCACGTCACGGTCGAACCATCCCCCATCTGCCACACAGTCGCCGTCAGCCGACCCGTGGCCGTCACCGTCACAGAACCCGCCGACGCCGACCGCGTAACAGGACCCGTCGTCGACTCACCAGGATCCGAAATCCAGACCCACGTCGGCAGGCCCAAAAGTTGAAGCGACTCCGGCTTCCCATAACCCGTGAGACCAATCGCAGGCGCCGTCAGGTGCATCTCGTCCACCGCCCGACGCGCCAGCTCCTCCAGATCCACCTGACCATCCGACGACCAATACTGCCAATTCATCATCTCATTTACCCCACCCCCACGACCAATCGTTGGCGTAGTGTTGCTTCTCCAGCAATCATAGATTGCACCGTAGGTACGACCTTCCCACATGAAGAAATCGGATTCAGGCTGCGGGTCAGAGCGTTTGGTCCAACACTTCTTTGTCTGATTCCAGCTCCCATAGGGATAATGGTAGCAGAGCGGAAGTCTCGAATCCTCGTCAGCCTGCCTGCAAACCGGAGGACCTCCCTGCCTATTGCCGCCTCCGCCGGAGACCGAAGTCCCGGCATCCTCCGCAGACAGATATACACAGTCGCCGTCCGAGTTGATCGACATGGGCCACCCGCAGGTTCCGACGTCCACACCCGGTTCTGCGGCGCCCGCTGGACCGATTCCTGCCGTAATTGCGAACAGCACCGTCAGAATTAGAGAAGCGGTGATCCGGGTCCTGTTTAGCATGCCTGTTCCTCCAATATCTCGGCGCTATCGATCGCCCAGGAGACCACATCGCCACCCAGGTGCGTCTGCGGGAATGCTCTCACTGTATAGGTGAGCAGAACTCTGTCCGGCTGACCGGGCTTAGACTTTGACGGACCACCAACCCATCCCGCCATGCTGCTCTCGGACGAGTCGATGCAAACGGCGAGAACAACGTCAGCCCATCCCGTAGGATCCGATTCGTAGGAAATCGGTACGATCGATGCGATCCGTGCCTCACCCTCCTGTACCACTCCGTCTGCCGCCATTGCTTCATACACAAAAACTGTATTTGTTCTGATGTCTCCACTAGTATAGTTCAGGACGATCTCCCAGTCGGGGACTCCGGGTTTCTGTCGTATCTCCTGTGATAGTTCGAAGTATTCCTCGAACAGTGCGGTGGCGGTGGCGTAGGCAACGGCCTGGGGGTCGTCCGGGTCGACGCTGGGTGTCGCGGTCGGCGACGCGCTGGCTGTGGGCGTCTGAGTCGGTTGGTCGGTGGTACCGCCGGTACATCCTGCGATCCCGACCGTCATCAGAGCGACGACCACAGCCAGCCCGGCACTGGTACGTGCTGCTGTCATGGGCTGGTCCACCTCTCGACCTGTCCGGTCGATGTGACGGTGACGCGGACGGGCAGGCCCGGGACGAGGCTGAGGACGTCGCCGCGGACGGTGGCACGTACTTCGTCTCCGGTGATGGTCACGTCTACCTCGTGGTTGTCGAACAGGCCGCTGCTGCCACGTTCGAGGCGTTGCCTGGCGGCTTGGTCGGCGGCGGCCTCTGTACCGCCTTCGAGGGTCGCGGTGATGACGGCACGGTTGGCAGCATGGCGTGCCGCGCTGCGTGCGGTGGCCCACAGGGCGACCTGAAAAGTGCCCAGGACTATGGTGGTGACCAGGGTGACGGTGAGAATGGCCTCGACCGAGTACGAACCGGCGTCGCGCGCGGCCGGTCGGCGGTCGACGAGCCTTCTTGTGACGTGTCTGTCTCTCACGGTGCGTGTTCCCTTCCTGCGTGGTTCTGCCTGGGGGGGTCAGCCGAGGTCGCTGATGAGCTCGTTGATCTTGCCGGTGAGGGCGGCCACGACGAGCCCGGCGACGAGGATCACGCCCAAAAGGATGAGCATGTACTCCACGGTGCCGTACCCGGCGTCGCGGGCGGCCAACCGACGGCCGGTCAGATATGCCTTCATGGGGGGTTCCTTCCTGGTTGGGTTTGTTCTAGAGAGCGAGCAAGACCGGGATGAGGGCCGCGGCCCCGACGACCCACAGGGTCGCCCCCAGGGGGATGAACATCCCGACGGTGGCCTTGTTCGCGGCGGCACGCTCGGCGGAAGCCTGGGCGCCGCGCATGGCGCGGGCCTGCCCGCGCAGCCGATCGGCGATCTCGGCGTCCTCGACCGTTCCCAGGGCGATGGTCCGGGCGAGGTCTTTGAGAGCGAGCACTCCGATGGTGTCGGCCAGAGTTCCCAGGGCGTCGGCAGGGGTACGACCGGCCCAGCGGGCATTGTCCAGGGCCTCTGCGATGCGCTGGAAGGGCCAGCTGGTCGCTACGGTGGCGGCGTCCTCGACAGCCTGGGACGTCCCGGCCCCGGCCAGGCGCCCGATCTGGACCAGCTCGGTGTACGCCGACACGGCGTGGGTGAAGGTGGCGCGGGCCGCAGCGGCGCGTCGACCGACGTCCAGGTCAGGCCCGATCCACCCGACCACGATCATGAGCACCGTCACCACTACGACCAGCCCGACGGGAAGGGCGAGCCCGGCCAGGGCCAGGACCGCCGCCGCAACGGCGGGGCCCACGAGCCCGACAAAAAGGGCCAGGACCTTCTCTCCCAGGTGCTCGGCCGGGTCCACCCCGACCAGCACCAGGTCGGCGTCGGTCGCCGCGCCGGGTAGCCGCGGCAGAGCCGCACGGGTGGCCACGGTCCGCCCGACCCTGCCTTTGAGGGTGGCATCCGACGCGGCAACGGGTACCTCGGTACCCGACAGGCGCGCCAGGGCCGCAGACAGGTCCGGTGGGGCGCCCAGCGCCTGACGCACCACCAGGGTGCTGCCACCACCGATCAGCGCCCCGGTGACCAGTGCTGCCTGCCACAAGATCATGACGATGTCCCTTCTCGCACGGGCTGTATTCCTGGGCTTTCAGACAGGAACCGGGGGGTGGGCTTGCCCTGGGCGACCGCGCGCATCCAGACCAGGCACCCGGCATACGCGGCAACCAGGCCCATGGCGACCACCTGTCCAGTACCGGTGGTGTAGAAATCCGCGACCTGGGAGAACATCATCAGGGCACCCACCAGGACCAGGGACAGGACGGTCATGATGCGGACCTCCCAACGCGGGGCGTCCCGGTCGGCCTCCACCTGCCTGGTGTTGGCAACAGCCTCGGCGACCGTGTCGGCCAGGTCTTCCAGCGCGGTGGCCAGGCGACCCGAGCGGCGGCCAGCCTCCAGGACCAGGCACGAGGCCACCAGGTCGGTGGTATAGGTGCCATGCTCGTCAGCCCAGGTGCGCAGCGCGTCGGGCAGGGCCACTCCGGAGTCGAGCCGAGCGACCAGCCGTACGATCGACGGGGCGAGACTAGGCGGGACGCTGTCACGGCTGGCCCGCAGGGCTTGTTCAAGCCCCGACCCGCCACGCAGGGTCCCGGCAAGGCCGCGCAACCACGCCTCCAGGTCGGACAAGGTCTCGGCGAGGTTGTCGCCGCTGGACCGCAGCAGCGCAGGCAGGCCGACGACAGCAAGCGGGAGCACCGGCACCAGGAACCACCGGCCGGTCGTCGCCCCGGCGACCAGGCCGACCAACGCCGAGGCGGCCAGCACCCACCGCGCCGAGTACAGCCGTCCTCCGGGCCGCATCCCTGCTAGGGCGGCCAGGTCCCTGCGCGGCCGAGTCGGACCGTCCGGGACGCGCAGTGCCCCGACGACGACCAGCAGGACACCCAACCCGGCCACGGCAGCGGCCGCAGCGCCGGATATCGCGGTACTCACGGCTGCCCTCTGCGGTCGGAAGCGCTCGTGGTCTCTGCGTCGGCGGCGCATCCGGCCGCGACCGGGCCCGCGAACTCGCCGTGTCTTGTTGTCATGGGTTGATCCACCTCTCGTGGCTGCCTCTGTAGTGGGTGACGACGTTCGTTCACGACTGCCTCCACGCGGCGGCGGGTGTGAACCAGGCCCGTTCGAACCCGGCCGCGACGATCCGGTCCATGCAGGAGGGGAACGAGCGAGGCACCGCCCGGCCGTCCTCACCAGGGACGAACACGTCGGTGATCGCGACCTGGCCGCCTTCCCCGCGGGTGGGCTCGACGATCTCTCGCACGTACCGGGTACGGCGGCGGGTCTGCGGGTCGATCTCCACACCGAGGAAAATGATGAGGTCGATCGTCGCGGCGATCTGCCGGTAGGCGTACGCCTCACCGACGGATACGTCTCGCACCGCCAGCCCGACCAGACGCTCGACGACGTCGCGAGCGGAATTGGCATGAATTGTCGTCATAGAACCATTACCGACTTGCATAGCCTCGAACATCGCCAGCAATTCTTCTGGAGCACGGGCCTCCCCTACGACCAGACGCTCAGAGTTGGATCGCAATGCTTTTTCCAGGGCCACGGCGGTGGTTATCGCGGCGTGGCGGGACTCCCCGGTGTTCTGGGCACGTGGCAGAGCAGTCTGGGAGAACACCCGCCGGTGACGCTCAGGGTGCTGGTCCAGGTACAGCTCGGGCACCGACTCGACCACCGCCACCGACGTCATCGGGTGCAGCGCGGCCAGCAACGCCCGCAGCAGCGTCGTCTTGCCCGAGCCCTGCCCCTGCCCGGATACCACGATGTTCAGCCCAGCGCGCACCGCAGCAGTCAAGAAGTGCTCGAGCACCGGGTCGATCGTCCCAGCGGCCCGCAGGGCCGTCAGGTCTACGTCCTTGACGGCCTGCAGCCGGATCGCTGCCCTTGGCCGCGGGCACACCCAGTACGCCGCCGACAACCTGGCCCGACCCGGCAGCTCGACTTCCAGGTGCGGACTGGTACGAGTGAACGTGTACGTGTGCGCCGAGGAGTCCCCGGACAGTTGCGATGCCAGGCGCTGCAGCCACGCGACCATGTCAGCATCGGTGGCGAACACTGGCTGGTGCTGCGCGAACGTCCCGTCCGCCATCATCATCAGCACCGGGTCGCACCCGATGATCTCGATGTCCGTCACCGGCGCCGTCGCCCCGGCGTCCACCAACGGCTGAACCGGGCCCAGGCCGAACATCTCGCCGAACACGGCCTTGGCCAACGCCGACCGGGCCGCTGAGCCTAGAGGCGCGGCACCGGCACGGACCTGCTCGTCGGACCACGCCGCGACCACCTGCGCCACGTGCGCCTTGCCCATCTCAGCGACCGATGCCTCATCCATACCCTGACGTGAGGACGCCGTCTTGGTCCACGAATCAGCCGCCCGCCCCTGCAGCGCGACCACCAGGTCACGCTCAGGCAGCGCCTCAGTCGGACGCGTGTGCGGTACCGGCCCACGAGCAGACGTGAGGCCAGGCCGACCAGCCGGGGCGACCAGATGCCCGGGCGCGGAAGGCGGCCCCGTACGCGGCGCGGTCTGGCGAACGACCGGGTGGGGCGACGTGCTCGCACTCAGACTCATGGTCGGCCCCCTGCCGCCAGGGCGTGGACCCGCGTGGCCAGCACCGCCGCGGAGCGGGCCAGCGGACCCGATGCAGACCGGGCGTCTTTGCCGCCATGAGCCAGGACACCGGCCGAACGTGGGTCCCATGCGATGGTCCCCGCCAGCGGCAGTCCGACAGCCGAGGCCACCTCCTCGGCCCCGTAGGGACGCCCAGGGCCTACGACCACCGCGCTCCATAGACCAGACAATGCCGTAGCCCGCGAGGCCACCGTGCCCCGCGCCGCCCACACGTCCGTCAGGCTTGACCCGGTGACCAGGAACACCTGGTCGGCACGGGCCAGCAGGTCGTCGCGGGGGTCGAAAGGCGCCCCGATACGCCCCATGTCGACGATGGCGTCGGCCGCACCGAAATTCTTCAGAAATTCACCGAGCGGATTCCACAATTCGGCGGCAGCCGCAGCGTCACCCGGCGACCGCAGGCCCGGCAGCAGACGCCGCGCCCCTGCCGCAGAGTCGAACAACGGCAACGTCTGTTCCACGAACTGCTCGGCCAGGACCCCGTGCGAGTGTGCCACAGCCAGCCCCGGCACCAGACCCCGACCTTCGGCACCCACCGCCCCACCCAGGAACCCCGGCAGCACAGAAGTACCAGACAGGTCGGCCTCCACGAGCATGGCGGCACCCCCGCACCAGGCCCGCAGCAGGGACAGCGCCGTCACCGTCACGCCCGGACTCTTGGCCGAGACCAGCGCCAGCATCATTTCGGCGCCTCGCTCACCTGGGCCAGGACCAGACGCCCGCTGGCCGACGCGGCAGCCACGGCCCTGGCTTCCTGCGCCGCAACCTCCACGACCACGCAGAACTCGTCACCGGACTTCCCGGCGACCGTGTCGGTGCGCACGAACGTCGCATCCCACGCCACCAGAGGATCAGGGATCTCGGCCTGCGGCGTCCCCGCGAAGACCAGAGAGAGATGGTCACCAGCGTGCAGCACCTGCGCGGGACGCTGGCTGGGGAACACGGTCACGACCGCCCTGTCCTTGGGTACAACCAGTTCCGGACCGTACTCGTCGGGCGCCAGCACCTGCCCGGGTCGCAACTCGAACTGGGCGACCTGCCCCACCACCTCCTCGATCCGGTCCCCCGCCACGAAAGGCTGCGACGTGCCCTGCACCACTTCTATGATCCTCACGTCACCGCTGCCGATCACCGCTCCGCGCTGGACCCCGTTGCTGAGAGCGACTGCCTGCACCGTCCCACCAGCACGAGCCAGCAAGAACCACACAGACATGGCGCCGATAACAACCATGAGCAGGCCCAACGCCAACAAAGCTGGACGTCGGCGCTGCCGCAACGGCCGCGCCAGCACCGCTTGCTGTGCACCGGTACTCGTCATCATCACTTACTCCCCTTCACTAGCCCTGTCGTGCCCTACCCCGTACGCGCGGACGACACCTCTGGTCCGGTCCCGCGTCGCGGTTCGGCCTCCTTCAGGTCACGAAGATATCTCATCGGTAGCCCAGACGAGTACAATCCGGACAGCAGATATCTGTGACGAAACCCGGCCTGCCCACCGCACCCCCTCTGACCAGCAGCTACACCCTCGATCTCTGCAACAGCGAGCCACACTGTGAGATGCATCACACCCATGCTCGGCCCACATGCGGTACGGCCCGGGCGAGACCAGGTCGTCCGGCCTCGTGAGATGTTGAGCCCATCATGCCCACCCAGACGCACGCCACCACGCCTACGGGACCGCCCAACCCGCCGCAGCCGAACCAGTACCGCCCGCCCGCCTGTCACCGCCACCAGAACCTCCTGACCGGCTTGTCACCCGCTCCCGCCGCCACGTCCTGCCTGACCGCCACTCCGGCAGCCCGGACAAAACCGGACGTTCCCTGACAAACTAGCGGATCTACCTCACCCAGTCGAGTGATTCGGCGACCCATCTTTCCGGGACGTGACGACACGACCACCGCCCGACGCCCTGACCAGGCACTTCATGGGGCACGACGAACCTCGCACCCGAAGCTGCCCAGAGCCTGCCGGGCCGAGACCCCAGCAGCGGACACCCGACCGCACGCGACCCCGAGCAGCGGTCAGTACACCGCCACCTGCGGTTCGACGTGGACCACGGACGCGCTGGTGACCTTGAGGTTCAGGGTCGGCCTGCCAGGGTCGACGACGTGGCTGACGGTCTTGGTGCCTGCCTTGACGGTCTGGCCGGAGGCGTCGGCCACGCCCGGTGCGATCTCCAGGGTCGCCGATCCGGTACCGGTCCAGTCGATGGTCCAGTTCTGGTCCGGTGACAGCAGCAGCGTGTTGGTGGGGCAGCCCAGGGCGTAGTCGATCGTCACGTCCACGTCTGATCCGAGCGAGACGCGCCGGAAGTCCAGACCGGTCATGGGGGTCTTGTTGCAGGTGATCTGGCGGGGCAGCTCGTCGGCGGACGGGAACCGGAACCGGGTCAGCTGGCCGTACTCGCGCATCGTGAACGGGGCGGTGCCGTTGTTCCAGTCGTCGTACGTGGTGCCGAAGCGGACCGACGACATGGTGGTGACCGTGAAGTGGAGCACCGGCTGGCCCGGGTTGGGGACGTGACGGTACGTCTCCTGGCCGTCGGACAGGTGCTTGGGTCCGCCGGTGAAGTCCCAGTCGATGAAGCCGCGCGGCCAGCCGTCGTACGACTTGACCCCGTTCCAGTCGAGCGTCCAGTTGGTCTCGGGCGGGATCGCGATGTCGAGGTCGCAATCCGCACCCACGTCGACCGCCACGTCGACGTCGGCGGTGAGCACCAGGGCGTCCAGGTCGACCACGGCGAAGGGGGTGTCTGCGTGGCAGGTGATCTGCCGCGGCAGCTGGTCCTCGGACGTGAACACGTAGTCCGGCGGGAACGTCCCCTCGGGCCAGACGAACGGGCCGGTACCGCCGCCCCACACCACGTAGTCGTCGTCGGTGCTCGGCGCGGCGACGTCCGTCACCACCGGGCCCCGAGCGGGCTGGGTGGTCTTCGGCGAAGCCGCCGGGACCTGCGCGTCGTCGTTCCCGAGCAGGCCCCGCACCGCCCACACCGCCCCGCCGACCATCAGGCAGACCACGACGACCGCGGCGGTGGCCACCAGCACCCAACGGCCCGGCGACGACGCAGCGGACGACGGGGCGGACGACGGGGCGGACGCGCCGACCCGAGCGTCGGCCACGTAACCAGGCATGGTCGCGCTGTTCTGGCTAGGCTGCCACGAACCCCAGGCCGGGCTGCCCGGCACGTACGGCTGGGCAGGCCCGGCCGGGCGCTGGACGGGGACGGTGGGCGAGGCTGTCACCGGTGCCACCGGACCCGACGGAGCCCGCCCCTCGCGCAGCGCAGCCAGCGCGTCAGGCAGGGCCAGACGCTGACGCGGGTCCGGGGCGCACAGCCCGCCCACGACCGCCCGCACCACGTCGCCGGGCCCGCCGACCGGCAGGCTGGTGGACAGACCGGGCGGCAACCACGGCGGACCGTGCTGCGGCCCGGGGGTGTCCCCGGTGAGCATCCACGACAGCAGGCAGCCCAGGTACCAGGCATCGGTGTACCGACCGACCGACGGGTCCCCGGCCAGCATCTCCGGCGGCAGGGCGAACCCCCGGTTACCGACCAGCTGGGTGTACGTCGAGGTCTGGCCCGCGGCCAGGCCGTGGGCGATACCCCAGTCGGCCAGCAGCAGACGCCCCGCGGGGTCGACCATCACGTTGTTCGGCGTGATGTCCCGGTGGATGATGCCCAGGTTCTCGTGCACCGCCTGCACCGTGGCGATCACCGGCACGAACATCGGCAGCACGGCCTGCAGCGAGCGGTGCTGCGGGCCCGCCGTGCGCTGCCAGCCGTTCAGGTCGTCCGGGCACCAGGCCATGACGTCGCACCACAGCTCGTACTCCTCCGCGGCACCGGTCATCGGGATCTGCGTGCCCGGCACGGTGAGGATGAACGACTCGTGCACCGGCAGCACCGCCGGGTACGCCTGAGGCTGCTCCCGGGCGGCCGTGGCGACGGTCAGCATGCTCACCAGCCGCTCCATCTGGCGCGACTGCTCTTCCTGCGAGGTCACGGCCTGCACCCGCAGCGCCAGCCCGGCCGTGGCGTCCCCAGAGGTGGCGTCCTGCGCCCGGGCCACCGCCGCCTGCCCGCCGTGCACCACCGGCAGCTGTGGACGCACCGGGATCGAGTCCGCACCGTCAGAGATCCGCAGCAGCCCGCCGCGGCTCAACGAGATCCGCGACCCCTGCACGACGGTCCCGGTCTGGCGTTGCAGCCACTGCGACAGCACATCACCTGAGAGCATGCTGCCACTCTACGGGCCACCAAACCCCACCAGAGGCCCACTCGGTGTACTGATCCTGAAACATGTGCCGCCCGTCGTGCCGGACGAGGTCAGTCAGTAGACCGCCTGCTGCGGTTCGACGTGGACCACGGACGCGCTGGTGACCTTGAGGTTCAGGGTCGGCTTGCCGGGGTCGACGACGTGGCTGAGGGTCTTGGTGCCTGCCTTGACGGTCTGGCCGGAGGCGTCGGCCACGCCCGGTGCGACCTTCAGCGCGGCCGACCCGGTGCCGGACCAGTCGACGGTCCAGTTCTGGTCCGGTGACAGCAGCAGCGTGTTGGTGGGGCACTCCTTGGCGTAGTCGATCGTCACGTCCACGTCGGCGGAGAGCGAGACGTGGCGGAAGTCCAGACTCGTCATGAAGCTCCCGACGCAGGTGATCTCGCGGGGCAGCTCGTCGTCGGACGGGAACCGGAACCGGGACATGCTTTCGGAGACGGGTATCTCGAACGCGGCGGTGCCGTAGTCCCACTGGACGTACGAGGACCTGACGAAGAAACGGAACATGCTGCTGACCGTCAGGTGGAGCACCGGCTGACCCGGGTTGGGGACGTGACGGTACGTCCCGGGGCCGTCGCCCAGGGTGACCGGCCCCTCGGCGAAGTCCGAACCGATGACCTCAAAGCTCGGTTCGGTGGTGTACGAACGGATCCCGTTCCAGTCGAGCGTCCAGTTGGTCTCCGGCGGGATGTCGACGATGAGGGTGCACCGAGGCCCCACCTCGATCGCCACCTCGACATCGGCGGTGAGCACCAGGGCGTCCAGGTCGATCTTGATGTTGGGCATGACCTCGGACAGGTCGCAGGTGATCTGCCGCGGCAGCCGATCTTCGGACGTGAAAGCGTAGTCCTGCCGGAACAACGTCTCGTCCACCGAGAACGGACCGGTGCTGTCCCACACCACATAGGTGCGGGGGATGCTGAAGTCCCACCGGTCGTCGCTCGTCGGCCCTGGGTCTGGCTGGCTGGTCGTCGGCGGCCCCGCTGGCGGGCTCTTCGCGTCGTCGCGCAGGGCATAGCCCACCAGCGCCAGTGCCGTTCCGCCGAGCACCAGGCAGCCCGCGACGACCAGGGCAACCACCACCAGCACCCGACGACGGGACCGGGCGGGCACCGCAACCGGAACCGGCACTTCGGTCACCGACCCGGCGGGCTCCCCCGAGCCTGGCGAGCCCGAGGCTCTGCCGGGCAGGCCAGACGTGGCGGGTGCTGACAGCTCGACCGTCGTGGTCGGGGCGCGCCCCTCGCGCAGCGCGGCGACCGCGTCGGGCAGGGCCAGGCGCTGGTGCGGGTCCGCCGCGCACAGCCCGCCCACGACGGCCCGCACCACGTCACCGGTCTGACCCTCGGGCAAGCCCGGTGGTAACCACCCGGGACCGTGCTGCGGCCCGGGGGTGTCACCGGTGAGCATCCACGACAGCAGGCAGCCCAGGTACCAGGCGTCGGTGTACCGACCGACCGACGGGTCCCCGGCCAGCATCTCCGGCGGCAGGGCGAACCCCCGGTTACCGACCAGCTGGGTGTACGTCGAGGTCTGGCCCGCAGCCAGGCCGTGCGCGATGCCCCAGTCGGCCAGCAGCAACCGGCCCGTGCTGTCCACCATCACGTTGTTCGGCGTGATGTCCCGGTGGATGATGCCCAGGTTCTCGTGCACCGCCTGCACCGTGGCGATCACCGGCAGGAACAGCGGCAGCACGACCTCCGCCGGACGGTGCTGCACGGGCTCCCCGGCGCGAGAGGCTCCGCGCGGCGGCGCAGCCGACGTGCGGAGGGTCGCCGGGGAGGCCAGCCAGTCGTTCAGGTCGCCCGGGCACCAGGCCATGACGTCGCACCACAGCTCGTACTCCTCCGCGGCGTCGGTCACCGGGATCTGCGTGCCCGGCACGGTGAGGACGAACGACTCGTGCACCGGCAGCACCGCCGGGTACGTCTGGGGCTGCTCCCGGGCAGCCGTGGCGACGGTCAGCATGGACACCAGCCGCTCCATATGGCGCGACTGTTCTTCCTGCGAGGCGACGCCCTGCACCCGCAGCGCCAGCTCCGCCCCGGTCTCGTCCTGCACCCGGGCCACCGCCGCCTGCCCGCCGTGCACCACCGGCAGCCGCGGACGCACCGGAACGGAGTCGACACTCTGCGAGATCCGCGGCAGACCGCTGAGGCTCAGCGTGATCCGCGACCCCTGCACGACGGTCCCCGTCTGGCGCTGCAGCCACTGCGACAGCACAGCACCTGAGAGCATGCCGGTATTCTACGGGGCCGCTCTGGCGCCCTGGTCCAGGACCCTGCCCTGAGGTGACACAGACTGAAGACGACTTGGTTGACGAACCACGGTGGGACAGCAGGGAGGACGGTGGGGACCCACAACCCCACCCCCTGAAGCACTGTGTGAACTGTGGCGGCTCACACCAGCCAACTTTGGCCGGGTTTCCGTGAATGGGCCGGGTCTGCAGACCCGGCCCATTCACGGAAACCCGGCCCAAACCGTCTGGCCGCTCGTATGGGTTTTCCGGTGCCCGATGCTTTGGCCTTGGGGCCTGTTGAACAACCAGGTTCTGAGCGAGGAGGGGTCGTAGCAGCGCTACGTCCCCACAGACCCCCACAGACAGGGCGCCGCAGATCGCCCGTCCGGCGCTCCGCAGCCGGGACGTGGTCGTTCAACAGGCCCCTTGGCTGTGCGCAACCAACCTTGCCACGGTTCAACGTTCGCCGAGCGCCGCAGCCTGGTCTGCGGTGAGCGGAGCGACGCGTTCGATGCGGCTGAACGGGAAATCATGACCATCCATGACCAATATGATCTGGGTGTCGATACTGAGACAGTACGGAATATCGCTGTAGCACCACACGATAGCTTCGCTGTCTTCAGGGTACTCTAACGAACCTAGAAACAAGAATATGGAACCGCGCTCTACGCCATCACCCATCCAGGCTATCTGAGTGTAGAGCCTTCCGCTGTAGTGGTCGGCGACTTCCTGGGCTGTCGACCACCGAATGATGGTTGCCGTATTTTCGTAGTCGTCTGACGGCCATTGGCAGCTGTACTGCTCTCCGTTGATCGATGAGTCGATAGAGTCTGGGATCTCGCACGTCAGCCCCTCGGCACCGGGCGCTGCTGGGAACGCCTGCAAGGCGGTTTCGAGGCTCCAGCCCGCAGTCGGTTCACCCAAGGGATAGACGTCTAGCCAATCGGCAACCCGCTGTATCTGGTCGGGTGACAGCGTGCCGAATCCCACGACGTCAGACTGGGATACTGTCAGGCAGGCGGGAACACTCTCGTAGCAGTAAGCCGCGTAGCCATCGTTGTACTCGTCTTGGAAGAAAGTACCGACAGCGTTACCCTCAGTGTCTGTCCAGGTGATGGCCGTGTCCGAGTCTTCGGTCCATTCGTCTGCTGCCACGCTTGCGTCCGACCACAGCTCAAGCTCGAGGTCGGCACCGTTTTCCAAGTCGCATATCTCCGCATAGTGCATGCCGCGTGCGATATCTGCAAGCCATGGTTCGCATGTGAAATTTCCAGGTAAGGCGAAAGCGTAGTGCACTGCTTCGCTCCTGGCGAACTTGGGGCACTCACCACTCGTCGCCCCGTTCCAGCAAGGTATTATGCCTTTGGGCGCGGCGCTACTAATAGTCGGGGCGTTATCGTCCGAACTCCCGGATGAATTGTCCAGCGTGAGTGAGCACGCAGACGTGCCCACCGTCACGGCGACCGTGAGGGCGAGCGCGGTCCGCAACCATTGTTGTGGTGTTGTCATGTTCCACAGCGTACACAGCGGTGTTCTCCAGCAGGCCGGAGTGGTGTCGCAGTTTCGCGACATCGTGTCTCAACACTGTGACAAGTTGGGTTCGGGGCTCAGGTGGGGGACGTATGGGCAGCAGTACCCGGTTCCTCGGCCGGTGGCGAACCCGAACGGGCCAGGGCCTTAGCCTCCAGGCCCCGCTCGGTGGTCCGGGTGGGGCCCTTCGGCGACTGATATGTAGGCATGCCCATGTCACGGTGTGGCTGTTCGCCGTGCTGATCGTGCTGCTGCGTGATCTGGGTTGAGGTCTCTCCGGCGTGCCGCCGGTGTCTGGTCTGCTGGCGGTGCAAACTTCGGGTGTAGGTGAAGTTGGTGGTTGTGAGGCTGATCGGCTGCAGGGTCCAGGCCAAGATCGAGGACACCCTGGCCCTCGTGCTCCAGCCTACGGCGCCCGACCTGCATCAACGCAGCCAGCTCAGCATCGGTGCGCGCCGAGCCCAGGTGCTCGAGGGTCGATCGGCCTGGTCTGCGCTAGGGGGTTCAGCGCGCCACGACATGACGGACAAAATCGCGGGGGCGTATGACGAGTCGCCCGTTCCAGCTCGGCCCGATGTCGAGCAGGTGGTGGTCGCTGGTGACGATGATGAGGGCGTCGACGGCAGGGTCCTTGGCCAGGGACACGATGAGGTTGTCCTCGTAGTCGACGACGCCGTGGTCATGCGCCTGCGGTTCGATCACCGCGCCGCCGGAGAACTCGCACATCTCCACGATCGCTGCGACAAACGCCTCGACGGTCGGCTCGCTCTGCCCGACGGTCCGCATGACGCGGGCGACGTTACGCAGGACGTGCGGCGAGGTGAACAGCCGGAAGCGCCCGGCGAAGGCGGCCGACACGGCATCGGCGGCCGGGTTGTCGGTCGTCGGCGGCAGCAACGGCCAGCTGCCGTCGTCACCGAGGATGTAGTCGAGGTAGACGTTGACGTCGAAGACGACGCCAGTAGCCGGGTCGATCACGCACTGTCCCGGACGAGCGCCAGGACCTCGTCGGTCGAGTAGCGGCGACCGCCCCGCTCACCGCGCGCCTCCTCACGCAGGGCGTGCAGCCGTTCGAGGCGGAGCCGACCCTGGTAGTCCCGCACGGCCAGCCGCAAGAACTCGCTGCGGTTACCGTGCCCGAAGTGCTCCACGACCTCGTCCAGCGCGGGGCGCAGATCCTCCGAGACCGCGATGCCGACCGTCTTCGCAACCATCATCCCTCCCGTTGCCTATGCGTGATCAACTCCAGTCCAGCGTAGCAGACAGCCCCGGCGGTGCGGGATGACCCATCTAATCTGGACCCAGACCCTCTCGCCTGCGTCGACCTCGACAGCACCCAGGGCAGCAACGCCTCCCGTGTGGGTCCGGATGCGACATTCGTGGAGGTCAGGCGCACATGAAGCAGGCTCACTCTGTCGGCCCCGGTGCCCACCGCCTGCTGGGCCAGGTCCCGCCCGGTGATCCACACCGCCACCAGCAGCCGTTCACGCCCGTGCGCGCCGACCCGGCCGGGCCAGCGCGCACGGGCATGCCAGGCCGACAGCCCACTCGTCACTCATGCGGGGTGGTCGGTGACTCCTTCCTTTTGGGCTGACTTGTCTGTGCGAGCAGCGTTGTCAGCGTCACGATCCGTTCCTGAGCCACGGATTGCCAGAACTGTCCCGACCAGCAGCACCGCCATCCCGAGCGGGAGGCCGACAAGGCTTGCCACGGCTGCGACATTCTCCGCAGGTGTCGTCCATCCGGCGGTCCCGGTGGCATCGGCATACAGACCCCGGTCGCGGGCGGTTGTCCAGTAGTGAACCAGTCCATAGACCGAGGCCGCCACCACAGCAGCAGCAGCGACGACCGAAACTGTCCACCACAAGCGTCGTCTTGGCGACTTCTCAGATTTCATGGTCGAATTCCCTCCACGATCTCTTTGGTGACAGCGCGGGCGCCGCGTCCGAGGGTCGCCCCGGCGAAGTTCCTGGGCGACGCACCACCAGCCGGGCCGGTGACAGTGCTGGCTGCCACAGACATCCGCTCCCCCTCCGGCACTCGGGTCGAACTGCAACGTATCACCCGAAAGCGGCCTCACCCAGCAGACAGGGCGCGCTGTGACCACCCAGCGTGTCTCCGATGATGCTCACGATCAGGCGTTGGTAAAGGACTCGGTGGCAGTCTGGCCGTCGCCGGACCAGTCTGCCTGGACCCCCACCGGGACGACCCCGGTCTCGTCGTAGAACACCTGGAGACGTACCCAGACGTGCTGACCACGACTCACCGCGGCGGCCAGCCAAGTCCCGAGACGACCAAGGGCCTCGACGGCCGACGCCCCTAGAAACCCGAGCAGCGTGGCCGGGCTGACCTGGCCCGGCCACTCACCCAGCAGCCCCGTCAGCGGGTGTCCCCCGGCCCCGAACGACCCCACCGGGGCCAGCGGGTCCGCCACGACCTCGACCAGCCGGGCCTGCTCGTCGGTACGCAGCACCACCAACCGACCTTCAGCAGGATGCACCACATACGCCGAGCCCGGCTGCAGGACTTCCAGCACCGGATTCGGCACCGACGCGCTGCCAGGCACGGTCTCGAAGAACCTGATCTGGCCCGCGGCGTCGGTGTAGTAGTCCGCCTCGAGCCCGCCGAGCAGGCTCACCTCGTACCTGGTGCCCGGCTGAGGGACAGCCATCGCCTCAGGGTGCCGGGCCAGGTCCAGACGGTAGGTAGTGCCTATCTTGGGACGCGGTGCCCACGACGAGGCCACCCACGACGCCCGGGGTACAGGCGCCTGCGTGTGCTGGCTGGGGCCTGGCATCCCGACCCCGTCGGGGCGCCAACGCCACTGCGACTGTGGTGGGCGCTGACCCTCAGGCCAGGTTGTCACTTGCGCCCCGCGTCGGTTCATGGTCTCGATCAGGTCGGCGACCGTCGTCTCCCGCTCTGGGCCGTCACCGACGATCGTCACCGGATCGTCGGGAAACCCAATCGTACCAGCCACGCCGGACACACGAGAAACATCGAATCTCTCACCATTGACAATTAGCCCAACCATATCGGCCTCAGTGAGGTCAATCCCGTCGATAACCGTTCGATAGAAATGGGTCCGATAAAGATAAGCGTGCGACAGGTCAGCCCCGCTCAGGTCGGCCCGGCCAAAGTCTGCCCTAATCAGCGACGCCCCCCTCAGCACTGTTCCCACCATCCGGCACCCGGACAGATCCGCCTTCTTGAGGTATCCCCTAGAGAGATCAGCACCAGAGAGGTCGGCTCCCGCCATGTACGCTCTGTCTAGGTCGGAATCCGAGAGATTTGCACGGGTGAGTACGGCGCCGAAAGCATCAGCGGAGTTCAGATCGGCTCCGCGTAGGTCAGCCTCTCCCAGATCAGCCCACCTTAGATTGACCCCGGCCAGGCTGACGCCGCGTAGAACGGCGCGCGGCAGCACCAATCTACTCCCCTCCTTGCCCGACGACTCGACCCACGCAGCATGCGCAGCGAGCAGTTCATCCAGCCCGTCCGGTTCAGAGTACTTTTCACCAGTCCTTACGGCCACCACAACACCCTCCCACTGTATCCCGCTGCCCTGATCGCTCCGTCGAGTTCCATGAACTGCTCGGGAGACAGGTGCCGAGTATCCAGCATCACATTATTTCCCGCCCGCATCTCTTCGTATACGGAACTGAGAGAATCGTCAATGTCGAACCGGTCACCCCGAAATGCCTTGACGTCCCAAGCGGTGCGTGAGGAGTCAATGAATTCTGCACCTTCACCTGGTGAACGCACAAGACCTGCCCGTGCCCCAGCGCCGACCAGGGCACCCGGACCCACCACGGCAGGGCGCTGACCTCTGGGTCCAGCAGCACCTCCCGGCTGGCCCGCCCCTGGGCGTTGTACAGCACATGGTCGGCCATCACCGAGACCAGACCCACCAGCACGACACCCACCGCGACCGCCCGAACCGCCCAGCGCACCACCAGGTGCCTGCGACGCACGGTGCGCCAGGCCGCGACGGCCAGGCCCGCCAGGGCCGCGACGACCCCCGTGGTCACCACGTGCCCACCGAACCCAGCACCCTGGTCGTCCCAGTCGGTCGGGACCGGCCACAACCCGAAGTGCACCCAGCCCGGCGGCAGGCCGTCGCCGTACAAGAACCGGTCCAGCTGGACGAACACCCCGTCAGAGGTCATGTACGCAGTACGACGGATCGCCTCCTCGACCCCCTCGAACGCCGCCCCCGCCGCGACACCCAGCAGCGCGAAGTCCGCCGCAGAGAACCGCGACACCCGACGCGGAGCGGCCAGGCCCAGCACCACCAGCGGCACCAGCTTCAGCACCTCCTCGCCGATACCGGCGACCAGCGTCGCCGACCCAGACCCCGAGGCTCCCCACATGCCACGAGACGACGAGACCCGGTCCAGCAGCACCGCGACCACAACCGACCACACACCGCACACCGCGAAGAACCGCACCGCGCCCGAGAACGTCAACGTCTTCGTACGGGCCAAGAAGAACCAGGCCACCACCACCCACACAGCACCCAGCCAGGCCCGCAGGCCCAGCCGCAGATCAGGCTGCACCACGAACAGCACCGCCACGTACACCAACGCCAGCCACGCCACCACCGTGCGCGTCACAGCCACCCGCCGCGCCAACCTCGGACGCCGGGCCAACCACTCAGCCCGCCACTGCCCCAGCACCTGGTACCACTCCCTGGCCGGCACACCACCAGCCGGACCGGCGACAGCACCCGCCGTCACAGACATCCGCACCCCCCTCCAGCACTCAGGTCGAACTGCAACATATCACCCGAAAACGGCCTGTTCAACAATCAGGCCATCAAGGACCAGCACCCCCAGGACGAACCGGCACCAGGGGATCAGCCGACCACCCCCGGCGGCCCACCCGTGCACCGGCCGCACCGCCACACCGTTGCACCGTTGCACCGCAGGATGCCGTGCACGGCTGACGGACTCTTGCCGACCCGCTGGGCAACACCGGTGCACGACAGCCCGTCGGCATAGAGGCGGCAGGTCGTACCGGTCTCCACGACGCCGCGCCCTGCCTGGCCGCCAACTGGTGGGCCAGGACGAGACATACCGCCTGTGGCGACCACCATCGTTCGGCTGATCGGCCGACAGGCCGTAACAGGAGCCTGGCAGCTCCGCGCGACCGAGCCTGCTGCCCGGTGTTATGCACCATATGCCCACCAGAGGAGTCAAGCGTCTTTGAAAGGGCCGCTCCGTGTCGCACCGTCGGCCCGTCAGTGCAGTCGTCCGACGACGGGCACCCCCTCCCCACCTGCTCCACGACGCCGAGCCCTGCCTGGCCGCCAGCTGGTGGGCCGGGACGAGACATACTGCCTGTGGCGACCACCATCGTTCGGCTGATCGGCCGACAGGCCGTAACCTGCACTTCCGTGAGCATCCCCGACGCATACCCACCAGATCGTCGCGACCGGCTGGTCGACCACCTGCACGGCCGGGCCGTGGCCGACCCGTACCGGTGGCTGGAGGACGCCGCCGCGCCCGAGACCCAGGCATGGTCGGCGGCGCAGGACGCCCTGTGGTCCGCGTGGCGCGACCAGACCGCCGCCCGGCTGGCCGACGGGCCGTTCGCGACGGCGACCCTGACCGCGCGGCTGCACCAGCTGCTCAGCGCGGGGTTCGTCTCGGTCCCGGTGTGGCGCGGCGACCGGTACTTCTTCACCCGGCGCTCGGGCGACCAGGAGCACCCGGTGGTCGTGGTGGCCGAGGGCGGGACCGAACGGGTCCTCGTCGACCCCGTGGCCCTGGACCCGTCGGGCAGCACGACGCTCGACGCCTGGCAGCCGTCCAAAGAGGGCGACCTGATCGCCTACCAGGTGTCCACCGGCGGCACCGAAGAGTCCGTGCTGCGGGTGCTGGAGGTCGCGTCGGGCCAGGACGTCGACGGTCCCGTCGACCGGGCCCGCTACTCGCCGGTCGCCTGGCTGCCCGGCGGCGGGTCGTTCTACTATGTGCGCCGCCTCGACCCGGCCGGGCTGCCGGACGCCGAGCGGCAGTACCACCGCCGGGTCTGGTGGCACCGGCTGGGCACCGACCCGTCCGAGGACGTCGAGGTGTTCGGCGCCGGGCTGGACCTGACGAACTACTACGGGGTGCAGGTCTCCCGCGACGGCCGCTGGCTGGTCGTCTCGGCCTCGGCAGGCACCGCCCCGCGCACCGACGTGTGGCTGGCGGACCTGACCGCGTCCCCGCCGGACGCCCCGGTGCTCAACGAGGTCGTCGTGGGTCTGGACGCCGAGACCAGCGCCTGGGTGGCCCGCGACGGCCGCCTGTACGTGCACACCGACGCCGACGCCCCGCGCGGTCGGCTGCTGTGGGCCGACCCGACCGCCCCGCGCGACTGGCACCCGCTGCTGCCCGAGGACCCCGAGGCGGTGCTCACCGACGTCGTCCTGCTCGACGACCAGCCGGGCGGCGGCACGGCCCCCACGACGCTGCTGGCCTCCTGGCAGCGGCACGCGGTCAGCGAGATCACCGTCCACGACCTGCGCAGCGGGGCCCGTACCGGCAGGCTGCCGCTGCCGGGCCTGGGGTCCGTCAGCGGCCTGACCACCCGGCCCGAGGGTGGCACCGACGTGTGGTTCACCTACACCGACCACACCACCGTGCCCACCGTGCACTGCTGGACCCAGGACGGCACCACCCCGACCGTGTGGGCCGCCCCGCCGGGCGCCCTGGCCGACCTGCCGGACGTCACCGTCCGGCACCTGACCACCACCAGCGCCGACGGCACGACCGTACGGGCCTTCGTCGTGGCCCCGACGGCGCTGGTGGGTGCCGCCGACCAGGACGGCCCGACGCACCCCGCCCCGACCATCCTGTACGGGTACGGCGGGTTCCAGATCAGCCTCGACCCGGGCTACTCCGCCACCACGCTGGCCTGGGTAGAGGCCGGTGGGGTGTACGTGGTGGCGAACCTGCGCGGCGGCGGCGAGGAGGGCGAGTCGTGGCACCGCGACGGGATGCGCGGCGCCAAGCAGCACGTGTTCGACGATCTGCACGCCGTGGCCGACGCCCTGGTCGCCGAGGGCTGGACCACACCGGACCGCCTGGCGGTGTGGGGCGGTTCCAACGGCGGGCTGCTGGTCGGCGCGACCATCACCCAGCGTCCCGCGGGCTACGCCGCGGCGGTCTGCTCGGCCCCGCTGCTGGACATGGTCCGCTACCAGCGGTTCGGCCTGGGCGTGACCTGGACCGAGGAGTACGGCGACGCCGCGGTGCCCGAAGAGCTGGACTGGTTGCTGGCCTACTCCCCCTACCACCGGGTGCAGGACGGCACCGCCTACCCGGCGACGCTGTTCACCGTGTTCGAGGGCGATACCCGGGTCGACCCGCTGCACGCCCGCAAGACGGCCGCCGCCCTGCAGGCCGCTACCACCCGGCCGTTGGCCGACGCGCCCGTGCTGGTGCGCCGGGAGACCGGGGTGGGGCACGGCGGGCGGGCGCTGTCCCGGTCGGTGGCGCTCACCGTCGACCAGCTGCAGTTCGTCGCCGACCGCACCGGAGCCGGAGGCCCGTCATGACCCCCGCTCCCAGCCCCGCGCCCAGCCCTGCTTCCGACGGGCCGGAGACCTGGCAGGACTGGTTCGTCGGCATACCGCTGCGGATCTGCCTGTACGTCGTCGCCGGGCTGCTGGTGCTGGTGGTGCTGCGCCAGGTCATCGCCTGGACGACGGTCCGCCTGGCCCGCGACCCGGGCCAGTCCTCCGATCTGCTGGCCACGCTCAACCGGGTGAACCCGCTGGCCACCGCCCGCCGGGCCCAGCGGGCCAAGACGGTCGGGTCGGTGCTGCGCTCGGTCGCGTCCCTGCTGGTCGGCGCCATCGTCATACTCCTGGTGCTGGACTCGTTGGGGGTCAGCCTGGCACCGTTCATCGCCTCGGCCGGGGTAGTCGGCGTCGCGCTGGGCTTCGGGGCGCAGACGCTGGTCAAGGACTTCCTCGCCGGGTTGTTCATGCTGGCCGAGGACCAGTACGGCGTCGGCGACATCATCGACGTCGGCGTCACCTCGGGCACGGTAGAAGCGGTCGGCCTGCGGGTGACGGAGATCCGGGACCAGAACGGCACCCTGTGGTTCGTGCCGAACGGGTCGGTGACCCGCGTCGCCAACAAGACCCAGCAGTGGGCGGCGGCCACGCTGGACGTCGACGTGGACTACTTCGCCGACGTGGACCAGGTACGCGACCTGCTCACCGCCGCGGCGGCCCAGGTGGTCGCCGACCCCGACATCGACCCCGACGTGCACGGCGAACCGCAGGTCACCGGCATCGAACAGCTGACCGCCCTGGCGGTCACCCTGCGCGTGCAGGTCCGCACCTCACCAGCTCGGCAGTGGGAGGTGGCCCGGCGGCTGCGGGTCGCGATCCGCGACGCCCTGGCCGAGGCCGGTATCCCCCTGGCCGGGCAGCGCGACCTGTGGGACCTGGCCCACACCCCTGCCGAGCGCGTCAGGACCCTCCGGTACGACCAGACCACCAGGCCGCCAGGACCCACCGGGCCGGACGGGCCGACCACCACCAGACCGACCACCGAGCCGTCAGACCCCGACCGGTCGGAGTGACCGCAGCGCAGTCCCGCAGGTCAGTCGTAGGGCCGCTGCGGCCAGTCCAGCACCGGGTCGCCCGCCTCCACCGCGGCCCCCGGCACGGCCAGCGCGGTCACCTGGTCACGCTCGGCCTGCAGCGCGACGACCACGCACAGCGTGGACAGTCCGGCGTCCGCCACCTCCACCGGCGACCAGCTGAGCACCCGGTCGCCCGCCGTGACCCGCGCCCCGGCGGCGACGTACACCGAGAACCCCCGCCCGGCCAGGCTCATCGTGTTGATACCGACCTGCACCAGCACCGCGATCCGCGGGGCCGCCGCGACGACGAAGGCGTACGGGTGCACCGCCGCGACGATCCCGTCGCAGGGTGCGCGCACCGTCATCCGGGCCAGGTGCCACGGCTCGACGACCGCCCCCGGACCGACGACGCACTCGGAGAACATCGGGTCGGGCACGTCGGCCAGCGTCCGGGCCGTCCCAGGGACCGGGCTCACGATGCGCACGGCTCACCGCATCCGGTCGGTCTGGGCGGCCCGAGGGTCGTCAACAGCTGGGCGGCACGGGTCATAACCCCAGCCTAGGACGTGTCTTCGAACTCCGCGCACGAGCAACCCCGGCCATGACCGGACCATGACCAGGTCGTGACCACCGCGGACGGGCCGGTCCTTTGTTGTCCCGGCGCGTCGTGCGGTGCGGGCTTCCTCCGTCCGTCAGCCCACCCGCATGCGCGCGCGGAGCTGGCAGGCGCCCTTATGGTTGCTCCGACACCCGTCCGAACCGGAAGGAGCCGAGATGACGCCACCGCCCGACCCGCCCCTGACCGGCCCCACGCAGGCGACAGACCGCCAGGCCGTCGCGGCGGTGCTGGCCGCCCTGGACCTCGTCACCGTGGCCGACCAGCCCGACGTCTTCGTCGGCACCAGCCTGCCCCAGCCCGGCGGGCGCGTCTTCGGCGGTCAGGTGCTGGCCCAGGCGCTGCTGGCCGCCGCCCGGACGGTGACCGACGACCGGCTGCCCCACTCGATGCACGCCTACTTCATGCGGCCCGGCGACTCGCAGGTACCGATCGGCCTGGGCGTGGAACGGCTGCGCGACGGCCGGTCGTTCTCCGTGCGCCGGGTCACCGCGGTGCAGCACGACCAGCCGCTGCTGTCCGCGACCATGTCGTTCCAGGTGGACCAGCCCGGTCTGGACAACCACGAACCGATGCCCGGCCCCCGCGACGACACCCTGGTGCCGTCGCCCGACGAGGTGCCCACCGCCGCCGACGTGCTGGCTCGCATCGACCACCCGGTGGCCCGGTACTGGAGCCAGGAGACCGCGTTCGACGTCCGCCACGTCGGCGGTGCCCTGTACCTGACGGGGCAGCCGAGCGCCACCGGCCGTCAGCTGGTGTGGATGAAATCCCGCACCCCGCTGCCCGACGACCCGGTGCTGCACCGGGCGCTCATGGCGTTCGCCTGCGACCAGGTGATGCTGGAACCGTCGATGCGGCGATCCGGGCTCGGCTGGTCCCAGCCGGGCCTGTCCGTGGCCAGCCTGGACCACGCGATGTGGTGGCACCGCCCGGCCCGGGTGGACGAGTGGCTGCTGTACGCGCAGTCCTCGCCCAGCGCCCAGGGCGGCCGCGGCCTGGGCAAGGCCCGGGTGTTCACCGCGGACGGCACGATGGTCGCCTCGATCGCCCAGGAGGGCATGATCCGGGTACCGCTGGACTGACGCGCTCGCCGGGCGCGGCCCCGCCTTCGATGGGACGATCGGAGACGTGACCAGCGTCCGCAGACCGGAGATCTGAGGTGGGTCGGCACTCGTCGGCGACGCCTCCAGACGCCTATCCGACCCGTCCCGACCACGAGCCGCCGGACGGGGGCCTCGACCCGTCCGCATACGCGCCTGCCGTGCACGACGTGCCCCCTGACCAGGGAGCTCTCCCCGTCGGGACGGCGTCGTCGCCGACCCCGGTCGGGACGGCGCTGCCGCCGGACGCCGCGCCCGTCGACCGGCTGCCCGAGGTCGGGCCCGCGCCCGAGGTCGGGGTCGGCGGCTGGCCGGAACGGCTGGCCGACCACCCGTTCGGCTGGGAGACCACCGCCGACCTGGCCGCCGAGCCCCGACCGCGGCGGGAGAACCCGACCGAGCCGACCGCGGTCGTCACCGAGCGCACCCCCAGCGAGGTCGAGCAGGCCGAGGAAGCCCACCTGGACTGGTTGCGGCACCTGCCCGAACGCCGGGACGAGGCTCCGGCAGGGCCCCCGGCCCACAGCCGGGCGGAACCGCCTCCGCCGCGCGAGCCTCCCCGGCGCGAGTGGACCGAACGGCTCGTCGTCGGCCTGATCGCGGGACTGGTGACCCTAGCGGCCACCCGGTGGGCCGGTGCGGGCTGGTCGACGGCGGTCTGGATAGGGGCGACGGTGCTGGTCGTCGTGCCGACCGTGGCCTGGGTCGCGACCCTCGGTTCTCGGTCTTCGACCCCAGCCGACCGGACTGCCAGCCCGAGCACTAGGGTAGGTACGTGACCCATTCTCCAGACTCGAACGGCCCCCCCAGCTCGGACCGGATCGTCTGGGTCGACTGCGAGATGACGGGGCTCGACCTGAGCGCTGACGCTCTCGTCGAGGTGGCCGTCGTCGTCACCGACTCCGAGCTCGTGCCCCTGGACGACGGGATCGACGTGCTCGTCGCCCCGCCGGACGCGGCGCTGGCGCAGATGGGCGACTTCGTGCGGACCATGCACACCACGTCCGGTCTGCTCGACCAGCTGGTCGACGGCACCACGCTGGCCGACGCCCAGGCACAGGTCATGGCCTACGTGCGCCGCTGGGTACCGGACTCGGGCCGGGCCCCGCTGGCCGGCAACTCGGTGGGGACGGACAAGACGTTCCTCGACCGCGACATGCCCGAGCTGGTCCAGCACCTGCACTACCGGGTGATCGACGTGTCCAGCATCAAAGAGCTCGCCCGGCGCTGGTACCCCCGGGTCTACTTCGCCTCCCCGGAGAAGCACGGCGGCCACCGCGCCCTGGCCGATATCCTGGAGTCCATCGACGAGCTGCGCTACTACCGCGCCGCCCTGTTCCCGCCCGCCCCCGGCCCGGAGTCCGCCGAGGCCCGCCGGATCGCCGCCGAGATCACCGCCACCTCCGTCACCCGCTGAGACGCCCGGTCTGCCCAGCACCCCCGCACGGGTCCGCCCAGGGCTGGCCCGCGCACCTTTGCGGGCGACGGTAACGCACCATCTCGCTGTCGGGCTGGATGAGCACATCGGTCGGGGAGGCACCCATAGCTACCGGTTCTTGAAGTACTGGAACAGGTGCCGCTCGCGTGTCAGGGCAACTGCGAGCTGCGCGCCGAGCAACGCCGCGAGCAGGCTCGGCACGCCGACATGGATCGCGGCTGCCACGAGCGCACCGCTGTCGTGCCCGTGCGCCAGCGCGATCGTGGTACCGGTCGCGGCGGCAGCCAACATCCCAGCGGCCAGGACCCAGACGGCCGTCTCGATGAGGATCTGCAGGTGCTGGGCAAGGCTGCTGGTGCCGACGTGCCGGGCTGAGGCCAGTTCGAGGCGTCGTGTCCGTATCGATACCAACCCGACGAGCATGCTGGCGAGCACGCCAGCGACGACCGCGTAACGAGTGACCCGGCTCTGGTAGAGATCGTGCCCGTCGAAGCTGGCTCCCAGGGTTGTGTTCAGCCGCGACACGCTGATCTGGCCAGAGCTGTCGGAGGCTGGTAGCACCGTGGTACGGATCAGGGCTGGAAGGTTGCCGGGGACCGGCCAGGCATCGACCCAGCACTGGTCGTATATCTCGTCCGCCTGCGTCGGGACCAGAGCGGCGTAGGCGAACCCGGACCGGCGGCCGTCGTCTGGCCAGGCGAAGGTGCCTTGCACGGTCGTCGTCCCGGATGTGGTGGCCAGGTCCGACCCGTGCGACAACCCGAGGCTGTCGGCGACGTTCTGCGACACCACCACACCGGCAGTCGATACCCGCTCGGCGTGCACGACCTTGAGGAAACCGTCGGTGACCGCGTACGTGGCCATCGGGCCGCGCGGCAGCACCACCGCGACGAGAGTGTCCGGTTCGGCGCGCAGCGCCCCGGCTGCTCGCACACCCGGGATATCGCCGAGCGCCTGGCACCTTGTGCCGTCGACCCGTCCAGCGGCCTCTAGGGTGAGCACGGATCCGCCTGAGTCTCGGTATGCCTCGGCTCGGGCAAGGATCGTGTCCACACCAGCGACCTCGGCCACGACGAGGGTGCCGAGGACGAGAGCGAGCACCAAGGCGTAGCGCAGTGCGTGAGTCGTGCCCGACACGAGGTTCCGGCCCGCCTCGCCGACGACCCATCTCACGAGACCTCCCGCACCGGGTCGCCGCAAGCAGTCAGGTCGATCGTGGTCGTACAGGCGTCGCGGGTCGCGGCGTCGTGCGTCGCTACGACCACGATCACACCTCGTCGTGCCAGAGCACCCAAGGTTCGGTTGACTACCGCAGCGGTCACAGTGTCGAGCTGGGCGGTCGGCTCATCGACGAGCAGCAGGTCCGGGCGGGCGGCGATACCCCGGGCCAGCATGAGCCGCTGCGCTTCACCGCCAGACAGGGCTGCGAAGTCTCGGTCGACGACGTTCCCGAGACCGAAGTCCGCGAGCAGCTCGCGGGCGCGGCCTAGTGCCTCGCCGCGACGCAGGCCCTGGGTGAGCAGCGGGAGCACCACGTGGTCGGCTGCCGAGCGGCGGGCCACCCCGTGCGGGTTCTGAAACACCCAGCCCACCCGATCGACGCCATCAAGCCGGACTGTGCCCTCGGTCGGGGCCAACCACCCGGCCAGCAGAGAGAGCAGGGTGCTCTTGCCCGACCCCGAAGGGCCGGTCAGGGCGTACACGTTGTCTGGCGTCAGGTCCAGGTTCAGGTTCTGGAACAGGAACGGCTGACGCGCGAACCGATGGCCCAGCCGGTCGGCGATGACACGCATTCTCGTCACTCGCACCGCGTCGTCGACGGCGGCCCAGCCTGAACCTGTGCTGGCAGCCCGTCATCGACGCGGTCGGGCACGACGAAGGTCTGCCCGAGCGCCGAACCGACGACACGTACCAGATGCACCGTCTCGTCGACGTCGACCACGCAGGTGTGCTGCGTACCAGCGCCCACGACCGAACCAGGTGGGACGACAAGCACCGTGGCCGGGTCCGCCAGCGCCCAGCTCACCGACAGCTGTCGGGTGCCGTCCTCGTCCGGATTCGCTTCCGCGTACAGGTTCGACGTGAGAATGACGACCAGCGCTTGCGGGTCTGAGACCTCGCCGTCGCCACCGACGGGCACCAAGGTGCCGTCGACCACCAGGACGCGCTCGCCCGGAAAGGCGTCCGTGGGCAGTGCTGTGACCCGCGCACCATGCCCCGGGACCAGGGTCAGCAGCGGCTCGCCCACGGCTACGGTGTCGCCGAGCTGCGCCGGACACTGACCGATCTGGACCTGTGCCATCGGCAGCCACAAGATCGCCGAGGCGGTGATCTTCGAGGCGGTCGGCAGCGCGGCACCCGCTGCCTTGGCCGCCTTCTGGTAGGCCCGCACGGTGCCCTGGGTCACGGTGTCGGACACTGGTGCACCGAAACCCAGCCGCGCTAGCTCGGCGTTGAGGGCCGCGACGTCCTCGCCCTTGTCGCCTACCCGCAGGTCACGCCAGGGTGGCACTGCGGTCGCCAAGGCGAGCAGACCCGCACCGTCGACCGCCAGGACCGAGCTCCCTGAAGCCACCTCGTCGCCTGGGGCACAGGTTATCGAGCTCACCCGACCACTGGTCGGGCTTGTCAGGTCGCGAGCAGGCTCGCTCGTCACCGTCACGTGTACGGTGCGTGCGTCGTCGTAGGCCCGTTCAGTCACCGGGACGAGCGACAGATCCTTGCCAGGACGTAGCGCGTCAGGCACGGGCGAGCGCGTCAGCCAGGCCCCGCCCACCACCCCGACGCCGAGCGCAACCATGACGGCCAGCCCGACGGCAGCCGCAGGCCCCGACTTAGCCATTTCGTGCCACGCACCTCATCCGCCTGCTGACCGTCCGACCCCAAGCGGATCCAGGAGACACCGTTGGGCAGCCTGGTCGGTCTCTGGCCATGGCATCGTCTCGTCAGCGTCGTAGAGTCGCTGCAGATCCTGCCCGGTGAAGCCGGGCTCCACCACGCCTTCCTGTACCAGGCAGCTGGCGCGAAGGGCGAAGTCGTCCTCATTCTGCGGATTCATCAGCATCTGATAGTACATGACCACCACTCCACCATCAGCGAAGGCACACCGGCCCATCGCTTCCGGCGGCGCGCTGTCAGAAGGATTCGCCCCGCTGACAGCGACCCGCCCGTACTCGTCCCATGTCGCCTCGAGACCGGCAGCGGCATAGCACTCCTGAAGCAGCTGCTTGCCCTCGAGCATCTCCTGCTCGGTGATCACGCTGTCGGCAAACACCTGGGTGGCGAACTCACTGTCAAAGGTGTTGCTCATCTGCTCCAGATCGCTCGCCCACGGCCCGGTAAACCTGCTCGAGGTCGGCCCGGCCTGGCCAGACGTGCTGCACGCCGCGAGCGTGGCGGCCAATACCAAACTGGCCGCCACGCTCGCGTGCCACCGAATGTTTCGGTTGGTCACGTCAGACGATCCCGAGCATGCCCGGGTTGACGAAGCACAAAGCACTCCAGTTGTAGGAGTATTTGCTCTTCGTCACCCAGTTGCCGTTCTGGTACCACGTATTGTTGCTCCCCTTGTAGGCGTACGCCCCGTAGGTGCACGTCTTGTTCTGCACCTTCGTCGAAGACAGGTTGGCATACGTACAACCAGCGGCGGCAGCTGGTTGCGCCGCTACAACGCCACCGAGCATAATGATCCCTGCCGTCATCACGGCAGCCAGCGTCTTCCTCATGAGGGCCTCCTTAGTGCCGGTCAACTACTGTGTGACACCTTGCCACAACAAGCAGCTTACCCTGGCTCCGCTCTCTTCTGTCAACCTTGTCTCAAAATGTAGACAGGTCGGCAGCCGGGGACGCTCGGACCCCCCCCCCCCCCCCCCCCCCCCCCCCCCCCCCGCCGCCGCGGCGGGTCCGGCCCCCGCCGCGGCAGCCGGGGCCACCGCCGGGCGGCGGGGGGGGGGGCGGCGCCCCCCCCCCC
>Ga0099364_10000505_pt1 | contig 66077 bp, 60 predicted proteins | sample TergutTh196P3_FD_73070 | JGI IMG/M metagenome (GOLD analysis project Ga0099364, IMG submission 73070) | Microcerotermes parvus P3 segment gut microbial communities from Pointe-Noire, Republic of the Congo - Th196 P3 | ecosystem: Host-associated > Arthropoda: Insects > Digestive system > Gut ... | reverse complement strand
AGATTTTGCCCCCATGTATGCAGCACCGTAGTTATTCCGGGTTTTGCTCCGAGATGTTTTTTATCGGCGCAGAGTTCGAGCAGGGTTTCTGATACCGCCCTGAAAAACAAACCGTATGCGACTGTTTGATGCCGCAACATGAGGGGGTTCAATTTTTCCGTCAGCGTAAACACGGCATGGAAATAGCCGATGTTGAGCAAATATTGGTTTTGTTTTTCAACCCACTGCTCTCTTGTGAAGGTTTGGCACTTGGGGCAATGCCGCTTTCTTTGTCTTTTCCGGCATTTTCATTGAGAATTTTTGGGGGGTGGCTACGACATGGGGCGAATGGAAGGCAAAAAAGCCGTTGCCGAATCCTATAACTTTTGGTATAATGCCATCAAGGCGGTGAGGTCAATGCAGCTTACATGGGACGAAATACAAGCCAATGCCGTTGCGTTTTCCAAACGGTGGAAAGATGTAACCAGCGAAAAACAGCAAGACCAAGGCTTTATTGAAGCACTGTTGCGTGTTTTTGGCGTTGATGACACATGGGCAGCATCAAATACTGCCTTGTCAACAATGACCGGGTGATGATTGGGAATTTTAATCCATTTCGATTCATCCACCTTAGTCTTCTTCCGGCTTCCAATTTCATGTTTCTTGGTTTTCCCGGCGACATATGTGCCGATGTACTGCTCATCACGGAGAATGTCGGCAATCACAGGCCGGCTCCAAATGCAAGACGGTTCGCTCTCCGATGTTCTGTGTTCAGACGGTGTGGGGCGTTTTTCCTCATAGAGGCGTGTGGCGATCTTGGCCAAGCTCTGTCCCTGAGCCGCTAAATCGAATATCAAACGTACTGTTTCGGCGGCAGATTCACAACCTTGTTCCTCTCTATGAATCTGATGCTCAAGGTTGGTCAGAAATAGAATAACAATATGGAAGGACACAGATAAATATGAGATTGTGCGATAAAAAGGCGGTAACAGTTAATCCAACAAATAAATGCAATTTAAGATGTGAATACTGTGTCGCATCATCAGCTGAAGAACAGGCAAATACTATTTGCATACCATTAGATTTTGCTTTAAAGGGGATTGAGGATGCACTTCAAGGAAATCCTACTGGAATAAGAGCAGAAATTGTCCGTTTTTATTCGCCGGGCGAACCAACACAGGCAATGGATATTATCCGTGCGTGTACAGAATATGCCCGAAAAATTAACCCGGATATAAAAACAGAAATTCAAACTAACGGTTTGTTTTCTAATGAAGATACAAGGTGGATTGCCGAAAATATTGATATAGTTTGGTTTTCGTTAGATGGTCCTCCAGAGATTAATGATGCTCATCGTCCAGACGAACATGGTAAAGGGCGAACACTTGAAATCGAAAACAATATGGCACTTATTCAAAAGAAATCTTTTGTCGGAGTGCGTTCAACGGTTGTTGAAGAAACAATGGAAAATCAAGAGTTGTTGGTTTCATATTATAAAAAGTTAGGAATTGACTATTTAGTCTTAGCTCCAGTATTGCGGCAAATTAAACGAAATGATGTTAAAAAAGAAGAGTCAGAAAAAAATGACATCATGATATTTGCACATAATTTTCTCAAAGCATATTCTTATGGGCTTGAACAGGGGGTTAATGTTTTATGCTCATTGACAAGTAATTTTGACCAAAAAACCCATACATATTGTCCGGGGTGTGTTCCAATGCCAAAACTTAACCCTGATGGATCTGTGTCAAGCTGTGATTTAGCATTTTATAGAGATACAAATGAATCCTTAAAATGTTTTATTTACGGTGAATGGGATAATGAATCAAGTTCTATTCTTTATTTTAATGATAAGATAAAATTCTTACAGAGTCGAATACTTTATAATCTTGTTCATTGCATTGGATGTAATGCTCGCGATTATTGTGCTGGATGGTGTGCTGCAAGAATAGCTCGTCAAACAGGGAATATTTTTGATTTTGTTCCTGATTATTGTGAAGCAATAAAATATTTACAGAAAAATATAGTTTGCGGGGAAAATATACTTAATATCCCCCACCCATGAATTTAATAAGATATAGATAAAGGGAAATTCTTTCCGAAGGAGTAGCAAGATTAAATGTTGGCGGTGTGTTTGATTCACCTTCGCGAGTGCCGCGGGGCGGCGAATGGGGTGTCATTTCATTGCGTTAATCAGACAGTAAATAAGGCAGGGGAAAGTCCCGAGAGCAGCTACAGGAAGCCGCCGAGAAGGTGGCTGCCACCCTCGGCGAAACGCTGGGCAAGCCGGGTAAATATTTCTCTGTTTCGCTGGAGGAATGCGGTATAATTATCCTAAGACAGAATTATAACGAAATTATTATCGTGGACAAGCATACAGCGATACATACAGGATGATAAAAGCACGGAATTGCATAATTAATTGGCAAAGCAAGTGCTAATTGATAATATCAATAAAAATCCGCAGGAATGAAAGGTGCTGAACAATATGGCAAATAACAATGACATTTCGTTTGATTGGTCAGATATAGTTAATCGCTTTATTGATAATATCAATATGGGCGATTTAATTGATGATTTCAACAAAAAATATGCTGAGAAGGTGGAGAGTATGGGACGCGTTAACATTATCATTGCCGGACGTACAGGTGTTGGCAAAAGTTCATTGATAAATGCTGCGTTTCGTGAAAATATTGCTGAAACAGGGATGGGCGACCCTGTGACCGCAAGTATACGCATGATAGAAAAAGCGGGCGTTCCTGTTAGAATCTATGATACAGTTGGGCTTGAATTGAATCAAGACACGCAAAAAGCATCTATTAGCGAAATTGGAAATTTAATAAGAAGCAACCAAAATAACGATATTATGGATATGATTCACCTTATTTGGTACTGTGTTTCGGTCGAATCTGAAAGATTTGAAAATGTTGAAGAAGAATTTCTGAAAAATGTCGCTAATAACAGCGTTCCGACAGTAATGGTTTTAACAAAAGCCTTTGACAAGGATTTAACCAGTGCTTTCGTTATAAAATTAGAAAACAAGAATTTGCCCATGAAAAAAGTGGTTCCAGTTTTGGCTCATGATAAACTTGATTATAAAGCATTTGGGGTTGATGAACTTGTAGAATACTCTATCAGTTTATTGCCGGAAGCGGTACAATCAGCGTGGACTTCTGCTGTGAAAGCGGTAAAGCTGAAAAGAGAGAAGTCTCAAAAAATTGTTATGGGGACAGTCGTTACAAACTTCGCAGTTGGTTTTATTCCGATACCATTTGCCGATGCCGCTGTTCTTGCGGCGGCTGAAATAGCTATGCTTGGGTCAATAGCAGCTACATACGGATTCAAGTTGGAAAAAAATGAACTTATTAGCTTTATGTCAGCACTCGCGGGAGTTGGCGGAGTCACGGTTTTAGGGAAAACGGTAGTCAGTAATCTCCTAAAATTGATTCCCGGAGCTGGCACGGTTGTTGGTGGTGCTATTAGCGGAACAACAGCTGCTGTTTTAACATTTGCGTTGGGTAATGCGTTTATAACGGCTATGGATATGATTGCTTCTGGCAAAATTGGCAAAACCCAACTAAACTCAAAAGAAGTTCTTAATACAATAAAGAAAGCGTTTAAGGAAAATCTTAAAATCGGGAAGAAAAAGTTTATGAAAGGCGTTCCGACATCTGAAGATATGACGAGCGATGGAATATAATCGTCACCCAAATGGTCAAGGTGGACAACATAGTCAATGTCCATCTTGGGCAACAGGGAATCGGTATGCCCACCCTCCTTGTGAAAACGAGCCGTTTTTTCTCGCTCCCACTCTAAAATCCCGTCCCGTTTTCCTCCCGCTCAAAACCGCTCCGCCCACAAGTCGGCATCGCGGTTTCACCCGCCGGACGCCGTTACAGGTGTAGGTCAGGCGGAATAAAGTGGGAACAATTTGATTCAAATACGGCTCGATTTTGTTTTCCGGCAATTTGTCAATTGCGGCAAACAGGGCAGTCATTTCCGAATCGGTAAAGTTGTACGGAAGTTGAGGAACTTTCTTCCTCATAGTAAACTGTTCGGTTAGAGGTTAGAACAAATGCCTTTTCATCCATTGCAGAAAGATATAAGCCGGATTGTGCAGGCACGTTCTTTTAGCATTCGAGGGCTTCGGATTGTTTCTGCATCAAGCCAACTGTACACTATATCGGGAGTCAGCTCTGCTGATTTTGGGTGATGTTCAATACAGAATTTATCAAAGCAACGCAGACTGCCAAAACAAATATAATTACAGCGGCAAAATTATCTGCATGGTACACAACAAACCCTTTTATCTCAGCAAATTATGCGTTATGTGATGGGTTCTGTTTTGAAAAGCAAGGAAAGTATTATTCATGACTTGATAAAAATATATTCCGATATAAGCATCACTTCCAGTATTCAAGGAAACCTTGGCAAATTAAAAACCAAGACCAGAGATATTATGAAGAGGAAGGACAAGCTCCTTGATTTAAACCTCAAAGGCAAGCTTACGGACGATGAATTTGAAGTCCGAAACAATGCCTTCAATGACGAGATGGAATCTATACAACATCAAATTGGGGATTACGAGCAACAGCAGCAGCAGACCAAAGATTTTGCCGATCAAGCTGAAATCTTGCACAAGGTTATTTCAGAAGAGCTATCTTTTGACACTGCGTTGAGCATGGGCATCGTTAATCGTTTGCTTGACAGAATTGAGGTTTATAAGACCGATGAAAAAAATCAAGTCAAACTGAAGGTTTTCCTAAGACTGCTTGAGGATTCATTGGAATATCAAATCAATCGACGAAAGGGCAAAAGCCCTGTTATAACAGACGAGTCTTTAACTGTCCTTTGTAACACGCAACATTCTTTGTGTGTAGCAAACAGCAAGTATGCTTATTTTGTCGAGGCATTTACTTGTTTTTAACACAGCAGGGGTTTTGGTCAGATATTCATACCGAACGACAAGCCAGTATTACCGCGTTGCCACATCGTTGTTGAGGTGTGTACATTGGGGTTGTGCAAACCCTCATCTAGCGCGCTTACTGTTCCCTCATTATTTCGCTTGTTAATACTCAAGTAAGGGGGCTTAGTATACCGTGGATGAAAATGCGCTGCCAAGTTTGACATCCGGCGCAATTTGTGCTATTATGCCTACTATAGCCGTTATGGGCTGGTGTGGCGGCGGTCTTTGTACTCTAACTAGCTACGCATTTCATGGCTCTTCGCTGAAAAGTATAATCATTCCTGACAGTGTCAAATGGATTAACAACGAATCCCGATAAGCCGGAACTATGCCGCAGGTTTGACATATACTGCATATGGTGTTATATTTAGTCCACAGTCAGCACGGAACGGTAGCACCCGAAAAAACAAAGGAGGCGTAAAGCATGAAAAAGAGAGCATTGTTCAGCGTATCCGACAAAACCGGCGTGGTGGATTTTGCCCGGAGGACAGCCGCTTTAGGCTATGAGATTGTCTCTACCGGAGGAACACAAACAGAGCTTGAGAATGCTGGCATTCCGGTGACAAATGTATCTGAAATCACCGGCTTCCCCGAATGCCTCGATGGGCGGCTCAAAACGCTGCACCCCGCCGTGCATGGGGGTATACTCGCCGTGCGTGAAAATCCTGACCATATGGCGCAGATTGAGCTTTTGAACATCCTTCCGATTGATATTATCTGCATCAATCTTTATCCCTTTAAGGAGACCATAAGAAAGGAAGGTACTCCTCTGGATCAAGCTATTGAAAACATTGATATAGGCGGGCCAACGTTAATCCGTGCCGCAGCTAAAAACTGGAACGATGTAGTAGTAGTAGTTGATCCTGAGGATTATTCATCAGTGATAGAGCAGCTTGAGGACGGCGGCGTTCACCAGGAGCGCAAGTTTGAACTGGCGTATAAGGTTTTTGAACATACCGCTCATTATGATGCGGTGATTGCCGACTATCTCCGCCGGAAAACCGGTTGTCTGTATCCCGGCAGCTTCACCCTTACATACGAAAAAGCGCAAAATCTGCGTTACGGGGAGAACCCTCACCAATCAGCGGCTTTTTACCGGGCCATAAGCCGTCTGCCCGGAACACTGTCACAGGCGGAGCAGCTTCACGGCAAGGATCTGTCTTACAACAATATATCCGATGGTGCGGCGGCAGTAGCAGTGGTCAAAGAGTTTGACAAGCCGTGTGCCGTAGCGGTTAAGCACGCAAATCCTTGCGGAGTGGGCTTAGGGGAGACTATATCCCAGGCGTACCAAAACGCATATAATGCCGACCCTCTGTCTATTTTCGGAGGGATTGTTGCCCTTAACCGTGTTTGTGACTTAAAAACCGCACAGCTTTTGTCTGAAATTTTCCTAGAAGTCGTCTTAGCTCCCGGATATACTGACGAAGCACTTGAAGCACTTATGGCAAAGAAAAATATCCGCCTGATGGCATTAGAAAAGATATCCATGCCCATCCCCGAGTATACCAGCGACTTCAAAAAAATTCAGGGAGGGCTTTTGGTTCAGTCCGCCGACAGGGTTCTGTATGAAGAAAATGATATTCAATTTGTCACACAGCGGCATCCAACCGAAAAGGAGCGTGCCGGACTGGATTTTGCCTGGAGGGTGTGCAAGCATGTTAAATCAAATGCTATTGTGTTGGTAAACGGTGACAAAACGGTGGGGATCGGCCCTGGGCAGACTAACCGTATTACCGCCCTAGAGCTTGCTGTAAGATATGCAGGGGAAAACGCCGCCGGAAGCGTTTTGGCATCCGAGGCGTTCTTTCCGTTTCCCGATTGTGTTGAGGCTGCGCATAGAGCCGGTATTACCGCAATCATCCATCCAGGCGGCTCAATGCGTGACCAGGACTCAATAGAAGCGGCAAATAAAGCCGGAATCGCAATGATATTCACGGGAACGCGGCACTTTAAGCACTAATTTCCAGGTGCTAGGTGGGCTGTACAGGAAATGGGGCCCTCGTCATAGATATCCGTTTCTATGACGTCTGTTGTTATGGGAGTTGACTTGTCATTAGGTACGCAGCGGAGCTAAGGTCTTCTCAATGCGTACCGCCGAATTAAGCAGATCGCTCAGGGATTCATCGTAGTTCAGCACATTGATTACATAAGATATGTACTTAGACATATCAACTGGGGTATACCACTCCCTGGTGCACAATTCCTTGAAGGGGCAGACTAAATCGGTGGTAAACACTCTTTCAAACAAACCCTTTTTATATGCCTGATCAAACTTATCAAGTCCTTCACAAAATAACCCGAATGAGGCAAAAATATAAATTTTTCCGGCGTGCAGGTCTTTAAGGTGTTCGGTGATAGAAATCATAGACTCCCCGGAGGCTATCATGTCGTCTACCACGATAACGTCCTTGCCCTTCAGGTTCTCTCCCAAAAATTCATGGCTTATAATGGGGTTGCGTCCATTTTCCATTCGGGTATAGTCTCTGCGTTTGTAGAACATCCCCAAATCTAAGCCCATTACCGAGGCATAATAAATACATCGGGACATAGCACCCTCGTCCGGAGATACAATCATCAGATGGTTTCTGTCGATCGAAATATCCTTTACGGTAGTCACCAGTGAGCGAATCATCTGATAGGTCGGCTGCAAATTTTCAAACCCTATTAAGGGGATAGCGTTCTGTACCCGGGGATCATGCGCATCAAATGTAATGATGTTGACAACGTTCATTTTTTGAAGCTCTTGCAATGCCATTGCACAGTCAAGGGATTCCCGGGCAAATCTCCTGTGCTGACGCCCCTCATACAGCATTGGCATTATAACAGTCAGACGGCGGGTTTTGCCATTGGTTGCCGCGATAATGCGCTTCAGATCTTGAAAATGGTCGTCAGGACTCATGGATGTATCTTTTCCATACATCTTATACGTAATCTCATGGTTAAACATATCGCACAGTATATACAAATCGTAGCCGCGAACAGATTGGTTTATCATGCCCTTAGCTTCCCCGGTAGCAAATCTAGGGCAAACATAGTCTACTAAAAAGCTGCGTCCATTGCCCCCGCGGTCAATGTCCCACTGCTTCAAATGCTCGTCAATCCGGCGGCCCATTTCTTCGCAGCCCTTCATGCAGATGACCCCTAGCTTTCCTACTTGAGCGTTGTGTGTGTTTTTTATAACCATAAAAAACGACCCTCCTTTTTTGTGTTCATTTGTGCTTTTCGTTTTACCGTATCTTTCAACTGAAAATTTTAGCAAGCCTAACGTAATCCTCTAAAGCAAGGGCTTCCCCTCTTACTGCCGGGTCAATCCCGGCGTTTTTTATGCCGTCCCTTACCTCCTCCTTTGATTTGGCAAGACCACAGGAAAGCGCATTTGCCAGCGTTTTGCGCCTCTGGGCAAATGCAGCGCGGATCAGCCCCTTTGTCAAGTCAAAATACCCCTCCGGCACAAGGGGCGTTGTGTGCCGCTTCAGCCGTATAACAGCACTGTCTACCTTAGGGCGGGGTACAAAATTTTCTGATGTAACCGTATACAAAATTTCACAAGAGGCATACATCAAACAAAACAAGGTAAGCGCACCATATTCAGGCGTCCCGGGCAGGGCGCAAATGCGGTAAGCTACTTCCTTCTGAACCATCAGTACCGCCGGATTAGCAGAGCTGTGTTCCAAAATGAGCGTAAGCAGGGGGGAGGTAATAGAATAAGGCAGATTGGAGCAAATAGCCCGGGAAAGGTATTTTTCATTTGGAAAAAGCTCCTCCAAATTTAACTTAAGGGCATCGCCCTGGATAAGATTGAGGTTAGTGCAGTCTCTCAAATTTTCTTTAAGCAGAGGCAGCAGTCGAAAATCAGACTCAACAGCAACAACAAAGCCGGCAGATTGGCAAAGGGCGTGTGTAAGCGCACCAAAACCCGGGCCTATCTCTAAAACAGCTTGTCCTTTATCAAATAAAGCCGCCATACATCCAGGGATTTCAGGGTTAATCAAAAAATTCTGTCCCGCTCGTTTGGAAAAACGAAAATCACTCGCCGCCAATGCTGCCTGGATGGTTTTCAGATCGGTTAGACGTCTCGTCACTGCCATTCCTCCAGTCACAACGGATTTTCCGGCACTCACCAACTCAACTCTCATTCTCCGGCTGGGCGGCAGAGGGTTCACCCTCAGGGGAAGCTTCATCCGGAAGTGTCCCGGTGGTAAAAAACTTTTCAAAGGTGGCAGAATCCATAGTTTCATTTTCTAACAAATATTCAGCCACGCCATGGAGCTGGGTCATGCAGTCATTCAGGATGCTCTCACAGCGGATATACGCCTTGTCCACAATAGCTTTGATTTCGCGGTCAATCATGGCACCAGTTTCCTCGGAAAAATTGCGAGATGTCGTTAGGTCGCGGCCCAAAAAGACCTCTTCATGCTCACCGCCGTAGTTAAGGGGGCCTATATGGTCGCTCATGCCGTATTTTGTTACCATCCTGCGGGCAATTTTAGTGACCTCACGAATATCGCTGGATGCGCCTGTTGAAATATCATCAAGCACCAGCTTTTCTGCCACCCTTCCGCCCAAGTAGCCAACAATATCATCAAGCATTTCATTGCGCGACTTGAAGCTTTTGTCTTCCTCAGGTAACGAAACAGTCATTCCTCCTGCCATACCGCGGGGGATTATGGATATATGATGCACCGGGTCTGCGTGTTGCAGGTTTCGCATAACCACAGCATGGCCTGCCTCGTGATATGCTGTGAGCTTGCGCTCCTTCTCGCTTACTACCTTGCTTCTCTTTGCCGGACCGGCAATGACCTTGAGCATAGATTCGCTAATTTCATCCATACTTAATGCTTTTTTTCCGCGCCGTGCCGCTAAAAGGGCTGCCTCGTTAAGAAGATTCTCCAGGTCAGCACCGGTAAATCCGGCAGTTTGCTTGGCTATAACAGAAAAATCGACAGTCTGATCACTGGGCTTGTTTTTGCCGTGGAGGGATAAAATGCCTTCTCTGCCTTTAATATCAGGGTAACCGAGATAAACCTGTCTGTCAAACCTCCCGGGACGCAAAAGGGCAGGGTCAAGAATGTCGGGGCGGTTTGTTGCCGCCATGACAATAATGCCCTCGTTAGAAACGAAACCATCCATCTCAACAAGAAGCTGGTTTAGGGTTTGCTCCCTCTCATCATGCCCGCCTCCCATACCGGCACCGCGCTGGCGGCCTACAGCATCAATTTCATCTATAAATATAATACAGGGTGAACTCTTCTTAGCCTCCTCAAACAAATTGCGCACACGAGAGGCACCGACACCGACATAAAGCTCTACAAAATCAGAACCGGAAATTGATAAAAACTGCACGTCAGCCTCGCCCGCTACCGCTTTGGCAAGCAATGTTTTGCCGGTTCCCGGCGGGCCGACAAGTAAAACACCGGAAGGAATACGTGCACCTATTTCGGTAAACCGTTCGGAATCCTTGAGGAAATCAACAATTTCCTGCAATTCCTCTTTTTCCTCGTTGGCACCCTCCACATCTGCAAACGTCACTTTTTTCTTTTGATCATTGGCAATACGAGGATTGGCACGCTTGAAAGACATTGCCCGGCTATCGCCCCCTGTCGAACGATTAAGCATAAAATACCATATGCTCCCAGCTATGAGCAACAAAATCAGGTAGGGTGCAAGCATGAGCCAGGTCGGCACAGTCAGCGGGGGAACAAAGTCCCATTTATCTATATTATCGTAGTAATCCTTGGTTTCATCATAAAAAATCTGTATATTGTACAGCTTATGACGATGGGTTTCCTCCGGAACTCTGGTTGTGTATATTAGGCTGGTGTCCTCCACCTTGAAGTCCTTGATATTGCCTGTCTTGAACTGGGTGACCACATCGGAAAATTCAGGTGATTTTGGCACCTGTCCATTACGGATAACCCAGATTACCCATACCAGAATTACTATTACCACAACATAAAACGCTATATTAAAACCCTTGCTTTTCAACCCTTCACACCCTCTTTTCTTTTATTGCCGCTTTACCTGGAGTATACCCAAGGCTCCAATATTCCTACATAGGGGAGATTGCGGAAGTGCTCTGCATAGTCCATGCCATAGCCTACCACAAACTCGTCCGGTATGGTTATGGCGGGGTATTTGCATTCTATCGGAGCCGCCCGGCGGGAGGGCTTATCCAAAAGCGCGCAAACTGCCGCTGATGCCGGATTGGCGGTAGACATTAAGCTCATAATATAACGCAATGTGTATCCACTGTCAAGGATATCTTCAATAATTAAAATATGTTTATCCCTAATTGGGTAATCAAGGTCCTTTACGACTCGTACCTCCCCTGAGGTCTGTACCCCCGCACCATATGAGCTGACCGCCATAAAATCAATACTTACCGGGATTGTCACAGCTCGCATGATGTCTGCCAAAAAAACAGCCGCTCCTTTCAGTATGCCAACCAGGAGCAAATCCTTACCGGAATAATCTCTGCTGATTTGTCTGCCCAATTCCTTCACCTTGCTTTTAATCTCCTGCTCTGTGACCAACACCGATTTAATTTCATTCATCATTGATTCCTCCACCTAGGCTATGTATGCGTGAATTGAGTTCCTAAACAGGGAACGCGATAGTAGCTTTTGCATGGCCTATCTGTATTATACTATGAATTATCCCAATGTCAATATATTTTCGTTCCAGTGCTTCTTATGGTCGATCTGGGACGAGGTGAAAGCCGTTTGAAAAAAATTTTAAATAGGGTATTGACATAAGGGAGAATCTCTAGTATACTGCATTCTGTTGCCTGTGAGGCATACGTGGGAAGGGTTCCTTCTGAAAATGGGGAAGCATAGCTCAGCTGGGAGAGCACATGCTTTACACGCATGGGGTCGCAGGTTCGAGCCCTGCTGTTTCCACCACTGCACCTTGTGACGTTGTCATGTGGCAGATGATTTTCTCGGCGATAGAATTGGCCCAGTAGTTCAGTTGGTTAGAACGCCAGCCTGTCACGCTGGAGGTCGACGGTTCGAGTCCGTTCTGGGTCGCCACCATAGAGACGGTTAAGATGGATGTAATCACATCGTCCGGCGAGAAATCCTTGAAGTCTAAGGGTACTCGAAAAACCCCCGAATGAAAATATCGGGGGTTTTTCGAGCAGTGACGAGAGTTGATTGCAATCCGGCCCATCGCCACGCGTGACCCCAATTCCTGTTATGAGCCCCTATTCGGCTGCCGAATAGGCTGTGATTTCTAATAACCCAAGTCATCACGGACCTTTACCTTGACCTCATGCTCGTAGCAGGAGAAGCATCTGTCAACTGAGTCCCTGGATGGAGCCTTGGTGAACGCGCTTACAAGAGGAACGATAGCTAGCCCGGCAAGCATGGCAAATGCACCGGCGTTGATGGGCGATTGCAGAATTGCCGGGAAAGAGCCGCGCAAGAAAATGTTTAGCGTCATCAGCCCGGTGCTGAATATGAAGCAACACCAAACAGATAGTGTGCTTGTTCGCTTCCAATATAAACCATAAAGGAATGGGGCAAGGAACGACCCGGCAAGAGCCCCCCATGAAACCCCCATGAGCTGTGCTATGAATGAAATCCCGCCCTTATATTGGAGAATAGATATAACCGAAGAAATAGCTATGAAAACCACAATCAAGGCACGAATGATGGCTAACTGCTGTTTTTCGCTCATTTTTTTAATAATATGCCCTTTCAGGAAGTCTAGGGTCAAGGTGGATGCAGAGGTTAAAACTAACGAGGAAAGTGTGGATATAGATGCGGCGAACACCATGACTAAAACCAGGGCGATCATCACCTCCGGCAGGCTGGAAACCATTATGGGTATAATAGAATCGAACACTACATCCCCGACCTCGTTAGCTTCGACCACATCGCCATACAGGCGGCCGAATGTTCCCAGGAAATAACATCCGCCGGCGACTAAAAGCCCAAAAAATGTTGAAACCACTGCGCCCTTAGTAATCATTTTCTCGCTTTTTATGGAGTAAAACCGGGCAACCATCTGGGGCAGACCCCAGGTACCCAGCGATGTAAGAATGATAACGCCCAGCAAGGCGATCGGGTCAGGCCCGAAGAATGAGGTGTATGCCCCAGGCGCAACGGAATCGTCAGGGATGCGAGCAAGGGAATCCATTGCTACGGAAAATCCGCCGTTTTGCTTCAATATTGCGATAACAACCACCGTGATGCCTATTGCGGTAATTGTACCTTGGATGAAATCGTTGACTGCCGTGGCAAAATATCCTCCGGCAACTACAAAAACCGCGGTTAAAATCCCCATTGCTATAATGCAGTACTCAAATGGGACATTGAATGCCATGGCAAAGAGCCGCGAAAGCCCATTATAAAGCGATGCGGTATATGGGATAAGAAAAACAAAAACAATAAGTGCCGAGCCGATCTTAAGAGCCGGTGAAAAATAGCGGGAACCAAAAAATTCAGGCATAGTCGCACTTTTTAGGTGGTTTGTCATAACTCTGGTACGTCTTCCGAGTACAATCCACGCCATCAGCGAGCCGATAAAGGCGTTGCCAAGACCGATCCATATCGCCGCTGTGCCAAAACGCCAGCCAAACTGACCTGCATATCCAACAAATACGACTGCGGAAAAATATGTTGCACCAAATGAAAAGGCGGAAATCCATGGTCCAACGCTACGCCCCCCAAGAACAAAATCATTTACGCTAGATACCCTTTTGCGGAAATAAAGTCCGACAAAAACAGTAATAGTAAAGAAAATCAAGAGCAAAGACACCTTTAAAATCATTTTCTAACACACCCTTCAGTTTTGCTGACTTAGTCTGAGCCATACTTAAAAAAATCTGGTCATTCCAATCCTGGTACACTATATTATACACTTGATAATATGTCAAGCATAAATATCGCATTTTTGCAGCATTTTTTTGCAGCAAGCAAAGCTACAATTTAACATCCGAAGATTTTTTTCTAAAAGGGGCTTGAAATTTCATAAACAATCGGTTACAATACAGAGGTTGCCCCGGCGGGGCTTGAATATTTTAATACCTATAGAGAGGATGTTTTGTAAATGAGTGCATCGCGCGAACGCAGGAAAAGGCTTGAGCAGCAGGCACTGGAGGCCTCCAGCCCTAAACGCTCCGGCAGGAATAGTGAGGAACGCAAGAGAAAAATTGTTAAGAACACCATTATTTCCGCTGTGTCATTGGGGATTTTGTATTTGGTTGTTCTTGGGACAGGCTTTTTCCATGCCACACTCCCAGCCCTGATAGTAGGAAATGTTAGAATTTCCGCGGCCGAATTCAACTATCATTATTTTTCCAGGGTTTTCAGTGAATATCAACAGTATTCACAGCAAGAGCAACAGCCCTTTGACCTGGCCCAGCCCCTCGACAGGCAGCAGCAAACCGAGGATATGTCATGGGGGGACTACTTTGAGGACGCAGTCATTGAGGATCTCACTGAAATTGTAATCCAGAGCGAAGCGGCAAAAAAAGAGGGCATAGGCCTTACGGAGGAAGACATCGAAGCAATTGATGCCAATATAAAAAATCTTGCCGATTCCGCCGGTGAACAGAATGTTCCTGCCGAACGGCTTTTGCAGTCTAACTTTGACAGGGGCATTACCATTGATTCCTACCGCTCTTTCCTGGAACGTGCCGCCCTGTCGGAGAGATACAAAACTGTGACCATGGAAGGCTACGAGCGTTCCGATGAAGATATTGCCAAGCATTTTGAGGACAATATCAATGACTACGAATATGTAGACTATCACCACTACACCTTCCCCGCCGTCTATGACCCATCACAGGATGAGGCTGCCGGTCAGACTGCTGAAGGCACAAGCAGCCTGGAGGGGCATGATCCAGAAAAACATCCGGAGCTCAAGGCGCAGGAGGATGATGCCAAGGAAAAAGAGGAGGCTTATAAAAAAGAGGTAAAGGCCGAGGCTGACAAAATGCTCAAGGAGATAACCGGGGCGGAAAATTTCTTTACCGTGTCCAAGGCATATGAGCCAACTCCCGAACCCATTCCGGAGGAGCTGGACGAAGAGGGCAACCCTGTTGTCGTACCGGAGCCTGGGGAAGCAGGGGCAATTGATGAAGAGGAGGAAATCGATGCCACATTGGCGGAAAAAACTCTTCTTAGCGGCCTGAGCGAGCCTATGCTGAAATATTTGGGAGACCCCAAGCGCAAGCCGGGCGACAAGTCTGTTATTGAGGACGGCGATGGCTTTGCTGTTGTTCTTTTCCTCAACCGTTACCGCGAGGAAGAAAAATATGTGAATGTACGTCACATCCGTGTTGCCCTTGAGGCAGAAAAAGTCGAAGAGGAGGACAACGAAAAAACGGAGGTTAGTGCTGAGGTAAAGGAGGCGAGCAAAAGGCTTGCCGAGGAAATTTTGGCAGAGTGGAATGCCGGAGCGGCGACAAGCGAGAGCTTTGCAAAGCTAGCCGAGGAGAAAACCGATGACCCCGGTTCAGCTTCAACCGGGGGGCTGTATACGGATATAACCTCCCAGTCTAGCTATGTCGAAAACTTTTTGAATTGGTGCCTAGACGAGAGCAATAAGGTCGGCGACACCGGCATTGTTGAAACAGAATTTGGCTACCATATTATGTACAAGGATAAGATTAACAAAAATAGCGGTGAGGATGAGGAAGATTCGGTTGATGTGCGGCACATCCTGGTTTCATTCGACCGAGAGAATCCGGAGGAGACAGAGGCTAAAAAAGCCGCAAGCAAAAAGCTTGCAGAGGAGCTTTTAGCAGCGTGGAGGGCCGGGGACGCAACAAGCGAGAGCTTTGCCGCACTAGCCAAAGAAAAAAGCGAGAACGACACCACCGGCTTAATTTCAGATGGCGGGCTGTCTAACGATGTGAATTCCGAGGCACTTGAATCGGCATCCGAGGAATTTGAGGGGTTCCTGAATTGGGTTCTCGACGAGGGCAACAAAGCTGGTGACACTGCCATCCTGGAGATAGGGAATGACAGCTTCTATATCGTATATAAGGAGAAAATCCAGGAGCCGAGATGGCGTGAGCTTGTCAAGAATGATATGAACACCGAGGAGTATGACAGCCACTTCAGCGATCTTGAGGATGATTTGACACAGGAACCGAAAAAACAGCCGGGAATTGTGTTTACTAAGAGTGGCAGAGTGTTCTTTTAGAGGTTATTGCTGTTGCTTTCCGCGCAAAAGGGAATCTGTTGAAGGTTCCTCTTTGCGCGGTTTTTATTTTGAAAAAACCAACTTACCTGATTGCCCGCGCCTCCATTTGCGGGCCTCCTTTTCTCTTGTTAATACTGAAGGCTTTGACCGATAGAGTAAAATTTTTACATCCATACAGAGTTCCCTTATCTTCGACATCAGAGAGCCTGTACAATACGTTATGTAAACCAACACTGGTTGGCAAGCAGAGTAAAAATAGTACTTAATATGGCTTAATTTTACGAGGAGGTAAGTGCATTGATGCTAACAAAAAAGAATGGGCTTATGGAAACCCGGAAAATCCACATGATAAAAACCGACAACATCCGTCCCAACCCCTATCAGCCGAGATCGGTATTTGAAAGAGAAGGCCTACAGGACCTCTCAGAGAGCATCCGGCAATTTGGCGTTATACAGCCGCTGACTGTTCGCAGAAACGGCGAGGGGGGATACGAGCTGGTTGCGGGGGAACGGCGTTTAAGGGCGGCAAGAATGGCGGGGCTTTGCGAGGTGCCGTGCATTTTGATGGGCATAGACGACAAGCAGAGCGGGATTTTGGCACTGATAGAAAACATACAGCGCTGTGACCTGGATTTTTTTGAGGAAGCCGGAGGCATACAGCGGCTGGTGAGGCAATTCGGGCTCTCACAAGAAGAAACCGCAAAGAGGCTAGGCAAAAGCCAGTCTGCTATTGCCAATAAATTAAGGATTCTGCGTCATCCGGCACATATAATAGAGATGATACGCAGATATGGGCTTACCGAACGCCATGCCCGTACCCTTTTGAGAATCGAGGACACCGGAGACAAGGCGGCGGCAATTGCCTACATAAACGAACACCGCCTGAATGTAGCGCAAACCGAGGAATACATAGACAACCTTGTCTCCTCCGGAGAAGCACCGCCCAAGGAGCAAAGAAACATAAAAACCCTGTATGTTTTCAGAGATGTCCGCTTGTTTTTGAATACAGTGAATAAGGCTGTGGAGGCAATACGCCGCTCAGGGCTTGATGCTGATGTACAAAAGGAGGAGAGCCAGGAGGAGATTGCCTTGACAATAAGGATACCCAAAAAGGCATAGCGCATGGCCAGTCATCAAATTTCCATCCTTCAGCTACTCGTTAAAGTAAATTGCCTGCCCGCCGTTTTTCGTCAAGGCATGACAATCACAGGCTGATATGATAGTGTGGAGCGATACTAAAAACCGCATTTTAACAGGAGGAGGCCTATTTTTATGCAAGTTAACTGGGAAATCAGGGAGAATACAATGCACATATACCTGACAGGAGAGCTTGACCATCATGCCGCCCGAACGGTATTAGAGCAAGCGGGGCAAGCTGTTGACGGTAATCTTCCCATGCGCTGTGTGTTGAATCTTTCCGGGCTGGCGTTTATGGATAGCTCCGGGATAGCAGTAGTGCTTGGGATACACCGCAGGCTGAAGGCCTATGGAGGTGAATTAAAAATTAGCGGCATACCTGCCCAAGCAATGCGGGTTTTGCATACCGCCGGAGTGGACAGGCTTGTGAGCATAATATGAAGAGAGGATGAGTGTACATATGAAAATATTAAATGAGCTTAAAATGGAATTTGACTCCCGCTCGGTCAATGAGGGCCTGGCGCGCTCGGCAATAAGTCAGTTTGCCGCCCAGCTTGATCCCACGCTTGAAGAGCTTGGTGATATTAAAACAGCCGTGAGCGAAGCTGTAACTAATGCCATTGTACACGCATATCCCGAGCACATCGGAAGAGTCTGGCTGCGTGTGCGGGTTTTGGAGGGCGGGGTTTTAGAGCTTGTAGTACGCGACAGGGGAGTTGGCATCCCCAATCTCGATGAGGCACGCCTTCCCATGTACACAACCGGGGGTGCCGACCGGGCAGGCATGGGATTTACAATAATGGACAGCTTTATGGATACGCTAAAGGTTAGAAGCGACCAGGGCAAGGGGACCACAGTGACCATGCGCCGCCGTGTTTTGCCAAGGAGCTTCCGTTGATTAGCACCTTTGACCTGTTAGAGGCTGCCCGTCAAGGCGACAGCGAGGCACTGGAAAAGGTAGTGCTGGAAAACTCGGGGCTTATATGGTCCGTGGCAAGGCGGTATTTTAACCGGGGGGCAGAGCCTGACGACCTCTATCAGTTAGGGTGTATTGGTTTTTTGAAGGCGGTAAGCGGCTTTGATCCTGAATATGGCACACAGTTTTCAACATATGCTGTGCCTAAAATTGCAGGGGAGATACGCCGTTTTCTGAGGGACGATGGTGCGGTTAAAATCAGCCGGACCATAAAGGAACGCGCCCTTAGCCTGCGTATGGCTAAAGAAAAGCTGGCAAACGAGCTTGGCAGGGATCCGGTGCTGAGCGAGTTATCTGAATATACCGGTGTGCCAGTAGAGGAAATAGCCGAAGCGGAATTAGCTAATCTTCCTGTGGAATCGCTCCAAAGGGAAAATAATACAGAGGGCTTTACCTTAGAAAATGAGTTGGGTACGCCCGGGCATGAAAACCAAGTTGTAGAGCGGTTGGTTTTACAAGGGGCGATAGAAAAGCTAAACGACAGAGAACGGCAGGTTATTTTAATGAGATACTATAAAAACATGACCCAAGACCAGACAGCACGCGTCCTGGGGGTAAGCCAGGTGCAGATTTCCCGCCTTGAACGCAGGGCGATTGATAATCTGCGAAAAAATATATAAAGTGCTTATATATGGGCAAGGCAAAGGGCCGCGTCCCTGAAGGATGCGGCCTTTTGCGCCATTTGTCCCCTACTGCGCTACCGTCTTGTCCACCGGGCGTAGTAGGTTGTGCTGTTAGCCGGGACTTTTGTTTTTTTAGTGACTTTTTTGCCCGAGCCGTTGTAGGCTGCGTTTTCAACGTGCCAGATTGAAAAGCTTGCGGTTCTTGAAACACGCCAGCCGCCGAATTTGTATCCCCTGCGCTTGGGGGTTTTGGGCAAGCTAACCATTTGCCCGAATTTTCTTTTGACCGTAACTGTTTTCTTTTTGCCGATTTTACCGTCAAGGGCATCAAATTTCAGGCGGATAGTTTTTGCCTTCCACTTGGCATTAACAGTAAGGTTTTTTGTTACACTGCCGAAGCCCCTGTCCCACCCGGCGAAATTGTAGCCTTTTCTGGTGGGAATAGAGGGTGCGGAGGCTGAGGCATTTTGATTCACTGTTTGCTTTTTGAGCTGACGGCCCCTGTCCTTAAAGGTAACGGTATATACCCTTCTCCATGTAGCGTTTACCGTTATGTTTTGAGTAATATTGCTAAATTGCCTGTTCCATCCGTTAAATGCATAGCCTGATTTTGCAGGGGCGGCTGGTGAGGATGCGTTGAAGCCGTGACGTATGCGCTGTGTGTTCAGTACCCTGTCGCCGTCCTTGAAGGTAACGGTGTAGGAAGGCAGCGGCGTAAGGACAAACTGGCTGCCGCCGTGATGCTTCCTAAAATAATTGTGGGCATAGGAATCTTGGTAGCAATGAACGATGAACTCGGGGTTATCCCCAAATGCCCCCCAGCCAGAAACAGTCCAAGTAAGATCTATGTCTATCACATTATACCCTATGCTTATAGCAACAAGGTTATTTCTCACGAATGCATCGTATCTAATATGCGTTACGTTATCAGGAATAGTTACGCTAGTGAGCTTCTTTTCTCTAAACGCACGATCACCAATCGCTACCACCGGATAACCGGCAATGAACCCGGGTATTACCAAATCACCGCCGGGACCGTGATACGCCGTTATGGTAACCTTGCCCCCCAGCAGAACATACTCATAGTCGCCCTCACTCGCCGCCTGTGTACCCGGCAGCCCTGATGGAAACACCCCCGCCAGCAGCATCAGTGCCAGCATTATCACCCCAAATCTTTTAAATTTCCCGCTAATTCTCCCTGTGCTTGTCATGTGTGTGACCCTCCTGTCTCTTCAAATGAAGAGCTTTTATTTGACAGGAATCTCCCCTGTCAGTGCTATTTTAACAGGCGGGAAAATGAATGTCAAGAAAAAGTTTGCAAAACAAGCAAACAAAGTTTGAATATAAACCCCAGCACAAAGGGCTGACTCCAGGTTAAAATATCTTGGGGGGGATGTTTATATGGAGCAGCGCTATATATTAGATTACAAGGTTATCGGTCAAAGGATAAAGCAAGCCCGCAGGCTTGCGGGCATAACCCAGGCAGAGCTTGCTGAAAGCATTCATATCTCAGCCAACCATATCGCTAAACTGGAAACCAGCAAGGCTGCCGCCAGCCTTGAAACTATTGTGAATATATCCAACTCCCTCGGCACAGACATAAACTGCCTGCTCTCCAGCAAGGAGGCCGCGCAAACACAGGATTATATAGATTTGCTTATAACCGGACAGCTTAGAGAGTTTACACAGAGGGAAAAGGAAGCCCTGCTTTTAGTTATCAACGCGATGAGGGCTTGTAAGATAAGCTGAAAATTTGCTCCCCCGCCGGTTAACCGGCAGGGGAGCATCAATGTGGGGTTAAGCTGGCGGCTTTACAGGGAATGTTGAAAAAACGCACCTTTCAGCATCAGCTCACGTTACTCCCCGGCCAAAACCTTCAGCCTTTCGATAATGGGGAGCTTTTGGGTACATTCAGATTCGCATTTGCCGCATTCGGTGCAGCCCCTGGCAGCATCAACGGTGATTCCCCAGAAGTCACGCAGCCTCTGTTCTATAACAGGGCGGCTATTACCCTCCAGCATATACTCGTTGTATACCTCCATATACTTGTCTACCGGAATATCAAGAGGACATTCGCAGTAGGAGCAGCCTGTGCAGAGAGTGTCAAGCTCCTTGGAAAGCTTAGTAGATAGTGTGTCCATCATTTCATCGGTTACAGGGGTAATGCTTTGGGCTGCTGTAAGGCAGTCCTCAAGCTGCTCCATCGTTTCAAATCCGGGCAAGGCACAGGTAACCGCCTCCTGCCCGATTAAAAAGCGCAGTGCCGCGTTGGCTATGGTCTGATTTTCATGCTCTTTAAGAAATCCGAATTTGTCAGGGTGGCGGGGCAGAACGCCGCCGCCCAATGGGTTCATAATCACTACGCCCAGGCCGGCATCATGGCAGGATTTGACTCCCTTGCGGCGATAGGCAAAATTCAGGGCGTTGTATCCCAAGGTTACCGCCTCAACACGACCGTCATTAACAATTTCAGCCACATCATCTCCATCGGCATGGGAGGTGCAGCATATATGTTCAATCAGCCCCTCTTGCTTTGCCTTGAGGATGCCATCGTACATACCGCCTTTTTTGGTCATCTGGCGGTATTCGTCAAGGGTTTTTATGCACCACATATTATAAACTGTGATCTTGTCTATCCCGAGGGCCTTCAGGGAGGACTCAATCTTTTTCCTTGCCTCATCGGCAGTTGTGGCCATCCACAGCCCGCACTTGGTTGAAACATACGGCTTATCCTTCATCTGAGCCAAAGCGTACCCGAGGATTTTTTCGCTGTGGTCCCCGCAGTACCCGGGGGCGGTATCGAAGTAATTTACCCCCGCCTCACGAGCGCGCAAAATCATCCTTGCCGCTGTGTCGTAGTCTCCCTTGCTGTACTCCTCGTAACGGAAGCGCATACAGCCAAAGCCAATAACGCTGATTTCCTTGCCCGTTTTTCCAAACGATTTGTATTGCATATTAACACTCTCCTTTATCTTATTATTCCAATGCATACAAAGAGCCTTGGTATCCATTGGGTTTGAACTTAACTGTATTATAATCCAATATGCGTATATTTTCAAGGGCATTCTTTATAGAACCATAAATATTGTTTATATTGCTAGATTCTGCGGACCTATAAAAGGCGTACATATCCCAATCATCACCCATCGCAAACACAGCCCTAGAAGCAATCGCGCCGCCTGCGGCAGTCATTGCGCCTCCTAAGACCACGCCCTTCACCGAGACAGCAACCCCCGCGATTACCAAGGTGCCGCCTGACATAACCGTACCCGCTCCGCCCGCGACAATTGCTCAGTGAACTTTTTATCATGTGTTGCATTGCATATTAAACACTCTCCCTTGATTTATTCCTCCAATGTATATAAAAGGTCTTGGTATCCATTGGGTTTGAACTTAACTGCATTGTAATTCAATCTGCGTATATTTTCAAGGTCACTCTTTATTTTCTCTGGCATGGCATTGGAAATCCCATCAAGCTCTAATCCAAGGCACAATGCTTCTCCGAAAACAGAAACTGTCTTTTTTAACTCTTCAAGCAAGGCGGGCTGATAGATTATACTTTTAGCATCATCACAATCTATCAAACCTTTTTCAATGCAAGCCAACGCACCCAGTGAAACAATTGACAAATAGGTTTCTATATACCCATCACCAGAAATTTTAATCGTCATTCCCAGCTGCTTCCTTTTTACTAATCTGTAAAACAGAAGCCACCTCGTTTTAAATTTTTTCTTATATTCTGATCTGCGGGCTTCATCCTCTAATGGCTCTAACCTGTGTGTTTCCTCAATTTTATAAAGAATGTGCTGGGTTCCATCTTGATTGAATTTAACCGAATTATAGCTGATGTCACGCATTTTCTCAACAACTTGCTTTAATTGCTCTGGTATAAGCCCACAGATTGCATCAAGTTCCCATCCTAAGTGAAGAACTTTTGAGATTCTAGGAAAAAGAATCTCAGCTTTTTCAATCATTCCGGGACGATAGATTATACCCATAGCATCATCATAATCTATCAAGCCTTTTTCAATGCAAGCCAACGCCCCCACTGAAACAATTGACAAATAGGTTTCTATATATCTGTGACCAGAAATTTTAATTGTTAAGTTCAATCGCACACCTCCCTTTTATGGTAAATACATCCTCTACCATGTACTCCACCCATTATGCACTTTGACACTAAACACCTTTCCGGTTTTCTCGTGTTCAAAATAGTGAATCGACACCTTTTTGTTTCCTACATATCCGTTATTATAAACCTTTTTCCATTTGCCAGGAACAGCACTTCTCAGCTTTTCTATAAGCTGAAAGTTATTCATATTAACTTTTTTGATTCCGTTTTTTATAGGTTCAAAGTTCTTTGGGTATGTTGGCGCATTCTTTATGGAGCTATAAATATTGCTTATATTGCTAGATTCTGCAGACCTATAAAAGGCATACATATCCCAATCATCACCCATAGCCGCCACAGCCCTAGAAGCAATCGCGCCTCCTGCGGCAGTCATTGCGCCTCCTAAGACCACGCCCTTCACCGAGACAGCAACCCCCGCGATTACCAAGGTGCCGCCTGACATAACCGTACCCGCTCCGCCTGCGACAATTGACAATTCTAGCTCGCCGTTATGCACTCCTTCCAACGCAAATATTCTGTATACATATCATCTGATGAGAATTCACACCAATTTTGAGCATCCACTACATCATATCCGCATTCGCGTAACGTTTTAGCATCAGCAACCCTCGCCTTTGCGTGCATTTCTATTAAGAGTTCGTGATTTTCCGGTATGGCAATTATTTCGCGGTCATCCGACCATCCGTTTTTCCCGTAGAGCATAAAGCGGATATTGTTATATAAACGTTCTTTGCGTATATAAATTCTCAGCTTATCATACGTCAAGCCGACACGTCCAATCATCTCCTTTGCTATGCCTAAAACTTCCGTGGCTAAATTCAAATAATAACTTGAAGGAACATCCGGCACTTCATCGTCCCAACAAATAATATTTTTTTTCTTGCAGTAGTCGTGAAGTTTAGAATTAACGCCTTGTGAAATTTGAGGCATAGGTACATTAAGAAATTCTTTATATTTTTCAAAAGCCATCTTCCCTGCCCCAAAATAACGATTGAATAGTGTGTATCCATCAAGGGATAGAGTATCCAGGGTTGCCGATTGGGTGTGCAGTAACCAATGTTGTAGCTCCAGATTGGGGAGAAAATTTAATTTACAATTTTCCCCTTTGCCCATATAATAACCAGTAAAAAGATGTCCGATGTAATCAAAGCGGATTTCACCCACATACATACCAGGTCTCCCTATTACATTCTGCAACAGCTCAAATGCTTCCGGGTCTTGTTTTTTTATTCTGTCTCCAAGAGTTACCGCTGTGTTCATAAGCTATCCCCACCCTTCCTTAGCAATCTTCGCCCAATATTCAGGCTGATTTTTGTGAAAAAGCATGAAAAATTCTTGGCACGCAGAAAAGAAAATCTTTACGGCTTCATCCTCGTTTTTTGCGACCGATGTGAGCATATCGGAGAAAAAGGAATCCTCTGTGTCATATTTGTCATCTATGTTCTTTCGTATCCAGTGGCAAATCCATCTGTCAATGAATGAGCGAAATACACAGTTTACAGAAGTTGGGTCGAATTCATAGGTTTTTATTTCATCTATCCAATGATAAAGGAATCCTCGCAGTAAATTTTCTATAGAATATACATTTACAGGATGCACATACATTGGAGGACGAACGGCCATATTTGTAATCAAAGTTTCAATATTTCCCACAAACTCCCTGCCCCCCTTACGAATTCACAATCGTTTTAACGATTACCAAGGTGCCGCCTACGGCAACGGCAAATTTAGCTCGCCGTTATGCACTCCTTCCAACGTAAATATTCTGTATACATATCACCTGATGGGGGATCAAACCAATGCTGAGCATCTACTACATCACATCCGCATTCGCGCAATGCCTCGGTAGTTGTAGCCCTCGCCTTTGCGTGCATTTCTATTAACAGCTCGTGATTTTCCGGTATGGCAATTATTTCGCGGTCATCCGACCATCCGTTTTTCCCGTAGAGCATAAAGCGGATTTGATTAAATGAGCTTTCCCTGCGGATATAGATTTTTAATTTCTCATATGTCAAATCTGCACGGTCAATCATTTTTTTGATAGCGGCTACAGTTCCCTGAGCTAATATCAGTGAATTATCCGGAGGGACATCCTCTCCTTCTTCGTAAAATGTATCGCGATAATGAATTTCTTTGCTATTTTTATCATAATCTGAGAGTTCAATATTAACACTTTTTGAATCTTCAGATATTGGTGCATTGAGAAATTCTCGATATTTTTTAAATGATGTTTCTTCCAAGCCAAAATACCTATAAAATAATCCCTCCCCTCCCAATGAACCATCTAAGGCTACTGATTGAGTATGAAGCAACCAATATTCAAGTTGGTTGCCCGGCAAAAACCATGACTCAAAGCCATCACCTCTCCCTGTATGGTAACCGGCAAAAAAATGTTCGACATAATCAAAACGTATTTTGCCAACAAACATACCCGGGCGACCTATTACATTTTGCAACAGCTCAAATGCTTCCGGGTCTTGTTTTTTTATTCTACCTCCAAGGGTTACCGCTGTATCCATTTTAAACGCTCCCTTACGAATTCACAATCGTTTTCGCGATTTTATAAGTGATTCTTGAACCTTGCACTATACCAATATCTGTTTTCCATAAATCAAACGCCACACCAGAATGAAATATATTGTCATAGACAATATTATTAACTTTAATTCCATAATGAAAACTAGGAATACTTCGATTTGCAGAGCCGAGGTTCAGATTGTGTCGTGCAGAATAAATAAAAATACCAGCAGGACTATCAACCCGAATAATCTCATATTTAATCTTTGCCTTGTCTAATGCCTTTTTGAAGTTTTCAGCAAACCCAACACATTGCCCATTCTTTTTGAATTTACCCGGTACTTTCGCGGCAAGCTTTTCAGGTTCAAGGCTTTTCCCCTGATTATACTGGGAGAACTTTGCGAAATCGTTCTTCATCGCAAACACAGCCCGAGAAGCAATCGCGCCTCCTGCGGCAGTCATCGCACCTCCTAAGACCACGCCCTTCACCGAAACAGCAACCCCCGCGATTACCAAGGTGCCGCCTGACATAACCGTCCCCGCGCCGCCAGCGACAATTGACCCTATCATCAGTACTATGCCATCAAAAGCCACCTTTGCGCCAATGGCAAAGGCCAGGGCATCGCCCACTATTCATCAATCCATTTTTTTGTTGGCAATTTAGAGTTGGGAAGATTTTTTGCAAGCTCTAATGCTTCATCCAAGTGTTTGTTGATTGAGTCGGGGAATTTTTCAGGTATAAGCCTTTCAATATCTCCTAACTGAGCACCATATACAATCAACTCCTCTATTTTCTTATTTACGCCTAACAATTTCAGACTTGCAGCGGAATAGGGGTTAAAAAAGAAATTTTCCGCTTCTTCTGTACTAACTATGCCACTCTTCAGCATGGTTAGCAGACCAATAGATAGGGTAAGGGCTAACCGTTCAATGTTCTGCTTGCCTTCTTCGCTGATGATTAGTTTTTTTTTCATAAAGCCCTCCTATTTATTTTTCTAAACAATTTTACATCCGACAATACCTCACTTGCTCTCTTAGAAAGTCAAATTCACATTCACCATCAATAGTTTCTATGCCGTTTGGTCTTTCTGTAGTAGCTCTAATTATTTCCCTTCCCATATCATCTTCCCATTGCTTGACCTTTGTGCATTTTATAAAAATCATTTGCGGGAATAAGTCATCAGGGGTTAACTCTAGTTCCGTTACAACTGGAATTTTTTCAATAAACAAATGCCTGTTGTTCCATGCATCATAAAAACTACATTCAACCCACCCGGGGTAGTTTGAATAGTCGGTTATTTTGTCAATAGATACTTGAATTTCTAGACAATCCGGATTATGCAACATTTTCAATCTCCCCTCCTCCTCAAGCTTTTGTCACTTTTACTTGATTCAACAGCTTTTGATATTCGGCAAGCGGCATTGCTTTTGTTGGAACGATTTCAAAATAGCTCTATCATTTCAAGCACCACACATCAAAACCTTGCAATTCTGTTTTGGAATAGTTGTCTGCTGTGAAATACGTACCCTGTGGCACAATCCATTCATCCACACCACTACTTGTAAGGATAATATCCTCAAATTTCCCTCGGTACGATATCGAAAGCTCAGAGCCAATCCCGCAAATCACTAAATCGCTGTGCAAGTTTTTGAGAATATAGTCTGTCGCCATTTGATATATGTGTTCATTGGCAGACGTTATATTATCATCGAGAAACGGCATATGCTTTGATGAAATCCATAATCCTATTTCATAAAGTGCATTTATTTCTTGGCATAATCCAACTCCGCAGCTATGTTCCTTAACAGAACCATAAGAGAAAACAATTTTTCCCTTGTTAATAAGGCTGGAGAGTTCGTCATCGCTGACCTCCAAGCCCAAATTGCGCTGATTTTCAAACGCCCAGTCATCAATTACAAATATTTCACTGAGCGTGAAATCACCGTTGAAGCAATGAGCTAACAATGCTGTATATTCACGATAAGGTGCTAATTTGCTGACGAACAACTTTAGCTCAAAATTTGCAGACATTTTGCTGTTTCCTTTCTATTTTATGGCATTAAGCACTCTGCTTGATTTTGCTCCCGGATAGAGGCTAATGAAATCACCGTTTGGCTTTAGCCTTAACAAATCATTTCCTTTCAGATAATACCACTCCTTATTTTTAGAATCAAATATAATTGTTTCTGGTTTTTTGAAAATATTATTTGCCAAGCTTTTGTAATTGCTATGCGACTTTAACTTAGGATAATCTTTCATGTGTTCTCCCCACTTGGCCCCAAGTTGTTTAGAATCGAAAGTAACCTTGTCAGGAGGTTTTCCCCCAGATGAATAATACCTTACATTAGTCATGTCGGCCCCCATCGCAAACACAGCCCGAGAAGCAATCGCCCCTCCTGCGGCAGTCATTGCGCCTCCTAAGACCACGCCCTTCACCGAGACAGCAACCCCCGCGATTACCAAGGTGCCGCCTGACATAACCGTACCCGCTCCGCCCGCGACAATTGACAATTCTAACTCGCCGTTATGCACTCCTTCCAACGTAAATATTCTGTATACATATCACCTGATGGGGGATCAAGCCAATGCTGGGCATCTACTACATCACATCCGCATTCACGCAATGCCTCGGTAGTTGTAGCCCTTGCCTTTGCGTGCATTTCTATCAACAGCTCGTGATTTTCCGGTATGGCAATTATTTCGCGGTCATCCGACCATCCGTTTTTCCCATAGAGCATAAAGCGTATTTGATTAAATGAGCTTTCCCTGCGGATATAGATTTTTAATTTCTCATATGTCAAATCTGCACGGTTAATCATTTTTTTTACAACTCCAAAAACCTCATTTGCCAAATTCAAACAATAGGTTGAAGGAACTCTTAACGCTTCATCATCACAGCAATTGATATTCTGTTTTTCTCGATAATCTTGAAGCTTTAAGCAGATACTTTCTACATCTTCGGAAATGGATTCATTGAGAAATTCTTTATATTTTTCAAATGCCGTTTCCTCCAAGCCAAAATACCTATAAAATAGCCGCAATCCACCTGCTGGAATACTTAACGACACCGATTGGGTAGAGAACAACCAATATTCCAACAGACCATTAGGCAAAAACCAACTCAGAGATTCATCACCCCTCCCTGTATAATATCCAGCAAAAAAATGTTCGACATAATCAAAGCGTATTTTTCCCACATACATACCCGGGCGACCTATTACATTTTGCAACAGCTCAAATGCTTCCGGGTCTTGTTTTTTTATTTTGTCTCCAAGAGTTACCGCTGTGTTCATAAGCTATCCCCACCCTTCCTTAGCAATCTTCGCCCAATATTCAGGCTGATTTTTGTGAAAAAGCATGAAAAATTCTTGGCATAGGGAAAAAAACATTGTTACGGCTTTTTCTTCGGTTTTTTCTATGGATAGAAGTATTTCAGGCAAACTCATATTCTTCGATTCATATTTACAATTGATATTTCCAGCAATCCGTTGAATCGCCCATACATCAAAAAATGATGCAAACACAGAATCCACAGACTGAAAATCGGGTACTAAAACAGGCGGAAAAGCACCTCTGCCACATAACTCCCCTCGTATCATGTAGTAGAAGGATGCTATTTCCATGGGATACATTTTAGGACGCATCATCATTTGGTTGAGTGTTTCCTCAATATTATTGCTTGTAATATCATCTTCACATTGGCTTATGGGAATGCTCCATACTCCGCATATTTTAAGGGCTAATTTATCCCAGTATTCTGATTTTTTTGCTCGAAACTCATCAAAGAAATTTTTACACAAGGAAAAATACAGTTTTATCGCTTCATCCTCGCTTTTGGTTATTGATTGCAAAATTTCAAAAATCTGTGCATCATCCAGCTTGTAGTTGCAGTCAATATTATCCGTGTACCATTGAGCTATCCAGTAACCGGAATATACTGAAAACACACGATTGATACTCTTGAACTCAACCTTAGAGCATGGCTGTGACCATTCCCCTGTTGCGACTAAAAAACCACTCTCAAAAATGAGGATGTTTTCTAATTTCACGGGAAAAACATACACGTTTGGGCGTGTACACATATCTTTTTGTAATTCTTCAATGTTCATAATTGCATTCCACCCTTACGAATTTAAAATTGTTTTCACCACTGATGCTTTGATCCCAGACACCCCAATACCGAGATCCGATTTCCACAAATCAAACGCCAGACCGGAATGAAATATATTGTCATAGACAATATTATTAACTCTTATTCCGTAATGAAAGCTAGGAATTTTACGATTTGCAGAACCGAGGTTCAGATTGTGTCGTGCAGAATAAATTAAAACACCAGCAGGACTATCAACTCGAATAATCTCATATTTGATTTTCGCCTTATCCAGTGCTTTCTTAAATTCACTGGCAAATTCTACACACCTGTCTTTCTTTTTAAAGCTGCTTTTCACCTTCGAGGCAAGTATTTCAGGCTCAAGGCTTTTCCCCTGATTATACTGGGAGAACTTTGCGAAATCGTTCTTCATCGCAAACACAGCCCGAGAAGCAATCGCGCCGCCTGCGGCAGTCATTGCGCCTCCTAAGACCACGCCCTTCACCGAGACAGCAACCCCCGCGATTACCAAGGTGCCGCCTGACATAACCGTACCCGCTCCGCCCGCGACAATTGACCCTATCATTGTTACTATTGCACCTGCACCAATTCCCACATCCCCCCCCCTGCATATGGTATGGAGTTTATATTTTTGGCTTCAAGTTCTTTGATTTTGTTAAAGTAGCACTCCTCACATAGGTGATTTATCGTGTTGATAATCTCTTTTTTACTAGTTTCCCTTACTAGCACAATATTGGGTTCAACAAGATAATGCCCCTCATTTTCCATTTCATATTCAAAGTCATCTTGGAGTCTTCCAGGGGTAATCACCTCCAATTTATATATCCTATCGCTTATCCTGACAAACACATCACCCCGCCAGCCTTTTAAAATAACATCGCCTTCAATCAATTCCGAATCTTCGGAAAAGAATATTTCAGCTTTTTGCATTTTTATCACTCCTCAAGCTTTTGTCACTTTTACTTGGTTCAACAGCTTTTGATATTCGGCAAGCGGCATTGCTTTTGTTGGAACGATTTCAAAATGTTCTGGTTTATTTCCTCTTTGTACTATTTTTAATCCTTTTGGCAATGAATCGATCCTGTATGCTCCCCCATTGTTCACAATATTTTTATTTTTAGGGTCAACGTGCAATGAAACCCCATGGGACGTTTTTACATTCCCTTTATTGTCGAATTTTATGTCCGATGCCTTAACCGTAAAATTCTTTCCGCCTCTATACACTGAAACATTTTTACCGTGATATTTAACGGTTACGCCAATGCCATTGCTCCAATTCGCATTTGAGAAATATCTAACTTTCTCGAAATCATCACCCATCGCAAACACAGCCCTGGAAGCAATCGCCCCTCCTGCGGCAGTCATCGCACCTCCTAAGACCACGCCCTTCACCGAGACAGCAACCCCCGCGATTACCAAGGTGCCGCCTGACATAACCGTACCCGCTCCGCCTGCGACAATTGAGCCTATCATCAGTACTATGCCATCAAAAGCCACCTTTGCGCCAATGGCAAAAGCCAGGGCATCGCCCACTACTCTTCCCAAATAATAGGCCTTCGGGTTTTGCAGCTTTGCCGGCGGCAGAGGCTTGTCGGCCTTCATCCCAGTGGTTGCCTTAATAAGCCATACCCACAACCCGCTTTGGGCGATTTCTATAAAAGAGTTGCCCATGCCTATGAGAAATTCCTGGGTGCTTTTTGCGAATGTTGGCTTAATCTTTGGTATTTTTGCAACTCTTTCATAGTGGATGAGTCTTTTTTTGCCTCCACTGTCCCTTTTTATCTTGAAATACTTGGATACATTGAACATGTTTGCCACATAAGAAACCCGCACCCTGTTGTCCTTAGGGTTGTTTTTCAGCTCATACACCTTTCTTATGCCGTTCAGCTCATATAAAACCGCGCCGATTTTTTTGTTGAGCTTAACTTTTCCGCCCAAAGCCTTGAAGATTTGCAAAAAGTCGCACGTCACCGAGCCTGACGACCAAGTGTATGTAAAATTCTTCAATTTCTTGGAGCCTACCTTGGCTTCAGTCGCTTTAGCAGCTCCAATAACCCCTTCGGCTCCGTCATCATCGGCGTTCTGGGTTAACTCTGCCTCGGGATCGTAAATTTCGGTGCCTAAGGCATCCGCAAGCATGGATAGCGCGGAAACAATTTCCTCCGTCTCGCCGTCATATTCCATTGGCTCGTCTGTTAATTCCGCGAAAATTTCATCAATAGATTCAAGAAAATCCTCTATTTCCTGCTGTTCTGTGGATGGAGCATCAATGGCTTGTACTCTAACGGAGGCCTCTGCGACCGGACCGAACAGCATGATGAAGGCTAGCAGAACTGCGGTTAGCTTGGTGAGCTGTTGCATAGGTGAACATTCCTTTCATTGGTTGGATTATGATTTGTTTGCTTTTAGGCAACCTCTAAATTAACCTGCTTTTCAGGGTTTATCGGAAAGTGATGCTTTTAGAGCTACCCTTCCCAATCGCTTCAATCTGTGAGCATATGGATGTGGTTGTCTTGTCCTGTCAGCTTGAATTGTGCAATTTGCTCGTTCAACATATCAGACTGACTGCTCATCATCTCGCTGACTGAGGCACTCTGTTCGGCTGTGACACTATTTTGCCGTATGTCCTGTGCCACTTGCGTAATACTGTCGTTGATGCGCTGAATTTCCTTTGATTGCAACTCAGATGAATGGGCAATGTCATTGATAATTCTCGTACTCTCATTCACGCCATCCACTATTTTAGAGAGCGATTCGGCGGTATCCTCGGCTATACGTGCGCCCAGTCCTGCCTTTTCGATGGAATTTTCGATAATCCCGCTCGTGTTTTTAGCGGCCTCGGCACTTTTAGCGGCAAGATTGCGAACCTCCTCCGCAACAACTGCAAACCCTTTGCCATGCTGCCCTGCTCGTGCGGCCTCAACGGCGGCATTAAGTGCCAGGATGTTGGTTTGGAAGGCAATATCATCAATGGTCTTGATAACCTGACCTACATTCTGAGAGGCATTGCTGATTTCCTGCACAGCATTCATCATCTGTGTCATCTGATCTGCACCCTTCCGCGCGCTATGGCTGATTTCCTCGGAAAGTTCGGCTGCCTTTCCGGCCCTTTGTGCGTTGCTTTCAGTTTGAGCTGCAATGTCATCAACCGATTCTGATAACGCCTGTATAGTGTTGCTCTGTTCGTTGGCTACTCTGGCAAGGCTGTGGGCATCATTTGCTACCTGTGTGGATTCATGTGCAACCTGACAGGCATTTTTGTTAATATTCACAAACATGGCATTGAGATTTTGTAGCATACCGGCTATGGCATGACCTGTACGGTCCTCCGCGCCGCGGGGTTGTATTTTAATCGAAAGGTCTCCTGCCGCAATGTCCTCTAGCCACTCGGTTTGCTGTAGATTGAACGCCTCCATGCCGCGGAATGAATCTGCCAGAATTGCAATTTCTCCTACATAATGTCCGTCCAGCTTTGTACCGGTTTCCCCTCTTGCAAGCAGGTCGGCGGCGGCAGTCACATCCTTAACCGGATGAATAACCAGCCTTTTTAGTGTGATGTAAATAAGTGCCGCCGCAACTAGAAGGGCAGGAACGGATACCATGCCCGCTGCCCAAATCTGCCTATGTATAGGAGCCTTGACGAAATCCTCGGGTATGGCTGTATAGAGAATCCAGCCGGCAGACGGGATGCTGCTGGCAGTATAGTAACGCGCTTTGCCATCTATGCCCATGATGCCGATAACCTCTCCGTTTAGAATGCTGCTTTCGCGCAGGGCAGCATAATGACCGTTTTCAATATCTGAAACCCGCTGGAATACTGTGTCACCGTCTTCATTTACAGCAGGGGCATATGTACTGTTGTAATGCACCATGATGTTACCCTCTGTGTCAGTTAAAAAAGCATAGCTGCCCTCCCCGACATTGACCTTCCCAACAATATCTTGAAGAACAGAGGCATAAATATCAACAGCGACAACGCCGCCCATTGCTCCATTGTGGGTGAATGTCTGGGAAAGAGTTAAGCAGACATCACCGCTGGTTGCATCTTGATACATCTCGGAAACATATGTTTTTCCTGGGGCTTTAGCCGCACCCTTGTACCAGTCACGTTCATTGGCACGCCACTCGCTGTAATCGGGCTCCCATTCATCGCTGAACGACCCGGTGCCGTCTTGATAGCCTGCATAAACACAGAAATAATCATCATTATCCTCATCGTAGCTGAGCAATGCAGGGAAAAGGGCATCTGGGCTTATGTCATGGTAACTGGAAAAAGCCGCTGCCATAGAATTGGTGTAACTGATTTGATTGCCAATCCAGCTGTTGATGCTTTCGGCATTGTATGCGTTGGCTTGGGACAAGCCGCCGAAAGACTGTTCCTGTATGGATTTGCCTGCCAAAACACAGCCGATGGCAGCGACTAAAACCATCCCGGTCATTGAGATTGACAGCATGATAATCAGCAAGCGCGTACTAAGTGTCTTCATAAAAGCCCCTCCAAATAGTAATACTTCTGCGCAACAAAACTAAGCGTTTGATGTTATAATCTCGCACAAATAGTGACATATTACATACATCAAAGGCAATTTCTGAAAAACAATTTTTCCTAGAAATCCATGGAAAACAGATTGTTAGGGGTTTACTTTCCCTGCAAACAGGCAATTCCGGGCAGGGTCAAGCCCTCTAAAAGCTCCAGTGATGCGCCGCCGCCTGTAGATATATGGGTCATCTTATCAGCAAAACCCAATTGTTCGGCTGCCGCCGCGCTGTCACCCCCGCCGATAATGCTCACGGCACCGGACTCCGCCAAAGACCGGGCAATTGAACGGGTGCCTTCGGCAAAGGACTCAAACTCAAATACTCCCATAGGTCCGTTCCAAACAACCGTGCCGGCTTTTTCTATCTCCTTGGAATACAGAGCGATAGTTTCAGGACCTATATCCAAGCCCATCATGTTATCCGCAATAGACTTACAGACAACAGGGGCTGCCCCGGCATCAAATTTTTCTGCGCAAGCATGGTCAACAGGCAACAGAAATCTTACTCCCTTAGACCTTGCCTTGTCCATCATTTCTCTTGCATAGTCAAGCTTATCCTCCTCACATCGGGAAATGCCGATAGGCTCGCTGTTAGCTTTTATGAAGGTATATGCCATTGCCCCTCCGATGATAATAGCATCGGTTTTTTCCAGGAGGTTATTGATTACACCGATTTTGTCGCTGACCTTTGCCCCGCCTAAAATAGCTATAAAATCACGCTTGGGGTTGTCGAGTGCCTGACCCATGACCTTAATCTCTTTTTGGATCAAATAGCCGCAGACAGCCGGAAGATAGTCGGCTACCCCGGCGGTAGAGGCGTGGGCACGGTGTGAGGTTCCGAAGGCATCGTTAACAAAAACATCAGCCAATGAGGCAAGCTTTTTCGCAAACTCGGGGTCGTTTTTTGTCTCTTCACTGTGGAAGCGTACATTCTCCAATAAAACCAGCTCGCCCGGCTTGACTGCCGCTGCCTTTTCCTGAGCATCCTGACCCACAACATCCCTGCACAGCTTTACTTGGATACCTAAAAGCTCGCTCAAGCGGGTAGCAACCGGAGCAAGGGAGTATTTCTCATTAAACTCTCCCTTGGGTCTGCCTAAATGGGAGCAGGCAATAACCGCCGCACCCTGGTCAAGCAGATATTTAAGGGTTGGAAGTGATTCAACAATACGCTTGTCTGCCGTAATCCTGCCAGAATCGTCCTGCGGCACATTAAAGTCACACCTTACTAACGCCTTTTTCCCGGAAAGGGAAATGTCTTCAATTGTTTTTTTGTTATAATCCATAATACAGCTCCTAATTCATAAAAAATTTGTTTGGCACAGCCAAATGCCAATGGTGGCATTATAAACCTCTTTTGTGATAATTTCAAGTGTTTTTTCATGACTGAAATTTATTCTTAGAAATCTATTGACTTTCCATCTGTCATTCAGTACAATTGAGGAAGCTCGTGAAATATTTCGGAGTAAATGAAAAGGAGTGTGTTTAATATGCAACAACAGTATACCATGCCGCGACAGGAGATTAAAGAGAGGGCGAAAGCACTTATCAAAGGTAAGATTCCGAGCTTCTTTATAATTTTCATGATTATTTTTGGGATATCAATTCCGGTTTCTTTGCTGGGTATGATACCTGTTATCGGGTTTGCCGTTTCCATCGCGTGGATCATTTTCGTTTCCTGGTTCCAGTTTAACATGGTGAAAATTTTTCAAAGGGTTGTCTTTTACAACAACACCCCGCAAGCCAATGAGCTTTTTGATGATTTCAACCAATGTGTCAACGCTGCTATTTTGTACCTCTTAATGGGCTTGTTTACTTTTTTGTGGAGCCTGCTCCTTGTTGTGCCGGGTATCATCAAAGGGTTTTCTTATTCGGCAGCACCTTACATAATGGCAACTAACCCCGGCATGAAGCCTCTGGAGGCTATCAACAGAAGCAAAGAGATTATGCACGGTCGAAAAATGGATTTGTTTGTATTGGAATTATCCTTCTTAGGGTGGGCATTACTTGCAACGCTTACCTTGGGAATTCTGTACATCTGGCTTGCTCCCTACATGGGCACTGCTGTTGCCCAGTTTTATGCAAGCATAGGCATTGTGCCGCAGATTGCCCCGCAACAATATGGCGGACAGAACGCCGGTCAATATCAGGGTCAGCCGCCGCAGTACCAGCAACAGCCACCGCACGGTACCCAGCCCTACTATCAGCCCCCTCAGCCCCAGCAGGACCCATGGCCGCAACAGCCCCCTCAAAACCATCCTCCGCAGTTTCCTCCTCAGCCGCCCCAACAGCCTCCTCAGTAGCTTATGGGTTCCCTTCTGAATTTTCACAACAGACTATTGGCATTCCGGCAGTGATCCTCCGGAATGCCTTTTTGGTCAGCTTTCTTTAATGAAATGGAGCTGAGCAGCAGAAAAGCTAATGTGTGTTCAGCCGCATTATGTAGCTCTCAATGCACGGAAAAACTCTCGTAAAATTGCACCCGATGGCCCTTCCTTTATCCCTCCCATAACCTTAGGCGAGTGATTGAAGGGGTAGGAGAATAAATCCAGAACACTGCCGGCCGCCCCGCCCTTGGGGTCCATCGCACCAAATATTACCTCGGAAATGCGGGCATTGATAATCGCTCCGGCACACATGGGACAGGGTTCTAGGGTAACATACAGCTTACAGTCGGGCAGACGCCAAAAGCCTATGTTGCGGCACGCTTGATCAATTGCCTCAATTTCCGCGTGTGCCAGGGCATTTTGTTCCTTTTCGCGCCGATTTCGCCCTTTGCCTACAATTTCACCGTTCCTGACAACCACGCAACCCACCGGAACCTCTTTTTCCTCAAAGGCCTCTGCTGCCAAATCAAGAGCGGCGTTCATAAAAACCTCATGCTCATCCATATTTACCACCCTTAGATTCTTAGTTAATGTATTGGTCGTGTACTATTCCCCGCTCTGGTGAAAATCCGGAAAAGTCGCATTTGGCGGGGCTTATACTGATTTTAATACGGTTTTCCCCTGCAATTTCACTGTCAATTTCCACGGTATAGTCTATTTCAATAACACCGCCGCTATCTGTTAAATCACACTTCACACGGTTAGCAATAACGCCAACGGTAAGCACGCCCTCATTAGTGTCGTAATGTGTCGTGTGCTTGCGGTCGCACTCAAAAACCATGTGCATATCGACATCCCCATTCCGGATAAGGGTGACCATCTCCAAGGATATAATCAATGTGGTCTGCAGCCAGGCGGGACCTACCGGGTTTTCCTGATAGGCCAGAAGGCATCCGCCCTCCTCCCAAATCATTTGACCGTCTGTTACAAGCTCGGAGAAAAACATTTGACTGCTCTCGGATTCAATCTGCCCCCCCTGTATTGAAATTATAACATTTTGCATTTTTTTCATATCATTATACTCCCTGAGTTATTCTTCCGGGCTGGCGACCTCCACCGTCCCTGATATATCCTGCCCCAAAAACAAGCTTGCTTGTCGTGTAAAGCTTTCCAAATCATCTGTAACATAGTATCGGTGAGTGCCCTTGCCTTCAACAGCTCCGCGAGGTATTCGTCCGCGCAATGCCGCCACCGCCTCGTATCCTGAATTAATAAGCGTCACCCCTTTGCCCAGTGCCTGTTCCATAAGGCCTGCCATCAAGGGGTAATGGGTGCAACCTAAAATCAGGGTGTCTACCCCTTGTTCTATAAAGGGCTGCATATATTCCCTGATTAGCAAAACAGCAACCGGATCGTCTTGACTAATACGACCGTCCTCCGCCAAAGGAACCAGCAGTCTTCCGTGATGGGCGGTCATTTGTACATGGGGGGCGATTTCCTTCATGTATCCGGGATACACCCCGGAACGGACGGATGCCGGGGTGGCAATCAGACCAACCTTGTTGTTCAGGGTTACCTCAGCGGCTTTTCTTACCGAGGGACGGACAACTCCGACAACCGGAACGCCGCCGCAGTCAATATGACTGAGGGCAACAGTGCTTGCCGTGCCGCAGGCAACAACCGCCGCCTTAGGCGAAAAACGCCGCAGAAAACGAAACGCCTGCGAGGTAAAGCGGGTTATAGTTTTATCCGAGCGAGTACCATATGGTACCCTGCCGGTATCCCCGAGGTAGACCACATTTTCATGGGGAAAAAGGGAAAACAACGCCCTGACGGCAGTCAGCCCCCCCATACCGGAATCAAATACGGCAATAGGACTTGTGTCCAAGCTATCAAGCCTCCTTGCCGGGGCAAGCACATTTGCCCCGCGGATACATTATACAACGAAATCTCTAAACTTTCAATTTTAATTTTTTGCTGTATTTATATGGATGATGTGACCGTTTTTGCCGTTTGAGCAACCACTTATGCTGAAGCTGTTGACAACTCTGGCTGTGTACCGTAAGCTCAAGACAAAGGTAACGTTACACAAAAAAACTAAAGGAGTTGTTTTAGCATGAAAGACAGGAAACACGCAAGGAAGCTCACCGCGCTTACTCTGACACTGACCATTCTTACCCTGGCACTGATTGTGGTGCTAACCCTGATGACTAGGGCGTTGCTCGCGGAAGCAAACGATGTTGATGAGCAGGAGAATATGGATGGTGTTGTGCAGATAGTCGCAGGGTATGTACACTCCGCTGCGCTTAAATCCGATGGGACGTTGTGGACATGGGGTTTCAATAGCAATGGGCAACTTGGAGACGGCACCACTAAAGATAGGGCTTTTCCGGCAAAGGTCGGTAAAGATACTGATTGGAAAAGTGTTTCGGCAGGTGCCTGGCATACTGTTGCACTTAAATCCAACGGAAGTATTTGGGCATGGGGAAACAATGAAGAGGGTCAGGTGGGCAATGGCACCGGAGGTAAGGTTAAAGATAAGCAGCTATTGCCAGTTCAGTCAGGCCCGGATACAGACTGGGCAAGCGTTGCGGCTGGCACAGCGTGCAACTATGCCATAAAAACTAACGGCACTCTCTGGGCGTGGGGGGTACAATGCTACGGCCTCTGGAGCGGAGGTGACGAAATGCTTAGAACGCTTACACCCATTCAAATCGGCACAGATGATGACTGGGCAAGCATTTCTGTATCTACCAACAATGTTATGGGTCTCAAGACCAACGGCACTCTTTGGGCATGGGGAGATAATTGGAGTGGGGAACACGGTAACGGTACACGGCAGGATCCGTCTCTTTTGCCCATACAGGTCGGCACAGATACAGACTGGGCAAACTTTACGCTGAGCAGTGACAGCGTTGTAGCCCTCAAAGCTAACGGCAGCCTCTGGGGATGGGGGGAGAATGTCCGTACTGACAATAGTGCTATGACCTACATACTCTCTCCTACCCAGCTCGGCACAGATACAGATTGGGTAAGCATCTCGCAAAACAGTGGGTCAAGTCATCATTACATGGCAATCAAGACCGATGGCAGTCTCTGGGCATGGGGGAATAATTATCATGGACAGGTTTCCTCGAACAAAAAGGTTATCGGTGAGCCATTGCCCGTAAGGTTTGGAACAGATACCGGCTGGGTATCTGCCTCAGCAGGTGGGTACTCCAGCTTTGCACTCAAGGACGACGGCACAATTTGGTCATGGGGGGAAAATAGCAACGGAGAGCTGGGTGACGGCACAACTAAAAACAGAACTACGCCGATGAAGCTGGAGCTTCGTGCTTTCTCCTCCGATTGCTGCATAGACTACACCGCCACCGCTACCGATGTCATAGTCAAATCCAGCGGCACGCCAACGATCAATCTAACGAACGACAGCATTAGTTTTAACGGCTTTGTTCCGCTTCAATTTGAGGTTGGTGACGGTAAATGGAAAAATATCGCCGATAACTTTACCAACCAGGCGAAATTCGCCAAGTTATTTGACAAGGACATAACCCTTACGCTTAAAAGCGCGAGCGAAACGGTGGTTTTTCCGAAAATAAACAAACGCCCTCCGGCTCCCAAGCTTGTGGTCAACTATGAGGTGGCCGCCGATTCAACCGGAAACACCCCCGGTGAGTGGGTGCTGACCGACAAGGTTAAAAAGGGGCAAACGCCTGAGGTAAATAAGGATGTGCAGATTGGGCTTGCCTTGGTTGTTGACCCTTTGAAGAATAAATTCGGCAAAACGGTGGATGCAGACGGCTGGGGCAAATTTTTCCCCGGAGCAACCGATGGAATCTGCGTGAGGGCAATGGGGACCAAGAACGGCAAGCCGGCTGTGATGAAAACAACATATTTTTACAGAGAAGCTGCAAAGCCGAACGGCGATGGAACCTACACGGCGGCAAGCAAGTCTAAAAAGCTGTCAGTTGCCGGGGAGCAGAAGCCAACTAAGTATAAGCCCGGCGCGGGAAAGGCAAAGTCGGACAGCACCTATGTTAACGACACGCTGTATGCTAAAAAGGCATCCTTAGCCCTGAATTCAGGCGATGTAATATGGCATGGCGCAACTGCTAAGAAGGCAGCTACAGCTAAACAAATCATAACCTAAAAGCACTGTATCTGTATACCCCCCAGCCTTTGCCGCCTGACCAGGGTTGTCCGCCCATGGCAGGCGGTAAAGCTATATTCCAGGAGGGTTTTTACAGCAATCGCATGAAGGCGGTTCAGATTGCCATGGTGCAAATGAGTTTGCCTATTTGCCTATTGAAAAACATTGCTGTCGGTGATATAGTATCGGGGTAAGCTGTGTGTGAAGGAGCGGGTGCGATATATGAAGCTTGGAATTTTGGGGCTGCCCAATGTGGGCAAATCCACTCTGTTTAACGCAATAACTGCCGCCGGGGCCGAATCTGCCAACTATCCATTTTGCACCATAGAACCTAATATGGGTGTTGTTCAGGTGCCTGATGAAAGGCTTGACAGGCTAGCCGAAATGTTCTCACCAAAAAAGGTTACCCCAGCAGCAATGGAGCTTGCGGATATTGCCGGGCTTGTCAAGGGTGCCTCTAAGGGCGAGGGATTGGGTAACAAATTTTTGGCCCATATACGCGAGGTTGATGCTCTTTTGCACGTAGTCCGCTGTTTTGACGATGAGAATATCGTTCATGTTGAAAGTGCCCCTGACCCTTTGAGAGATGTGGAAATTATAAACCTGGAGCTGTGCTTGGCTGATTTAGATCTATCTCAAAGACGTGCCGATAAGGCGCAAAAGCTTGCAAAGGGCAACAAGGCTCTTTTGGCCGAAGCTGAAGTGTTCACAAATCTTTGCAGGCATCTTGACCAGGGCAAACCGGCACGCAGCTTTGATCCGGAGAACGATAGGGGCAGGGAGATTTTAGCCTCATGCCCTTTGCTTTCGGCAAAGCCTGTTCTTTACTGTGCCAATATGGGTGAGGACGATTTTGCTCACAGGGAAACACATTCTTATTTTCTGGCACTTAAGAGCCAAGCGGAGGCAGAGGGTGCCGCCGTATTTCCCATATGCGCCAAATTAGAAGGTGAGATTTCCGAGCTGTCAGGGGAAGAAAAGATTGAATTTTTAAGTGAATTAGGGCTAGAAAGATCCGGGCTTGACAGGCTGATTCAGCTTTCCTATTCTCTTTTGGGGTTAATTTCATTTTTAACAGCCGGACCGCCGGAGGTGAGGGCATGGACTATTCCCAAAGGCTTACGCGCTCCACAGGCGGCAGGGAAAATCCACACTGATTTTGAGAGGGGCTTTATCCGTGCAGAGACTATCGCCTTCAGTGAGCTTATGCAGGCAGGCAGTATGGCTTCGGCAAAGGAAAAGGGGCTTGTAAGAAGCGAGGGCAAGGAGTATATTGTACAGGACGGCGATGTGATTTTGTTTAGATTTAATGTATAGGAAGGGTGAGCCAAGGGCGTGATGACGGTCAGGGAATTTGTGAGAAACAGAATTTTTGTCAAGGTATTTCTGTTAGTGATCTGCCTACTGATAAGCTATAAACTCTTGTTTGATTTTCCATCTGTGACAGCATGGAAGGATCAAATAATGCGTGTGCTTAATCCTTTTTTGGCAGGCTTCCTAATTGCTTACTGCATTGATATCCCTTGTAAACGCCTAGAGAGGCAGCTTGCAAAATCCAAGAAAGCATGGCTTGGCAAAATTGCACGCCCAGCCAGTATTTTCATTATGTTGCAGGCATCCCTTTTGATTGTTATTTTCCTGCTAGGCTTAATTATACCTGCCCTTTACGAAAATATTGAGCATCTTATTAGAAATCTACCCACCTTCCCCGAGAAATTGATTGCACTTCTTCAAAGCATCCCATCGTTCGGCGCGCTGGAATTTGATATGTGGCGTGATTCTCTTGCCCAATATGACTGGCAATCGCAGATCAGGTCATGGGCGGGCAACCTTGACTCTTCAACATTGTTTAGCTCATTCAGATATGTTACAAGCTTTTTCTATGGGCTTTTCAATCTTATTTTGATGGTTATTTCTTCTATTTATTTTTTGATTGAATCAGATAAAATCAAACAGTTTGTAAGGAGGTTAATCGGGCTTATAGGCTCGGCTAAAAAGCGGAATTTTGTAATTAAATACGTCAAGCTTGCAGACTCTAGCTTTCGCAAATATATATCCTGCCAGCTACAGGATTCGCTCATCGTTGGTGTCTTAGTTTTCATTATGTTCAGTGCCCTTGGTTCGTCATATACTATACTTTTATCAGTAATGCTCGCAATAGTTAATGTCATACCCTATTTTGGATCAATCATAGGCTCCGCGGCGGCTGTTGCGGCTATGGCCTTCGATAAAGGACCTGAGGCAGCCCTTATTGCTGCAATTATCCTGCTCTTTCTGCAACAGCTTGATGCCAACCTTATACGCCCTAAGCTTATGGAGAGTGCGTTTTCTATCAGCCCCATCATAATTATCCTTGGAATATCAATCGGCGGGGCGATAGGCGGGATCGCCGGAATGATTTTTGCCGTACCTATAGTAAACGTACTCAAAACCCTCTTGGAGGAATATCTGCAAACAAAGGAACAGGGAGATGCTTCCCGCAGTAAGCATTGAGTAATTTTTTGTTAAGACACCCATAACTCTAAGTTGGAGGTTTTCGTATGTCTGAGAACAGTATTTTGAAAAAACTTTTTGCCCCTAGCTCTAAGCGCGCTATTAAAAAGCTGCGTCCTGTTGTAGACCTTATCGAGTTGCTGGACGGTGAATATCAAAAATTGTCCGACCAAGAGCTACAGGCTAAAACCGGGGAATTCAAGCAACGGCTTGCCAAGGGCGAAGCCCTTGATAGTATTATGCCCGAGGCTTTTGCCGCCGTGAGGGAAACGGCGGTACGTGTCCTTAGGCAAAAGCCCTTCAGGGTACAAATTATCGGCGGAATTGTCCTTCACCAAGGGCGTATTGCCGAAATGAAAACCGGCGAGGGCAAAACATTGGCCTCCGCCATGCCGGCTTATCTTAATGCCCTGACCGGAAAAGGGGTTCATGTTGTTACTGTAAATGATTACTTGGCTAAATTCCACAGCGAATGGATGGGCGGTATATATAAGTTTCTTGGGATGTCGGTAGGCGTTATTCTTGAAGGCAGTGATGATGCCGCCCGGAAGGCTGCATATGATGCCGATATTACCTATGGCACCAACAATGAGTTCGGCTTTGATTATCTGCGCGACAACATGGCTACAAACAAGGAAGAAATTGTACAGCGCGGGCATACATTCGCCATTGTAGATGAAATAGATTCTATTCTTATTGATGAGGCACGCACTCCGTTGATTATAAGCGGTGAGGGTGAGGAGCCGGACAATTTGTACGCCAAGGTCAACGGCTTTGCCGCAGGTCTTTCAAGGTTACGGATAGCCGCACTGGATCCGCAGTTGGATTATGAGCAGGCCTCTGAGGATTATATTGTTGACGAAAAAACAAAAACTGTCATGTTAACCCGCCACGGAGTGGAAAAGGCTGAAGAATTTTTTGGTGTGGAAAACCTCACTGATGAAGAAAATACAACCCTCTACCATCACCTTCAGCAGGCGTTAATTGCCCATGGGGTGAAAAGACGGGATGTGGATTATGTAGTAGGTGAAGAGGGCATTGTCTTAGTGGACGAGTTTACCGGGAGGATGATGCCCGATCGCCGTTACTCCGATGGATTGCATCAGGCTCTTGAAGCCAAGGAAAGACTGGATATAGAGCAAGAGGATAAAACCCTGGCGACTGTTACCCTGCAAAATTATTTTCGCATGTACGATAAGCTCTCCGGAATGACCGGGACTGCCGCTACCGAGGGGGGCGAGTTTATGTCTATCTATAAGCTCGATGTCATTGAGATACCGACAAACGAACCGATGATACGACAAGATTTTGATGATACGGTATATTTGACTAAAAAAGGCAAATTGCGCGCTGTAGTTGAGCAAATCAAGGATTCCCGCCAAGATGGGCAACCGGTTTTGGCAGGCACAGTCTCTGTTGAAATGAGCGAAATTCTATCCTCAATGTTGAAATCAGAAAACATACAACACGTTGTTTTGAACGCCAAGGAGCATGAAAGGGAAGCCAAAATCATAGCGCAGGCAGGGCGTTTGGGTGCGGTAACTATCTCCACCAATATGGCAGGCAGAGGCACAGACATAATATTAGGCGGGGGAAATCCGGATGAGGCTGAAAAAATTAAGGAGCTGGGCGGATTGCTTGTCATAGGCACCGAGCGGCACGAGGCACGCCGTATTGACAATCAGCTGCGCGGTCGGGCTGGAAGACAGGGCGATCCCGGTGCTTCTATGTTTTTTCTTTCGATGGAAGATGATCTGCCGCGGCTGTACGGCGGCAGCCGGCTTGCCGAAATGCTTGAAGCTTTTGAATGGGATGAAAATACTCCGATAGAAGACCCTTCTTTAATCGGGGCTATAGAAACCGCCCAAAAAAGAGTCGAGTCTCAGCATTTTGCAGACAGAAAATACTTGCTTGCGTATGACGATGTTTTAAATCATCAGAGAAATATTATCTACGCTCAGCGAAAAAAGGTGCTGAGCGGTGAAAGCATTGAAGAAAAAATCTTGGACCTGGCGAATGAGCTTATCGGCGACAAGGTATATGAGGCTGCCGGAGAGAGCGGAGAATTTGAAGACGGCTATCTTGACTCTGAGCAAATGGACGATATTGCCTTTGCCCTTGACGGTATGGGACTAAAACTAAAAGAATTCAAAGACTCCGGAGCCGAATGGGAAGGACCTGCCGATGATGTATGCGAAATGCTTATGAATCGTGTTAAAGAGCTTTTACACGCCAAGAAAGAATCGATAGGCGCAGAAAACATGAGGCAAGTATGCAGCCGGGCACTGCTAGGGGCAGTTGATCGGCATTGGATGGATTTTGTTGATGCTATGCAGGAATTACGCGAAGGGATACACCTGAGGGCGTATGGACAGATTGACCCATTGCAGGAATACAGAAAAGAAGCGTTTGCTATGTTCTCTGAAATGGTAGGGCTTGTAAGAAAAGAGGCTTTAAGAGGAGTGTTACAGGCACGCGGACCTAAACGAATGAAAATTACCGGAACACTAAGCCAAGACAACGAAACAAACACAACACCTCAAAACAGCCCTGAGGATGATGGTATTTCGCCTTCAGGAACAGGTAAGCGTCATAAACGGCAGGGCTAGTCCCCCTTGCCAACATTGCAAAAAGGTAAAATTTGGGGGGAGTTGACAAATGAGATTAGGGTATGACACACTGAGGTGAGGAGTGGATTTTTCTTGTAGAATGAGGAGGTAGCTACATAATGTATAGCAAAAAACAAGTTTTATCTTTATTTATGATACTAACCATGGTTTTATCTTTATTTCCAACGTTTACGCCTATAGCGTATGCCGAGGAAAACGAGCCTACTGGTACGTTTGATCTCGAAACCGAAGATTGGGACAATGAGGATACAGCCCATAAAGCCACATGGGAAAATTCAACCTTGACTGTGCAGGACGGTGCGAATATTGCGATAACTGGTACGGCAGAAAGAAAATTTATTGTAGTAAAAGCAGGTGCAAAAGCAAATATTACGTTAGATAATGTTTTCCTCACCGCAACCGCTGGAAACAAATCCGCCCTTGCACTAACTCCGAATACAAATCCCAATACAGACTTAACGCTTACACTTGTGGGTGAGAACACGCTTACAGGAGGAGCTTACTGTGCCGGAATAAACGTGCCTGAAAATACGAAACTTACTATAGACGGTTCGGGTAAATTAACGGTTACAGGCGGCAACTCAGGTGCGGGAATTGGTGGTAACGCTTCTACTACTGGTGGTGAGGATGCTGAAGCTTCTGGTACTATTATCATAAACAGTGGAGAAATTATAGCAAAGGGTGGTATAAACGGTGCCGCAGGTATCGGTGGCGGTACAGGTGTAGGAGGAAGCTACTCAGGTGCATCGGGTGGTAACACCACCATAAAAGGGGGCAAAATTACCGCAATGGGAGGGCCTGGTGGTACTGGCGATCTTGGTGGGTCTGGTATTGGTAGTGGTAATACAATGAATAACGATATAAACGGCGGAATCATCACCATAGAGGGTGGAAGTGTTACTGCAACTGGTGCGGGTACTGGTGCAGGTATCGGCGGTGGCGGTCCCTCTGGTAGCGGTGGAAATATTACCATAAAAGGCGGGATTGTTACCGCAACTGGTGGGACTGCTAGTACAGGCAGTGGCAGTGGTGGTGCAGGTATCGGCGGTGCTGAATACGGTAAAGGAGGTTCATTAGAAATAAACGGTGACTGTATTGTGTTTGCAAAAGGGAATATGAACAGAATGGATATGGATGAAACCAACAAAACAAAAGGAATTTTAGTTCACACGAGCAGCACGGCATTTTATGGCGACAGCATTACTATACCGCAAGATGAAACTGTAACCATACCGAACGGTTTATATTTAACTATTCACGCAAATAAAACATTGATTATCCCAAACAACACAATACTGGCTACTGATACGACTAATTATATTCACAATATCGGTCGTATCATCAACAACGGCAGTATTATCAATCAAGCTAGTATCATCAACCATGGTACCATTGATAATAACGCTACGATAGAAATCAACAAACCCTTTAATAACACTAATGGAACTATAAATAACTACGGTACGATAGAAATCAACAAACCCTTTAATAACACTAATGGAACTATAAATAACTACGGTACTATAGATATCAAGTCCACGGAATGGGAAATAACAGGAAATAAAATCATACCATTTAATGAGGGTGATGACGGAATACATTCCATAGAATATGACAAAGACCCTATTTCTCTTGAAGAACTTGCAAAGTTATTTACACTTCGTAGCAATGCAACACCAACCTATACTATCGAAGCCGAAAGTACAGGTGTTGGCGAGATTGCAGACGGCAAATTAACCGTAACCAAATTCGGTGATTTTATCATAAAATTAACCACAGGAGAAAATAACAATTTTGCAGCCAGTCCGCAGGAAATAGAAGTAACATCTAAACTAACAGTATACCCCATCAACGCGGCAGCACCAATTATCAACCAACAACCGCAATCTGCAAATGTGTTCATTGGTAACACACATACATTAGCCGTAACAGCAACCGCACCAGATAGCGGCGATTTAAGCTATCAGTGGTATCGTAACAATGTAAACAGCAATAGTGGCGGAACAATAATAGATGGTGCTACAGGAGAAACGTATGCAGCACCGATTCATGCGTTAGGGACAACATATTATTATGTTATCGTCACAAATACAAATATACTGGCAAAATCCAAAAAGGAACAAACGCAAGTAAGTAATGCAGTAGAATTAACAGTAAAGCCCGATGACGTTACAAGTATAACCGTTTCCCCAAAAACGGCTACTGTAAAAAAAGGAGAAACTCTAGTATTTTCAGCTGCCGTACTGCCACAAACGGCAGTACAAACGGTAAAATGGAGTGTTAGCGGACAAAAGAGTGCAAATACAAAAATAGATTCCTCTGGCAAATTAACCATAGCTGCAAACGAAACAGCCAAAAATTTAACAGTAACGGCAATGGCAACAACAGACCAAACAAAAGCCGGCACTGCTACAATTACGATAACAACACCACCAACGCCATCAACACCATCGACGCCGAAACCAACACCGAAACCAACGTTGAAACAAACGCCGAAACTTACCACAAAGCAAATCCCCAAATCGCGAACCGTGAAAAAAGGGACAAGAATTACACTGAAAGCACCAAAAAACACCACATTATATTATACAACAAACGGTAAAAAACCAACCTTAAAAAGCAAAAAAATAAATCCTAATAAAAACAAAAAAATCAAAATTAGCAAAAAGACTACGATTAAAGTATTCGGTTAAGAAATAACTTCCCAGAAATAAGTTACCGCAAAAAATACTTGAAATCTGCCGAAAAGTATAGTATGATTACTCGTATACTATTTGGAATTGAGGTTATGTACTTATGAGCACAGCGAGATCCAAAGGGAAACGAATTGACACTGGAAAACCTTCCGGACGCAGGAGATCTGCCGCTAGGCAACGCAGAAAAAAGCGTGCCGCTTTAATTGCAACAATATCCTTTGTGGGGGTTTTGGCTGCAACCTTCTTAGCCCTGCGTACCTGGGTTCGCCCGCCTGCCGGGGGCGTAGGTGAGGTAGACCTCGATAATAACCCTCACAACATAGTCAGCAGAACTGATGGGAGAGATGGTATCTACACCATATTGATCGCTGCGGAAAATGACGGCAGCAACACCGACACTATTATGGTTGCCTGCATTGACACCAAGAAGGAAACAGTCAATATAATGGGTATCCCCCGGGATACCAGGGTCGAAACAGCAACACGCACGAACAAAAAAATTAACGCCGCGTTCTCAGCAGGCTACAACAGCCCGGCAGATTCAAAGGAAGAGCGTTATAAGAACGGTTACAATGCCCTGAGGAAAGAGGTTGCCGCACTTATCGGCTATGAACCCAAGCATTATGTCGGACTAGGCCTACAGGGCTTTGCTAAATTGGTAGATATGATTGGCGGGGTGGAGTTTGACGTACCCATACGCATGCAGCAAGGGAGAGGCATGACATTGGGGACGAGAATTGACCTTCAGCCCGGGCTGCAGACCCTTGACGGCAATAAGGCACTAATGCTGGTGCGTTTCCGGGGATATGGTTCTAGCTTCAGCGGATATGGCACCGAAGGGCGAAGCAGTGACGACTGGGGCAGAATTAAAACACAGCAGGAATTCTTGAAGGCCGTACTCAAAAAATGCAAGGATAGCTTTACCCTTTCAGATACCTTGGGTTATATTGATATTGCCTCAGAATCGGTAACCAGCAGCATGAGTACCGGGGAGATGGTAGGGCTTTTGGAAAAAGTTTACGAATGGATTGGCGATGAAGGCAGTGTGGGTTTTCACACGCTTCCCACCGAACCTTCCGGGATCTTGTCCTATCTTCGTGTTATTGAGCAGGAAGCCCATGAGCTGATAAACGAAAAAATGAACCCTTTTGACGAGCCGATAAATTTTAACGGGGAGATTGCTGGAGAATAAAATATAAAAATACAGGCCCTGTTTCTTCAGGACACTATAAGAAAATTCGCCCATGGGTAAAGCGTGGACGGATTTTCTTGCATATTGCCCACAGCAAGTCCATAGTATAAAGCATATGGTATGCAGAGGGGATATGTGAGTATGTGGCACAGCATGAGCGAACGTGAGCTTCTTCAAAAAACAGAGAGTTCTCTGTCGGGGCTTACCTCCAAAGAGGCGGTAAACCGGCTTGCCCGGGATGGCGAAAATGCCATTGCCCAAAGCACTAAAAAAACGCCTCTTGGTATTTTTTTAGCCCAATTCAACGATTTGATGATATGGGTGCTAATAGCGGCAGCTGCTGTTTCGGCGGTAATTGCCCATGAAATGATAGACACCGTTATAATTTTAGCAGTAGTTTTACTTAATGCGGTGCTTGGAGCAATACAGGAAGCTCGCGCCGAAGCGGCCTTAGATGCCTTGAAAAAATTAACCAGGCCGAGTGCTAAGGTTTTGCGTAATGGGTCACCTGAGAGGATTTCTGCCAAGGAATTAGTGATAGGGGACATTGTACTCTTGGAGGCGGGGGATGCTGTTCCCGCAGATATCCGCCTTATAGAAAGCTGCTCGCTTAAAATCGAGGAATCGGCATTGACCGGTGAATCCGTCCCTGTAGAGAAAACGGCAGAGCTGCTAGGAAAAGAGACTCTGCCTCTGGGAGACAGAATCAATATGGCATTTATGGGCACGGCGGCTACATACGGCAGAGGCAGGGGAGTTGTTGCCGCAACTGGAATGGACACTCAAATGGGTGCCATTGCCCACGCTCTGGACAAAACTAAAAAGGATCTGACTCCTCTTCAGAAAACTCTTACCAACATTTCACGTACAATTTCTATAGGAGTATTAGCCGTAGCCGGAATTGTTTTTGCCTTGAACATTATCTCCGGAATGGGTTCTGGGGCAGTGCAGTCATTTATGCTTGCCGTCAGCTTGGCTGTGGCGGCTATCCCAGAGGGCATGGTGGCCGTGGTCACAATAGTTCTGGCTATGGGTATGAGCCGTATGGCTGGCAGAAACGCCATCATACGCCGTCTGCCCGCTGTGGAAACCTTGGGCAGCACTCATGTTATCTGCTCTGACAAAACCGGGACTCTTACCCAAAACCGCATGACGGTCTCTCAGATTTGGTCGAACGATGAAAAACTGTTATTTCGGGCAATGGGGCATAACAACGACAGCCGTTTTGACAGCAATGGCAAGCTGACCGGTGACCCGACCGAAACAGCACTGATAGAGTATCTGCTCAAAAACAAAAAATGGACACACAAGGAGATAAAAGAACGGAGGAGGGAGGGCGAGATCCCATTCGACTCAGAACGTAAGCTTTCAAGTGTCGCCGTGAAACTTCCAGATGGCGGCATGTGCATTTTTGTCAAAGGTGCGCCGGATGTTCTGCTTTCAAAATGCCGTATATCTCCGGCAGAAAGCGCGATTGCTGAAGGCAAAAACGAAGAAATGGCAGGAAACGCTCTTCGGGTATTAGCATTTGCCTATAAAACAATTTACCATGGACAATTAACCTTAGGCAATTGGGAAAAGGAATTGACGTTTATTGGATTAGCGGGGATGATCGACCCGCCCCGGGTCGAGGCGAAAAAAGCCATTGCCCTTTGCCGTAATGCCGGAATTACCCCTGTTATGATTACCGGGGATCATAAAATTACCGCTGTGGCTATCGCCAGAGAAATAGGCATTTTAGGACAAAAACGTGCCAACAGGGCAGTTACCGGGGCAGAGCTTGATGCCATGAGTGATGCGGAATTAGAGAGGGGAATTGAAAAAATCGGAGTATACGCCAGGGTTTCCCCCCATCATAAGTCACGGATTATTAGTGCTTGGCAAAATTTGGGCAAGGTCGTATCAATGACAGGCGATGGGGTTAACGATGCCCCCGCTTTGCGGAAAGCCGACATAGGGATAGCTATGGGGCGTTCGGGTACAGACGTTTCGCGCGGAGCCTCCGACATAATTCTTACAGACGATAATTTTCATACCATTGTCACCGCCGTGAAGGAAGGACGCCGTATTTTTGATAACATACACAAAACTGTAAAATTCCTGCTCTCTTCCAATGCCGGGGAGGTCATTGCCATACTGGCGGCAACACTTGCAGGATGGACATCGTACGGCCATGTTTTCTTAGCTCCGGTGCATATCCTATGGATAAACCTTGTGACAGACAGCTTCCCGGCGTTGGCGTTAGGCACAGAGCCGGCCGAAAAGGATATTATGAAAAGGCGGCCTCGCGACCGAGATAAGTCCTTTTTTTCAGGGAAAGAATGGCTGATGATTTTGGGCATAGGGGCTGTTGAGGCATCCCTTACCATAACCGCTTACCTTTTGGGCTGTGCTGTTTCACCTCAAATGGGGACGACTATGGCGTTTTTAACCCTGTCGCTCTCCCAGCTTTTCGCGGCACTGGGGTTCCGTTCGGAACACATCAGCATTTTCCAGATGAGCTTCCGCCGTTCGTTTATGCTTCCGGCGTTTATGGGAAGCGGGCTTTTACAGCTTGCGGTAGTGATTATTTCACCATTGCGCCTTGCGTTTGGGCTGCAAATGCCCGGCTGGCTGCAGTGGATGCAGATAATCGCCCTGTGTTTGGTTATGCTTTTGTTCATTGAGGCTCAAAAGTGGTCAAAGGACAATTAATCGGCATCCACTGCTGTTTTTTGCCTGCGACACCCTTTTAAGCGGCGGTGATATAATTACTTAAGGGCTTTTTTCTGGGGGGCGCTTACAAGCTCTCCTGGTCTATTGAAATAACAGCCGCCCACTGTTCGGGAGTATACAGTACCTGCCGGGGCTTTGCCCCCTCGTTTGGTCCTACTATTCCTCGTTCCTCCATCATGTCCATCAGCCTTGCTGCCCTGGCAAAGCCTAATTTAAGCCGCCGTTGCAGGTAAGAGGTTGAGGCCTGCCCTGCCTCTATGGTTAGCTCTATTGCCGATGGAAGCATATCGTCCTCCTGGCTTAATGTATCCGGGGTACCCCCTGGGCTTGCCCCGGAGTCCGGCAGATCTTTTCCCATTTTTGTTGCATTTTCCATGTGTGCTTTTATATCCTCAGAGTACTCAGCCTCCCCAACATTTTCCTTCAAAAATGACACCACTCGCTCAACCTCAGGCTCGTCTACAAAGCATCCCTGAACGCGCAAGGGTCTCGGAGCATTATAGGGCAGATACAGCATATCACCGTAGCCAACTAGCTTTTCGGCACCTGATTCATCTAATATAATGCGGCTGTTTATGTTCGACTTGACCATAAGCCCGATGCGTGAGGGTATGTTTGCCTTGATGATTCCGGTAACTACCTTCGCCTCAGGCCTCTGTGTTGCTAAAATAAGATGTATCCCGCAGGCACGCGCCTTTTGTGCTACTCGTGCAATGGCAGTTTCTACCTCTTTTCCGGCAACCATCATCAAATCCGCCATTTCGTCAATAATTACAACAATCCGGGGCATAGGCTTGCCTTCGGGATCCCCCTTTATTGATTGATTATACGAATCAATATCCCGCTTGCCGTACTCCATCAGCTTTTTAAAACGGTTGTCCATCTCAACAACTGCCCATTCCAGAGCCTCGGCGGCCTCCCTCGGGTCGTTGACCACAGGTGTCAGCAAATGCGGTATGCCGTTGTAACGTCCCAACTCAACCATCTTAGGGTCGATCATAATAAACTTCAGCTCATCAGGCGAGGCCTTGTATAGGAGGGAAACAATCAGACTGTTGATGCATACTGATTTGCCGCTCCCTGTTGTTCCGGCTATAAGCAAATGTACAAGCTTCGTAATGTCACAGACTATGTTGCTTCCGCTTATATCCCTTCCAAGGACAAAGGCTGTCGCTTTAGTGGCCTCTTGGAAATTGCCCGATTCAATTAGCTCGCGAATGTAAACAGTGGAAACGGTTGTGTTGGGAACCTCAATGCCCACAACATTGACCTTGCCCGCCACGGGGGCAATATTGACGGCAATCACGCCCAGAGCCAAGGCAATATCCTCCGACCGGCTGGTCAGGGTACTCAGCCGCACCCCGGTGCCAAGCTTGAGGTCATACCGTGTAACCGAAGGGCCACGGATATGATTAATAATTTCACCGTTTATTGAGAAATTTTCCAAGGACTCCGCTAGTCTGTCTTTATGCTTCAAAACCTCACCAGCCGTATCGGCCCTTTTAGTTTGCCTGGCGGGATTTAATAAATCAATGGGCGGATATTTGTAGGGCTTCTCAATCTGGGTGCCGGAAGCTTCAAGGGCTTCGGGTTTATATGCCGGTGCAGTGTCTTCATCTGTGCCGTCTTGCTCCACTGAATCCTCAATAGTAATAGTAAACGGCACCTCCGGCAGACTGTCCGGTATCTCCGGGGGAGCCTGAACGGCAACAGCAGAGGATTCGGCGGCCTGGGAGGTGTCCGCCGGCGTATATGAATCTGCAAAAGGGATGGAAACAATATCGGGGTCATGTAACCTCCTTTTTTTGCATCCTTGATTTACCAAAGGCTCTTCTTTGCGTCTTTTGATCGGCTTTGGAGCATCCTCACGCTCGTATTCACGGCGCGGACGGTTTTTTAAGTCATCGTAAAGGGCAACTGGGTTAATGCGAAACAGAATGCACACATCTACGAGAATACAGAGAATCAAAACAATCGTTGCGCCGGGCAATGTGAGCGCGCTTTTAAGAGCTTGTGCCATTAGACCCCCGGCAACTCCGCCGCTTTCAATGACCTCGCCGCCAATAAGGGATTTCCAAGCCCACAGCTCCTCAACAGTCCAATTTGTTTTGTCGTTGAAGAATAAATGGAGTAGTATGCTTGCAAACAAGGGCATGAGCAAAACGCAGGTCAGGCGCAGACGCACCGGTCTGCCCCGGTGGAACAACAGCATAACGGAGGCGGCAAGCAGCGCGAAGGGCAGCAGCCAAAAGCCTCTGCCTATAACGCCGCCCAAAACGGCACGAGTGAATCGGATGAACCATGCCTCCGGGCTAAACAGCCCAATAAGAGTGAACACAGAAAGCAAAAAGCACGCTAGGGCACCCACTTCTCGTCGTATAGGCGTGCGTTCGGCAGCCCTGCTTTTAGGGGGAGTTTTTTTTGTTGTCTTTCTTTGTCTGGACATAAAAGCACCTCGTTTCACCTTGATTGGGCAATATCTTTGGCGATTTGAGCCTTCAAGGCCTGTATGTTGGGGAATTTTTGTTCACCGCGCAGAAAACGGAGAAATGAAACATCAATGCGCCTGCCGTATAAATCACCCTGCCAGTCTAAAAGGAAGGACTCTATCACCGGCTGGCTCTCATTTTCAAAGGTAGGCCTCAGCCCGACATTAGTAACAGCCGGATATACACCGCCGTTGAAAGAAACCCTGGTAGCATATACGCCGAATGCCGGATGTTGTCTTTCGGGGGGCAGGAGGATATTTGCTGTGGGGAAGCCCATCTCTCTGCCCTTTCCCCTTCCTTGTGTGACAACGCCGGGCAAGCTGTAATGTCGCCCTAAAAATCCAGCTGCCAGTTCAACCTCGCCCTTGCCTATAAGCTCCCTGATGTATGTAGAGCTTACCCTAACGCCGTGCAGGCACTGAGGGGGTATAATGTCACAGCCTACTTCCAGCATCTGGCAGCGTTCCTGCAAAAGCTCGGGTGTACCCTCTCCATTATGCCCGAATGTAAAGTCATGCCCTGCAACCACATGGGCAGCGTTCATCTGTCCTATTAAAATATCTTCGATATACAGTTGCCACGGTAATTTTCTAAGTGTCCGGTCAAAGGGCATGAAAATTACCTCCGGGATTTTATAATGAACCTTAATCATCCGCAGACGCTCCTCGCCGGAGCATAAAAGGGGCAACGGATTCCCATGTATTAACGCCATAGGGTGATTTTCAAACGTCAAGGCAGAGGCAATGCCGCCTATCTGTTCTGCCCGGATGAGTGTTTTTTGCAGAAGCCTGCCATGCCCTATGTGAACACCATCAAAAAAACCAAGAGCTACCACACGTTTCATCAAAGCCCCCCCGCATTCCCCAGCGAAAAATTGCCGTCACAATGATTATACACCAAATGTCAAGTCTCTGTATTTCTCAGCACTCAAACCGAAATAACACTCAATCCACTATCTGCCACCTCCGGTGAGCTCAGTCGGCAGGAGTAGAGCTCTAGCATCGCTTACGCAGAGAATGACCCGGCGTTTCCGCCGGGTCATTCTCTGCGGTCTCCCTACAGTCTATATTTTTCCTTTACCGCATATTTTGTGTGCAAAATTTCATGCGCCTTATGCCCGCCGGGCTCACCAAGATAATCCTTGTAAATAGCTTTAATAAGCGGGTTTTCATGGCTTTTGCGCAAAGGTAAATCTTTATCCATGTCATATAGTGCCTTGGCGCGGTCGGCGCGGAGATCGGTGAAGTTCCGTACCGACTGTGGCTGTATAGGCTGGCCGCCGCCATTGACACAGCCACCCGGGCATCCCATGATTTCGATAAATTCATACTGTCTCTCGCCGCTCCTGACTAGTTCCAGCAGCTTCCGGGCATTGGATATACCGGATGCAACTGCCACGCGTACCTTCAAATCACCGACATCATAAACTGCTTCCTTTATACCCTCAACACCGCGTACATCTGTGAAGTCCACGCTTGGAAGCTCTTTCCCTGTGATGGTTTCCACCGCGGTACGTAAGGATGCTTCCATCACGCCTCCGGTTGCCCCAAATATTACCCCAGCACCGGTTGCCCCGGAAAAATCGTTATCCGGTTCCTCATCGGGCAAATCCTTAAACATAATCCCCGCTTGGGCAATCATTCTTGAAAACTCGCGTGTGGTAAGTGCCACGTCTACGTCAAACAGACCTTTTACGGCAGATGTCCCCTCCCTGCGGCTTTCAACCTTCTTTGCTGTACAGGGCATAATAGTAACCACAAAAACATCCTCAGGGGCAACATTTGCATTTTGAGCGTACCAGGTCTTCATCATTGCGCCAAACATCTGCTGAGGACTCTTGCAGCTCGACAAATTTGGGATGAAGTCGGGGTAATACTGTTCGCAAAACTGAATCCATCCGGGAGAGCATGAGGTGATCAAAGGAAGTGTGCCTCCGTTTTTGATACGGCTTACAAGCTCGTTGGCTTCCTCCGTGATAGTTAAATCGGCTGTAACGTTAACATCAAACACCTTGTCAAACCCTAGCCGTTTCAGAGCGGCGTACATCTTACCTTGGATATTGCTGCCGATCGGCACGTCAAAGCACTCGCCTAATGTTACCCTGACAGATGGGGCGGCACCTACAACCACGTGTTTTTTAGGGTCGGCCAAAGCATCGAATACTTCTTGGGATTGATCCCTCTCAGAAAGTGCCGCGGTTGGACATACGGCGGTACACTGACCGCATGAAACGCATGGGACCTCAGATAAATCACGGTCAAAAGCACAGGAAATGTGCGTTTCGGCACCACGGTCATTGGGTCCGATAACAGCTACAGACTGCTCTTCCTTACAAACGGCAACACAGCGGCGGCATAAAATACATTTGGAGTTATCCCTCACCAGATGAATCGCAGAATCCTCTATCTGCGGCTCTGAATTGTCACAATTAAAGCGTATTTCCTGGATGCCGAAATCCTTGGCTAATTTCTGCAATTCGCAGTTTTGGTTTCTCAAGCAGGTCAGGCAGTCCATCCGGTGATTTGACAGCACAAGCTCAAGTGTTGTGCGCCGTGCTTTGGCAACTGCCGGGGAATTGGTCTGTACCTCCATGCCATCGCTTACCGGGTAAACACAGGCTGCAACCAGGGATCTGGCTCCCTTGACTTCAACCACGCAAATCCGGCAGGCACCAATGGCGTTGATTTTTTTCATATAGCACAAAGTAGGGATTTCAATACCAACCGTTCGCGCTGCCTCCAAAATCGTAGTTCCGTCCGGCACTTGAACGGGAGTATCGTTAATTTTCAGATTTACCATACTGGCGAATACCTCCTTATTTCTTATCAATAGCACCAAACTTGCATTTTTGTATACAAGCATCGCATTTTATGCACTTATCGGGGTCTATGGAGTGCTTCTGTTTGCGTTCACCGGATATAGCATCCGTTGGACAGACCTTTACGCAGGCAGTACAGCCGATACATTTGTCGTTAATGACATATTGCAGAAGGCTCTTACATGCTCCTGCAGGACATTTTTTATCTTTAACGTGAGAAATATACTCATCCCGGAAATAACGCATAGTGGAAAGCACCGGGTTTGGCGCAGTTTGCCCTAATCCACAGAGGCTGTTACGGTTAATGTGACCGCAGAGGTCATCTAAGGTCTCTAAATCCTTTATATCTGCCTTGCCTTCGGTGATTTTGTCGAGAATCTGGTGCATCCGGCGCGTTCCGATTCTGCAGGGGGTGCATTTGCCGCAGGACTCTTCCACCGTGAAATCCAAAAAGTACCTTGCAATATCTACCATGCAGTTGTCTTCATCCACGACAATCAGCCCGCCGGACCCCATCATTGAGCCTATTGCTCCAAGAGATTCATAGTCAATGGGTACGTCAATATGCTCAGCGGGTATACAGCCGCCGGAGGGCCCTCCAGTTTGTGCCGCCTTAAATTTCTTCCCACCCGGGCAGCCACAACCTATATCCTCGACAACCTCGCGAAGAGTAGTTCCCATTGGAACCTCCACTAAACCGGTGCTTGTGACCTTTCCTCCCAAGGCAAACACCTTGGTGCCTTTGGCTCGCTCTGTTCCGATTTTTGCAAAATTTTCCCATCCATTTTGGAAAATCCATGGAATATTGGCATAGGTCTCAACGTTATTGAGCAGAGTGGGCTTGCCAAACAGCCCCTTAATTGCAGGGAATGGGGGTCTTGGACGGGGTTCTCCGCGCTTACCCTCAATACTGGTCATCAAAGCTGTTTCTTCGCCGCAGACAAAGGCTCCGGCACCTAAACGGATTTCCAAATCAAAGCTAAAGTCGGTTCCTAAAATATTCTGCCCCAAAAGACCGTATTCTTTCGCCTGCTGTATGGCAATTTTTAATCGTTCAATAGCAAGGGGGTATTCGGCGCGTACATATATATACCCCTGGCCCCCGCCTATGGCATATCCGGCTAAAATCATTGCTTCAATAATACTGTGCGGGTCACCCTCCAATAAGCTGCGGTCCATAAACGCACCCGGGTCGCCTTCATCGGCGTTGCAGGCGACATATTTTACATCGCCCGGTGCCCCGGCAGCGAACTGCCACTTTTTGCCGGTTGGGAAGCCAGCCCCGCCCCGCCCGCGCAAGCCTGATTTTAAAACAATATCTATTACCTCTTGGGGGGATTGCTCGGTTAAAGCCCGCTCTAACGCTGAGTAGCCGTCATAGGCTATATACTCGTCTATGTTCTCAGGGTCTATGCATCCGCAGTTACGCATAGCAATACGCAGCTGTTTTTTGTAAAAGCCAGCATCATCTAAAGAGACACAAGATTCCTGCCCCGCACTGTTTGCCCCAATAGTGTATTCGGTTAAAGCCCTGCCGTTTATAATATGCTCGTTTATTATCTGAGCGGCTTTTTCAGGGTCTACCCTGACATAGGTGAACCTTTTGCCCCCGGGCATGAATACCTCCAGCACCGGTTCAAGCTGACAAAGACCCACACACCCGGTTTGACAAACAGCAACATTGCTAAGCTCACTCGTTTTGTCTAAGCAAGCCTCTAAAACAGGCTTTGCTCCAGCGGCAATCCCGCAGGTTGCCATCCCAACCACAACACGCACATTGTTTTGAGCCGGATCCTTGTACGCATTGAGCCTGTCTATGGTATTTGAGCGTATAGCCTTCAAATCTTCTCTGGTTTTCATGTGCAATCTCCTTTACTGCATATATTTATCTAAAATTCCGTCCACTTCTTCTGCGGCTAGGTTGCCATAGACATCGCCGCCCACGATTATAACCGGAGCCAGTCCGCAAGCACCGATGCAACGAGTACCATCAACTGAAAATTTACCATCGGGAGTTACCTCGCCTGCCTTGCAGCCAATTTTTTTCTCTACTTTTTCAAGGATTTCACCCGCACCTTTAACATAGCAGGCGGTCCCCATACAAACGGAAATTTGGATTTTTCCTTTCGGATTAAGGGAAAACTGGGTATAGAAGCTGACAACTCCATACACCTCGCTCAGGCTTAACCCAAGACCCTCGGCAATTTTAATTTGCACTTCCTCGGGCAAATAGCCGAAAATCTCCTGCGCTCCCTGCAACACAGGCATAGCCGCACCGGGCTGAGCCTTGTGATGCTCAATCAAAGCATCAAGCTCCTGCAGTTGCTCTTTTGTCGCGGAAAAAGGTACAACAGTTTTTGTATTGGGCATTAGTTCACATTCCTTTCTTCTATTCATATAGGCGCAAAACGCACACAAGCAAAGCTTGCAATGCCCCATGCGAGGCGGTTTTGACACCTAACAGCACGTTTTTTAACGTACTATGCGAGCATCGCATTACATAATACCACACGGTGATAGACTTTGCAATCTATCTTTTTTGTAAAAAATTTACTCTTGAAATTTCAAAGAACCTGTGTTATACTGCCGGTACAATCCCCTGCTTGGTGCGTGACGTGCCTTTTTAAACCCACATTTATACTTTGGGATTCCGGCTTCCGTCACTGTTTGCAGGCCTCCCGGCTTATGCCGGACGTTGGAAGCAGTAATGTGGCGGAGAGGTTGCCCACCTGCATAGAGCGTGCAGGTTATAAATGGGTGTGCACGGCTAAAGCGGGGCAGAAACAAATAAAACGCAGGCGGAAGCTTGCGTTTTTTAGATGATGTGCCGGACATGGCGTGTCGTTCACGAACTTTTAACTTGACATATTGCCCATAACCGTTATAATGGGTGTGTGGGTTATTTTGGCTCTAAAGGAAGGGGTCTTTTTTTGAACGCATATATAGCCGGGACGGGTTCTTACTTTCCCCCGGGGCTTTTGACCAATCAGATGTTAGAAAATATGGTCGACACAAGCGATGAATGGATTTACCAGAGGACAGGCATACGCACTCGGCATATCGCCGGGGATATGAGTGTGCTTGATTTAGCCGAGCAAGCAGCAAAAAACGCTCTGGAGCAGGCAGGACACCCTAATTGCGATATGATTGCTGTAAGTACTTGCACGCCAGATATGTTTTACCCTTCCGTTGCCTGCCGGTTGGGTGCCAGGCTGGGGATTGACAATGCATTTTGCTTCGATCTGAGCGGAGCCTGCACAGGGTTTATACAGGCCATTGAGGTTGCCGGAAACGCCATACAAACAGGAAGTGCTAAAACCGCACTGGTGGTTGCGGCAGAAAAGCTTTCATCAGGTGTTGATTACACCGATCGCAACACCTGTATTCTTTTTGGCGATGCGGCGGGAGCCTTTGTTATGAGCGGCGGCGGCAGTGAGCATGTCAAAGCCTCCTATATGGCGTCACGCAATCAAGACTGGGCATGCCTGTATGCCGATATAGGCGGACATATGGTTATGAATGGGCGGGATGTGTACAAATTTGCCGTAGACGTTATGCCTGAGGCAATGGGAAAGGTGCTGGAGCGGGCGGGAAAGACAATAGAACAGGTACGCTGGATAATACCCCACCAAGCCAATATACGGATAATCAAAGCGGCAGCCCAGCGGTTTAACCTTCCGGATGAAAAATTGGTTGTCACCCTAGATAAAACCGGCAATACCTCCAGTGCCACAATCCCCTGTATTGTAGATGAAATGCACCGTGAAGGGAAGCTTCAACCGGGAGATTTAATCCTCTTGGTTGCATTCGGCGCGGGATTGACATATGGGGCTGTTTTGTACGAATGGTGATGACCACTAAAAAAACAAGGGATGGGGGGACATTTTTTTGAGGACCAAGATTACTGAATTGCTGAATATAAAATATCCTGTTATTCAGGGAGGTATGGCTTGGGTTGCCGAGGCATACCTGGCGGCAGCCGTCACTAATGCCGGAGGATTGGGCTTGATTGCCGGGGGAAGTGCGCCTGCCGATACAATACGCAGGGAGATTCGCAAAGCCCGGGAATTAGCAGGAAATAAGCCTTTTGGGGTCAATATTATGCTTATGAGTCCCTTTGCCGAGGACTTAGCAGAGCTGGTTGTGGAAGAAAAAGTTCCTGTGGTAACAACCGGGGCGGGAAGCCCGGGGGTGTATATGGAGCGATGGAAGACTGCCGGTATCAAAGTAATCCCGGTGGTTCCGGCTGTAGCGTTAGCAAAGCGTATGGAGCGGCTAGGTGCCGATGCGCTGATAGCCGAGGGCTGTGAAGCCGGAGGACATATTGGTGAGCTGACCACAATGGCACTTGTGCCGCAGGTCGCGGACAGTGTTGACATTCCTGTTATTGCCGCCGGGGGAATTGCTGATGGTCGGGGCTTGGCGGCCTCTCTCATGCTTGGGGCGCATGGAGTACAGTGCGGTACAGTCTTTTTGACTGCTAATGAGTGCATTATTCACGAAACATATAAAGAGATGGTACTCAAAGCCAAAGACAGCGGCACGATGGTAACCGGACGTAAAAGCGGGCACCCAATACGAAGCTTGAAAAGCTCATTTACGCGCCGATATGCCGAATTGGAAGCCTCCGGTGAGATGACTCAGGAGGAATTGGATGCCCTGGGTTCGGGCGCGTTGCGGAAGGCCGCCACAGAGGGCGACCGGGAAAATGGCAGCTTTATGGCAGGGCAAATTGCCGGAATGATTTCAGAATGCCGCCCGGTCAATGAGATACTGGAGGGCATGATTAACGAGGCGCAGGTCCTTTTGAATTGAGAAAAAATTCAAGTTCTAATCACAGAAGGAGAAAACCTATGAATAAAAAAACTGCTTTAATAACCGGGGCATCGAGAGGAATCGGAGCTGCCATTGCCCGCCGGCTGGCGGATGATGGATACAATATCGTTCTAACCTGCCGTTCAGGATTGGAGCAAGCCGATGCTGTGGCGGCAGATTGCCAGGCAATGGGTGCCGAAACCCTTGTGCTGTCCGGCGACTGTTCTCTTCCGGAGGTGTGCAAAGGCTGGGTTGCCGAAGCCATGTCTAAATTTTCACGTTTGGATGTGCTTGTACACAATGCCGGGATTACCAAGGATGGGCTTTTGATGCGTATGACCGATGAACAGTTTGACGAAGTTCTTCACACCAATCTCTATTCGGGTTTTTATTTGTCTCGTGAAGCTGCTAAGCCTATGATGAAGGCACGAAGCGGCAGGGTAATTCATATATCCAGTATCGCGGGGGTTTTCGGCAATGCCGGACAGGTCAATTATGCCGCATCTAAGTCAGGTATAATTGGGCTTGCCAAGTCTATGGCAAAGGAGCTGGGGAGCCGGGGCGTTACAGTCAATGCAGTAGCACCCGGAGTAATTGAAACAGATATGTCAGATACCATACCGGATGATATAAAACAAAAAATGCTTACGAATATATCTTTAGGGCGTATGGGCAGGGCTGACGAGGTTGCGGGTCTGGTGTCATATTTAGCCTCAGATATTGCAGGATATATTACCGGACAAGTTATTGTAATGGATGGGGGGATGTTTTAGCATGAGGAGAGTTGTTATTACCGGAATCGGTGTGGTCTCGCCTGTTGGCATAGGCAAGGAATCTTATTGGAAGTCTATCAGCCAGGGGAAAAGCGGCATAGCACCGATCACAAGATTTGACACAGCTGAATTCAAGGCTAATCTGGCGGCAGAGGTAAAAGATTTTAACGCCGTAGACTTTATGGATAAAAAAGAATCCCGCCGCTCTGATTTATACTGCCAGTATGCTCTTGCCGCGGCAAAAATGGCGGCTGAAGATGGGAATGCCGGAGATTTTTCGGGGTTTGACAAATCGAGGGTCGGTGTCATCATTGGCAGCGGTATTGGCGGTATTGAAACATTTGAAACCGAACACACAAAACTAATGGAAAAAGGCCCGGGAAAAGTATCTCCCCTCTTCATACCCATGATGATTTCCAATATGGCATCTGGTATGGTCAGCATTGCATATGGGATTGGCGGGGTCAGTTTTTGCCCGGTAACTGCCTGTGCCGCCGCGAGCCACGCCATCGGCGAGGTCTACAGATATATCAAGGACGGAAGCCTGGATGCCGCCCTGTGCGGTGGCGCGGAGGCGGCGATAACTCCTATTTCCGTAGCCGGCTTTGCCAACATGACTGCTTTATGTGAACAAGATGACCCAAACGCGGCATCACTGCCGTTTGACAAACGGCGCAACGGCTTTGTTATAGGCGAGGGTGCGGCGGTTTTGCTGGTTGAAAGCTATGACTCGGCAGTAAAGCGCGGTGTTCCTGTTTACTGTGAGGTTTTAGGTTACGGTGCAAGCAGTGATGCCTATCACATGACCGGTCCCGACCCGGAAGGCAAAGGTGCGGCAGCGGCAATGAAATTAGCCCTTGGCAACACCCTTCCCGGTGAGGTTGACTATATCAATGCCCACGGAACCGGAACTCCGCTCAACGATCCAATGGAGGTTCGGGCTGTAAAGGCTGTTTTTGGTTCAGCACCACCGCCGATCAGCTCAACCAAGAGTATGACCGGGCATCTTTTGGGTGCGGCAGGCGGGATTGAAGCGGCGGCCTGCGCTTTGGCTATCAAGCATGGTCTGCTTCCTCCTACAATAAATTACAAAGAGCCTGATGATGAGTGTGATGTAGATGTTGTCCCTAATCAGGCGAGACCTTGTAATGTCAGGAGAGCAATGTCAAACTCCCTCGGCTTCGGGGGGCATAACGCTTCGTTGTTGTTTGGGTATATATAGCTTAAAGTTGTATGTTGTTCGTGCCTGATTGCGTTTTTTTAGAAAGGAATTATTATAATGAACGAAAAATCTATGATAACCCTGTTTAACCATATCCTGAAAAAATGCCCCGATGCTGTTAGGATAGAGATTTCATCCGAAGCTCTGATTGTCGAGCGTCAAAACGCCTATGCCCCTGTTGAGCAGTCGTCAGCGTTGCCTGTAACCGGTTCCTCTGTAGTCACGGATACTCCTGCCGCAAGCCAAGGAGAAGAGGGCAATCCTATTAAATCACCCATTGTCGGGACATTTTATGCAGCCCCATCGCCTGACGACCCACCCTTTGTCAAGCCTGGACAAAGGGTGAAAAAAGGTCAGGTTTTGTGCATTATTGAGGCAATGAAAACCATGAACGAAATAGAGTCCGACCATAACGGCACCGTCACCCAGGTTCTTGCCAAAAACGGCGATTTAGTGGAATTTGGTCAAGTGCTGTTTGTCATTGAATAGAAGGTGAAAGCATGAACCGTCAGGAAATTATGGAAATCCTACCGCACAGGGATCCGTTTTTACTTATTGACGAGATTTTAGAGTGCGAGCCTGGGTTGCGTGTAAAGGCAATCAAAAAGGTTGACGGAGGTGAGTACTTTTTCGCCGGGCATTTTCCCGGATTTCCGGTTATGCCGGGAGTTTTAGTTATTGAGGCTTTGGCTCAGGCGGGAGCTGTTGCTATTTTGTCCCTGGAAGAAAATAAGGGCAAACTCGGCTTCCTTACCGGAATTGAGCAGGCTAAATTTCGCCAAAAGGTTATACCCGGCGATATCCTTGAATTGGAAGTAGTCATTGAAAAATTCAAAATGGGCATGGGCATTGGAAAGGGCGTAGCCTCAGTTGGCGGAAGGGTTGTTGCCTCTGCTGTTATAAAATTTTCCGTGCAAGCTAATTAGCTAACTGCGTCGCGCTTGCCGGCTTCTTAACCGTAGCCCCGTGCCACACGACATCACCCGAGGTCAGAGTAAACTGTGCTTTTTTGGCATACGGCGTGCCGTTGACGTATGTTGTGTCTGCTTTTGCTTTATTTTGGCCTATTTTGTATTTTGGTCTCTTCAGCTGGCTCAAAGCCCTGATTTTCTTGGGCTTGCTCGCCGCTGTGAAGGTCGTGCCGTCATCATTCAGTCTGGGTGCTGTGCGGTAAAAATATGTGGTTTTTACCGTCATATCCTTACCTTTTGTGTTTTTCTCCAACTCCTTCACGCAAATTCCATTTGTCTCACCGGGGTAAAACTCACCCCAGCCGTTTTCGTCAACGGTTTTCCCAGGTTTAGGCGGTTTTGCGGGGTTTTTTGCGTTGGGGAACATGACGGCAAGCCCAATTTGCACCGATTTGTCAACAACCGGAGTTTGCCCTTTTTTAACCTTTGTTGCCATAAGCCACTGGCCGTTAAACTCGCCGTAATGGCTGGGTTCATTTTCGCCAAAGAGGTAATTTACTGCTAATTTAGGCAGTGGAATAGCCGGGTCAATTTTCGGGAATTTTACCTCAACCGCACCAGCTTCGAGCTGTTTCTGGCGGCTGTCGTATGGTTTGTCCGACAAATGAAGAGTTAACCCTTTTCTTAGCAATCTAGCGAAATTGTT
>Ga0099364_10000504_pt1 | contig 66078 bp, 50 predicted proteins | sample TergutTh196P3_FD_73070 | JGI IMG/M metagenome (GOLD analysis project Ga0099364, IMG submission 73070) | Microcerotermes parvus P3 segment gut microbial communities from Pointe-Noire, Republic of the Congo - Th196 P3 | ecosystem: Host-associated > Arthropoda: Insects > Digestive system > Gut ... | reverse complement strand
TAACAATCCGCTAATGGTTTCGTATTATCATATCGCTTGCTATGATGACAAAAAACTTATTGGATATGTCGATACCGTTTCAAACGGTGTTACTGACGCCTACATTCAAGATTTGGCAGTTGACCCAGCATACCAAGGGCAAGGGATTGGTACAGAATTGATGAATAGGATTATTTCAAAACTGAAGGAAAAGAAAATTTTTTGGATTTCAATAATGTATGAAGAGAAATTACAAGACTTTTACAAACGATTTGGCTTCTTTCAAATGTTCAGTGGAACAATGCAAACTTATGAGATGGAATAGCGCTTCGGGCAATTTGTCACCCGGTTCCTAGAACCGTGTGAACCCACTCTGACGGTTAGGCTACGCCATAACCGCCGTGGGCGCTCCCGCGGGACCCTGCCGGGGGCTATCGCCGCCGATGGCGGCTCATCGTCCGAACGGGCAAGCTATCGCGTGACCCGCGCCGCCTTTCCCGTCTGTCCATTCGGGCTTCGTGTGAACCTCCCTGCCTGTAGGCGTGTCGCTTCACCCTTGCCTGTGAAAAAGCGAACTACGCTAAAACCGCATTTCACTTTTTCGATATACCGCCCAGCGGATAGACGAGGACGCGCAGGGCAGACTCGTTAGCGGCGATGGCGGTCAGTATGGCTGATTCAGAATGAAATTTATATTATAGACGGGAGAGAAAATAATGAGTACAAGGGAAAACTTATATATAAAAAATAAAGAAGCATGGAACGCATATCAAGAAGATTACATGAAGTTTCAACTTATGGAGCGTCCTGATTTTTTCGAATTTTTTTCAAATGGTGGTGTGGATCTGAATGAAATCCCTGCCGCTCCCATGCTCGGAGTTTGGATTTTTTCTACCACAACTATTGCTTCATTTGCTTCGCGCCACAGAATGCGGCCAAACCTCCGTCAGCAGTTTTCCACTTCTTAGGCATCTCCCTGCTTTTCTCGTCTTCAAGCGTTGCGAGTGCCTCTGCCTCCTGCTCAGTCGTGATGTCGAGGTACTTCATGGTCGTTTCAAGCTGTTCATGCCCAAGTAGAAACGAGATTTGCACGATGTTCATTCCGTCTTCGAGCCAGTGACTGGCTTTGGCATGGCGAATTTGATGCGCGTGGAGATTTACTGGCACATCAGGGCAGACCTTGTTGGCTATCGCGGCATATTTTTTAATCCGCTTGTTAATGGCCGGCTGTGTCATCTTTCCACCGCCACAACGCGAGTAGAATAAGTATGCAGCCGGGTCAGGTGCGTAGCCGTGGAACTCACGCAGGAAGGCGCGGGCGTGTTCTACGGCGCGCGGCAAGAGATACATTGTCCTGATTTTTCCTCCTTTTCCAATAATGTTTGCACATGGCTTGGCTGCGTCCAATTGCAGATTCTCGACCTTCAGTGACAGTACTTCATCGATTCGCGCCGCCGTGCCGTACATCAGGACAAGCAACGCCATATCCCGGCGCCCTGTTGCCGTAGACAAGTCCGGCGTTTCCAACAATGCGGTCACGGCCACCTTGCTCATGCCGTTGACTTTCTTTCGTAGCGTTTTCCTCCGATCGATTTGCGAAGCGGCGTTTACAAGATATAGTAGCGAAGCTTCGTGCTTTCCAAGATATTTCAGAAATGCACGCAATGAACCCAGCCGGACATTGCAGGTTTCCGGAGCACAGCCACGCCTTATCTTAAGCCACAGAAGCCAGTCTTCAATGAATTGCACTGAAAAGCATTCGCCGCACAGCTTCGCAGCAGTCACTTGCTTCTCTGTTTCCAGAAACCCTAGGTACAGTGTAATTGAGATGTTGTAGGATTTCAGTGTATTCTCGCTCCGGGTGTCATGCGCCGATACATATTGATTGAGGAACGCATTGATATGGCGTGCAATCGTGACCGCCTCATTAGTCGATCTCCTCATGTCTCACCTCCGGCACGATATCCTCGAAATCAGTGTTTGTCCTATCCTCGAGTATGTCTGATAAACGCGGGATCAGCGAGTAATAGTATTTCGTGCTTTCTATCACGCTATGCCCCATGCTTTTGCTGAGGTACAGAAACTTTGCGTCAAACCCGAAGCCGTCCTCTACCCAATTGTTAATGTTGGCGGTTGCGTAGTGGTGACGGAGTTCATACGGGATTGCATAAGCCTTGTTGTCCTTGAACCAGCATTCCCTGAAGTTTCTCTCTGCCCAGTCCGCCGTGTGGCACTTGTTTTCGCTTGCGGGAAAGAAGTACGTGCGCAAAGGGTAGATATCCCTTATGGCGGCATCGTACTTCCGCAGCAATTCGGTCATCGAATCGTGCAGCGCGATGAAATGCTGGCAATAGCCTTTGGATTTCCGGACATTGATGATGCCACGCTCCATGTCAACATCATCCGTACTCAGCAGGCGGGCCTCCGTTGTCCGGATTCCGCTGCTGTACAGAAGGCGGAAGAACACCGGCACCGTAATCCTGCGGGAACGGCTGGCGGGGGATTCGATGCCGGTCAGGTTGTCGCAGGCATCGAAGAATTTTGCTAGTTCCTCGTCCGTGAACGCATGGGGTATATAGGTCGAACGCTCAGTCCTGGGGGCAACAGGCGGCACAAGTGTTGTGAGACCCCTTGCGCGCGCGTATTGAACCAAAGAGATCACGGCGTTAATCCTTGCCCTGCATGAATTATTGGATTCGGTGTTGCGCTGCCCGCACCAGTTGTCAATCATTTCCTGCGACGGGGTATCGTCATCCGGATAGCATTCTTTGCAATAACGGTCAAATATCAGCAAGTTGGGTTCGTACGTGACACTCCTCCAATTCTCAGACACTTTTCGGTACGAGAGAAACGACTCGATGAGCGGCGCAAAGCAGGAAATGTATTTATTAAGCGGCGCGAACACGTTATTCGCCACCGGAAACCGCTCGACGCTGATCGCACAGTTTTTGAGATGCGGGAAGTCAGCGCTCAGATAGGGATCAAGAGAGTTCGGTGACGTATGCCCTATCACGCTGCTGATAACCGGGCGGGCAACCCCGTTCCCCAAAAGCGCTGTAGCGACATGATGCCGAAAAAGATGCAGCCCCTGCCGATCCCCCGGCTTCTGGCGGATGTCAGCCGCCTTCATGACTTTCTGAACGATGCCGCAAATGGCGACGTTTGTGAGCTTGCCAAATGGCCTGGTCTTCGAGATGAAAACATATTCATGCTCTGACTCCGGGCGCTCATTATTTATATAGTCGAATATCGCGTTTCCGACAACTGCGGACAATGGCAGGGTGAGGGGTACTTCCGTTTTCTGTTGGTGGATATGAAGCAGGTCGTTGTTCCAATCAAGGGAATCCATAGTCATGCTAGCAATGTCACTGCTCCGCAACCCTGTATACAGGGCTATCGTGATAATAGCCTTATCCCGCAGCGATATGACTGACCCGGTGTCTGCCAGCACCGCCTTAACTCTCACGACTTCCTCGTCAATTAAGTATTGCACGTTCCTGTGGTTTGGGCGGAGCACCGGCAGATAAGACAGCAATTTCCCACAAAGAGGAAATCCCGGCATACATGCTTTCAGTACGGCTGTGATAGGTTTCTTGTAAGAACAGTGTATTATTGAGCCATCCGGCAAGGCAAAGAAATCCAGAACATGCGCCTCAGTCACGTCTGATAGTTTCATTCCGCCGGATTGTTGTAGTGACAACAGGAACATTGCGCCTACCTTGGATTCGTTGGTAATAGTCGCTGCTTTCTTGCCGCGCTTTTTCTCCGCTTCGGCATAGTAGTCTATGAGCTCCCTGTATTCAGTACATAACTGGTGATATGCTCCTTGCGGTATTGTCTGTGGTCGACGGGTGCCATCGGGGGGCTGACCATACAGATCGAACTGCTCAATGAGATAAAGGAGTCCTCGTTTTCGGGCAAGCTTGTCGGCTGATCCGCCGCTCCTTTCATACTCATAGTGTACATCGGCGTAACTCATCACAGTGCTGGAGTCGGAAAGTTGCAACACATGCTCAATTTCTCGACGCACCCTGCCAATGTAGTCCTTGCTGTATCCTGAAGTTTCCATTTGCGAAATTAGCTCCGGATACTTCTCTCGTAGGTTTTCAATGCTCATGATAAATCCTCCTATCAATTTGATAAGATGATTAAATACCAAATAATAAAAAAATCCAAACCTTAACCTTCGCAAAGCTCAGTGATTCACCGCTGATTGCTCTATAGTTTGGATTTCTTCTAAGTTCATATAACCGATGAAGTTGAGGTATATGTCCACTTGCTGTGTACGTTTGCCGCTCGACTTGTCGGCTTCAAAGATGATTACCTTGTCGATAAATTCCGCAATCAGCGGCGCGGTCAGTTCCTCAATCTCCGTGTGCCGCCTTGCCAGTTCCAGAAACTTGTCGGCGCGGAGGCTGTCGCTGTCGAATTGCTCAAGCTCCGCTTTCATTTCGGCGGTCTGCCGTTCAAGCGTTTCCTGTTCGGATTCGTAGCCGCCCGATAATTGGCTGAACCGTTTTTCGTTGAGCAGCCCCGCCGAGAAGTCCTCATAAGTTTTTCTGAACAGGGTGTCCAGTTCGGCGATGCGCTTTTCGTTTCTGGAGATTTGCCGCCTGTGCGCTTTCACCATTTCGCCCTGCTTTACCGTTGATGCCTCGCGGATGATTTCGACAAATGCCGCTTCGTTCTCGCGGGCATAGGCGGTCGCCCTCTGTATCGTTTCCAGTATGATGGCGCTGACCGATTCCGTGCTGATGTAGTGCATGGAGCAATCGTTGTGATGGATGTAGTACGTCGGGCAGGTGTAGATGTTCTTCGCTTTTTTGTTGACTGTTTTCCCGTTGCGTTTGTCCACGGTCTGGCAGGCTTTGGAACGGTGGTTATAGAGCCGCCGCCCGCAATCTGAGCAGTAGAGGAATCCCGTGAGCGGGTTCGCTTCTCCGAGGGAGTCTGTGCGCCGTTTTATCGTCCGGCATTTCTGCGCCGTGTCCCAAATGTCCTGCGTCACGATGGCTTCGTGGGTGTCGGGGAATATCAGCCAATCCTCTTTGGGTTTCCAAGTGACGTTCCTGTCCTTGAAATGCGCTTTCTCCGTCCGCAGGTTCACGGTATGCCCCGCGTATTCCGGCTTTGCGATTATCTTCGCCACGGTGGACGGGTTCCATTCGCAGCGGCGTTTTTCGTTGTTCCATTGATGGTCTCCAACGCCGATTTGCGACATATGATAGCCCGGCGTGTCAACCTCGTCAGCCTCCAAGGCGCGGGCGATTTGGAACGGCCCCATGCCCTCGATTGTCATCTGGAATATGCGCCGGATTATCGGCGCGGCTTCGGTATCGACAAGCCATTTTGATTTGTCCTGCGGATCCTTGACGTAACCGTAAATGCACTTGTTCGTCGTGCGCTTTCCGCTCTTGCCTTTGGCGCGGAACACGGTTTTCAGTTTCCGGGAGTTGTCCCTCGAATACCACTCGCTCATGATGTTTATAAATGGCGCGATTTCAAGGGTTTCAGGGTACAGGCTGTCGATGTTGTGGCCGAAGGCTATGAACCTGACATTGTGCTTGCGGAAAATCTCCATATATCTTCCGACTTCCACATGGTCGCGGCCAAAACGTGTCATGTCGGTGATGATGCAGGCCGCCACGTTTCCGGCTTCAACTTCCGCCATAAGCTGCTGCCAGCCGTCGCGGTCGAAGTGGACTCCCGTGGTTCCGTCATCGAAAAAATGCCGCACGTTGGCAAAGCCATTCTTTGCGGCATATTCTTCAAGGATTTGCTTTTGGTTTTGGATGGACAGGGACTCCCCGGTCAGGGCGTCCTCGCGCGACAAGCGTTCGTATAACGCCGTGTATTTGGTCTGTTCCGGCTGCTTATTCATAAGAGTTTCCTCTTTTCCGCAGCCGACCCATCCGTAGCAAGACTACCTTACCACAGACGGGGCGTTTTATCAACGCCCCGCCGCAAATTTCTTTCCGGTTTTTTGGTTCCCCTTTCTTTTTCATTGGTTTACCGCCTTTCCCATCGCCGCGCCGTTTCTTATCAGGCGGGCGATTTTGTCGTTCGCCGTTTCCGGGTTCGTCCTGCTCGAATGGACGTTGACGAGGAAAGTGGTGGAGCCGAGGCGCTTCGTAAAGCGATACGGCTCCGAGGCACAGGTTTCTTTTTCCCTTGTGCTTTTTAACGTATTCATGCCACCGGCTCCTTTCATAAATTATTTTTTGTGTTTTGGTGTTATGGCTTTTCCATTGTTCCGAAATTTGGGCGCGCGAAGTTCACCTCCATGCTTCCCCGCGTTTTGCCGTTCGCGGGGGTTCTTTAGTGTCGGGATACTTGCTGTGCGCCTCCCGATTTGCCCGGGGCGCTAGCGTCTCTCTGCCGCAACGACACGACGGCTCCCGGCGGCGTACCCGGTTGGGCTGTCCGCCGGGAAATTGTTTCCGCGCTATTGGCGGGGTATCACGCTCCTTTCGCCCCTCGGCATGGGCATAAAAATAGCCGGGTCAGTTACCGCATACTGCGGAACCTCTCCGGCTTGCCGTCAGTATTCAGTTGTCAAGCGGGCAGTCTGTCAACCCCTTTCCCGGTTGAACGGCGGCACGGTTCATGATAGAGTGAAGCACGGGCAGGGGAAAGCAAAACGCCCTTTTCGGAGCGTTCGACTGCCGTTTTAAACATACGCTACTTCGTCAAGCATCATCTTTTCGGCTATGCGGTGTATCTCTGCCATGTGCGCCGCCCACTTCAGCCCATCGTCGGCTTTGTTGGGTGGCGGGTTGAACGTCAGCATGTCGGACATGATAATCTCAAGCCGCCTGTGCGCGTTTTCCTGTGTTTCCCGAAGATGCGGAAACAACCGCTCCGTCAGCAATAGACGGTTGTAGGTGATGGTTCGATGCTCCCGCAGATATGAGCGCCGCATTGCTCCGTACTTGGTTATAGGCGCGGTCAATTCTCTCGGCGGCTCGTTCAAGATGAGATTCGGCAAGAGGTAATCGCCAACCTGAACATAATCAATCCGTGCCATTTTCTGCCCCTTTCTGCGGCGTATGCCGCTTTGTATTGGTGGGTGGCGATATGCCCACCTACCGTAGCGGTTCAAGCGCACACAGGGCGATTGTCGCGCCCTGTGTGGCTGATTATCGTTGGTATCGCCCCCTTTAGGCTGTCCTGCCGCAAACTGCTACGGATGGGCCGGCTGCACTGTAATAGTGGCTCTTTGGACAAGTACCCTTTACAGTATAAATTCTCGTATGCGCTGTCTTTTTCTTCGCTGTGAAAAGTGAGGTAATGCGGCGCAAGGATTGCATTGGTATTTTGGAATCGCAGTACTCGTGCGCTGTGTCCTCTATAAGTTGTTAATATTGCACAGGATTTTTTCGCAAGACGAGGCGTGAGGAGGGCGAATACCCGTTGCATCACAATAAATCTCTTCATAAGGATACTACGTTTTACCTATACCTTTCCACTTTTTATACAAGCGTATGGCAAAATGCGGCAGTATCCGCTTTATGGACGCTTTAATATATGTTTTCGGACTGATCTTATAGCATGGATTATTGAAGACGTCTATAGCCTCATTCTCAATGCCCTTATAAGCGCTGTCACGCTCAGCGGGGCGATGCGACGGTTCGCGTAAATATGTTTGAAATGCCGCAATTTTCTCGAATGTGCTCGTCACAATCTCAAAATCACCGTATGCCTTCTTGAAAAAAAGCTCACCCTTTTTCGTGTTGACAAGGACAACGGAAACACCTCTGCTGTCATAAAATTGCGGACAAACGGCTTCAACACCCCAAAAATCTCCAAGGGTAATATCTCCAACTCTAGCCGCGTTGGCGTATTTGCATGTGTAACAGCTTTCCCTAAGCGAGCGGCTTTGAAGAAAACTATCGTAATATGGATCCACAAGCGGCATAATAGTTTTAGTCCTTGTTTTGGTTTTGATTTTGACTACGCTTTTTGAACCCCCGCCGCATTTTTCTTTGCTGCGAAAATTATAATATATGACATCTTCACCAAACTGCCTACCGAGCCTGTCGATATACCGCTTGAACAACAGCGGCGAAGGTACACCGAGGCAAATAAGGTCGGCGGTGAGCAGGTTACTGTACTCCTTGCCTAAAAAAGCGTACAGCCCGGCTATCTGGCAGGGGCATCCGCTATAAAACACGGTTTTTCCTTCCTCCAGCATTGTTCCGGCCTGAAGGTATGTATCTCCGACGTCGCTTTGCACATACTTTGAGCTTTGCAGCGGCGCTATGCCCCTAATATCGGTAACACATGTGTGCCTTGCGACGATGTTTTCGTCAAAAGCACATCCAAACACCGCGTTTCCTGGTGTTTCCAGTATCTTTGCGGCAACGCCGGCAAAAACGCCGCCGGACGCGCTATTGAGTAAAAGCGCGTCGTCTTTATTTTTTGCGCCTAATACCATAAGGCAATTATTACTTGCATACGTTAAGCGGCTGTTCTGCGGGCAACGCAACGTGCAAAGACCACAGTCTGTACAGCATGCTTCATCTACATGCGGGATCATAAAGCCTTCATTGTCATAACCCATTTTAATGCATCCCGCGTGACATACTAAGCGGCAGGCTCCGCATCCGGTACAGTTTTTTTGCTCGGCAATCTGTTGCATAGGCTATCCTTCCCCATGAAAAATACTGCGCAAGAACTCGTCAACACGCTCCCGTTCGTATGCCAGAACCTTGTTGACATGCGCAAAATCAACAGGGCGATTTATAACGTCGAAGTCGTTAAAGTCAGAAATAGCACGGTGTTGCGCTCCTACCAGATTCAAAAAGCTGGACAGACGTCCGGAATACCGCCCGGGATAAATAACGATCGGCTCTGTGTTCAAATTCATGGAAAATGCCGTGCCATGAAAAGAATCGGTCAAGACATACTTTGCGTTATCAATAAGTGTTATGAATTCGAAAACCAAAGGAATCAGAATCTTCTTGCCGCAGAGAATCATATGGACGACACGATGGCATAAACGAAAAATAGGCAATCCAGTTTTTTCAGATAGTTTTTTCGCATATGTTTCAAACGCTTTACTCTGGTTCAAGCAATATATGAGTATATATTCGCCTTCGATTTTCGGTTCGCATGCATATCCTCTCCAGAATTCTGGTGGCATTGCCAATGTGGGATCTACCAAATGTACCGCATCTTGATAACCATACAGCTTATCGAGTATTTTGACTCCATCGCTTTCACGTACAGAAATTCGCTCATACTGCTCAATATACTTTTTAGATTTTGCCACCATTTCCTCGTCCAACCAGTCCTTACCAAAGCTGGCCGCATAAGCAAATTTGCGCATATCACATGGCACAAAGCTTAAATAGAGCGGATGCACGACGCCCTGATTGTAGTCAGTGTTCCACACCTGATCACTTCCGGTGCAATAGATACCATCATGCAGAGGAAAGTTGTCAAACTCCTCATTCGACTTAAAGTGACTCGCAGACGTTTTGAGGTGCTTTTTAATAAATTCCTTGCGTAAACGGCGCCATATAATAACTGAAGGTATGTACGCCAAACCTCTTAGCAAATTGCTGCGACAAAGCTCAATAATTATAGCTATCTCAGAGTTTGTCTTCCTCTGATAATCAATAATCTCTACGTCATCCGCGTATTCTTCAAGTTTTTTCTGCGTGGCAAACGCCTGCAGCATGGTGCCGTAATTATTGACGTCGATCAGTGTGATAACAGAAACTTTCAAACCACAGGCGCACCCTTTCATCTATTTCATGATTACATACAAGTTCAAGTACAGTTAATAAATCTAATATGTTGTCCAAAAGGAAATATAAGGTAATATTCCACTTCTGTTTTCTGATAAGTTAATATAAAAAGGTACAAAATAGATAGCAACAGGAATAATGCTATAACTACTAAGCTTCATTTCCTTCATTACATTTGGAATCACCGATATGACAAATATTGAAAAGTAAGTTTGTACTCTCAGGGCTAAAACATCGTTCGGCATGACTATGCCAATTACTATTTCTATTATCACAATTGCAGATAATAACCACAGGCTTATCATTCCTTTGTCCAGCTCTTTTTTATCTAAAAAGAGAAGCGCTGCCAGCAGTATCATCAAATAAGAAATCGAAATAAGCATTTTTCTGCCTTGTGCTTCCATAGTGATCAGTGATTCTGCAACATACGATGAGTAGAGCGCGGCATACCTTGGAGAATAATTTGCAAACAGCACAACGAAATGACTGTAAAACAATGTTCCAACGAAGCACGCCGCAAAGAAAATAATCATCTTTGCTTTTGTCCATTTAATTCTGTATATCAAAAAATATATGAATAAAACGGCTGCTGTATTATGCATAAGCACGGCTAGAACAAATAATATTACAGCTACTTTCTTATTACTTCTATTAAACTCAACAACACTGTTCAATCCGATGGCCAAAGCAAGATACTGCCTGGACGCATTCCAACTTTCGAAGAAAAACCATAATAAAATAAAGAGAAATACAGACAAGTAAAAGTTTTCTGATGTATAATAAATAAACCTGAATACGCCCAAGATCACTATTATCGCAGAAAAAACAAGCATCCACTGATAGCTTCCGTCAAAAATAATGAATATTGCCTTTGAAAAGAGCCTATATAGGAACTGACCGCTTAAACTAACTGCTACTTCTGAAAGCATTGGGGTTTGTCCAAATATACTGAATATGTTTCCATACATGCTTGTGTCAGTGCCAACATATTCTGCCCTCAGTCCCATAAGCAATACAAAGTATACGCCAGAAAATATTAGGTAAGTTTTGTTTTTTCCTCTAGTATTGTCTTTATTTGATTTTTCTGTCATCATGAAAGCAATTGTCATCACTCCGAAAACTGCAAAGAAAAGAAAATAATATGACATATGAGAGCCGTCACTTTCCGCTTATCACACAGATTATTACTTGTTTTTTGCTGCACCCTAATATTAGTATTGTCACAGCAACGCTGAGTTGATTAAGAATCCAAATATTTGCCCAAACATGAAAAGACAAATTTTACTAATCCAAATCCAAAATAAGAAAACAAACAAGCACATCGTGTCTTGTTTCTTGCGGATTTGTCAGCAACAACTGCTTTACGATGTTTCTTTATTGCCTCTACCAAATATGAATGAATACTGTCTTGGTCTCTTCTGTCTACTTTTAGTAATAAATGAAAGCAGACACTAACATATCTGGCTATGAGAGCTGTGTAATACTCGGTGTCTTTTGCCTCCAAAATAGTTTTTTCCAACACTTTAATTGACTCATACTTTTTATTGTTTGTAGCTTTGTCAGAGCTTTGAACAATGCTATTAATATTGGTCACATAATAATATATGCTTTTGCCACCTATAACCACAGGAATGTCATTTTTGAAAAGCTCAAAAAGAAACAATAAGTCTTCCGCAAAAAACATGTCTTCCATATACGTGCAATTATATCGGATTATGTCGCTACGAAGAAACAACTTTGCAAATGGAGAACAATCATAATAAAAATGAAACATGTCAAATATTATTTCTTTTGAATGTATTAATATTGCTTCGTCATTGCCTTGGATATTGATATTTTGGCTGCACGATACGTGTTTGCCATATACAATACTGTGAAATCTGCCTGATGAAACTGAAGCGCTACTATTAACTATGAGACCAAACAAGTATTCAATATAGTCTATCGTAACAAAATCATCTGAGTCCACAAACGAAATGTATAAGCCATTTGAAACCGCGATACCGATGTTTCTGGCGCTGGCGGGACCACCGTTCTCTTTGTGGATAACAACAATTCGACTATCATTTTTTGCATACTCATCACAAATTTCACCGCAAGAATCGGGAGAACCATCATCTACAAGAATAATTTCAAGGTTTTTATACGTTTGATTAAGGATACTGTCCACGCATTTATGAAGGTATTTTTCCACTCTGTATACAGGCACAACGATGCTTATAAGAGGCTTATCATTATCCATGCAATTAATCCTTCCGTCAACATAGCTGCACCATCTCCATTTTTGCTCCTACTCAAACTGCATGACTAACAATCATGTCTCATCAAATAGCTTCATATAGTATTTGCACAGTTTATCAGCAGCCAAGCCAATATCATACCCGGCCACAGCAGCTATTTCGGCAATCTTTTCCCTATCAACAGGACGGAATGATATTGCTCTGGCTGCCCACTCCTCAGTTGATTGATTAAGCGACATAAATTCTATTCCATCCTCCAGCACTTCAGCTTCCCTTGTCGTTGTGTCAGAAACCAGGGTTTTAAGTCCGGATATCTGAGCTTCAACGCCCACTACAGGCAGTCCCTCATACAGGCTCGGCAGCAAAAACACATCCATTGCCATAAGCAGTCTGTGTACATCGTTGCGTACACCCAAAAACCGGATATGTTCAGTCAATCCAAGTTCCTTTACTCTATCCCGAGTTTTCTGCTCCAATTCGCCCTCGCCGACTAACAGCATCGTTGAATCCGGATTACGCACGCGTATCTGATCGAAAATGTCAACAAGAAATAAGTGGTTCTTCGTCTTAACAAAACGTCCGACATGTCCAACCACGAACTTATTTTCAATATTCAGCTCTTTTCTTACGTTTTCGCGAATCTGCTTGCTAAAAATAAACTTAGAGGTGTCTATTGCATTATTTATAATTGTTACTCTCCCTTTAGCAAGCGACTTGTTCCCAAAAAGCCACCGCCCCACATGTTTTGAACAGGCGCAATAATGAGTGGGAAAAAGCTTTGCGAATGGCCGCAGTATATACTTTAATATGTTCCTTGCTGTCTCCCCTTTACCGGCTGTGCTGTGGTTATGGGCAATCCTGACCGGCACATCCGCGCGCATAGCGGCAAACAGAGGGAATATGCTTAAAGTGTTGATATGAGAATGCACAATGCTGTATTTGTTTCCGCGAAATAAACCGACTAACGCGCTATGGTACGCAGCCGGCTTTTGATACGGCGGGACTTTATAAACTCTGCCGCCCATGCTTTCAATTTCATCATACGGAACCACAGTAGAGTCCTCATCAATGATAAAATCAAACTGCACCTTAGTCCGGTCAATGTGGCGGTAGTAATTCATGACCACCGCCTCAACACCGCCGGACGCCATTTTTCCCATTATATGAGCAACGCGAATAGGATTAATTACTACATCCGCCAAGTTAGCCACCTGCTAAAAAAGAACATCAACTGTAGATTCATCTTGCAATGTATGCACCGTGGGTAATGTATGCATTTTGGGTATTGAATAGTTTTCAACGCCCTCGGATGCGCTTGGGACGAATATCACACGGGAGGTTTTAAGCAGAATTTTGATATCGTTGCGAAGCGAATAGTTGTTAATATACAGGAGATCATAACGCGTCCTGTCGCAGATATCGGTTGAGTACCTGCCGCTGACATGAGAAAGAGAAGTAAGCCCTGCTTTGACGGCAAATCGCTGCCCGTAATAATCTATTTCCTTTTCAAACCGTTCCACAAAGAAAGGGCGCTCGGGCCTCGGTCCGACAAGGCTCATATGCCCGGCTAAGACATTAAATAGCTGCGGCAGTTCATCCAAGCGGCATTTGCGTAAGATATTGCCAATCGGAGTAATGCGGGAATCATTTTTCACAGCAAACGTCGGTCCGGTTACTTTTTCCGCATCAGTCACCATAGTGCGCAGCTTATACATTTTAAATGTCTTTTTCCCAATGGTAAGGCGCTCTTGCGCGTAAAAGATCGGACCCGGTGAAGAGATGCGGACCAAAAAAGCTGCAACTGTCATAGGAATTAATGCTATTACAAGAAGAATGCTTGCCCCCAGCAAATCAACAAACCGCTTCACAAACAATTGGTACGGTGAGAGATTATATGGATTCAGGCAGTAACCCACAACATCGTCAAACTGAACAAACCTGACATTGCTGTATATGAGGTCAGATAGCAAGGGCACAACATATAGCTTAATTCTTTGATCTATTGCTGCCTGAATATACTCCTTTTGAGCTGCCGGTTTAACGCCATCCAGCAGACATATGCTGTCGAAATTAGGTAATAATTCGTCAATGCTTCTCCTGACCGCCAGCGGATCACCCGTGTCAACACGTTCATACCATGTGCTGTACACGCTTGCACTATTGTAGCGCAAACGTTTCAAGCGGGAAAAATCCCCGTCCGTGCTATCAATCATAAGCAGCTTTGGCCTTCCCTTGCGTCTTTCCATATAAACCTTAAATAATAAATGATTCACAACCAAAAGCGCAAAGCTAAACCCGCTTCCCAGAAACAAAACCGCAAATGGTATTGGCATATCAGCGCCCGCATAGATGATCGAAGCATTGGATATCACCATTAAAACAAGTGAGTATACGCATGTCAGAAGCATTGATATGAAAACCTCAAGCTTGCTGAGCAGCATCGTGGAATACACTTCAAAACCTAATAAAAAGCAAATTGCAAATAGAATATACAAAATCACCGGGATTAGCTCAATGAGATACAACGCACGAGCCTCCGGAATAAACGCGGCTTGCACAGCAGCTTCGCTCCCGGCTTCACCGAAACCGCGAAACAAAGATAACCCGTTGCCTTGTCCGGAAATCCTTATCGCAAAGTAAAACGATAGAATCATCAAACATACATCATATGCCGGACGGATTTTCTTCGTTACGGAGTATTCGCTAAACTGCTCCATATACAATCTCCTGACACTCTGTTCGGATATGATTTAGATCACACTAATAACCCCGGCGCGGCTATCAGTGTTTCAGCAGCGTCGTCCCCCAGCCTTTTCCTGACCAGCTTCATTGCTTTTGCGAGCATCGGCGGCCTTCGTTTCATTGAATGTGCGTCTGTTGCCAGTATGTGGACGCGTTTGCTTTCTATGAAATCCAGCAGTTGCTTTCGCATCATTACGCTGCCGAAGAGGCTGTCGGCGTTGATTTGCATGAGCGCGCCGCAGAGGCTCAGGTCATCCAGAAGGCCTTCGTCATGCATTATGTACGGGTATCGCTCCACATGCGCCACTATAGGCACAAAACCCTTTTGGCTGAGACTGCAGAATACCTCCGGGACCGAGCTTGGGTAAAACGCAATGGGCATCTCAATCAGCACTGCCTTCGTGCCGGTAATGCAAAGCGGCTCAATGTCGTGATTTGGGAGATCTTCAAAGAAAGCTACTTCAGCGCCGAGAAGGAGCTTTACGGGTATATCCTTTGCCGCTTCCCGCAGACGCTCAAATGCTTTTTCGCGTTTTCGGAGGAACTTATCAAAATGATCCCGGTATGAGTTGTAGTGCGGGGTAAGGGCTACGACGCCGACCCCGTCGCGTTGCTGCGCGCGCAGCAATGCAATGGCTTCTTTGGTATCCGCCGCCCCGTCGTCCATGCCCGGGAGGATATGGCTGTGAAGGTCGGTCATTTTCCCCGTATGGCAGGTTGATCGCCACCTCCGGCGCTGCTATGGTAATAACTGTAGTAATACCCGCTTTTCTTGTCTATATGCCTAATATCAAACCCGTTCAGCACGACGCCCAGAATATTCGCGTTTACCGCGTCCAGGTTTTTCTTTGCCTGCCTTGCCTGTTCAAAAGTAACCAATTTCTGGCGCACCACCATCAGTATGCCGTCCGCGAACTGGCTCAAAACCGCCGCGTCCGTAACCGCCGACACAGGCGCGGTATCCATTATCACATAGTCAAACTGATCTGACACCATTTCCAGCAAGTCCTTCATGAGTGAACTGCCTAATATCGCAGCCGGATTCGGCGGCACGGCGCCCGACGTGAGAACAAAAAAGTTTTGTTGAATAAAGTGATAGCTTTCATTATCCGGCGCCGACTGATAGCGCAGCAAATTAATAAGCCCCTTCGACGGTTCGGGCGACAGCTTCATATACCTCTGGAGGGCGGGTTTGCGCAGGTCGCAGTCTATCAGCAAAACCTTGCTGCCCGCCGAGGCAAGCGAGTACGAAAGGTTAATCGCAATGGTCGTCTTGCCTTCGTTGGGAATTGCGCTGGTTATTACGATCTTTTTGCACTCCCCGGTCATCGACACAAACCTAAGATTCGTCCTGAGTGAATTTATTGATTCCTGATATTGAAATTGAGCGTCCGCAGCTTTGTAGATTCCTTCAGATTTTTGACGCTTTTGACCTTTTTTTCCCATTATCACAAGTATTCCTTTGCGGCTATTTAAATTTTGGGTCAAGTTTGGGGATCACGCCAAGTACCGGAAGATCAAGATATCTGGAGATATCCTCTTCAGACACGAAGGTATTTACCAAAGCCTTTTTTATGAACACCACAGCCAGCGTAATGAGCAGCCCCGCGAGCGCGCCTATGACTGTATTGCGCCCTATGCTTGGCGACACCGGTTCATGGCCTACTCTGGGGGGCGATACAATCTCCACAGAACCCGCCTTCACAGTCGTGATAAGAAGCTCCGGCGCCCGATCCATGATAACCTCCAGGACGCTGAGCGCGGTATTCGGATCGGCGTCGCGCACGGTCATACGCATGACTTGGGATTGATTTACCGCAACCGCCGAGATGCGGTTCTTCAAAACAGGCACGCCGGAGTCTAAATTCAACTGGTTAATGATGTCCTCAAGAAGCGCGTCATTGGTGAGGATGACTGAGTAGGTGTTAATAAGCTGCCTTGCGGAGTTTATCTGGTCGTTAGTAACCAAAGTGACCTGTTCATCACGCGTGTTGACCACCAGCGTCACGGAAGCCTCATATATAGGGTCGATAAGGAATGCGGTGATAATGTATGCCACTGCCGCACCGGCCATAGTAAAAATAACCAACACAGCAATATTCCTGCGTATAAGCTGCAGCACCGTGCGAATATCGAGAGTAATGTATTGCTGTTCCAAATAATTATCCCCCGGGAGTTGAGAGTTATAGGCATGGGATACTATCCCACATTGATTGTGTACGTCATTGTGGTGGCAGTCCCGTTGTGAGTGAAATTGAATGTTATCGTCATTCCGTTAGCTTCTGATATGGGTGTGTTGGGATTAAGAGTGTTGAGGAAGCTTATCCATGCAGTTACGGATCCGGTGGTTGGCAGATCTGGAATATTAGGCAAATCACCCCCAATTGCCACCGAACTGAAGCTAAAGTCCGTATTAGTAATCAGTGCCATAACACCGCTGCCTATAAAGCCTTGAAGTGTAGATGCACCTGCACCGCTTACGGATATATTGCCCTGACCGTCTTGATTAGGATCGAGACCGGCGCTAATAGACATGCCGGTTCCGGCTGTCAACGCTGATAATTTCGCATCTATTTCTTCTGTTAGCTGCGCACGCGCGGCGGCAATTTGCTGCTGCGTCGGGCCGCCGCTGCCGGTATTGCCGCTGCCTCCGCCGTCGCCGCTACCTCCGCTGTCGCCGCTGCCGCTGTCCGCGCCTCCGCCTCCGCCGGTGGGCTGTTGCGCCTGTCCGTCGTTTGATTCGGTCTGGGACGCAATTTCGTATATGACCGTCTCCGTCAAAATGTTGACAAAGTCAACAATCGAGTCCATGACGCCGGCTTGTATTATCACAAGGATGTTTTCATCAACTATCAAGCCCTGCTCGGCAAGCCTTTGGAATACGCCGTCATCTATGAGCGCCCCCAGCAATGTTTGCTCGGAATCCTTGAACGGCTGCTCCAGGGCAAACACCGTAACTATCGCGATATCACCACGCAGCAGCGAGTTGTTCCAATCGTCGAACTGGCCTTGAGTGATGCCTAACTGGTCGGTCTTTTCCCAAGCGCTGTCCCAGCGGAAGTCGCCGTCTTCCTCACTGTAGCCAAGGGCGCGAAGGGTAAATGTAAGAAACTGGGTCGCCGTCATGGTCGAGTGTGGGTCGAACTCAGTATCGGAGACGCCCTTTGTATGCCCCATTTGGAAAGCATACGCAACTATCGCCCTATCGTATTCACCTGTGACGTCGGTAAATGGGCTTGAATAATCGCTCGTCCTCGCCACATCGTACTCGCCGATGAATCGCAGGAACATTATCAAGCCTTCCATCCTGTTTGATTCGCTGTCCAGGTCAAAATTCGGGTTGCCTAAGGCGTCATCGCCCCGCCCAAGGAACAGGCCAATACTGCGAAGCCCTTCCGCCGCGGCAAGCGACGCGTCTTCCGCCGACGCCGCGCATACGGCTGTTGACATTATTAATACCATAACAATCAGTATCGCAAGCGGTTTAGTAAAGAACTTCATACCCTTCATTTTATACCTCCTGCGTTTCGCCTTAATTGTCGTTACATGTCAGACCTTGCCGGAATGGGGCTGTTTTTTCATTCCGTAGCGCGGAGCATGGATGCGGAGCGCCGCGAATAGGCGCAGGATGCGCCTTTGAGCGACAGGAATGCAAAAAATAGCCCCATTTCGGCAAGGTCTTCGGTAGGCTCTGACCTGCAACTAATTGTCACCTGTCAGCATCGTCACATCACTGTCATAGTTGATAACTTGTTGTCCGGGTGCTATAATACCTCTGTCAATGCCACATCACAAAAGTGAGCGTCTATGTTCACAATAGAACTTCCCTGCATCCGGTCCTTAGAAGCATAACTATTGCAGCCATGCTATCAGATTTCCCTGTATTTTTCAATACTTTTTTGCATTTTGCCTATGGTATTATAGCTTTTTACACAAGTTATTATTGACTGCATCTGTCACTATAAAACATCGGGGGACTTCATGCTCTACGAAAAACTGACGAAGTACGCCGCAAGCGGGATTTATCCCATGCATATGCCCGGCCATAAGCGAAATCCCGGGCTTAACCTGCCCGGGCTGCCGTACGATATTGACATTACTGAAGTGCACGGTTTCGACAATTTGCACGACCCCCGGGGCGTATTGCGTGAAACTGCGGACCTCGCAGCCGGGCTGTACGGCAGCGATAAGGCTTTCCTCCTTATTAACGGCTCGACCGCCGGGATACTCTCCGCTATCGGCGCTCATGCCCGGCACGGCGACAAGATACTCATGGCCCGCAACTGCCACCTGTCCGCGTATAACGCCGTCGCGCTGTTCGGGCTGAAGCCGGTTTATATTCATCCCGGCACTGAACCGGCGACCGGCGTCGCAAAAAGCGTCCGCCCCGAGGCTGTCGCGGCGGCGCTGGAAAATCAGCCTGATATCAAGCTCGTAGTCGTAACGTCCCCGACTTTTGAGGGCGTTATCAGCGATATTGCCTCTATAGCCGACGCCGCCCATAGCCATAACGTCCCTCTGCTGGTAGACGCGGCCCACGGGGCGCATCTGGGGTTTTCGCCGGAGTTTGGCGGCTGCGCTCTCAAGGCCGGGGCGGATATAGTGGTTATGAGCCTGCATAAGACGCTGCCCGCGCTCACGCAATGCGCGCTTCTGCATATACGGGGCGGACGCGCAAGCTCAGATGAGATATCCCGGCTCCTGTCTGTTTTTCAGACCACCAGCCCATCGTATGTGCTTATGGCGTCGATCGACCGCTGCCTGCGGATTATTGCCTCAGACAAAGACAGGCTATTCGGCGATTACACGCGAAATCTGGATCGGCTTCGCGAAGAAGTAAGCTCTCTGCAAAACCTCTCGCTTCTATGGCACGGTCCCGCTGCGCCGCCTTTTGGTTTTTTTGCTTATGATCCGGGCAAGCTTGTAATAATGACAACAAAAACCACCCTGAGCGGTACGGCAATGGCAGATATCATGCGTGCGGAGCATAAAATTGAGCTTGAAATGTCATGCGCCGCTTTCGCCGTCGCAATGACGGGCATATGCGATACCGAAGTCGGTTTTGAGCGCCTGGCCGCCGCCCTGAAGGCCATAGATTCTACAGCGCAGCCGGCGGCGGCGCCGGAACCGGGACTGCCCGCCCCCATGCCAACGCAGGTGAAAACCCCGGGCGATGCGCTGAATCTGCCCGGAAATCCGGTTGCAATTGAGGACGCCGGGGGCAAAATGTCCCTCGAATATATTTGGGCATACCCCCCGGGCATACCCATAATCGCCCCCGGCGAAGTGATCGGCAAGAGCATAATTTCGTACATTGCCGGGCTTATCAAAGCGGGCGTCAACCTAAAAAGCACACGGGGGCTATTGCCGGCAGTTATAGTCAAATAGCCACAATAGCATAAAAAGCATCGAAACAGTCTTGACAATGGACTCAGGTTCAGGCAAAATCATTATATAGACATGAATCTGCACGGGATTTACTTTTTCTAAGTACAAAGTGCATAGCGAGGTTTGTGCATGAGCATTACGACATATAAAGAATTGTTAATCTGTCTGCGCAGCATTATTGACGCTGCTTCTCAGTCCGGCTCCGAAAGCGTTTCATCGCGGGTAGAATGCGCCGCCCTCGACGAGGATTTGGTATATTTTGAAAAATCCTTTGCCGAATGCAAGGCTTTTGCGAAGTCACTTTCGAAGGGTGATTTGAGCGCGCCTCCGCCGCCTGAGTCAAATGAGCTTGCCGAACCGCTCAGAGCACTCCATTCAAGCCTCAAGCGCCTGAGATGGCAGGCACAGAAGGTCGCAAAAGGCGACTATACGCAGCGTGTTGACTTCATGGGTGAGTTCAGCGTTGCCTTCAACACGATGACAGCGCAATTGGCGCAGCGTCAGGAAAAGTTGGAAGAGGATATGGTGCAGAGTAAGAATCGCGCCAAAGAGTTAGAGTACAGCAGGACGCTCATCAGCACCTTGATGCTTAACATCCCGCTCCAGATTTTTGTCGTCGCATTGGATACGCATGAAATACTGATACTAAACGATATGGCAAAAATTGAGACGCAGCGCAAGCCTGATTACATACCTCATATTTTGGAGATGATTCCGGAATATGACAACAGGAGACCTAACGACAATGTTGAAGTCCGGTATTCAATCGGGAATGAGCCCCGGTACTTGCTTATCAATACCTATCCTCTCGAATGGGAGAAAACAGAGGCCGTCGTACTGGTCATCAGCGACGTCACCGCTGAGAAAAAAAGGATGGAGAACCTTGAAATCCAAGCGTTTTATGACGCTCTGACGGGCCTGTACAACAGATTTTTCGGAATGCTCACACTAAATGACTGGATCATTAATAAAAAGCTGTTTTCCCTGGCTTTCATAGATTTGGACAATCTGAAATACATCAACGACAAATACGGCCATGAAGAAGGCGATCAGTATATTATCAAAGTCTCCGGGTACTTGAAGTCATTACTGACCGGCTGCATAGTCTGCCGCGTTGGCGGCGATGAATTTATGATGCTGATGCCCAACATCGGCGTAGATGACGCTGACAAGCTAATGAATGAACTCCAAGACGCGCTTAGTAACGCCGAGTATCCACACGGAAGAGACTACTCCTACAGCCTCAGTTACGGCATTGTAGCGGTTAAGGCCGATAACGCCCTGCCGCCCGCCGATATTCTCCGCGTAGCGGACGAGAGGATGTATCAGAATAAGAGGGCAAAGAAAATGAAGAGGAAAGAATCTCTTTCAGGTTGATTTCTTTCCGGACGGGCATATACTCGCGGTCATAAAGACTTGCGAGAACTGGGGCTATAGCGCCGGAAAAGGAGATACATCATGCCCACATGGTTAAAAGACGCTGTATTTTATGAGATATACCCACAAAGCTTTTATGATTCGAACGGCGATGGGATTGGCGATATACCCGGTATTATGCAAAAATTGGATTATATCCAAAACCTGGGATGCAACGCGGTCTGGCTGAACCCGGTTTATGACTCGCCCTTCTTCGACGCCGGCTACGATGTGCGCGACCATAAAAAAGTCGCCGAACGCTATGGCACGAACGAGGATTTGTTCGAATTGTTCAAAATGGCGCATAAGCGAAATATGCGTGTTATACTGGATTTGGTTCCGGGTCACACTTCAATTGACCATCCTTGGTTTCTTGAGTCAAAAAAGTCTGAAGTAAACCGCTATACGGGCCGGTATGTTTTTACTCAATCTGTCTGGGATATGCCGCAGGGCTACAGGTGGGTAAGCGGCGCCACAGAGCGCGACGGCAACTTCCTCGTCAACTTCTTCAGCACTCAGCCGGCTTTGAATTATGGTTTTCATGATATCGACGATTCCCGGTGGCAGACGCCTCCAGGCCACCCTGACTGCCTTAGTACGCTGGAGGCGCTGAAAGACGTTATGCGTTTCTGGCTGGCCGGCGGCGCGGACGGCTTCCGTGTGGACATGGCGGATTCCCTCGTGAAAAATGACGACGATAAGGTTTCTACATCCGGGCTTTGGCGCTCTGTCCGGGAGATGCTGGACAGGGAATATCCCCAAGCGGCGATGGTCGCCGAGTGGAGCTATCCCCAGCGCGCGATAAGCATGGCGGGTTTTCATATGGACTTTTATCTCGACCACAGGCACAACGGCTACCACAGCCTGGTTCGCAAGCGGGTAGACGATGTAAACCGCTGCTATGTCGGCAAAGGCGCGCCGGGCGATATCACGCAGTTTACTTCCGACTTTGTCCCCAAGTATACCGACACTAAGGACAAGGGTTACATCAGCTTTATGACTTGCAACCACGACACCCCGAGGCTTACGCGCTTTTTGTCTCAAAGGGAGATCGAGCTTGCCTATGCCCTGATCTTTACTATGCCCGGCGTGCCCTTTCTCTACTACGGGGACGAGATCGGCATGAGGTTCATCGAAGGGCTGAGCAGCAAGGAAGGCGGATACAGCCGCACCGGAACGCGGACGCCTATGCAGTGGGCGCCCGGGAAGAATCTTGGTTTTTCGGAAGCTGACCCGGCAGCTTTATATTTGCCGGTGGACAGCAGCCCCGACGCGCCCACGGTGTACGCCCAGCAGGACGACCCGGGCAGTCTGCTCAGTACGGTCAAATCGCTGATCTCGCTGCGGCGACGCCACGAGGATTTAAACGCCGACGGAGATTTTGAGGTAATACACGCCCGGTCCGGCGACCCGCTGTTTGTCTACCGGCGCGGGCCGCTTTTACTCTTTGTCAACCCCGGCGAGGATGACGCCGCAATAGAGCTGCCGGAAGCGGCTTCCCCCGCAGATATAGTCTATGAGATAGGCCGGCTAAAAAAGGAAAGAGGACGGTTCGTCCTCTCTCCTCAAAGCTTCGCCGCTTTATTCCTCAACGATTACAAACGCGCTTGACTGCGCCGACTGATCCGCTGACGCGCGCGCGATAATCTCGTATGTCCCCGGAGTGCTCGGCGCCTTGTAGGCGCCTTTTTGGTCTATCGTGCCGCTGTTCGCCTCCGCAAGCGACCATAGGACCTCTTTATCGCTTGAGCCCGTGACGACCGCTTTGAAATGGATCGTCTTTCGTACCTTTGCCTTGTGTATCTCCGGCGTAATTTTGACGCTGACTTTGTCCGCGGCGCGTATTTCGGCGGTATCTCTTGACGTCTTCATCGCAAACCAGTGTATTTTTATCGACTGCCCGTCAACATGGTCAAGGCACCATACGCCTACCTGGAAAGTCCCCTTGTCCGGATACAGTATCGCCGCTGTTTGAACCTTCGGAATATCCTTGTCCGCGTTCTTTCCGCTGAATACCTCGCCATTGCCGAAAAGGAGCCGCTCGCTGCTGCCGGACCCGTATGCTACCGAAAGGTTGATGCTCACGTTGCCAAGCCCCAAAAGGTGCTGTATCTCATCAGATACAAAGCGCGCATTTACGCGGATGCCTCCGGAAATCGGCACCTCGACAACACCGGAGGATGTCGCGTAATCATAAGCCTCGGTTGAAGGCATTCCAAAACGGAAAAAGAGCTTGTTGTCGGAAAACTCGGAGTTGACTTCAGGCTTTTGCCAATATTTGAGCGTTTCAACCTCCGTAATGACCTCCGGCAATACTACCGACGCCGCTTCCGGCGCGCCGGGTACATACTGTATGACCGGCCCGGACTGCTCTTTACCGCCAAGCCTCTGCTCAAAGGGATGGGGCGTCACGTTTCGCAGCATATATATTTTTCCGACCGTCGCAAAATCGATCTTTGCCAGATAAATCGGGGTTTCCCCGCCATAAAGCCTTGAACTCAGGTTCGAAAGCCGGAACTGCCTTGTCTGGGTCAGCTCTTCCTTATCCTTGCATATCTGGATGTCGCCCACCTGATGCAGCTCACTCTGCCCGCTGAAGTCCCCGCACTCAAGCAGCAGCATGGGCTTTCCGGTCGCATACTGCGCCCTGACGCCCGGCATCTGAGCGGCTTTCACCTTGAATTCGGCGACCGTCACATGCTTTTTGGCCTCAGCATTTTCAGTATACGAAAAACGCAGGTCATCCCCGCCGTCTATATCCCTGATGTACTCAGAACTAAATTCCATTGAAAACGATATCGGCGGCAGCGCCATGTTCCTGACTATCACATATTTTATTGCGAATACTTCTCCGGCTATAACGGTAACCGGCATTATCTGCACAATATCAATGTCCTGGCGTGAATAAACCACGCTGACGGAATTTAGCCCGCCATCCCCGAAAAGGGTGGTATAATCCGGCTGGTTCGTGTCCAGAAAAAGCGTAAAGCCCTCTTCGATCTTGTTATACTGCTCGTCACTGTTCGAGACGCCAATATTGCTCACAGGCTCAGAGCCGGTTTCCTTATAGGCCAGGCATAAATAAGCCGTTTCAACGCCTTCCAGCTTTTCCGAGCCCGGCAGCATGGCAAACTTTTGAAAAACAGGCGAGTTGACGGCTATCTCCCTTCCCATGTAGTCAATCGCTAAACCTGATTCAATCGTGAGCGAGCTGTCGTCGCCGCAATTGACCCCCAAGCCGCAGACAATGCCCGCGCCCAGCACGGAGCGGTTTATCAGTCTCCGCTTGTCATTATGGTATTTTTGCTCTGTCTCAAAATCGCGGGCTGTTAGCATTTTACCGTAAAAATAACTGTTGCGCTCAAATGGGAAAAAGTCTTTATTCTTCATTTTGCTGTCCTCCGATATAAACGTCGTGATATAACACGCTTCTTTCTTCAACTACCATGCCGCTGTATCCGCTCAAAACTGAGTTTATCCCCAAGTATGTATGCACGTCAAGGCGGATTCCCTGACGCATCGGTACTATGTCAAATTCCACATGTGCCGGAACGCAAGCCCTGACCCGCTCTGTAAGCCCCGTAACATCAGCACGCTTCATAATCGCCTGCTGGGGCAGCATTATATGTATTTTATATGGATTTGTACCAAACAACTCGCCATATGTATGCCTGTCGCGTCCCTCATATATCATTTTCTCAACCTGGTGGTGTTCGACGATCATCGGCTTGAATCCTGTCTGGCTTTCCACAGCGCGTGAAAGCCCTTCACGCGTACCTGACATTCTGTATTCCGGGATAGCCGCGGCGATTCGTTCCCTCAGCGCCTCCCCTGAAGCGGCAGACCCGCCGGCGCCGATCCATGTCGCGAGATATTTCAGCATATCCTCCCCGGCCGACCTGTAATCCAGCTTCTCGCCAATACGGTTGATATCTTCCTCCATCTCGAAAAATATGCTGTCGAATACCGCCATGAACCGCAGGAAAAAATCGCTTTCATCAAGCCCCTTCCTGTATATATCAGGCAAGTAATCTGTTATTTTTTCCCCCGGCTGAGTAAGGCTTATCGACCGCAGCTCAAAGCTCCCCCGATCCTGGGCCGCTATGTCCAGCTTTAGCCATAGATACCGGCCCCGGCAGTTGAGCAGCCCGTCTTTGCTAATCTCCTTGACCGGCGAGAACAGATGCCCAATACGCCCCGCGCGGCGCTCCGGGGCCACCCTTTCGTCTTTCAGCCAGACGTCCAAATCAATCGCTTCTCCGTCGTCCGTCTCCACAATTTTTGAATTTGAGGCATAGCAGGATATGCGGCAGCTCGTATTCGGCGCAAAGCTCCAATCTATGCTTATCCTGTTCCAAACATGGTCGTGATCAAAGCTGTCTACCGAGCCTGAGATCATGCGCGCCGAATCAGCCGTAAGGCCGCTGTTTTCCATACCCTGCAGTACGTGCCCCCGAACTTCCAGCCCGTCAAGCAGCGCGCGCGCCCACTCTCCTGATCTGTTCAGCGTTATACGCATTGTCTCCTACCTCTTTTTTCGTATCTATTTAAGTCCCGGTGAGGATGGCTGTTTATGTACCCCGTAAGCGAAACCTTTTCTTCCCGCGTCATCGCCCGGGTAAAATGTTTATGGTGAAATCTCCCGCGTAAGCGATCGCATGTCTGGGCAAAATGACATTGCCCGCGCGGTCGATGGACGCGGCATTCTCGGGCGCGCTTAGTACAACGCTCACCACCCGGGCAACTCCCGCGCATTTGCTTACCTCCGCCGTCACGTCGGGAAGCCGAACCGGGTCTCCTATTCCGGCGCCGCCCGCGGTCGGCGACAGAAATCGGCTGAGGCTTTCCCTGATATTGCTTTCCGCGCCGCTGTTTTCCGCAGCCATCACATCCGCCCGGATCGAAACCGGGACATATTCCGGCGCCGCGACTTCAACGCGGGAAGCTAAAAGCCTTCCCTTTTCGAGACGCCGCCTCACTCTATCCATCAGCCGCGCGTCCGGCATCGGCCTTTCCGCCGAACCGTACGGCTGGACGATGACCGTTACCCTTGCCGGTATATTCGTGCCTCCTGTTTTCGGATCGTATCCCTCCAGCACGCGAACCTTCAAAATGCGCGTACCCGGCGTCCCGGCGGCGGCTTTTTCATAATCCTCCCGTGAAACGAGGCGGTCTCCCGGCGAAAGCAGCTTAATAACACGGGAAAGTGCCTGCTGTAGAGTTTCCGGGTTTGCTCCGCCTGACGCCGGCGATATGTTGTCCGGCGCCGGTATCCCCTCACCGGGCGCGATAGCAGCCAGCGTATGCGGCAAAATATTACCCGGCGCGCCTTTCGTCACTTTGCAGACCGAAAGCAAAATATTGTCATTTCCCGCAGGGGGACACGCGCCATGCTCATTATCGCCAAATACGATGCTTCCGCTCTCCCTGTCTATGGTGAAAACCTTATCATACGGATCCGCCGTATGCAGCTCGTCCGTATATACCCAGTCATACCATATCCCGTCGTCCCGGATCATTAGGGAAAGCTCTTCAAAAAACCCGTCGGTAAGTAGTTCCAGCCTTATCCCGGGCAGGTTTGTTTCTGATGACAGCAGGGCGCTATATCCTTTTCTCACACTGACTACCCTGTAAATCGAGCTGTCTGCCCCGCCCGTGACAATTTTTGAGCAGATATCAGACCGCTCGGCCGGAAAATCAGATGCAAGCCTCCAGCCGCCCTGCTCGGCGGCGAACACTATATGCTCCCCATGTATACCTAGGTAATCATCGAGCGATATGATCCCGTTTACAGGCGTAAGCTCTTTTGCGCGGCAAATGGTTTCGCGCTGCGACAGGGCGGCGAAATCTTTGAAAAACCTTTTTATTTTTGGGCTTTCCTCCGCCCCGCGCGACAATAGCCGGACACGGAGCCAGAAAAGCTCCGGCATATCGGGTACAGGCTTTGACGCCTTCCAACTGTCATCCGTCCGCAAGCTTACCATTCCCGAAACAGACAGCCCCCGCGTCATGTCAATAACATCCGGTGCCAAGTCAAAGTCAGGGCCAAATGCCCATTCGATATCCCTGGAAGGTTCAAGGTCGTCGCCAAATGGGCAGCGCGCTACCGGATAATCGTCAAAAATCTCAAAATACAGCTTCAATTGTGGGATTACAGGAGCGGTCAGCCCAATATACAGGCAGGAACCCTCTTTTTCCTCTGCTCCGAATGGCTCAATCACCAAACCCTGATCATACACACGGCTGCTCAGCATCACCGGGCCGCTGCCCGTATCCGTCCATACCGCGGAAACTGAGGCGCCATCCGAGGCAACGGGTAAATCGGTTTCAAACACCAACCCATCGTCAGTTACATAGGGAAATCCCTCCGGCAGCGTATACTGTCCGTCATGGCGAAGCATTGCAGTTACTTTCGCGGGGCTTGCCTTTTGAATGGACAGCCCCAGCAGCCGCAGGCATGACAGTATGCCGCTGCTTGTAATGCGGTTGAGATGGTACTGCTGCATCTCCTTAAACCAAGCAAAAAGCTCAAGTACAGTCACTCCCGGGTCGGAGGGATTGAAGTTCGTCCACTCCGGAAAATACTGCATTACCCTGCGCCGGGCCGTCTCCATTATATCATCATATCTCTGGTCATCCAAGTTAGGCAGCTTTATCATTTATATCACCTAAAATCTTACAACGTGCGTACCGCTGAGCGCGCTTGCAAACGGAAAGGCTTCCGGTTTGTCCAGGGCGGTCAATACTCGCTTTCCACCCTCGAAATACTGGCCTTCAAGCAGCACCCTGTCCACATACGACAGGTTTGGAATACCGCGCAGACAGTCAAATATATCCGCGGCTGACGGTAAATAACCGATTGTGGGATAGTTTCCGCCGCCCAAACGCGCCGAAACGGCTTCTACCATCGCCCGTTCTGTTGACGCGGCGCGCGTGATATCTTCCGCCACGGCCTCAATTATTGCGTTGACGGTCATTATCAGCGCCGGAACCACGGATAGGCGCTCCGCCGCGACAAGCTCGCAATGCGCCCTTTCCGCAAGATATTTGTGTGCTTTCCTGCATATTTTAATCACCTGGTCGCGGTTTTCGGTCTCCCTCGGCAGCAAGACGACCGTTACAAAGCTCTGCGCCTTCGCCCCTTTCGAGTCATATCCCGCAAAAGCCTTTACTGCCGTAATCTCCGGGAACTCAGTCAATATGAGGTTTTCATAATCATCAAGCGTCACGGCGCGCCCTCTGTGACGCAGACGCGCAGGTCCGACCCGCTGAGGCGCGTGTACATTTTCCCTGTCGCTTCCGCCGCCTGTCGGCGTGAAGTTCGTAACCGACGTCACCGTTGGTATGCTGGAAACAAGCCCCTCAATTGCCCCGGCGGGCAAATTGCCCAGAGAGCCTCCGCCATAACTGTAATTAACGCGGATATTTCTCGTCCCCGCCGGCGGGACGCGTCCGCCGGTTCCGTTTCCAAATTGCATCGTTCCTGTCCGTTCATCGAGTCCAACCACACGCTCATCGGGCTGTGCCTGCCTCATATCGGACGTCACATCCCACTTCACCCATGCCCGGGATACGCCGCCATCCGCGTCATACTCCAGCACCGTGCCCGGCAGCCGGGCAAGCTCATCAGCTTCCGCCACGCTTATTTCGTCAACAAAAACCTCACAGCTCAGCACCGGCCTTTCGGCAAGGTTTATCTTCTTGCCGCTTTCAAAAAGCTCCGTGCTGTAATACTCACCGGAAATAGTCTGCCTTTGCACTATTTCCGCCGCGTTTATCTCTATCGCGCTAACGAATGTCGCGCTGTCATTTTCTTCATACCGCAAATCCGCGTCCACAACACGCAGCCAGTATGCCTCAAGCCCGAATATCCGCTCTTTGGTCATATCCGACGGCACGAACAAAGAGACGACTCCGGAATCCTTCAAGCCGTCCGTGCCGTCGAGCACCTTGCAGGCCCTAAACTCCGCCTCACCCGACGCGTCCTTGCACAGCCTCTCGAAAGAGAGGGTGCGGTTTCTTAACCCAGGCCCGTCCAGACCGAAATATACAGATACGGGATAACCGCCCGGCTGCTTGTCAAAGGCGAGAAATACCGCATGCTGGGGATAGCGGAGCGGCCTGTAGAGGCTCAGCCCGGCGCCTTGCTCATTTGGCCCGTACAGGGCGCTTTCCGCGTTGTTTTCTATTTTTAGCTTCCGGGCCGGCCGGAGGTTTGCGCCATAGTCATATTCGAATTTGATGGATTCGGCGAATGGCAGCTGCCAGTGCCCGTACTGACTGTACGGGTTTTCCACGCCTATGACCCGCGCGCGTATCCACAGCCCCCATACGGAATTTTGATAGCTGCCGCTTGCATCCTCGGGACAGATAAATGATATTCCCTCGCGCCTGATATTCTCGCTGCTTTTAAAAGGGTTTATCGAGCCTTCCGTCTCTAAATGCGCCCAGCCTACTCCGTTCCAATACTCCCAGACTATGGCGGAGACGTACATATTGTCCGGCGTAACGGTCGTGCCCTCGGCCTTGTCTATGACATACCGCCCATCCCAGTTGTACTGCGGCCCTTCAGGCGCGCTGCCTACCTCGCTTATGACAGTGTGCATGACCATTTCCATGTTGACCCGCGCCCCGCGCTTGCTCATTACTTCATCACAGGATATAAGCAGCGTATCATATTTTGCAGGCTCCCTGCCCAACAAATATCCGGGGCTTAACGGCTTGAGCGCGATGTCATTATAGTAGACCTGATCAGGCGCGACGCCCTCGCCGCCGCCCTCCGGGCTTAAATACGCGCCGCCCAGAGTAATGCCGTCCGTCATTATGCCTTTTTCCGGCCGGCCGGGCCGCATTTCGCAGACGATGCGGGACTCCCTCTCCTCTTCCGGGATCGTGTCCTCCGCAACTCCCGGAGGGCGCTTACCCTCCAGTTCAAGGGTCAGTACGCCATCTCCGGCATATACCTTCGTGAAAGGCTCCGTAACACCGTCACTCACAAAGCTCCACTGCGCAAAATCGGGATCCGAAAGCTTTTCGGTATTCCTCTGTCCGCTATGGCGCGCAGACGCGCTTTCCAGCTTCAGGGTAATACGGGTCGGACTTTTAATACTCAATACATCTCCGTGCCAAATCGAAAAACTGTGCCTCTGAATATTGTTTTCCATATCGGCGTAAAACAACCGCGCTTCCCCTTCCCCGACGTCAAGCTTGTTAATAACGTCGCGTCTCGGATCAACGCCGTATACCCCGATAATGCTTGACGGCACCGCCGTGATCTCGCTGACGGTCTCAAACACCATTCGGGTGCTTTCGCTTGGCCCGGACAGGACGTCGGCGTACATCTGCGTCCCGGCGGGTATGCGTCTGCCGTTTAGCGCGTTATCCGTCAGAATAAACTGCGCAAGCCCCGTAGCCGGAGATATGTACCTCACCTTGGTTTCCAGCATGTTGAGAAAATACAGAAAATACTTATGGGGAACCCGCGCAAGCCGCTCAGCGGTTTCCCCGAACATATCCGCAAAAGCAAGTGCAAGGGCCGTACCCCCATCGGGATCGTCCTGCGAAAACCGCCACTCAGGCACATAACTAAGCGCCTTAGAAGCGATCACCCGGCGAATATCCTCCGCATTAGAATAATCAGATAATAAACTCATAGCTTAAATCCCTGCGCCTTCCAGTAAATAGAAGGGATAGACACGGCTGAACAGATTGTTTGTCATTCTTACTCTGTATGATATATTTACGCTCAGCTCTCCGCGGTTTTCCCGCGATGCTTTCGCGGAGACGTCAGCGACGCGCGGCTCGCATTCCTCAAGCGCCTTGCATATGCCCAGTTCCAGTTCCGTCAGCGCCTCCGCGCTCGCGTCAGAAAACAGGACGCTTGCGGGCGTAGCTCCGAACTGGGTTCGCATAACGCGCTCACCTTTGAATGTTTGGAGGATGAGCAGGACGCTTTCATGTATGTTCTCTTCATGGCGGCTCATGGCAAATCGGCCCGTCTGTGCGCTAACCCGCAAAGGAAAGGACAGCCCTGAACCCATAAAGTCCTTGGAAGATACCTCGTTCATGATTATGCTACCTCAATTAATTGATCTTAACAACCGAGCCCTTAAGGTTTGCGGCCCCGCTGCTTTCAAGGTTTAGTACGGCGCTCTTGACGTCGATAGAGGGATTGCATTCCAATACCGCGCCTGATGAATCAATGGTCAGCTTGTTGCCTTGGACGTCAATTTCTATTTTATTGCATTTGATGCTTATCTCGCCCGCCTGGGTGCTTATCGTCATGCCCACGTCGCCGGACGGAGCCACGAGTTCGATTTTTCCTTCGCCGTCATCAAGGCGAAGCTTGCTTCCCCCTTTGGTCATTAACTCTATATGCCCGCTTTCCTGCCCGTTTTTTTCCTCATCAGAGATAGTGATTTTATTGCCTTGGGGCGTCTCGATCACGTAGAGGTGATTATCTTCGTTTTCATCGTCAAATATCACCGGGGCTTCGCTCTCTATATCATTATTCTTCCACCATACGCTGCCTATTACAAACGGCGAGTGTATATCTCCGTCCTCAAACGCAAGCAGGACAACGTCGTCCACATTTGGATGGAAGAAAAACCCGCTCCCGTTGCCGCCGAAAGGCGTGGCGACGAAAGCCCATTCCGTTTCCTCCATATCCTCATCGCCTGTAATAAACATGCATTTGACGCGCCCCAGCCCGTCAGGGTCTTCAATATCGCTGACAGTCGCCAGATTGACGCCATAGCGCCGCGACTCCATTGCCAGCCTCTCAGAATCGCCCCCGGGCATCATATTATCAAACATAGTTCACCCCCGCTCAATAATGCAGAATGCAGAATGTTGAATAACTTGGGTAGGATCATATTTTGGGGCGTTGGCAGGTAAAGCTTGTCAGGTAGCCGCCCGCATCGAATCGGTGGTCTACCTTGCTCAAAAAATACGTGCCGTTTAGCTTTTCACCCAGCCCATCAAGCTCAATCGCCTCTCCGGCTTTCAGATCCGGAATCCCTATTGTGCTTCCACGACCCGTTACATATTTCATCGCCGTTTCCATATACAGATTTTTTGCCGCGATAAGGGCCTGCTCCTCATTGTCCACCAACGTCTCGGTAAGCTCACGTGACTTTCCTGTGACGACGCCGCCCTTATCGTCCGGGGTAGAGCCTTTTCCCTTAATGTCATTTCCGTCATATGTAGCGTAGCCTACTTCCCTTCCGCCCGTCCGGTACGCGATCTCTACAGAGCCAACCTGACCGGATATATCTATTTCAACGGAAAAGTCCATAAGGCCGCTGCCCCATCCGAGCTTGATGTTTGCCTCTGCGGTATCCGCTATGTTTTCAATGAAATTAGTCGTATCGCCGCTTGTGTAAAATGATGAATTTGTCAGTGACGCAAGGCGCATAACAAACCTGTAGTCGTCAATGTTATCCTGAACCCAGTTGCGTTCCTGCCCTTTTGAAACCAGCTCGTCATACTTAAGCCCGGATACGTTGACTTTTCCATATTTTTTACAAGGCTCCAAAAGCTCTTCCACCACAGTCTGAATGGTGCTCTGCTTTGTGAAAGATTTCCAGGTCTTATTGTGAAAGAGAGCCATCTTCGCGTCATAACATGTAATGCTTGCCGTCACTCCGGAGGAGTTGAAGCTTGTCCCTATTGAGCCGACAATCCCGACAAAAACCGTTTCCGGCTTTGAATAACCGAGCTTTACGGCGATTTTTGACCCCGCCTCAAGCTGCGAATATATGTCTGTCTCAAACTTTGAGTTTTCCGGATCATACGGACATGCAAAGCTTATCTGCGCACTGCTCGCAGGGCCGACAGATTGGCTGACATTTAATGACAGCATAGGAAATTCCGTCACCGACAAGGCTTTGAGCGAGCTGACATCCGCTTCCGGAGAGCCGATAAGTATTTCATACTGCGGCACCCGGAAATAGTCGTAATCCTTCTCCAGATCCTTGAATGTAAGCAAAGCGATAACTACCTTTCATAAAATCGGCGGAATTACTATGCTTGTGCCGCTGCGCAATTTGCGCGGGTTATCAATGCCGTTCGCGTCGGCGATAAGCCTCCAGTCTCCGCATGTACCATACTCCTCATGTGAATATGACTCAAGCCTGTCGCCCTCCGTCACAATCTTGTGCTTGGTGCGGTCAGGCGAGTTGCGTACTGCGCTGTCTTTTACGGTAGAGCGCAAAGTGATATCCAGAACCGACCTCACGGGCGTGCCATAGCTGGTGAACATCGTAAACTTTTCCGAGCATGATACCATATGCCCCTCAAAGCGTATGCTGCCCCATCTGAAGCTGACTACCGGCGGCGCATGAAGATGGTCGGATACTTCCATGAGCTTTGTCAGGCTTTCCGTATAATCCCGCACGTCCGATTTAAAAAGCCCCGGCAGCTTTGACGTTAATGTCTGAATAAGATTATGCGTCTCAAAACCGGCGGCATAGGTATCAAAAAGCAGAGAAAACTGCATAGTCTCCGCCCCGCCGGAAATAAACTGGGAAATCGGCCGGCCCAAGCCCGGAATCTTGTGTTCCACATATGACACTTCACGTGATATGGTGAACTCAGCCGGGTTGAAAAAGCATGTGCCCGTACCGCCGATAAGAGTTCTCAATAAGGCGGCTTTAAAACCGTGTTCAGTTTCGGAAACGACTATTTCCGCTTTCCTTGTAGAGCCGAAATAACTCATATTTGCACTCCTTTAAAAGCTTTAAAAGCCCATCCTGCGTCTTTCGATGAATATTTTTCTTTCCAACTGGTTGTATACCTGATCTACCAGTTTGTTGAGCTGTACAGGATCCAGCGTGCCGTCCTCCCCTGAGCGGCCCGGCGGGGTCTTTACTGTCATGTCTACTTTATTAAAGCTTGTCTTATAGTCCTTTGAATGCTGCTTCATTGTCTGATTGGAACCCGGCGGTTGCTTTCCGCTTTGCCGTACGCCTCCGCTTTTTTCCGTCTCGGTTTCCCGGGCTTGGTAAAACAGGCTGCCATACTCATATTGGCGCTTTCCGGGTTTTGGGAAACTCTCTGAGCTTAGTTGAGAGGCGGGCTTACTGAGAGGAGAGAGGAGAGGGGAGAGAGGAGAGTTAAGTTGAGTGTTGAGTGTTGAATATTGAGTGTTGAGTGTTGGGTGTTGAGTGTTGGGAGGCGTGGGTTGCGATGCTGTTTTTTTGCCGATGGTTGGGTTTTGCATTTGCGCCGGGCTATATCTTTGCGTTGGGCTATATCTTTGTGTTGGTAATTGTACATTGTCAATTGTCAATTGTGAATTGTACACCCGGCCGTCTGTTGCGGCTCTTTGGCCCTCTTCTTCTTGAGAGGAGAGTGGAGAGATGGGCTTGCTGAGAGGAGAGAGGAGAGAGGAGAGAGGAGAGTTAAGTTGAGTGTTGAGAGTTGAGAGTTGAGAGTTGGGAGGCGTGGGTTGCGATGCTATTTTCTTGCCGGTGATGGGGTTTGGCATTTGCGTCGGGCTGTATCTTTGCGTTGGGCTATATCTTTGCGTTGGTAATTGTACATTGTCAATTGTCAATTGTGAATTGTACATCCGGCCGTCTGTTGCGGCTCTTTGGCTCTCTTCTTCGTTAGAGGATAGAGGAGAGTCAGGCTTACCGAGAGGAGAGTGGAGAGAGGAGAGAGGAGAGTTAAGTAGAGAGTCTAGCGTTGAGCGTTGAGCGTTGGGAGGCGTGGGTTGCGATGCTATTTTCTTGCCGGTGATTGGGTTTGGCATTTGCGTTGGGCTATATCTTTGCGTTTGGCTATATCTTTGCGTTGGGCTATATTTTCGCGTTTGGCTATATTCTTGCATTGCGCTATATTCTTGCGTTGGTAATTGTACATTGTCAATTGTCAATTGTGAATTGTACATCCGGTCATATATTGCGGCTCTTTGGCTCTCTTCTGCCGTCTTTGCGTGTTGAGGGTTGAGAGTTGAGAGTTGGTTTCTATTTATGGAGCGTGGAGAGTGGGGCTTGCTGAGAGGAGAGAGGAGAGTGGAGAGAGGAGAGGTAAGTTGAGTGCTAAGTGTTGAGTGTTGAGGGTTGAGTGTCGGGTGTTGAAGTGTTGTTTTTTTGCCGGTGATGGGGTTTGGCATTTGCGCAGGGTGATATTTTTGCGTTGGGCTATATCTTTGCGTTGGGCTATATTTTTGCGTTGGGCTATATTTTTGCGTTGGGCTATATCTTTGCGTTGGTAATTGTACATTCTCAATTGTCAATTGTGAATTGTACATCCGGTCATATATTGCGGCTCTTTGGCTCTCTTCTGCCGTCATTGCGTGTTGAGGGTTGAGAGTTGAGAGTTGGTTTCTATTTATGAAGCGTGGAGAGTGGAGAATTGAGAGCGGAGAGATGGGCTTACTGAGAGGAGAGTGGAGAGTGGAGAGTGGAGAGTGGGGCTTGCTGAGAGGAGAGTGGAGAGAGGAGAGTGGAGAGTGGGGCTTGCTGAGAGGAGAGTGGAGAGAGAAGAGAGGGGAGTTGAGAGTTGAGAGTTGAGGGTTTGGAGACGTGGGTTTATGTGCTATTTTGCCGGCGATTGAGTTTGGCATTTGCGTCGGGCTGTATCTTTGCGTTGGGCTATATCTTTGCGTTGGGCTGTATTTTTGCGTTGGTAATTGTACATTGTCAATTGTCAATTGTGAATTGTACAGTATCCGGCCATATATTGCGGCTTTTTGGCGCTCTTCTTTTGTTGCTGCCGGCATAATGCGCGCCGGTTCGGGCTGCTTGGCGCTGTCCTCGCGTATCAGTGCTCCGGGTTTTGCCCCCCTTGCATCGATACGTCTCTGCGGCGCAACCGTGACTTCACGACCTGCGCTGACGGACGATTGCGTTGGCGCGGCCGCTCCGCGGCTCGCGCTTTGGCTGTGGCCGTGTGGCGCAGACGGGCCGCGCATTCCGCCGGGTATTGCGTTTTTGCCGGACAATTCGTTTTTGCCGGGTACTGCGTTTTTGCCGGGTATTGCGTTCTCGCCGCGGCTTGCCCTGTAGGCTTGCTGCAAGTACAGGTTTACACTGATTTCATTGTTCCAGTTACGCGTCATGAAATACTGCGGGCTTTTTGACGCGTTCCACATCGCAGATGCATAGCCGTCCGCCAAGTAGAAAAGACCGACGCCGCCCCATGCCACGCCGCCCGCCATCCAGCGGCCGGCGATTTGCGACCATAGATAATTCGCGGTTGCAATCTCTGAGAAAAGCGGCCGCATTTTCCTTGCCTGCTCGGAAGCCTGAGACAAAAGCCCAATTGCACGGCTTTTGCTCCCGGGCAAGGTCAATAATGCAATTTCTCGAAACAATGTATTCATGCTACATAGGAATGGGGATAAGTCCGGTATGGGCAAGCTCCACGGTGCTCGTCGCGACGTCGCTCGTCATCGCGTCAAGATCGGACCACTCTATTTTCACAGGCATGCATTCCGGTATGATCCACATCGCCGCCGGAACATTATTGCTAAGAAGCGTCACGGTTACAGGCTGTCTGACCATCATGCCTAAATCCATAGTAAGACACCAAATCACAAAGGGGTCCGGATGGCGTAAAGCCCGCTCAAGAACCAGTCTGCCGGCTTTTCTATACTTGGGCAGCAGATGCTCCGCGCCTATATCGCCTCCTTCGTGGAACGACTCGTATTCCCATTCGTCTAAGACGAGGCCGCGCACGCTTTTAAATTCGCCGGTAATAAGACCGAGCGCGGGCGCAGTTACGGTAAACTGGAACACCAGATCCGCATCCCATTTTGACGACAGCAGCCCCGACTGCGACCAGAACGCCGCCCCCGGGCCTGATGGATTATTCGAGGCAAAAAACGCTTCACGCTGCTGTTTCCGGTCGTCCGTGAGACTTGCCCAATGCTTTGGCTGGTCTTCCTGACTCGCAAAGAATTTGCCGCGATCCTGATCCTGCTCATCTGTGATGCCGGTCCAACTCTTTGGGCGTTCCGGCGGACTTTCCTGCGCCGCAAAGAACTTTTCGCGATCCTGATCCTGCTCATCTGTGATGCCGGACCAGCTCTTTGGGCGTTCCGGCGGATCTTCCTGCGCCGCAAAGAACTTTTCGCGATCTTGTTCCTCATCGTCTGTGAGATTTGTCCAATGCCTAGGGGCCGCTCCGGCGCCTTCCTGCCTGGGCAGTCTGTTATCACTTTCAAAGAACAGTACCCGCATATCTTTTTGCCGGTCGGTAAGGTTGGCCCAAAACTTTTTTTTATTCATACGATTCCCCTATACATCGAATATGTTCTTATCCGGCTTGCCCGACAATTGTTTGTTTATCCGTGATATTTCCGCGCACCAACGCCTGCGTTCCCTGTGGTCAAGCTCCATGACCTGGTTATGCGGCCAATGCAGATAATATGCCAGAAAAGACATCTCCTCATAGAGCCTTTCCTCCGGATATAAGGAAAACTCTACTGCATTAAAAAATCCAGCGGCACCTCAAACTCATTTTCGCATTTGGGGCAGGTCACCTGATACCCGGGAACCTCAGACAGGTTTATCCGTTGATAAAGATCCTGAAGATAAGCCATATCAATCGTATAAAACCCTTCAACTACTTTGGTATTTACGGAATTGAGCGTACCAAGCTTCGTTACGACCCTTGAAAGCAGAATAACCGTCAAATACGACGGGTTCTGCTGTACTCTCGGGTCACGCATTGGCGCTATTTCGTCCGCTGCCGTCGCCAGCCGCATAAGCCCTTCCCTGTGCAAATCACCGTTTTGATCCACATAACCACGCGGCAGCGTAAATTCAAACTCAGTTTTAAACGCCATTTTCTACCCGCCTTTTGAATTATTATTTTAGGGATTAGGGATTAGGGACTAGGGGTTAGTCGGTTGTTTTCCAAGTAGCTGTCTACGGCAGCTCACGACTACTCCCTATTCCCTATCCCCTATTACCTAATCCTTATATTGGCGAAGGTGTATCGCTGTTAGCCGGGCCATCTGTGCGCCAGATGCCTTCGTGGGCGATTTCCAGCGATTCTACCGCTACCTCGGAGCTGAGCGCATTGAGATCGGGTCCCGTGTAATGGCAGGGCCATGCGTTTATGACCTCCCAGTACGGCCCGTCTCCGCCCTTTGCGTCCATCGTCTTAATCACAAGGGTCTTGCGTACGATGCCGTCCATCCCCTTATCGTTGTTTGAGGCGACGGACTGAAGCCATGTCATCATCTCAAGGCCGCCGACGACGCCCCATTTGAGCGTGATGTTGCCATACTTTGTGAGCCCCGCGAGCTTGCGCGGCGTGTTTCTCGCATCGAAGCCCTCGCGGTACTCTATAACATCAACAGAAATATCACCACCGGACACTTCTGAGAAACCGGCGCTTTCAGTGCTGTCAAATTCCACCCGGAATCTAAATGATGAATATGGATATGTAATGTCTGGCATATGTTTCCACTCCTTTCAATTTACTGCGAGTCTGCCGTATACTGGCTGACACGGAATATCACAAACTCTGCGGGTTTTACGGGCGCTGCCCCAATAACACAGATGAGGCGTCCGTTATCTATATCATCCTGCGTCATTGTGTTGCGTCCAATATCCACAAAGAACGCTTCCTCCGGAGTGGCGCCAAACAGCGCGCCGCTTCTCCAGACCGTCGTCAGGAACATCTCAACGCTTCGGCGAACGCGAGCCCAAAGCACTTCATTGTTTGGTTCGAAAACGACCCAGTTCGTGTTGTCTTTGATTGATTCCTCAAGGAAAATGAAGAGCCTGCGCACGTTTATGTATTTCCACGATGCGTTCGAGCTGAGTGTACGGGCGCCCCATACCCTCACGCCGCGCCCGGGAAACGCACGGACGAGGTTTACGCCTTTCGGGTTAAGAAGGTCCTGCTCGCCGGTATTAAAGCTGTGCTCAAGCCCTGTGCAGGCGCGGACTACTTCATTCGCGGGCGCCTTGTGGACGCCGACCGCTATATCGGAACGGGCGTATATACCGATCATTGAGCCTGAAGGCGGAATGTGAATGGATTTTTTTGACAGGGGATCAAAAACCTCAAGCCAAGGATGGTATATGCCCGCATAGCTCGAATCGAACATATCGCGGTAAACAAGCATCTCGTCGGGCTTTTTCAGATCTCTGGGCATATCCAATACGGCGAATGCGGACTTCTGATTGTCACAATAGGCGACCAATGAAAGGGAGACGTCCGGTATCGTCACTCCCGGCACCGCCATTATGCTCACTCCGGAGCTTTCGAGAAACGCTTGTATCCCGGTGCGTTTTCCCGGCCCACCGTCAGTTCCGATAAAGTCGCTCGCGGCAATTGCCCCGATGGCGCCGTCGCTTCCGCCGGTCATCAGAACGCTCATCATGCCGCCACCGCCGCCAATTCTCTCAAGCAGCGACCCACCGGCCGGTACAGCGGAGGACGCGGACACAACCGGCGCCGCTTCCTCGGCTTTGTCGCCGTCTTTGGCGTCTTTGCCTTTATCTTCCTTAGCCGGTTTCGCGGGGGCGGCCGGAGCCGCGTCGGCAAGTATTGAGACGCTAACCGTGTCTGATTTCGCCATACGCGAAAGAATATAGTCCGGAGACTCCGTGTTGAGCGTCACAAAAGGATATTCTTCCATTGCATCGCCATACCTGACCGTCACGGTCAATTCACAGCTTTTCGCAAACTTTGTCGGCACCAGGGCCTTGTCCACACACGCGTACGGCACCGGTACGTCAAATGTCACTGTTTTTTCGGTTATCGCCGTTATTTTCGCGTATGTGCTGTTCTTCCCATCGAAAAATTCGACCGTATCCCCAACATATAAGCCGTCGGCATTTTTCAGAACGGCGTCATTCCCGCTGGCCTCATATATTTGGGTTTTCTGTCTGGATTCCGCGCTGATTGAGATTTTGATCGAGTTGCCCCATTCGCCGGGGCTTTTGGCTGTGAAAGCAAGCAGGCGAGGTGTATTTCCCTGAGCCGCCTTTGCGTCCGCCGGAGCCACGCGCATAACCAGCGCGCGGGAACCGCCGTTAATGAAGAAATGCTCAACGGCAAACGGCAAATAACGGTATGCCCCATACTTGGTTTCAGACAGATGTCCGCCGTATATGCGCATAAAGTCGCTGAAGCTTGTGACCAATTGCGGTTTCCCGATCACCGGCCCTTTTTCCGCAAGGCCCACAAAGCCCGCCGTACTTGTCCCAACGCCCTCCATAGGTACCGCGCCGGACTCAACCTCTTCCACATATACACCCGGTGACAAATACTCTGGCATAAGTCTATACCCGAATTCGTTCAGCGTTTTAGGCAGCCTGTCGGAATTGAACGGAAATATGCCGTGCCGCCGCGCTGATATAAAATTTTCGGGTTCCTCCTTTCCGCTGTTATAAAAATGTGACGCCATCGTAACACATGTCAGACGGCATTATCAATACATTTAGTCAACATGATGATATTGTTCACATGCAAAACGCGATTTTGTGACAAATGTCATTGTCCAACTTATTTAGCCTTACGGCACCATTACCGTTGCTTGCCCCGGGGCTGTAACGGTTATTACCCCTCCCAAAGAGCACGCCAAGACCGAAAGGTTGTTGAGCGCCGGCTTATTGGCTATCATCACCGTGGGCGACCCGGGCGCCCAGGGCGCGGACGTAGCGGGCACGCAAGGGCCGCCTATTACCGCGCACGCGCCAAAAGGCATAATATTTACAAACGGTATATAATCCATTGTAGTCGCCGCCGGCAGCGACGCCGTGTGCTCGGTTGTCGGAAGCAGCATCAAGCTCGAAGGCGCCGCGCCGAAAGAGCACTTCAACACCGCCCCTGTGCAAACGCAAATACTCATATAAATCCTCCATTCTTAAGTTTGATTCTACTGCAACAACTCCCGCCATCATCTTTGCACCGCCTCTTTCCGCCTGTTTCACGCGTTTTTCGGTCAAATACAGCCAAGTATTCTCCCTCAAAACCCGCTAAACAGTCGAAAACAATCGGCACAAATCTGATGACGCGGGTTATTGCAGTAGAATCATGTTCAAAACACAATATCAGCGTACTCCCGCAGGTCGTCTTTTGATACTATGGTGTTGCTTTTACGAAGCTCGCCGACTGCGGAGCGCAATAGCTGCGGCATACCGATCGGCTCGTTTTCGGCGGCCGCGAGAAACGCGGCGTGAAGCGCGATGTTTTTAATGTTTCCGCCGGCGATGACAAAACGTTCGGCAAGGAACCCGAAATCAATATCCTCGCATACGGGCGCGGTGGGGATTAGCATTTTGCGCCACAATTTTTCGCGCACCGGCGCTTCGGGAAAGGGAAAATGTATCACAAAATTAATCCGCCGCATGAACGCGTTGTCGATATTCTGCAGAAGGTTCGTCCCCATTATGATAACGCCCTCGTACTCCTCAAGCTGCTGCAGAAGAAAAGCGGTTTCTATATTGGCGTGCCGGTCATGTGAATCCTTGACCTCGCTGCGCTTGCCGAAAAGCGCGTCGGTCTCGTCAAAAAAAAGTATGCAGCCGGAATCCTTTGCCTCCTGAAAAACGCTTCTGAGATTCTTTTCCGTTTCGCCTATATACTTGCTGACTATGGCGGAAAGCTGTATTTTATACAGCTCCATGTGCAGATGCCCCGCGACAATTTGCGCCGCCATTGTTTTTCCCGTGCCGGGCGGGCCCGAAAACAGCATCGAAAGCCCCCTGCCGTACGCCACTTTGCCGCTGTATCCCCACTGATGGTAAACCTTATGCTTAAAACGCACATGTGAGCAGGCTTCACGGAGCAAACGAGACTGGTCTTCCGGAAGGACAAGGTCGTCCCACCCAAAAACCGGTTTTATGTGCGAGGCGAGAGAGTCGAGGTTGATTTTGATCTGTTCATAGCATGATGGGTACAGAATGTCCGCGTCCACGGCGGGCTTGCCGTATGTCAGCCGCAGGCCGTCGGCCTTGCGGATGCTGTTTTTTATCTGCAGGGGCGTAAAATTGAACTTAGTCGTCAGCTCCCCAAGGTCAATATCCTCCGACATCGGCACATCCTTTGAAAAGTAACCCCACAGCTCAAGCTGCTGATCCTGCCCTGCCTGCGTCACTTCGACGTCCACCTTCAAAAAAGCGGGGGAAAGCCCCGGGTCATTCCACTTTTTTTCAGAAACCAGAAACACCGCACCCTTGAGCAGTCCCGCGCAGCGTGACAGCGCTTCGGTAAACCCCGCCAGTTCCCCGGCGTTATCCAGCAGTGACTCAAAGCGCGTAAAGCATAAGTGCCCCCCGTACAAAGCACCCTCTCTGATTATGTCGCGCGTTTTTGATTCCATATCGCCTTCCAAACCGGAGACGGACTTTGTATCGACAAACAAAGCGCGCTTATCGGCATTTTTCAGGGCATGGGCTATGTGAAACCTGCGCCCTGAGCCAATCTTTCCGGTCACGCATATGACCGCCGTCTTATGTCCTGCCAGCAGAACCTCCCCGATATGCCCGCTAAGGCCGGTATTTATGCGTATCTCATGAAGATCCATATCCTCCTGCTTGACAAGATACCCGGGTAGGCTTTCGCTATATCCTTCGCCAAGGAGAAAATCAAGAATCCTCGGATGCAAAGTCAGCGGGACGCGCATAGCGTCTTCCATTTCGCTGCCCGCCAGCAGAAAGCGGCGGAGCGGCGACGTAGGGAGGAAATAGTGGTAATATGCCGCCAGCTTCTCGCCGGGGACGGCAAGTATGTCTATCGCGGTTTCTGCCAGGGGGTGTTTTTTCGTTATGTCATCCTGCAGATAGGCAAATATCTTTTCATATTTTCGCTCGTGCGTTGACACGAAAGCCAGAAGCAGGCAGAGAATTGAAAATTCATCCATTTCAAACCTTCTGACAAGCTCGATAAATGGTATCTCCGACCCTGTTTCAAGGGTCGCCCAAAAACGTGACAGAAAATAATCCCGCAGCGAGTTGATGTCCGCAGACTCCTCATAGATAAGATTGACCCCCGCAAGCGACCTTGCCGCCATCTTAAGATTTGTTTCAAATTCCGCGCGGCTGACCGACAGGCCGAGCATATTCTGCATCCTGTTTTCCGGGCCTACCCACTGGTGGTGAGCGTAATGATAATAGAGCCAGATGTCAAGCGCCAGTATAAACTCCCCTGCCATCTCCCATTGATCCTCAAAAGGCTCCCCATAGCGCGTCATCTCCGGCCCCGCCGGACCGGCTGCATCAACCATCTCATCATACATGTAAACTACCTCATCTGTCATTCATTCGAACCGCATCTTGGAGCTTTTCCCATTTTGAGTATATTTCGGCGGAGATGAGCTTCAGACCGCGCTCTATGCATTCGGGGATTGAAAACTCGTCGGGGATAATAACGTCGCAGCGGCAGACAGGTATAAGTCCCTCCTCTGTCTCAAGCAAAAAGTATCCCCCGAGGGCGGATTCTGCATTTATCGCGTTTAGATACTCCAGCATCTTCGCCCTGCCGTCATGCGGAACCTGCTTGGGATATGCCGCATAGAACGCAAACCTGTCCTCAAAACACAATATGGCCATCTTCCACCTTCTGCCCCCCAAGCCGGCAGTCATTGCCGCAAGGCCGTTTTCCCACACAAAAACAAACCCAAGGCGGCGAAGCGTCGCCTCGAGATACCCCCTAATAACATCAGACGTCATAATACTAAGCCCCTAAGCGCCGAAAACGGCTGCCATATCGCATACGGCCCCGTCCGGCTGGCCTGAGAGTGTTTCGGCAAGGCCCATTGTATCAACAACCGGCCGGACAGACTGCAGGGCGTCGCCGGTCTGAGCGCCTTTTTCGATCAGGCCAAGGACATTCTGATTACCCAGCATACCGGCGGCTTCCATGCTTTGCTGACCGGAAAGCATAGGGCGCTCCCCAATCGACAGCGAACTCCACAGGGCCGCCGCGGCAGCCGGAGCTGACAACTCCTGTTCCGTCTGCTGCCGCTCCCCTTCCGTCCGCTCGTCAGTATTCCGTCCGGGATGCCGGACGTCTTTTTCGTTATCATTTCGCTTCATGGTCTAAAGTTTCCTAATCAATGTCAACAGGTTAAGGCGTTTATTCACTGTTCCTTTGTAGGGGCGATTATCAATGGCCCGCGCCTCTGCACGGCATTACGTATCGGGCGATTAATAATCGCCCCTACACGAGAATCGTTAACCTGTTGGTTTCCTAATTCTCCTCGCCTTCGTCTGCTGTACCCATCAGTTCCCTTACTATTTCCTCTTCGGTTTCCGGCATGGAAAACAGTTCTTCCGCCCTTTTGGAATTGTCCAATATTTTCCCCAGTTGAAAATAAAAATCATTGCGCATGCGTTCTTTATGAGAAATCATCGAATTAAGCCTTTTTACACCGAACTCAAGTGCGGCTTTCCTTTCGCTTCCTGCCGGCAGGCTTTTCAGTTCTTCTTTATATCTTTCAAGGCTTTCCTTCTCACGCCGGGTGTTTAAAAACGGGTACATTCTATAAGCCGTGTCGATCTCCGGCAGACCAAGCCTGTCGTCTAACTCCCCGCAGGCAAGGCGCTGAAAAACCTGCAGCGTCCTCGTGAGGTTCTGGGCGGTATCAACAACCAGCTCCAGCGCGCCGCGTGTGTATCTGTGATATCTCAGCCCGGCCCTCGAGTCCGGTACGCGCATATTTGCCGCTCCCGGCCGCGGCGCTTCACTCTGGCGCGAATCCGTAGGCGGGCTTTGGTCTATCGACCTCTTTATGCAGGAGGTCATCATTGTTTTCCCGCCGCCCTGCTCCACGGCGCAAAGCAGCCTTCCCTTGCTGAACGCAGTCTCTGAAAACCGCCTGTAGAATCCGTCTTGCGCCCGGGCTTCGGGCGACGATTCACCCTGCTTGTCCGCGCCTGAGTTTTGAGGCGCTTTTTCCGTGACGCCGTTTTCTTCCGGCTTTCCAAAAATCCCGTTTAGCAATGAATCCCCAAGCCCTTTTAAGATGGAGCCCCCGAACCCTTCGCCGACAGGGCCGGAATCCTGCCCGCGCACCGTGTCATACATCTTTTCAGCGTTTTTTTTCCCGATTATGTCAAATAGCTCACGGCTGTGCTCAATCAAATGATGTATCGGGTCGCGCCCGGTCACCCGCTCCAGCCCGGCAATGCCGGCAAGCTCAGACTCGACCGACCGCCTGGCGCCGGACGCGCCAATCTCAGGCGCGGCCTTGACCCCGCCCTTCTTATCGCGCCGCCGGGTATGAAGCATTGTCATCGCCCTGTCCCCCATCCTTGATAGCTTTCGGAAAAGCCGTTGAATATGGCAAAGGCCGTAAGCTGCGCCCTGTCGCTGATTCCCAGCTTTACATATATTGTTGAGAGCATATTTCGCAGGCTGCCTTGTGAATAATGCAAAGAGGCTGCGATTTTCTCACTGCTTATCCCCTGTCCCGTCATGGAGATTATGCTCCGCTCAACCTCCGTAAGCCCATATTGGCTGACGGCGGCTTCCATGTGATCTGCAGGCGTGGCGTCTGCGCGCACGGTAAGTCCGTGCATTACCCCGCTGACGGCCGCCCGCAGTCCCTCAGCCTCTATGCCCGAGGATAAAAAACCGTCAACGCATGAATGCGCGGCTGAATGCACGTGGCTGCCCGGCTGGAATATCGCTATTATCTTCATTTTGGCACTGCGCCGTTTTAGCTCAGCGGCAAGCCCTACAACCCTTGAAGCCTCCGCGATCAAAAGGCCGGGTGCGTACTCCTTGCATGCTTTCAGCAAATCAATGTCCGCATTTGCCACAACGCAGCGCAGCATTGGTTCTCCGCCGCCGCCAAGCAGCCTGCAAGCGTTTCCGGCATATACCGTATCGGCAAGCGCGACAAGTGCTGTAGGAAGCGCCGCCTTTTTTTTGAAAACACAATGCAATCTTAAGCTGAAGCCGGCCGATGTGTCCGTCTCAAGCTTTGCGCGCATCCTGCGCGCTATTTTCTTCAATCGGGCATATTGCTCTGTCCGCTCAAAATCAGGCACGACCGCGCCGTCCGTACTGACGCTCAGTTCCATGCCCCCCTCGTAGGCGCGCAGACTCAGGCTGATGCAGTCAGCCGCGCCAAACAAGGCTATGAGGATAACTCCCTCCCGCGCCGCGTCAATAATTTCTTTTTCCAGCGCTTGCCCACAATTAGGCTGGGAAATATGGTGGATTATTACCTTTGGCATACCGTTGTCAATACACGCGGCAAGGCTGCTTTGCATACGCCCGGCAAAGTCTGTGCCCTCGTCTCCGCCGGAGGTTAAGTGCCCTATGTACTCCCTCTGCTTTTCAACCTCGGCTATGCCCATGCCGATATTGTCTTTTTTCAGCGCGTCCTCAAAACAGTCCAGCGCATTAGAAAACCGATCCGCAAATTGTTTTTCAATCCTTGCCGCCTCGCGCTCCGATATCATCGCGTCCGCCAGCTTCAGGCGTGAACGCAGTATTGCCCGCTCATTGGAGAGCTCCTTTATCCTTGTCTGCAGAAAGCGTTCGCTCTCCATTATATCGCTGATATCCGTGAAAACCAGCGCCGTCCAAAGGCTGCGGCCCGGAGCCGGTTTTGCGTTGATACGGTAGTGCTTTTGGTCGAATCTGCGGTAATCTACCGTACATTCCTCAAAAGCGCGCATATGCAGCGTCAGCAGCTCAATTTCTTCAAACCCGCCGTCTATAGCCATATCCCACAACGCACCGGAAAGCTCGTCAAAGGATATGCCTTCGCGCAAATCACAAGCGCTGCGGAAAAACTCATATGCCGCCTCGTTAAATCCCGCCACAGCAAGCTCGCTGTCAAGCAGTACAAACTCGCAGGGAAGCGAATCAATCATCGTCTTTATTTGGAGCGCGCCGCATTGCGCCTCCATCATATTATAATCATATCGCACAGCGTCCATAAGCATGTACCTCTTTTGGATTATAGATAATCAGTATCAAAAGGTTGCGAATTCCCTGCCCCCTTCGTACGCGAAGGGGGTGCCGTCCGCAGACGGCGGGGGTTGTCCCCCGCAAGCTGACGCCAGAGGACAACCCCCGGCGCTTCGCGCCACCCCCGCGCGAAGGGGGCTATGTACGCCTTAAACTGTTGAAATTGAACAGATAATTTGACTATGGCGCGTTTGTCAACGCTCTGTTGATAAACATGTATATGATCGCGGCGGCGGCGAAAGCCCCTCCCATAACCGCGTACACTGCGGAGTTTTGCGTCGCCGAGGCTATAATTAGCCCCAGCGCCACCGGGGATGCGGCGCCTACCGCTCTCATAAATGTGTTCCCGGCTGCCATCGCTTCCATAAGCGGAATTCCTTGCATTCCCGGCAGCTCAAGAAATCTGAACATGACCGTCGGCGATCCAATCCCATCGAAAAGGCCGAGGAGCAGAGCGCAAATCAGCAGCATAAGCCCCGGCATCGGCAGGAAAATAACTGCCATCGCCCCGCCGCCGATAAGAAGCGTCACGGTTATCAGCGCGTTTCCGGGCAGTTTTCGCGTCAGCAGTTTTAGAATTGGCAGCCCTAAGTATATCCCCGCAAGCCCGTTTACTATATAGCCGCTGCTTAGAATCAGCGGCGACAAGCCATTGGCACGGGCAAAGGCGGGCATACCCGCCGCGACAAACATCAGCCCAAAGCTCAGCGGCGCCATTACAAGCAGAAAGTACGCGATAATACCCGCACGGGTCAATTTCTTTGCCATATACGCTGATTTTATCGCGGCTTTTTTCGCTGCGGAGCCCTCCTCTTGAACCTCGGCGGTGAGCCGTTTCCAAGGCGTGAGGGTAAAGCGGATAATACCCGCCGCAGCGCAAAGTGACGCGGCGACCACAAAGCACAGGGCAACGCTCAGTGTCGAGGCTATGATAGCGCCAAGCGAAGCGCCGACCATGATACCGCCGAGCAAGCCCGAGTTAATTCCCGCAAGGGCTGCGGCCCGGCCGCTCCCTTCCCGGGATACATGTGAAACGATATAGTTGGAAGTATATAGTATGCCGGAAAATCCAAGCCCGGACACAAAGCGCAGGATCGAAAGCCAGTAAGGATTCATTATCAGCAGACAGGCCAGATTCGCCCCTATGAAAATTATTATCGAGGCGCCCAATCCGGCCTTGATCTTCAGCCGCTTGAGCAGTACCGCGCTGGCAATGGTGCCAATCATCAGCGAGAACACTTCCAAGGTCAGCGGTATGCCGGCGGTAACTTCAATTGACAGTCCAAACATGGTCTGCTGCCATTGCCGCACCAGCATTGCGGAAAACGGCATAATAATATACATCCCGGTATACATCAAAAATGTGGTCAGCCTGAGCCCGCTCCTCACGCCGGCCCACTGACCGGCGTCATTCCGACTTTTATCCACCTTTAGCATGATAAGCTCCGGCAGCCGCATCACTTCCACAACGGCGACGACGCATACAACAAGCGTTATCAGGGACAACAGCAGCGTTTCAACCATTCTGCGGTTCATATAATCCGTAGAAATCGTTATCTCGAGCCTCATGTCCCATTGGCCTTCGTCTTCTATCGCCATGCTTATTATAAAGTCGTTTTCGCGGAACATGACGTCACGGCTGTCCGCAAGTACCGATACAAGCTTGATGTCCCACAAGGTAGGCATTTGCCGCAGCTTCTCCGCGAAGAACTCATCCAGCCCTTGCATCCGCTCATATGGGACGCCTTTATCCCGCACCTGGCTCACCAGCGACTCCAGATACGAACTGACTGTCTGTGCGCTTCCCAGTATCATGTTTCTATACTGCGCCTGATACGTTACAAAGCTGAGGGCGCTCTGCACCAGTATCCCCGCCGTCAGTATTACCACGGGTAGTACGCCCGTCAGCTTTCTCAGGCGGACAGATCCCGTTTTCCCGCAGATCAGCAGCCAGATGAGAATGGCCGCAATAACGCAGGCCGCTATTATAATCGTCATGACAAACATTCCCCCGCCATGCTCCTGCGAAAATGACGGATCCCTTGCGGGGTATATCAGGCACATATTGCCGGATTGCTGATCGTGCTGCCCAAGTATCGGCATTACCAGCAGCTCATAGCCCCCATACGAAATGACCGCGCCAAACCGGTCGGGCGCCCCGTGCTCAATTTGGGTCCGCACATATTCCGCCTCTATGATGGCGGCATAGGGGCTGTCGTCATCGAATGTGGCGTATAGCAGCCGGCCGCGCTGATCCGTGACGGCCGCGTTGACCCCCGCCCGCATAAAACTTGTCGTCTGGGCCAGGAGCCTGTCTATGCCGAAAAAGCTCTCCAACGTCTTCCCGTAGCGGGTGGCGGATTCTATATCGGAGACACTCTGGGCCAGTATCGTCTGATACAGGCTTTTTGTAATATCATAGGAGTTGCTCTCAAAAGACGAGAATCCTAGCCAAAACACAAACAGCAGAGCCAACAGCGATAAAACCGGGAAGATAACCGCCATGACGGGAATATTCCTGCCTCCGCTTTCTGTTTTTTCATCCTTTGCCGTGAATTCCGAATCTTTCATAGGCGCACCCTTTCTCTATCTGTCATCATGTATCTGATTTTCCGTACAGGCCGCTCCGCCATTGCGGGCATGTGGCCTGTCGGTGCGGTAGTTGCTCCCGAGTTACCTCCTCACGGTTCTGTAGTCGGCACTGTTGACGGCTCTGTTGACGGCTCTGTTGACGGCTCTGTTGACGGCTCTGTTGACGGCTCTGTTGACGGCTCTGTTGACGGCTCTGTTGACGGCTCTGTTGACGGCTGCGGCGACGGCGACGGGGCCGGTCCCGGATCATCCCACCACGAATCCGCCCACCATGAATCATTCCACCCGGGGTCGGGCGACGGCGACGGCGATGGTTCCGGGGACGGCGGCGTCGGCGACGGCGATGGAGGCGGAGGCGTCGGCGATGGCGATGGCGGAGGCGGCGTCGGTTCCGGCGGAGGCGGTGTCGGCTCAGGCGGAGGGGGCGTCGGCTCCGGCTCCGGTGACGGCTCAGGCTCAGGCGGTGGCGGCGCCGGCTCAGGCGACGGAGGCTCCGGCGGCGGCGGAGGCGGCGGAGGCGATGGAGGCGGCGGAGATGGAGGCGGGGGCGGCTCCGGTGACGGGGACGGCTCCGGCGACGGCGATGGAGGCGGCGGAGACGGCTCCGGGGGCTGCGAAGGCGGCGGAGGCGAGGGTTCCATAGAAGTCTGAGCAGATAAAACCAGAGTAAACTGCCCCGCAACATCCGATTGCTCAATTGATATTTCTCCGATGAAATCAGTTGACCCGCTGCTTATCACATGCTCAAGAAAAGGTACAAACAGCGGCGATTCGGGGTTGAGCACAGTAGTGTATGCCACTACGGAAACAGTCAACCCGGTCGTTATCACCACGCCCAGCACCGCGGTACCCATGAATGCGCCGGTGAAGGACGGGTTGATCAGCGCAAACAGCTTGTTTGCGGAAATTTTCCCGCCTTCTGAGCCGGCCGCGCTTCCGGAATTTGGGATATTGACCGTGTTTTTCCAGCTTTCCAGCCATTTTTGAATTACCTTCTCCAGAAATCTCAGTATTTTTTTCATGACTTAGCCTCCTTTGACATAAATGCGTAAGCGAGGGACAATGCCGCTATCGGCAAGGCGATTGCCAGTATAAATTCCCCGGCGGCAGAGCTTGCGTGGGCGACCGTAAACAGGATAATCCCCGCCTGCCCTCCGACCGATCTGAATAAGAAATAGACAAACCTGCTTTTGCTGTATGACTGCGCTTCCGGCAGCCTGTAATATCCTGTCGCCATTGTGGCCGAGCCGATGCCGGCCGCGCAGCCGATCATGGCCGACGCCGCGTACAGCGCCGTGAGTCCGGGCCGCAGCGCGAATAAGAACAGGGCGCCCGCGGAAAGGATGTTTGCGGATACCGCGACCGCAGTGTGGCTCAGCCTCCGGGACAGTACTCCTGCAATCTTTGGCGAGATATATGCTACGAATATTACCTGAATCAAAGACGTCCACGATACGGCGCCCGGAGAAAGACTGACCGACTCCGCGTAAAGCGGCGAGAAATGGCTGACAAATGAAGGTGCGACGACAAATGGCAGTACCAGAAACACGGCATAACGGATTATGTTTTTTGACCCTAAAAAGCTGAGAAACGTGTAGCTGTCCCCGGCGGGCCGGCGGGCCGCGTCTTCGTCCAATCCCCCCGCCGCGGACAGCGTGAAGCGTATCAGCACGCCCAGCAGCAGGAGTATGGCTGCGGAAAGCGACATCGCGGCCATAAGTCCGAACTTGTCGTAAACCATCGCCCCTATTACCGCGCCGGATGTGTATCCGAGAAATTCGCCGCCAACCGTGTATTCTTTAATACTCCGCAGCTCAGGGTAATCAAATCCCGAGGCGTATACGACATAATCCCACAGCCCGTTGTACACCATAGATACGCCCGTGTACGTGAATACCAGCGTAAGCAGAAACACATAGAAATTGCCTGCAATGCCCATCAGCAGAAAACCCGCCGCGCCGGCCGCGCAGCCAAGGGTAATCGCCGCACGCCTGTCAAGCCTCAAAAACCTGCCCACGATGCTCTTGCCGAACAGCATGATCGGCAGCGTCAGAAACAGGGGGAGCGTCACCGCCATATCGCCGGGAAGCCAGCCCACCGGGCTATGCTGGTAAATATCAAAAACGATCAGTACAAAAAAGTATTGAGGTATGAATTGGCTCATTGTAACAAGAAAGACAAGCCCCCTGCCCCCCAAGGCGTACCGCAGGGCGCGCTCCCTGTTGACCAGCGGCGTGTTGATCGCTTCGAGCAGCTTGTTGAGTTCGACAAATAAGAAAACAAGCGCGAGTACCGTCGCCGTCATTCCCAGCAGAAAGTCAATATTCCGCGCCGCAAGCTCGTCAACGAGCAGAATATGCGGCTGCCGCACGCATATCAGCGCCGTCGGTTCATCCTCGCTGTCCGCAACTGCGGAAACCCCGTACATATATCCGCCCCGGACGCCGGACACAGACGCCCCGGAGTCCCACGCGGTTTCCAGAAGGTCGTAGCTTTGGCTTATTTCCATCCTCTCAAGACCAGCCGAATGAAACTCGCCGTCCGTCCGGAGGATTATGAAGTATTCTCTGTCCCCGTCTGAAGCCGGTTGATCCGGTTGCTGATCCCGGGCGTAGTATGTCAGCGCCGTGAACATTGATGAGAGCCGAAGCTCGTCCTGCCGGCTCAGCTCGAGCTGCGTTTGATAGCCGTTTTGCACGGCAATACTGAACTGTGCGAGAAATACGATTAAAAACACAACGAACTGCAGCGTCTGCGCGGAATAACTCGAAATGGGCCTTTTGAAATACCACAGGAAAAACCACTTCATGAGACGAATTATGTGTACCGCGGCCATCAGCAGAAAGAATCCGCCGACTATCATCGCGCCCGCGCGTATTATCGACCACTGCTGAAAATACAGATACACAAAAGGCAAGGACAGTAGTATCAGCACAAATATGGCGATTATCTGCGTTGTAAGGAGTTTGTGGAAGTTCCCGTCCGGCTCTTCTATCGGCGCTATTTCTTTTTTTTGTTTCCTTCGCTTCGACAGGTATGTAAAAACGGCAAATGACGCCGCCATAAGGCCGCTGCCCCGCAGCATAGCCGAATACAAGGCGCTTTCCAAATCATTGCGGAATATGAGGAATGGCGAATAATCAATGCCTACCGCTACGGCAAAGCGTTCCTGTTCGTCTACAAAGCTGTGGGTGAGAACAAGCGGGTCGCCCGAATAGTCATCTTCCCACCATATTGCGGGAATCCCCGAAAGCGCTTCAGGGGTATTGGCGGCAATGCGCCGGCCGCTTACAGTGTCGTACAGGGCAAAATATATGTTCTCGGGACCCGCGCCCTGCGAAAAAAGCAAATCCAAAACGGCTTGGGCCGAGGCGGTATCCGAAACGTCGCGCATTTCCGCCAGAACACTTGCGGCGCCGCGCGCGATGACGCCGGCTTTTTCCTCCAGCGTGGACTCATAAAATTCGGTGTATTGGCTGCGCATCGACGAGGACGCGATCAGCACGGTAAAGCAAATCGCGGCAATTATAAACGCAGCTTGAATCACGATATCCTTAATACCCGTAAGCATTAACACTTACCACCGTCTTTTCTTTTTTCGTATCTTTTCAGTCCCGGTGAGGATGGCTGTTTATGTGCCCCGTAAGCGTATCCAAGGATGGTGGAGCGGTCGCGAATTGGCGCATGGACGCGCCACTGAGCGATAGGGGCACATAAATAGCCGTCCGAACGCAAGGGACTGAAAAGATACCTCTTTACTAATCTTGGTTTACGGATGTGAAAATATTCTCGCTTGCCAGCAGCATTTCAAATGTGGGCCGAAAGCCGATTCTTTCGGCAACGTCAAGGTTGAGGTTCAGGTATGGGGAATTTCTGAACTCCTGCGGCACTTCCGAAAGCGGCGTTCCGCTCAAAACCTGAGTAATCGCGCGGGCGCTGAATGCGCCATGCCCCACAATTTCGGCTGCCGATACATGCATCAGCGCACCGTGCCTTACCGGCGCTTCGCCAACCTGCACAAAAACAGGTATACTGTTTTCCGTAAAGATTTCAAGGAGGTCCGCCGTCCTCGCCGCGTCCAGAATAATATCCGTCGTCAGCATAAAAGCGTCAACGCCATTTTGCACTACCAGACGCCTGAACACATCTTTCAGATTCTCGTAGTATTCCTCAGTCATTCTTTCCGTAGATGCGTCTATTCGGGTAATCTGTGACCGCGTCACCCTGACGCCCAAGGCTTCGGCAGCCCTTTCGTACGCGCCGAGAGAGGCTATCGTTTCATCATAATACACGACGCCAAGGTTGGTAAAAGGTATGACGTCGTGATAGTAATAAAGCTGTCTTTCATAGGCTGTGGGGTCAAAGGTAGACCAGTGAAGGGGATGGCCGGAATCTTCCACCGATTCGACAAGCCCGCTGCCCACGGGGTCAACGCTGCCGAACATCATCACAGGTATATCAAGCTCGAATGATTTGACCATCCTCGCCGGAGACGTCCCCATAGTGAGTATAATATCTACTGTCCCGCCCGCCGCGTGCCGCGTCAGGCTTTCTCGTATATAATCCTCGCTTTGGAACGCCGTATAGTAATTTGCATCGCTCGCAAAGCGGATATACGGTCCAATATCGCGCCCGGCAAGCCAGTCTATCAGCGCGCCCGCATCGGTATCGGCGGGGTCAAAGGGCAAGTAGTCGAAGGAAATCCAGCCCTCGTCCCGTAGGCCCGTAATGATATAAAACAGCACCGTGCCTGTAATGGGAAAGGGGTCAATATCAACGTATGCAAGCGTGAACGCGCTGCCGTCAGGTCTTGTCTGCGGTGGAAGCGAGGCTGTTTCCCGGCGTTGGGGCTGCATGTCGATTTCCACATAACCGCCATAGTCCTGCATACCAAGAAGCGAGCACCCGGCCGCAAAAGCAATCAGAAGCGCAAGCGCCGCGCAAAACATTGAAACCCTAACCACCATTTTTTTAATTTCTTTCATTTTTCGTCACCTCTTCAGCGTTACGTGCAAAACATCCTTATCTAACAGCCGTATGCCAAGGTTGTTTATTATTTTGAGCGCCGGTTCATTTTCTTTGTCAACCAGCGCGAAACTAATGGAATTCTCCTTTAGGAACATGCGCATGTATTCACGAATAAGCAAAGAGCCATATGTTCTGCCGCGTGCTTCAGGCGCAATCCACAACGGGCCCATCTCGCCGTTTAGATGCATGGAATGGAATCCCGCGCGCTTCCCCTGCCACATGAGTCCGAGGCTCAGGTTTTCCCTCAGCTGCCTCTTTAGCGAATCGGCGGGGAACTCATCGTCGGCAAACAATCCTGTCACCAAATCATCCCATGACTCGTCCATCCTGACGATTTGAATATCATCCGGGACCGGCGTATCGGGGAACGAACGCAGAACATCCGCATATCCTACCGCCAGCCTGTATCGCGTATATACGGCGTCCGGGAAAATCTCGCGCCAGCAATCTTCATAATCCGCATCAACGGCGATAAAGCGGCGTACCGAGCCGGTAATTTTGTCTGCCAGTATCGGAATATCACTCTCGTCATTTATCACAAACCGATGGTATCCGGTTTTTGTGTCATGCACGCCGGCCGACAAGCCCCACACAACCAGTTGATCGTAGTGCTCATCCGCTATCGCCTTCAATATCGGCGCGTAGCGCACAGCGCCCGCGAGTTGATCCCCGATACCCGTAAAAATACTTACTCCCCCTTCACGCTGCGGCCCTTCAGTGCCTTACATGCCAATTTCTGCAATAAATAACAAGAATTTCATCCCCCGTATTCTGACTTCCGGTCCCTGACTTCCGACTCCTTGCGATCAGCACGCTTTAGCCTGCTAATCCGCACGATCGCGGCTGCGACCGCCAGGAGTAAAAGCACGGCATATATCATGGCATAGTTACTCAAAAGACTCGTGCTGTATTGGTTGAAATACGTCCTTGAAGCCGTCAGCGTTATGCGCATATTGGAATCAATGCTGCCGGAGTGTATCATCGGGATTCCCTGCACCGCTTGTCTCAGCCAACTGTTTTGATCATGTATGGCCTCCGGCGGCACCCCCATAGACCTGATTAGTTCTACATCGCTTTGCAGAAGTTGGGCAATGCGGTTGACGGATTGGACTGTAGCGGACTCCGCTATCCCGCTGAAGCGGTTAAACGCAAGCCAGAGGTCCAAGGTAAGCCCCAAAAACCCAAGGATCAAGACCAAAAGAATTACTCCGCCGGGTTTTGGCTTGGCGGCGAACACAATAATCATCCCGATCCCGAGCAGCAAAACGGCAATCGTCAGGCTTTGCGTACTCTCCTGCTCTGCAAGCCCTTGGATGGAAAAATGCACAACGTCCCTGTCAAGGCGAATAATGATATACGCTATGTCCCGCCCGTCGGGATCATAAACAGGCAAAAACAGGTCAAACCGGTCGGCGCTGTCCACCATCTGATAGACATTCCCGGCGTCAAATGACAGGTCCCGCGGACGCCTAAGGACAGCCTCATCATTGCCAATAGTATGGCTGTACAGCAATTCATCATTGCGCCCGATGACATATACGCCCGTTATATATGACGAAATCCTCTGTATATCCCGCAAAATGCCGTCAATATTATAAAACTGCTCGAGCTCCCTGCCGTTTTTTATGCCGTATTCTATTCTCCGAATATGCTGTCGCGCCTCAACTGTAACTCTGGAAAACATCAGATTCTCGAAAAGCTCGCGCGCCGCGTTCCTCTTGACCTGATAAGACTGCTCAGCCAGTCCGAAGAGTACCGCGGCAAGCGCTAGAAACGCTATCAGCCCTCTTAGTATAGCCCTGGCGCCGGCTGCCCCGTCGCTCTGTATGCTCTTGTCCGCCGCAGCTTCCATAAAACTTCCACCTTCAGAATTTGCCCATTGACAATTGTCAATTGTCAACTGTCAATTGTCAATTGCCAACACTCCCGCGTCTGTCTCGCGGCCGTGCTCAAGGTCTACTTGCCAGGATTTGCCGGACTCGGGCATCTCTAGCTCCGCCAAGCGCAGCGTTTCGTATCTTTCGGGAATCGCCATGAAAAATGAGCCGTCCGCAGTTGTACAGAACTCCAGGAGTTCAACCAGGGGTGTTGCCCTCGGGTGAGCGAATTTGAGAGCCTCGTCCAGAGGGTAGACGTTGTCGCCGTTGTGAGTACCTGTAATAAGGCAGGATTCCTTCTTTTTTTTGTCCTTGTCAACTATAAGAAACTTACCCGGCAGCGGCAGCCGCCATGCCTGCCTGCTTGAAAACAGCTTTATGTTCTTTGCCCCGGCGCCGAGGTCGTCCTGGGCAACCTTCAGAAGCTCCCGGCTTTCCGGCACGTACAGCAGTATGCGCTCATGGGCCGCCGGAAGGCCGCCTTTTACAAATTTTCCGCGCAGCGCCGTAGGCGGGGCGCCAAAAGGATATGCCCTTCCGGGATTGAGTACCCTGTAAAAAACGCTGTACCTTCCAGGTTCGTTAAAGACTTCAAATTCCAAGGTTTCAGGTAAAAACAGCGGAGATAATATGTCAATTCTTGTCAAACCCGGGGGCAGGTTGGGAAAGACGAAATACCCATTCTGCTTGTAAACAGGCCGCACCGGGCTTCGGTCAACAAGAAACGAAACATCATTAACGAATATAGGCCGTCTGCGGTACCCATCAAACAACTGCAGAACAGCGGAGAGCCTAATTTGCATACATAATTCCTTATAATCAAATAATCAAGTGAAATGAGTGTCGCGACCGAGCCCCGTCGGTCTTGACCGAATGAGCGAAGATTAGGGCGAAGTTATTTCTTTTTCTGCGTCAGTTCAACCTGCGCATGTCCTACCCGCGTGTCTACTTTGCGTACCAAGTTCGACTCCAGGGTAACGGTGACGCTCAAGCCAAAGGACATCTTCACGGGTTTTGACGGGTTGTTCCAAATCTTTGAGAGTTCCTCCGCTGACAGCTTCACCATTTCAATGTTCAAAGTGCCCGCATCGGTGGCGAGGGAACCTTCCAGGTACTCAGGCTGGATAGTCGGCATGTCTCTGACGATTTGGAGCGCGCGCCCGATTATTCGGTACTCGTCCGCTGAACGCGTCTGCATCGGCGCTTTTGAATGCGCCGTTACCAGCATGTACAGCTTCAACTGGACAGGAGCAAAGCGTTCAATCGTCGAATCCGCCGGATCGGGCCGGAAACCGGAGGCGCCCATCCCTTTTTGCTCCTCGAAGTTATATATCCAAACAGTGAGCTGGAAGTCTTCCGGCTCCTGCGGCATGCACAGGCCAATAGACTCAGGCGAGGCGATTGGTTCCGGAGTCATATTCTTTTTCAGCATGTTCACCACAGAAATCCCGGCTTCCGCAATCGCATTGCTGCTGCCCATTTTATCATTCCTTCCTTATTCCTCGCTTACTACTTCAATCGAGTCCTCAGCTTCTTCTTCTTCATTATCTTCTAAATCCTCTTCTTCCTCGCTTGCCGGTGGTATGAAATCAAAGAAGCGGCCCGCGTTTTTGAATCCGTCAATATAAACGCGGTTAATCTCAGATCCGTCTTCAGCCGTGAATACGACCTCAATTAGGCTGTTTCCGTTAAAATCAGGCGGGTCGAAATCAAGCGACGCGGCTATCCTGCCCTCCGCAAGCCTCCGCCCGTCATAGTAAATTGCCGCGCGCGATATGCTTGAGCCGCCCGGCCCGGTTTCGTGTATTTCAATAGAAATCCTTCCGTCCCGGCCTTGCATGGCAGAAGCCTGCCACCAGCCGAAAGGATTCCCTGCCCAGTCGTAGGAAACGTTTTGCCTCCCTTCGTATACCCAGTCGGCCTCAAAGAACCATAAAACTGTCTCTGCGCGGTAGCGGGAGCTGATAATCCCGGCGAGGTTCATGTCAAGCTCAAGCATCGCGGCCGCATACATCTGCTTTCTTTCATGGACGGCCACCCGCGCGGCAAGACGGTCGTAGACTGCGTCATTGAGCTGATACCGCGTTATCTCGCCTCTCCTGTGAAGCCCTTCGGAGTCTTCCATCAGCTTATCAGCCGCGGCATATCTGCTTATGGCGTCGTGCAGATCCATAAGCTCAACGCGCGCATTGTTTGCAAGCCGCTCCGGCGACGGCGCCCCGCCTCCCATCATCACAACTCCGTCAACCTCTGTAAAGAGCGTCACGGGTGCGGGTATTGCGGCCGGCTGCAGCGTGACACTGTCAACATCCGTAACAAGCCATGCGGATCTGAAATCAAAATCCGTCGGCAGCGTAAAGCCCGTCAGCTCGCGGAACCGCCCATTGTATTCACTCAGCCGCAAGTCGGTCTCCGCCAAATCCCTTTGCGCCCTGCTGTTCTTTTCGCGCAGGGCGTCCATTACCGCCGGTTCTATCACTGACATTCTAAAATCCGTTTGCGCAATTTCCAACCAGACTTCCAGCCCCTCAAGCATCATGAGAAACTCAATTTGTCTGTTGCGCTCCGTATCTATCGCCATAAGAGTGGTTAAGACCTCTGCCGCTATTTCATAGCAGCGCTCCGTATGCTGACGCCACATCTGGTTCATGTCGGCAATAAGCTCCGCCGTCCCGGCGTCCGGGTGCAAAGTGGGATCTGTCCTCATGCGTGACAATCTGGCGAGCATGTTGTTTTCCCTTGCCCTTATAGCCGATATTTCCGGATCTCTCGCAAGCGCCGCGGCAACGGCCTCTGCGGAATTGCCCGGCGGCCCGCCGTCAGCGGAATCCGCCCCCACAGAACCGGTACCCGAAATTATTAGCCCGGCAGCCAATATAAGCGCAAAAATACGTTTTTTCATAAATCCCTCTAACTCTTAATCCTTTAGCTTCGCGGCTCCGCCGCATCTAAGCTGCGGGCGCTATTTCTTCCAGGCCGAATTCCGTATAGAATCTCCTTGCCGCAAATCCGCCCTCGCCGCCTCCGCCTCCGCCTTCGGATCCGTCTTGTCCGCCCTCGCCGTCTCCGTCTTGAGCGTCCGCTCCCGCGCCCGGTCCCTGGAGGAAAAGGCCCGTAGTATCGGCAACCGTCTCAAAAACGTAAACCGGCGGTATCGTTTCGTCGTCTGACATCCAAGCCGCCATCAGCGTGGAGCCGTACATCTCCCCTACCGGAAATGCCCCGGCCGGCAGATTCGCCCCTATCAGGCCCAACGCCCGCGCCCCGGGCCGTGATACTCCCGTCACCTGCAGCAAAAACGGCTCTTCCGGCCCACTGCCAACCCTCGGAAGCTCGGCGCCGGATCTCATATACAGCCTCTCAAGGCGCGCCGGCCGATCCGCCGTGGCGTACTCAAAACGCAGAGCAATGCCGAATGCCGAGTTGTACAGGTAGAACTCCGTCTCATGCAAAGCCTGGCTCATTCCGGAGCCGAAGGCTTCAAATATTTCTGTGGGCGGCATATTTAGCAGCCTGTCCGGCGCAATGCGCCCCCTCTCGAACATGCCCGCGTAGCTAAGCCCCGAGCTTCTGTCCGTGAGCGTTCCCGCGCCTTCCGCGTAACCCATCGTGAACTCGCCTGTGTAGAGGGTCGAACCTCTGAGGGTAAGCCTCCCGTTCCCGTCGGCAGCGCCTCTGCCAAACTGACCTTCATACTCATATCCATCCGGCATAGTAAGCTTTCCCATGCCGGAGAATAGACCGCCGGAGAATCCGCCTTCATAAATGATCGCGCCTCCGGCGTCAAATAGCGTACCCTGCCCTTCGTACAGATCGTCGGAAAAACCTCCCCTGTACAGGGTATTTCCCGCATCATCAAACTCAGTGCCTATGCCTGAACGCACGCCCCGGGCAAACTCCCCTATGTATATCATAACTCCTGATTCGCCAAACAGCTCTCCCGCGCCGTGGAACAGGCCGTTTTCAAAAGAACCCTGGTATTCCGGTTTATCGGCGCTCCTGTATAGCGTCCCATGCCCGTGATACGCCCCCATGGTAAACCCGCCTGTGAACATTACGCTCCCATCGGGAAAATGCAGCGTACCCTGTCCGTGGTACTGACCCCGTGAAAAGTCTCCGCTGTAGTGCAGGTTTCCGGCATTGTCAAACAGACTCCCGCGCCCATGAAAGTCGCCCGCTTCAAAGTCGCCCTCATAATGCAGGTTCCCGTACTCGCTAAATAGAGTGCCGCGGCCGCGGAATACCCCCATGTCGAAATCACCTTCATAGAGCATGTTTCCGTTTTCGCCGTATAAAGCCCCCCTGCCGTGGAACTCGCCCAGGGAAAACCCGCCTTCGTATACCAGCATGGCGTCCTCGGAGTACAGTTTTCCATGTCCGTCGTACAGCCCCATCGTGAAAGATCCGTCATACCGCACAAAACCGTTTTCATAATACAAAATCCCTGCGCCCGTATAGTTGCCGTCCTGCAGCCGTCCCCTGAAATGGGGCTGTGTTCTTCCCGCATCATAATATATCGCGACCCGGCCCGTGTATCCTTCATATCTTGGGTTGTCGATGGCGTACCTCGCGGTAAAGAACCACTGCACCAAAATGGGCCAGACATATAGGTAAAACAGGATTGGAAGCACAATGAGCAGAATTATTACCAGCACCAGAAAAATTTTCGCCATAAAGACATTGCCGACCGCCACATAGTCCGAACGTTTCTTCGGCTTTGTCTTGACCATTTTGGGTATTGCGGTAAACAGGCTGGGCAACCTTGTCAAATAGCGCCCGATATTGGTCGCATACCGGAGCTTCGACCATAAGATCATAATGGGCCTGGTGATAAAGTTGCGCAATACCCGGAATGCCTGCGACAGGTTGCGCATCAGCATAGTTAACAGCAAAGGCTTCTCATCCTTTCTCATGGGCGCGAAACGCCCAGGGAAGTAGGGGTCATGGAAAACGGAATTATATACTATAATTTACAACCCAATCTGATTTTCAATCCGCTAAGCGTTGCTATAATAAGCGTCTGAAAGGCCGCTGAAATACTTCTGTACCGAGTCATTTTCAAAAGCCGTATAATGCTGCTGCTTATCCGTGTTTCTCATGTTGTAATCGGACAAGTAGAGATAGTTGCGCACCGCGCCGTCCTCCGCCGAATGCTTAATTATGTCCATGAACATATTGTAAGCTCTGCTGTAGTCCCCTTTGTCGAAAAGGCTGACGCCGACTTCAAACTTGTCGGCAAAACTCTTTTTATTTTCAAACAGGGACGGTGGGTCGCTGTCATATATATCAAATAACTCAATGCTGCTTTCCGTCCCGCCGACGTCCATATTTCCTACCTTGCGCATATGGTAGTCCTCGTCCTTAATTTCCTCGTACAGCTCCTTGGTGGCCGCTACATATATATCACTGCCGAAGCATGTACGAACCAGAGGGGCGGCAAGGGCGTACGTATCGGAAATCGCTGTGGGCTCCATACGGTTTTCATCTCCCATAAACCCAAGCGTCAGATCCCCCTTAGTCAGCACGACGCGCAAATCGACTTTGATCCCCGATTTTTCCGCATTGAGATTGTTAAACTTCCTGCAAGCGTCCCGCATTGAGAGCGCCGCATCCACGGCGCCCGGGGCGCTGCCTTCAAACACTCCGTCAAAACCGTTGTGCAGCAGGTTATAAACAGTACCACCATGCCGCGCCACAACCGGCACAATGCTTTCGAGCACAAGGTTCGTGTTTTCAAAAATATTTGAGATGAGCATACCTGATACTTCAAAACGTACAAAAACAACATACGCGCCCTCTATCCTCGTCTGCAAATCCTTGCTCACCTTTTCGACCCTGTCTTCGCCAAGGAGCCTTAAAAATCGCTCCGGGACAAATCGGTGATACGACATACTCAACACCTGCAGACTCTCATCATTTTCTGCAAACATCTTCGCCAGCTTACTGACGTGCCTGTACATTTCGCCGGTTTCATCCCCTGAATGTACCTCCTGCAAGGCATCATACCTTCTCAGGGCAATAGCATGCAAGCCCTTGTTTAGCTTCTTTAGCTTGACTACATGAAATATGGTGGTTAGCACTATCACCGCCGTCAGCGTCACGCCCGCCGTCAACAGTGAGGTATTTACAACTGCGGCAAAATTGCTGATACTTCCTTCCAGCTCCGACAGGTTTTCGATAACGCAAAGTACGGTTTCCGCGCCTCCCGCCGTTATGCCGGTGGGCTTAACAACCGCTATCATTTCACCAATCTCTGTAGACAGGGTCACATGCCGGCCCTGCGTCCCGACGCCGCTGAAAATCTCATTTATGATTTCCGGGTATGGCAAAAACGTGCCAATCAAAATCCCGGGCGGGTATTTGCCGCCGGACGCCGCCAACGACAGCCCTTCATCCCCCCGGACAATCAAGTATGCAAACATGGGGCTGCTTCCGCGCCCGCCCAAGTTATATTCATCGCCAAAGCGAACCATAAACCTGTCATAGTCATATATGGATGAGCCCGTCGGGACACTTGTCTCAAGCGCGGAAAGCAGAACGTCCGCATTTGAATTCAGGCTTTCCATGTATGAGTTCCGCAGGGAGTCGGCTACGCTGGGAATAAGCAGGTATTCAGACAGCATAAAAAACGCAATGAATATGACAAGCATTGTAAGCAATGTCTGCCGTACGGCCATAGGCATCCTCATGCGCATGAAATGCACGAAGAATTCCCATATTAGTATTGAGGCTATGATAATCCCCGCGATAGTCGCAATCAGAGCGAACCAGTCGCCCATATCCGCCCGGCTGGACGTACTGAGCGTCGCAATACGCGGCAGAAACGTAAATCCGCCTAAGTACAGTTCGCTGCCGCCCTCTGTCCGCAGGACACACAGCATGTTGCCGACCCCGCTGACGGAGACGTCGTGGGCGTCCCGCAGGGCCGCCCCTCGTTCCGCCGAAACGGTAAACGCCCCGCTTATCACGGAGGTGGGCCGGAGATGCCCGATCGGCGATGAATAGATCGCGCCGCTGACGGCGTCGCGCATGTAAACTACTCCCGCTCCGCTGAAGAAACGGTCAATGCGTCTGCCTGTCCAGTCCCTTTCCGACCTCTCTTCATTTCCTCCTGTGCCGTACATTGTGAGGCTTCCGTCCGAGGCGGAAATCAGTAAACCCCCGCCCGGCATCGCGTGCATGGCGGTTATGTTGACGCCCGGGGCAAGCCGAAGGCGAAAATCACGAATCTTGCGCAAAGGCTCGAACGCGTCTTCCTTGGCAAAAGCATAAATATCTACCGTGTCACTGCCGGCGCCCAGCCCCGCAAAGTATACCAGACGGTCGTCCTCATCAGGCGAGGATACCATACGGTACAGGCTGTCTTTGAAAACGGACTGCTCGCTTGAAAATACGTTTTCCACAAAGCTCCCGTCCTCGCGGAAAGCCGCTATCCTCACCCCGCCTATCATCAGTGTTTCCGGATCGTACTCGTAGGCTGTGAGCCAGATGCTTTTGTTTTGCAGGATGTAGATCCTGTCGATAAAGAAATGCCCGCTGAAATAGGAGGTAATGTCTGTCCGGAGCCATTGCTCGCCTGTCGAATCCAGGACGATGAGGCTCTGCACGCCCCCCTCTCTTCGAATAAAGAAGACGTTGCCCAACTGGTCAACGGCAAACGCGTAATCCCATATGTTTGAGTCTTCGCGAAATATCGGATCTGTCAAAGCGTCGCCAAACAGTGCGAAAACACCGGTCGACAAAATTATAATTATCAGTATCAGACTAAAAGCCTTAAACACCAGCACCCACAACCTTGCTTTTATTTTCCCCGCCTCATGCGGATCTAGGGCGTGTTCGAAAAATCATCACATTCGTTAAAATGCCGATTTTTTCGCCAAACTACGTTGTTCGTCGGTTAAATACCGACGGGTATTCGCCCTCCTCACGCCTTGTTTGGCAAAAAACTTGGCTATTTTACCAAACGCGCTGATTCTTCAAACACGCCCTAAAGCTTCATGCTTTTTTTAACATTTTCAGCCTTCTGCCTTGCTTTTCTTGTCATCCGCCTTTTAATATAGCCAAAAAAGGATTCTGCTTTGTATCTGTCGTGTTCTTCCAACGCGGCCGCGCTGATCCTCCGCCATGCCGAACATATGGGTACAAATCCGGATACTTCATCGCTGCGTACGCTCTCCAGAAAGCCGGCCGCCATTTCGGGGAGATACCTGTTTTTTACGAACGCGATTTCAAGGTATTTGACAAGCAGCGCGCGGATTTCTTCCGCAAATGCCTCATTTCGGGGCTTAATAAAATAATTAAGCCGTACGGTTTGCGTTTTTTTATCATAAACCGTATAAGGCGGGCTTAGCGCCGAAACCGCAAAAATGGGCGGCAAAGCGTCAAGCACGAGCAATGAGTCCAGTAAGCTGCCGACGGCTTGCGCCCGTGCCGGGTAGTCGTCCTTCTTCAGTGAATAAAGGTAGTCTTCAAGGGGGATACCTTTGTTATAGTCAAATATTGCCATAACGGAACCGTTTCCCGGTATAACCTTCCTGAAATCGCCGCAGACGCCCGGCATCAGTCCGTGATAAAGCGGGAGAAACGTGTTGATATGAGCCGGATCGGAATAAATATTGAAGATATATTCCTTATAGTCGTTCTTTGTTTCGACGTCAATACAAATAGACGCCGAATAGCCTGCCTCTGAGAGCAGACTTTCCAGCACCTGATACTTTCCGTCGCAAAGCAATGTTCCCACGCCGCTCCCCCTGCCGCACAATGAGTCGTACCTATTATAGCATTGAGGCTGTGTTTTGGGAAGTAAATATTTTATTATTTTTTTCTCGCGGAACTGTAACACGTTACCGGTCACGGGGTACATAAATCGCAAATAATGCTCTGTCATCAACAGTCCGTTGTTGGGGACGATGCCCTCATCGTCCCGCTTGATAGGCATATTCGGCTGAAATGGGCTGATGTGGGCATCAGCCCCTACAAGGCGTGACCAGTAACCTGTAACACGTTAGCGGTCAGGGCCTACCGAAGACCTTGCCGGAATTGGGCTATTTTGTATCTGCTCAGTACCCCTGTGCTGAAACCTTCCAAGCCTCGTCATTGCGGCCACCGAGCCGCAATCCCCTCAAAATCCGCAGGGGATTGCGGGTCAAGCCCGCAATGACG